>WNFB01008874.1_pt1 | contig 15171 bp, 13 predicted proteins | sample 5400501 | NCBI WGS metagenome assembly WNFB01 (sample SAMN13153341, study PRJNA577476) | soil metagenome | isolation source: 200 cm saprolite under Douglas fir tree site 2 hole 1 | place: USA:California | collected 2015-04-18
GCGAAGATCGACGTCATTGGCATCCGGCCAGGCGAGAAGGTTCACGAGCTCCTCGTGTCCGAGGACGAGGCCCGACATTGCGTTGAGTTCGACGACATGTTCGTGATTGAGCCGACCCACCCCTGGTGGTCTCAGGAAGAGTGGTCGCACGGGAAACGTCCGACGGAGGGATTCCGTTACGGGAGCGATACGAACCCACAGAAGGTGTCGGCCGGAGAACTCCGCAGGATGGTCGCGGAGCTGGAAGTGACGGATTGAGCCCTCCGAAAAAGGGACGTCGCCCGCGCGGGCACGTCGCACGGAGTCCTACGACCAAGCCGATTCCCTACGCGCGGCAGACGGTCGAGGACGATGACATCGCGGCGGTAGTCGAGGTCCTGCGTTCGGACTGGCTGACAACCGGCCCCAAGGTGTCGGAGTTCGAAAAGGGGCTCGCTCGGTTTACGGGAGCCTCGCACGCGGTTGCGGTGACAAATGGCACGGCCGCCCTCCACGCCGCGATGTTCGCCGCAGGCATTGGCCCCGGTGACGAAGTTATTGTTCCCGCGATGACGTTCGCCGCGACCGCGAATGCGGTCGTGTTTCAGGGCGGGACTCCGGTCTTTGCGGACGTGGATCCGGACACGCTCCTCCTGAACCCGGCGAAGGCGGAGGCCAAGATCACCCCCCGCACGAAGGCAATCGTCACGGTTGACTATGCGGGACAGCCGTGCGACTATGACGCGTTCGAAGCCGTCACCCGGAAACACCATCTTCTCGTGATCGCCGATTCCGCCCATGCACTCGGCGGCGAGTACAAGGGCCGGAGAGTCGGGACGCTCGCCGACCTGACGACGCTCAGCTTCCATCCAGTGAAACAGATTACGACGGGCGAAGGGGGCATGGTCACAACCGAACGGCCTGAATTCGCGGCGGCGATTGAGCGATTTCGCAACCATGGAATCACGTCCGACCACCGCAGCCGCGCGGAGCAAGGAACCTGGTTCTACGAAATGGTCGAGCTCGGCTACAACTACCGAATCACCGACATGCAGTGTGCCCTCGGCCTGAGCCAATTGAAGAAGCTGCCGGGGTGGATCGCTCGGCGTCGAGCGATTGCAAATCAGTACGACCGAGCGTTCGCGGACCTGGACACGATTCATCCGTTGAAGGTCTCCTCCGATGTGAAGCATGCGTACCATCTCTACGTCGTCCGACTGGACTTGGAGCGGCTCAAGGGCGACCGTGCGACCGTATTCACGATGCTGCGTGACCGAGGCGTCGGGGTGAATGTCCATTACATCCCCGTCCATCTCCACCCGTTCTACCGCAAACGTTTCGGGACCGGGCCCGACTTGTGCCCGGTGGCCGAGAAGGCATATCAGGAAATTCTAAGCCTCCCCATGTATGCCTCCCTCTCAGATAGCGAGGTTGATCGGGTTATCCATGCCGTTTCGGAGGTCATGGAAAAATTGGCAACATGAGGAGTGTCGGAGTTTTCCAACCCCGAATGACAGGACGCAAGCGGTCTCATCCGGTTTGGCAAACCGAATCACCTAGGATTCTCGAACTGGTGTTCATGCCGTTTCCTAGGCAGTCGCAGACGGGAAACCAAACGGATACCCACGACTCCGCATGTCTCGGACACCCACCTCGAGAGTTAGTGGCGTCTTCGGTTTGCGATTCGACGCGTTCGAGGGGGGTTCGGGTCGTCGCAAGAGACGACCTTGCGAATTCCGGAACAGGAGGTTCTTGCAACGCAGACAATTTTCCTATGGCTTCCAATTTCGACCCACTCTTCACTGAGACGCGAACACGCTACGTTGCGTTCGGCACTGTTCAGATCGGACATGCCGTTTCGAAAGACGAAGTCGTCTGGATGCGTCCTGGACCTGAATCCCTCTCCCGGCCTCCCAGGAGGCTGGGGTGCGGCCTCGCTCGGGCGTTTGCGCCGTCGTCCAAGAGGGCGTTCCAGGATGATTTCTTCTGGGTTCGATGAAACGACGCGGCCGGTTGCCTCTCGATCCTGACCCGGCGGAGATTGATAGGGCGAGTCCGGACGCGACTCTTTCAAGCGAGCCAGCGGTGAAAGCTGCACGCAGCTGACGTGACGCGGAATCCCAGCCGCTGCCACGCCCGCTGCACTGCCACATTACTTGCAAGACAACCCAGGTATACGAGGTCGGCGGCTCCATGAAAGTGGAGAAGCCCGGCGTGGATCATCGACGTATAGACATCGCGTCCGCGTGCTTGTGGTGACACGGCCGAGAAAACCATTTCGCCGACCCATCCGCCCCGGTCAGTGATGAGTTCCGGGTGATTCTTGTTTGTCGTAAAACCGACAGGCTTTCCGTCGAGCTCTGCGACGACGATCCAATCGGCGTCCCCGCGAAGGGAGTTACGGATCCACAGTCGGTACATCTCGTCGGCCTTGTCCCGAGGTATCTTTGGGTCGTAATGGAAACGATTCTCCGTGTACGTCGCGGCGATTTCTGTCAAGGAATCTTGGTCTTCATCTCTTGCCTCTCGCAGGAGCACCGTCGATTGAATCGGAGGAGGAGAAGCCCCCAGATCGAAGGCATACCGCATAGTTGTGTCCATGTACACGAATCGGCTGCGCTGAACGGCGAGCATCGCCGACGTTTCAAGCGCGTTTGTCCTCGCTGAAACGAGTCGCGTTCCCTTTCGCGCAAGTCTGTCCAGGGCGGCCTTCAGAAGTCGATCTCGAGTGACGAAGTCACTGTCATCAGACACCTGGAAGTGGGCGAGCGCATAGCAGGGGAATCCGAATAGGCGCGTGTCGAATTCGATCTTGCGGAAGACAATGAATCCTTTGAGCCTGTCCTTGCTCCAACGGCCGAGCGCAACGGAAGCGGATTCCTGTGTCGCATTCCACACCGAGTCGGCACAGAGGCGCTCGATGATGTCCCTCCTAACAACGCGGAGATCAGCAAGCGCCGGGTAGCGATAGACAGCCAGCAGCGAGTGGCAGTCGTCCGAGTCCCGTTCAGTGAGGTCCCGAATGCCGTCTCTCATCCTGACGCTCGCGCCAAGACGTGGTAACTCTATAAAGCATTCTCATGACTCGTTCAGTTCCAAGTCCATCCACGAGTTTTCGGCCGTTGCGAGACATTTTGGTGCGCCATGGCCGATCTCTGAGGAGATCTTGGGTGATCTGAAGAAGATCCTCGCCGACGCGCTCAGCGGGCCCAACATGCTCGACTACCCCGAACTCCTGGAGGCACTTTCCGTGGCTCTCTTGAGCCTTGTTTTCGGACACGGTAATAGCTGGGGTCCCGCAGGCAGCCAGTTCGTAGACGGTGGATCCGCCTGCCGATATCGCCACGTCGGACCACTGAAACAGCGATGCCAGTCGTCGCGGGTTTCGGACGACACGGACCCTGGCGGTGGGTCGAATCGGTAGACGGACTTGGTGGTTGAACGCCGGCCCTACCACAGCGACAATGTCAAGCTTGCCGCGAGCCAGGGCCTCGAGTACGCGACCTGTTCCGCCAGCTGGGTCACTTCCGCCGAGACTGACAATCACCCGACGACCTATGTCACGGATTTTCGGAGATCGCAGGCGTGCAACTTCAAATTCGCGACGCAGAAGTGCATAGCGCGGCCCAATTAGAGTTCGAACGCCTGGACCGTACTGATTTCGATTCGCATTCACGTTCTGATTGACGACAAAGTCCACCCCCTGCCGGATCAGGCCTCTATCATCGATTGCCGCTAGGGCGATCGGTTGAGTCTTGAAGCCGAACGGCCAAGCTGATGGGGGGGCGTCGAGATCGACAACATAGATCGCTTGGTTGTCGAGGGTTGAGCGGGGTTCGAGCTGACCAACATGAAACCGCTCACGCTGAATAATTCGTCTCTCGGGGACACGTCGGGACAGGAGAAACCGAATATCACGAGCCTTTCCCGTTCGAAGTTTGGACGCAAGAGCAAGGCATCGGACGGTGTGGCCGAGACCAACGCTCGGGCCGACTTTCGGGATCATTCGAATCGGCGGCCACATCTGATTACTCCCCGAGTCGCTTTTGATGTACCGCCCGATTTAGCGAGGCGATTTCGGGATGTAGACGGAGAAAGGACACAATGTATGCCGCTCGGATCTTCATTGGATTTGATACAGACGCGACGAGTGCGCGGACGACATCAAGATCTTCGCGTGTGTCGACGCAGACGCGAAGATCGGGGGCGTGCTCATCTGGAGGCGCCTCGACGTTCACGCATCGGAACCGATCGGAATGCTCGTAGATTGCAGGTGTCACATGCTCCCGTTCGTACTGCTTGCTGACGTATCTGCTTGCCTCGCCCAATGCAGACGCCTCAAATGCCTCTACGTCGAGGCCCCTGGGCCAGCTTCTCACCTGGCCATTTGAGGCGTATTGCGCTCCTGTTTCGCTACGAATCTGGACAACCTTGTCGATGATCGAGGGATCAATTAGCGGACAGTCCGCTGTGATACGCACCACGACATCCGCTTCGAAACGATCGATTGCTCCAAGATACCGATGGAGCACGTCTTTCGGGTCGCCCCGATAGCAGGGGACGTTCGAGCGGGAACAGAAACCTTCGATTACGTCGTCTTCGGTCAGCGTGGTCGTCGCTACCACGGTGGCATCGGCCAGCTTCGCTCCTCGAGTGCGCGTAATGACGTGCCCCAAAATGGGCACCCCACTGAGGTCGAGGAGCGTCTTTCCGGGGAGGCGGCTCGATCCCATCCGAGCTTGTATGACTGAGACGACGCGACCTCTGTCAGACATCGTCCCACGTAAGCGGATGTCTCGCATCAATGTCCCGCTTGGCGACCCTGCCGACGACTTTGTCGAAATCTGCGGGAGGAATGCCCGTCGCGGGACGAATTATGATTATCATGTCCTGAGTAATGCTCTCGCCCTTGCGTATTCGCTTGGCCGCGAAAAGGGAACGACGCCCAGCCCGGTAAAACTCCAACTGCGATGGATGCAGGCGCAGGACGCCATCGCCCATGGCGGTCTCAACCTCACGAATGGCCTGGACCATCGTCCTCAAGTTTTGAGGCTCGAGTGCGAAGTGATGGTCCGGTCCGGGGAGACTGCGGTCAAGCGTAATGTGCTTCTCGATAATCGAGGCGCCGCGCGCGACCGCGGCGACAGCGATTGTCCATCCCTGGCTGTGGTCAGAGAACCCGACCGGGACATTGAAAGCGTTGCGAAGCGTGTCGATGGCAAAGAGATTCACCGCTTCTGCTGGCGGTGGGTAACCTACCGGGCAGTGCAGGACCCCTAGTGGCACGGCCTTTCGTCGGAAGACTTCGATTGCCCTTTCAACCTCGCCTAGCGTACCCATTCCGGTCGACAGAATTGTCGGTTTGCCTTTTGAGGCAACGTGTTCGAGCAACGGCAGGTGGGTCAGGTCGTAAGAAGCAATCTTGTACGCTGGCACGCCCAGGCCGTCCAAGAAGTCAACGCTCGCCTCGTCGAACGGGGTCGAGAGGAAAATCAGCCCTTGCGATTTCGCAAGGTCGCGTAGTTCCGCATGCCATTCCGGACGGAGCTCAAGCCTCCGAAATAGGTCTGTGACTGTCTCTCCCTTCTGGACGTGACCAATTAGGCTCGATGCTGTTACACTCGTCTCGGATACAATGCGTTCGGCGACAAAGGTCTGGAATTTAACCGCATCTGCCTCGGCCTCCCCTGCGGATTCGACTAGAGCTTTCGCCATCTTGAGCTGCCCGTTGTGATTCGAGCCGGCCTCCGCGACAATGAATGTACGTTCTCCCGGGCCTATCCGCCTGTCGCCGATGGCAAAAGAGGTGGGTCTCGTTTGGACACCAAACCCATGATGCCGGCGCTCCTTTAAGAACTGAATCATCGCCCGCGCCGTCAAAAGGAAATATTCCCGTTGCGGTGAGGTGAATGTGACGCTCTCTCATGTCCCGTTTGAAGCGATCCGAATTGGTGATCGTGCATCGCTTTCGAAGACGATAGCAAGCGACGATGTCGAGAGTTTTGCCGCAATTACGGGGGATACGAATCCGGTCCATCTGGATGAAGCATTTGCACGTTCAACCATATTCAAGGGGCGCGTCGCGCATGGAATGTTGTCGGCTTCGCTGATATCTGCCGTTCTCGGGACGAAACTGCCGGGGCCAGGGGCAATCTACTTGCAACAATCGCTTCGATTCTTGGCCCCGGTGCGCCTCGGGGAAACGGTTGTCGCCGAAATTGAGGTCCTCGAGAAAGACGAAGCGCGGCGCCGGCTCAAGCTGTCCACGCGATGTCGGGTCGGCGACCGCGCCGTCCTCGAGGGCGAAGCACTCGTGCAAGTTGGCTGAGGACCTGTGACCATTTGCGAGGTTGGGCGGATAGTTTATCGTCCCGCTCATCGTTATGATCATCGGAGGGTCCAAGGCTGGTCCGATTGGCTTTTCGGGTCCGCAGGATGAGGACCAGTTCCGCGAGGATGGTATTCCCAATTATTCTAGCCATGTCGGTCGTTGCTTCGACTACTGCCAGCGGCGACATGTGGACCTGGACCTCGCAATTGGACTTCACAGCGGGAGTACTGACCAACCTCGACTCCACCTCAGCGCCGGGGAGTCTTCTCCTCAACTCTAGCTTGGAGCTGTTCCGCAAGAGCCCGCTCAACCCGGTTCTCTCTCCGGGTCCCTCAGGAGCTTGGGATGAGTCGGCCACGAACTCGATGGCGGTGTTGTTTGACGCCGGCCTATTCAAGATGTGGTACGCGGGATGTACTGGAATCGTATGCGGGATAGGATACGCGACCTCCTCAGATGGTGTGAACTGGACTAAGGATCTGCGCAATCCTGTCATCCCGGCGGGCTCCTCTGGCTCGTGGGACTACATCCTCCAGAATCCTCATGTCCTCAAAGACGGAACGACCTACAAGATGTGGTTCTCAGCAAACGATCTCTCGACCATCCGCTTGGGCTACGCCGTCTCCTCCGACGGGGTGAACTGGGTGAAATACCCGAGTCCAGTTTTGAGCGGACTGACCTGGGATGTCGGGGCTGTCAGCACACCTGTTGTCATCCGGGAAGCGACCCGGCTCACTCTTTGGTATTCGGGACAGTCCGGGGACTTTGTCTATCGCATCGGAAGAGCCAGCTCGACTGACGGAATTAACTGGACGAGGGATCCATCTAATCCGATAATGTCGCCTCTGGAACCGTGGGAAGAGAGTCGAGTTCACCCGATGGAAGTGATTCTTCAGAATGGTTCATACGAGCTGTACTACTACGCCGGGTTCAGCTACGTCCAAATCGGTCACGCAATTTCACCGGATGGGGTTTCGTGGAGTCGCTCCCCAGCCACGCCGGTCCTCGCTCCCGGCTCCTCCGGGAGTTGGGATGGCGCATCAGCAGGAGTGTGTAGTGTAGTGGTCCTCGGCCAGGCGCGATGGATGTGGTATTCAGGGTCTGATGGGAGTACTCGTCGGATCGGGTTGGCAAAGAGTCCCAGCTACGCCAGCTCTGGGTCGTTCGTCTCCAAGGTCTTGGATTCTCGATGGAATCTCACGCGCTGGGATCTTCTGGACTGGGCCGGCACCACACCGGTTCAATCCGCCATCGCTGTCACCGCAAGGGTCGGGAACGTATCCATACCGGACGGGAGCTGGTCCGGGTGGACATCCCCCGCGTACGTCTCTCCCGCCGCCGTGACGCTCCCTCGGGCCCGTTACTTCCAAGTTGCCGTTATGCTTTCAAGCGAAAGCGGTGCAGCCACTCCTAGGTTGGACGAGCTGCGTGTCACATATCTGGGCGTCACAGAATCGAGGGGTGACCTGATTCCTTGGGTCATCCTTGCGATTATTGTCGCGGCTGGTGTAGTCCTCCTCAGCGTGGCTGTCTGGTACCCTCGAGGCGGGAACGCTCGTTCCAGGTCATTGCCGGCCTCGGTGTCGTCCAAAGAACCAGGCAACCGCTATTGCCCCGCGTGCGGAACGCCTACGACGCCCGGCGCGCTGTTTTGTGGTCGGTGTGGTCGGGAATTGAGGCCGCCTGAGCCGTCTCGCTCGCTCAAGTAGAACCGGACGCTCACCGACATCGAGTCGATTCAGTCCGCGACGTTTCGCGCATTGATGCCGTCGAAGAATTGCAGCAAGATTTCGCTTTCACAAGGTTGCCGCTCGCGATGGCGTCCCTTCGCCTCGGGCGCTGCTTCCTTAGGACGTAGACCGTCTCGTGAGGCCCCAAGATGGCCCGGATCGCCCGGAAGCTATTCGCGTTTTTTGGAATCCACCAGGATAAACGCGAACATATAAGTCCGCAGCAACACTCTCAAACGTCCGATGTCCCGGATGGCTCTCGCTTTCGTTGCACGCCCGACGACGTTGCCAAAGCTTCCGGACGACGCAGGAGTGTTGCCCCTCCGGCCTGAGGTTCGCTCCGATGGCCGTCGTCAGATTGCATCGCGACCGGAGGACGTGCTTGAACCCTCCGACGGGACGCTCATTGAAAAGGAGACTGAACGCATTGTTGAACGCTGGTGGATCTCGGCGGGGGCGAATCTGTTCACATGGAGAGGGGTTAACCTCGCAGAGTGCTTTTCAGATACGTTGCGATGGGTGGTTCGTGATCTCCTCAAGGCAGTTGTGATTGTCGACCGTTCAGTCGAAAAGCACCGGCCGGCTTCCCTAATCACAGATGTTTCTCTGCTGCGGGGCCCGCTTCCCGCCTATCCTCATCTCGACGGGATCGGATCTATAATCCAAGTTCGAGCCAAGGCCATGGGACTGCCTTGCCGGTTCATCGGCTCAGAGGAGGTCGCGGCTGCGGCCAAGCGGTCGAGATCAGCGCTCACACGCCCGTACGTCCACGTCTCTTCACGATGGGCCCGGAGCGTACTTCGAAAGCAACGAATCCTTCTGGCCCTGGGCCCACATGCCGGGCAGTACCGCCCGATTGCGTCTGTGTGGGAAAAGGAGGCTGGGTGGACTGTCGTCTTAACGACGGATCGGGAGCCGATGCGATCGGCCCCCCGGCTTCGTCTATTCGCCGCCGCGTTGGGCTCGTTCGTGAACAGAACCGATAGGAGGGAGGTTCTCGGCTTCATGAGACGTGCATTAACCGCTGCGGGCTCCGGCTTATGGAAACCGCCACCCCGCTTGCGAAAGCAGTCGTCCGGTATGCGGGACGACTCGGCATTCCAAGAATGGTGATTCAGCACGGGATCATTGCGGCACCAGACATCTATCGTCGAACCGAGGGAGACTCGGTCGCCGCTTGGGGACCGGTGGATGCGCAGTGGTTCCGTAATCATCTCAGCCGAGCTGCTCGCGTGGAAGCGACGGGATGTCCGCGGTATGACGCCATGGTACTCTGGAGGAATAGGTCCCATACGGGACGTTCTGCAGAATGGGCGAGGCAGCGTTATCAGATCCTGTTTGCATCCCAACCGTTTGTCCAAGATCGGCCCCTCCGCTCACCTTGGGATCGTGCCGCACTCATCCGGATGGCAATCGAAGGGATCGCGAGGCTGCCGGACGCCGAATTGGTTATCAAATGGCACCCGTCGGAGGCGGGGGAATCCGTGGTATCGAACCAAGCGACGCGCGGAAGGGTACGCATCGCACGCGGTGGGACCGCTACGCAGCTCATACTAGAGGCCGCAGCGGTCCTCGTCATATCCTCCACAATAGCGCTCGAGGCGATGCTTCTAGCCCGCCCGGTCTTGTTCCTCGGCCCGCGCGACCCGGAGAGCCCATTCGCTCCGCCTGAGGACGGCGGCGGCATCCGCGTTGATTCCGCCGACGGATTAGCAGCTGTGCTGGACGGCCTAGTCCGGGATCCGGCAGCGAGGGCGAAGGTGCTCGAGGGGCAGGACGAGTTCCTCGCAAGCCACTACGCGGCGCTCGATGGGAAAGCCGCAGAGCGGGTGGTCTCACTTCTTCGAAGCAGGTGATTTCTCGTCCGACTATGATGCCTTCGATCCGGTTCCCCACCGAGCTCACATGCGCACGCTTGGGTACCTTCAGCAAGGTGACCGCGTCCTTGAAGTCGGATGCAGTAGCGGGGCCCTGACGGAACGTATTGCGGCGAAGGGCTGTCGCGTAACTGGAATCGAACTGCGACCCGATGCCGCCGAAAAAGCCCGGCGGTTCGGCGAGGTTGTCCTTGTTGGAGACTTTGCGACGATGCCGTTGCCTCTGTCGCCTTCCAGTTTCGACGTCATTCTGCTGATCGATGTGCTGGAGCATCTCGCGGATCCCTCAAGGGCCTTGCGTCGTTTATTCCCGCTTCTTCGAGACGGAGGCCGGTTCGTGATCGCAATCCCGAACGTGGCTCACTGGTCCGTTCGAGCCCGACTCTTGAGAGGCCGATTCGATTACGAAGACAGCGGAATTCTGGACCGGACCCATCTCCGTTTCTATACGAGAGACACAGCCCATGCCATGCTGGAGGATGCTGGCTTGAAGGTCCAAGAAATGGACCTCGTTCCGGATGTCCCACTCTTGCGGTTCAAGAGCCGTCTCACAGAACTGAACTATCGAGTTGCGTCGCTGTTCCCGGGCCTGCTCGCCACGGAGTTTTTTTTCGTCGGAACGCCTAGGAGACGCGCTTGATTCCGGTGACGCCACGCCTGTAATCTCGCAGCCCATCCAAGATGAAAGGCGCGCGGGGTCGACCGAGAACTCGTCCGACGATTCCTTCTGCGTAGAGGCGGAACCTCGCCTGCAAGAGGGCCCTGCGCGGGCAGTAGCGCTCGGTGAGAATGCACACGTTGCGGGCCTGATAGTAGGCTCCGGCCAGTCGACGCGCTGTCCCCGGCGGATCGTGGAGGATTTCAGCTTCGACCGCAATAGCACTCCGATATCCGTAGCGCCTGGCGCGGAGTTGCATGTCGACATCCTCGAAATTGATGGCGAAGGCCTCGTCCAGGAGTCCCACCTCCTCGATTACGTTTCTGCGGATCAGGACGAACGCCCCCTCGACAGCGTCGATCAGCCCGCCGATAGCGAATACGTTCTTCGGTAGGTGACCGCAGCGCCACCGAACCCCTGCAGAGCGGACTTCCCGCGTGTCCGAACGCCGTTGGACGGGTCCTACAAAACCGATCTTCGGATCGGAGGTCGCAAGGCCAACCATCTTGCCGATCGTCTCCGGGGGTACGACTATGTCGGGATTGGAGAGCAGGACGAAGTCCGCGTCGCCACGCATTTCGCGCAGCGCGCGGTTGTACGCCCCGCAGTAGAGGAGGTTCTCGCCGAAGCGATGGACGGTAATCCCAAGGCGATCGGGGATTTGATCCGAACAGTCCGTGGACCCGTTATCGAGGACGACGATCCGCACATTCGAATAGTTTGTCCTCAGGAGGGACGTGAGGCACGCCTCGAGCGCCGGACCCGCGTTGTAGTTGAGGACGAGGACGAGCACGCTCGGTGAGGGCATCGTTGGCCGCACGCCCCTCGCTCACTTCAGACTTCCGCCGGAGAATCGTTTAAGGCGATGTCGCGATGAGGGCTCGTGCGTCGGGCGATCATCGCGACCGTCCGGAATGAAGAGAGTCGTCTTCCGGAATTCTTTGCTTCCTTGGAGCGCCAGACCGTGCGCCCCGACGTGATCGCCGTCACCGACGGAGGCTCCACGGACCGCACCGCGGCGCTCCTCCGAGATTTTGCCGCGAAGACCTCGCTCCCGTTTCGATGGGCGGTCGCCCCGGGGAACCGCTCCCGGGGCCGGAACGAGGCGATTCGACTCGCGGATGCGGACGTCATCGCGGCCACGGACATGAGTGTGCTCGAGCCGACCTGGTTCGAGCGCATTGACGTCGTCGCCGGTTGGTACGAGCTCCTCGCCAACTCCCCTCGGGAGCGAGCGATTGGCCTCCTGACCCAATGGTCTCGGAATCAGGTGCCGCCGGAACGCTTCCTGGCGAGCAGCCGGTCGATCGCCTTCACGCGTCAGATCTGGACCCAGACCGGAGGGTATCCCGAGGCGTATTCCGGGAACGAAGACACGGTCTTCGACCTGGCCATCGAGAGACTACGTCCCCGGAAGGCGCACGTGCTCGATGCAGTGGTCCTCTGGCGACCGGCCGGGTCCCTTGGGCAAGTGTACCGTCAATACCGCAAGTATGCGGTGGGCGATGGGCAGGCTGCGATCTTCCTGTTCAACGAGACACGATATGCCGCCTACTATGCGGTGTACGCGGGTTCGATCCTGCTGGTTCTCGCCGGGATTTTCTGGTGGCCCTTCTGGATTATCTTGCTGGGCGGAGCGACCCTCTACTTCTCCTTCCGGGTGCGAAAGGTGGCACGAGCAGGGTTGTGGTCCTTGGTCCCCTTCGCGGTTCTCGTCGTCATCGCCTGGGATCTCTCCCGGATTGTAGGGTACACGGCCGGCCGGTTGGAACGACTTACCAGGGGCGCGGCCCAATTCCGGTTCTAAGCGAGTCGAGCAACGAGGCGTCCAACGTGCAGGCTCATCCGAGTCTGCGCGCGAAGAACGCTCGTCGACGAGAAAGAGTTTATGCGCAACCCGCGGGTTCGGCCGCGTGTGAAGGCGGTTATCCCCGCGGCCGGGCTGGGATCCCGATTCCTGCCGATCACGAAGGAGCAACCGAAAGAAATGCTCCCCGTGGTCGACCGCCCCGCGATTCACTGGGTCGTCGAGGAGGCGGTCGCCTCCGGCGTCACGGACATTCTCATCGTGACGGGCCGGGAGAAGCGCGCGATTGAAGATTACTTCGACGCCTCCCCAAAATGGGACGCGGTCGTGAAGGACGACCAAGCAGGGCGGGCATACAAGGGGCTCGAAGCGCTGACATCGAAGGCCCACTTTCACTTCATCCGCCAGAAGGAAGCTCGAGGCCTTGGCGACGCGATCCTTCAGGCGGAGAAGCATGTGGGGAACGAACCGTTTCTCGTCATCCTCGGCGACACGATCAACGTCGCGGACCCACCCGTCGCGAAGCAGCTCTGGACCGTCTACGGTCGATTAGGCCATTCCGTCATCGCCGTCGAGGAGGTGCGTCCAGAGAAGATCTCCGACTACGGGATTATCGCACCTGGGAAGCCAATCGACGATCGCACCTTCGAGGTCGCCGACCTGGTCGAGAAACCGTCGCCCGACGAGGCGCCGTCGCGCCTCGGCATCTCGGGAACGTACATCCTGACGCCGGGGATCTTCGGGGCGATTCGGGAGACGCGGCCGGGGAAGAACGGAGAGATCCAGCTCACGGATGCCCTACGCATCCTCCGAACGAAAGAACCGCTCTACGCCTATCGGTTCGCCGGCCGACGGTACGACATCGGGACGAAGATGGACTGGTTCCGAGCTCACGTGGAGCTCACCCTGCGTCATCCGGACATGCGAGGCGCCGCCGAGGCGTTCCTGAAGGAGCTGGTCGGCCGTGCCTAGGTCCGTCGTCACGGGGGGCGCGGGCTTTCTTGGCAGCCATCTGTGCGAGCGTCTCCTCGCGGAGAAACACAAGGTGGTCGCCGTCGATAACTTCCTCACCGGCTCGCGCGACAACCTTGCGGCGTTCAGGGAGCATCCGAACTTCACGTTCGTCCGGCAAGACGTCACGGAAGAGCTGAGGATTCCCGGTAAGGTCGACTTCGTCCTCCACTTCGCGTCCGCGGCGAGCCCCGTCGACTACGCGAAGTTTGGGATCCAGACGCTGAAAGCTAACGCTCTCGGCTCGCACAAGACGCTCGGCGTGGCCAAGGCGAAACGGGCGCGGTACCTCCTCGCGTCCACGTCGGAGGTGTACGGAGATCCGGAGGTGAACCCGCAACCGGAGACCTACTGGGGTCATGTGGACCCGGTCGGTCCGCGATCCGTCTACGATGAAGGGAAGCGCTTCGCCGAGGCGATGGCGATGGCCTACCACCACCAGCACGGCATCGACGTGCGCATCGCGCGGATCTTCAACACTTACGGGCCCCGGATGCGCCTGGGCGACGGCCGCGCGATCCCGAACTTCGTGGGCCAGGCCCTGCGCGGCGAGCCCCTCACCGTGTACGGCGACGGGTCCCAGACTCGGTCCTTTTGCTACGTGGACGACCTCGTCGAAGGCGTTTGGCGTCTCCTCACCGCGGACGCGGTCGAGGGACCCGTGAACCTGGGCAACCCCGACGAGCGGTCGCTGAACGAACTCGCGGAGGTCGTGCAGAAGGTCGCGGGCCGACACGTCGGAATCGTGCACAAGCCGCTCCCGCCGGACGACCCGAAGGTCCGCTGCCCGGACATCCGAAAGGCGCGAAGAGTGCTGGAGTGGGAGCCCAAGATTTCCCTGGAGGACGGGCTCCGGTACACGATCGACTCGTTCCGGGAGCAGATTGCGAGGAAAGGAACATGACGAAACGGATCCTCGTCACGGGCGGCGCAGGCTTCATCGGCAGTCACCTCGTCGACGCGCTCGTCGCCCAGGGTCACCGGGTGGACGTCATCGACAACCTGGAACCCCAGGTTCACAAGACGAAGCCGGACTACCTGAATCCGAAAGCGCACTACGCCTTCAGAGACATCCGAGATCCGGGCCTCTTTGACGGCGCCCTCGCGGACGCCGAGGTCGTGGTCCACTTGGCCGCGATGGTGGGCGTCGGACAGAGCATGTACCAAGTCACCCGCTACGTCGATGCGAACACGGGCGGGACGGCCCGGCTCCTTCAGTCGCTCGTCGAAGGGAAGCATGGCGTGAAGAAGCTGCTCGTCGCCTCCTCGATGTCGATCTACGGCGAGGGCGCGTACACGTGCCCGACCCACGGGCCGGTTGCCGCACCGCTCCGGGACGGGGCGCAGCTCGCGCGGAAGGACTGGGAGTCGCACTGCCCGAACTGCGGGACGAGCCTCGCGCCGGTCGCGACGCCGGAGACGAAGCCGCTCCAGACCAACAGCGTGTACGCGGTCACGAAGCGGGACCAGGAAGAGCTTTGTTTGATCACGGGACGGGCGTACGGCATCCCGACCGTGGCGTTGCGATTCTTCAACGTGTACGGGCCGCGGCAGAGCCTGGACAACCCGTACACCGGGGTCGCCGCAATCTTCCAGAGCCGCATCAAGAACGGCCAACCCCCGGTCGTTTTCGAGGACGGCCACCAGAGCCGGGACTTCGTGTCAATCCATGATGTGGTCCGTTCGTGTCTCCTCGCGATCGAGACGGGCGGCGCGGATTACCGCGCCGTCAACGTCGGCACCGGCAAGGCCACGTCGATCTTGGACGTGGCCCAGGT
>WNFB01002845.1_pt1 | contig 15169 bp, 13 predicted proteins | sample 5400501 | NCBI WGS metagenome assembly WNFB01 (sample SAMN13153341, study PRJNA577476) | soil metagenome | isolation source: 200 cm saprolite under Douglas fir tree site 2 hole 1 | place: USA:California | collected 2015-04-18
CCCATCCTCGACCCCGAGGCAGCGTGCGCCGCGCTCGACGGCGTGCACGGTCTCGTCCTCACGGGGGGCGAGGATGTGGAGCCCGGCCGCTACGGGGCGCCGCCCCACCCCAAGCTGGGCGAGACCGATCGGGCGCGCGACGCGGTCGAGCTGGCCCTCATCGCGGGCGCCGAGCGACGCCGGCTCCCGCTCCTGGCCATCTGCCGCGGCATCCAGATCCTGAACGTCGCCCTGGGCGGCACGTTGTACCAGGACCTGACGAGCGAGCGCCCTGGCCCTGTCGACCACGCGGATACGCGCTCACGCCACGGACTGCGCATCGAGTCCGGCACGCTGCTCCACCGCACGCTCGGCGCCGTGGACGCGAGCGTGAACACCCGGCATCACCAGGCGATCCGCGATATCGCGCCGGCGCTACGCGCCACCGCCTGGGCGGAGGACGGGGTCATCGAAGGCGCCGAGTGGAAGGATCCGGGGGCACCGCGGGTACTGGCGGTCCAGTGGCACCCGGAGGACGACGTGGAGGACGCCCTGTTCCGCGGGTTCGCGGAAGCGATCGCGTGAGCATCGCCTTCCCGTCGGCCGAGTGGGTGAGCGCATACGGTGTGGCGATCAACGCGAGCGACGCGTATCGTGCCGCCTCCCTCGAGTGGACGCACGGTCCGGTCGCCCTCGTGGTGAACCGTCAGCCGGAAATCGGGATCGGCGATCCGGTGGGCATCTGGCTCGACCTCGATCGAGGGACCTGCCGCCAAGCGAAGGTGGTGTCGGAGGGCGAGGCGGACCAGGCACCGTTCGTGATCTCGGGCGACTATCAGCACTGGAAGCGCGTGATCCGGAAAGAGCTCGGCCCCATTGCGGGCATCATGCAGCGTAAGCTCGTGCTCAAAGGGTCGCTGCCGATCGTGGTGCGCTTTGTGAAGTCTGCGGAGCAGCTGGTCGAGGCGGCGACGACCGTGCCGACGCGGTTTCTGGACGAGTAGGAGGTCGGTGGCAACCTTCACCAACCTCCATAACCTGCTTCAGCTAAAGATTGCGCAGTATCTTGTCGGGAGTCGAGACGTTCGGGAAGAAGACCCGGTCGCTCAGCCGGTTGAACGCCACCCGCAGCGTGGGGAAGCGCTCAGCGGCGGCGCGGTAAATGGTGGCGACGCCGAGGTGCTCGGCGAGCCGGTGCTCCGCGGCGAGCCGAAAGCCCTGTCGACCCAGTTCGTCGTAGTAGGGCAAGTCGGGCCCCCCTTTGCGGGAGCGTCGAGCGGCGATGTAGTCCGGAAACAGCCCCGCGAGCCAGAGGCTGTAGTTGCCGAGATGCGCGCGCAGCAGGAAGGCCCGTTCCCCGGCGTCGTCGAGCCCCATGAGGTCCTCCACCATGTCGACCAGATAATGGTAAGTCTCGTCGTCGCTGCGGCGGATGCGGACGTGCCGGTCGTGATCGCCGAACTCGAGCAGCAGGGCAGCCAGGTAGTCGGCCAGCGCTCGGTCGTCGACCCCGGCGGCGCGCAACGTGTGGCGCACCGCGACGTAGGTGAACAGCGCCGGCGAAGGGACCACGAGCGTGCGCAGGGCCAGGAGGGCGGCGAGCAGGCCGGGCTCGTCGAGCAGCTCGTCGGGTCCATCCTCGAGGAGCTGCCGCTCGTAACGCGCGCGGCGCGCAGTGTCACCGCGCGCCAGGGCGAGCGCGACGAGCAGGAGGTCCTGCGCACGCAGGCGACCACGGACGTTGGCCAGAATCATGCCCAAACCTCCCTCTAGCCCTGCTACCCCCCGACCGGCGCCCGAGTTGCTGGCGCGCCTCACGACGCTCGCCCAGGAGCTGGCGGGGGCGTTCCGCCCGGCGACCGTCATCGAGGCGGTGGCACGCGCGCTCGCCGAGCTGCTCAAGCCCGACCGGCTCTCGGTCATACTACTTGACGCCGAGTCCAACCGGCTGGCGGTGACCTACGACACGCACCCCGTTCCGGCGCGCACCGACGACCCCTTGCTCCAGCTCGCGCTGCGGCGCGGGCCGCTCGCGTTCCCCAAGGACGTACGGGAAGAAGCCCGGCGGCGCGGGTCGGCTCTGCCCGACGACGCGGCTCCCCCCGGCTCCTGGCTCGGCGTGCCCCTGGTGGCAGGCGGGCGCACGATGGGCGCGGTCTCCCTGTCGAGCGGGCGGTCCGGCGTGCTGGGGAACGCCGAGTTGACGCTCGTCTCCGCGGTGCTCGCGCAGGCGGCGATCGCGCTCGAGAACGCCCGCCTGGTGGAGCTGCTCTCCTCCGCCAAGCGCGAATGGGAGAAGACCGTCGACGCCATCTCCCAGGCGATCTGCATCGTGGATGCACACGGCACCGTGCGCCGCGCCAATCGCGTGTTCGCCGACCTGATTCAGACCGCGGTCACCGCGATCCCCGGCCGCCCATGGATCGGCCTCCTGCCGCCCGCCTGGGCGGACCCCGTGGCGCGCGCCATCGCCGAGCCGTCGGCGAGTACGGCGGAGATCCGCGCCGGGGAGCGCGTGCTGCTGCTGACCGCCATCCCCATGGCCGAGCCAGGCTCGGCGGTCCTGGTGTTCGAGGACCAGACGGAGCGGCGCCGGCTGCAGGAGCAGCTCATACAGTCTGAGAAAATGTCCGCGATCGGTCAACTGATCGCCGGTGTGGCGCACGACCTGAACAACCCCCTGGCCTCCGTCGTGGGCTTCAGCGACTTCCTCGCGGAGGCGGGCGACGTCCCGCCCTCGCTCCAGGAGCCGCTTCAGGTAATCCGCCAGGAGGCCGAGCGGGCCGCGACGATCGTCAAGAACCTGCTCTCCTTCGCGCGCAGCCAGGAGGGGGAGCGCACCCGCCAGGCGATTCGGGCGCTCCTGGACTCGACTCTCGCCCTGCTGCGCAACCAACTGATGGCGCACAAGGTCGAGGCCACCGTGGAGGTCGAGCCCGGGCTCCCCGACGTCGAAGTGAACGCGAACCAGATCAAGCAGGTGTTCGTGAACGTGATCAACAACGCGTGCCAGGCGATCGCCAGCGATGCGTCGTCCGGCCGGATCTGGATCACGGCGCGCCGCGTGGGCGACAGCATCGCAGTGAGCGTCACGGACTCGGGCCCCGGTATGACCGAGGAGCTCGCCGCACGTGTGTTCGAGCCGTTCTTCACCACCAAACGCGAGGGCGAGGGCACGGGACTGGGGCTCTCCATCTGCCAGGGCATCATGAAAGAACACGGGGGGCGCATCACCCTCGACACGCGCCCGGGCGCCGGGGCGACCTTCACGCTCGAGCTGCCGATCGGCGCGCGCGCCGCGCGCACCGAGGCCGCACCGGTGCCGGCCGGGGAGTCGAAGCCGCTGAGCATCCTGGTCGTGGACGACGAGCCGCACATCCTGCATTACATGCGGGCCACGCTCGAGAGCTGGGGCCACACCGTCGAGGTGGCGAGCGACGGCACGTATGCGCTCGAACGCGCCCTGGCGGGTCCGTTCGACGTGATCATCTGCGATCTGCGGATGCCGCACCTCTCCGGGCGCGAGATGTACACCAAGCTCGCCCGCCAGGACCCGCGGGTGGCCGAACGGATCATCTTCGCCACCGGCGACACGGTGCGCGGCGACACGCTCCAGTTCCTCGAAGCGCTCGGCCGGCCGTACCTGCACAAGCCATTCACGCTGGCCGAGCTGCGCGCCGCCCTCGGCCATGCCGCCAAACAGCCGGCCTGAGGGGGGCGTGCGCGTCCTCCACGTCGACTCCGGCCGGGAATTCCGGGGCGGTCAGAACCAGGTCCGTCTGCTCACGAGCGAGCTCGCCCGGGTGGAGGGGGTCGGACAGCGGCTCGTGACGAAGCGCGGCAGCGAACTGGCGCGACGCGTCGCGGAGCGCGGCGCCACGGTCCGCGAAGTGTCCTGGGGCCCATCGCTCGACCCCCGGGCCCTGTGGCGATTATATCTCGAAGCGACCGACTTCCAACCTGACATCCTCCACGCGCACGACAGCCACGCGCTCCAGCTCGCGTCCTGGGCCGGTAGCCTGTCTGGACGCGGCCCCGGACACCCGGTCCTCGTCGCGACGCGGCGCGTGGACTTTCATGTTCGCAAGGGCAGCGTGTGGCACCGCGCCGATCATGTGATCGCTATTTCGGAAGCCGTCCGGGCAGTGCTCGTGGCGGACGGGATACCGCTCCGAGACATCACGGTGGTCGCGTCCGGGATCGATCCCGACGAGGTGCGACGCGCGGCCGCTACGCCCATCAATGTGCGGGCCCGCCTCGGGCTGTCACCGGATACTCCCCTCGCGGCCAACGTCGCCGCCCTGGTAGGGCACAAGGACCACTCTACCTTGCTCCGGGCCGCGCACGCCGCCCGAGCCTCCCGCCCCGATCTCCACTGGGCCATCGCCGGTGAGGGCGAGTTGCGGCGCTCCCTCGAGGCGGAGCTCGCGCGTCTCGCCGTCGGGGATCGCGTGCACCTGTTGGGGCACGTTCCCCAAGCCGACGCGCTGATCGCGGAGGCCGATGTGTTCGTGATGTCGTCCAAGGAGGAAGGCCTGGGCAGCGTGGTGCTGCACGCGCGGGCGCTGGGCAAACCGGTGGTCGCCACGGCGGGCGGCGGGCTGCCCGAGATCGTGCCCCCCCGGTGGCTCGTCCCCGTGGGGGACGCCGACGCGCTCGCGCGGAGAGTGATTGAGGCGTTGGATCACCCTTCTACCGTCCCCCTGCCCCCGCAGTACACGGCCTCCGCCATGGCCGCCGGCGTCTTGGCCCTGTATCGCTCGCTCGTCTAGATTGCAGGGCCATGATCTACGTCTGCGTCCCGGTGCATAATGAGGCCCGCACGGCGGGCCTCGTGCTGTGGAAGGTGCGTCAGGTGTTCACGGCGTTCCCGCGCGAGTACGAACTGCTGGTCCTGGACGACGCGTCCACGGATGACACTCGCGAAGTCTTGGCGTCGTACGCCAAGGTGCTGCCGATGACGATCGTGACGCACCGCGAGCGCCGCGGGTACGCGCGCAGCCTCGAGGAGCTGCTGCGTCTCGCGCTCCAGCGGACCGACCGGCCGAAGCGAGACTGCGCCATCACTCTCCACGCCGACTTCGTCCATTCCCCCGAGAGCATGGAGGAGATGGTGAAGCATTTGGAATCGGGGGCGGACCTCGTGGTCGCCGAACTGGTGGAGCAGCGGGGCCGCGTGTCGCGGGCCCAGGGCCTGGCGCGCCGCTGGACCCCTCGGCTGCTGCGCGTCGCCGGCCTGCGCGACACGGTGTCGGGCTTCCTCGCCCTGCGGTTGATCGTGCTGCGGCAGGCGCTGCGCCGCGATACGCCACAGTTCCTCCAGACGGAAGGCTGGTGTGCGAGCGCGGAGCTGGTGGCGCGGCTGGCGCCGCACGCCCGCCGGCTCGACACCGTTCCCGCGGCGGCGCGGTACGACCTGGTCCAACGCCCCTCGCGGGTGAGGCCGTGGCGCCAGCTGCTCGAGGCGTGGCGGGCCCGGTCGGTCATCCGCGCAGCCCGCACCGTGGTGGCCGTGCTCTTCATGGCGGTCGGGTTGCAGGCCCAGTCGGACACCGCCTCCCGAACGGATTCGACGCGGACCGACTCGGCGAAGGTCGCCGACACGACGGCGAGGACTGCCGCACCCGTCGGCGTCCCGTTCCCGGTGGGCGAACGGTTGGTCTACGGGGCGCGATACGGCCCGTTCAGCGTCGGCACGGCCACGATGGAGGTCGCCGGTATCGACACGGTCCGCGGGGTGGAGGCAGTCCACTTCGTGTTCCTGATCGACGGCGGCGCGCTGTGGTACCACATCCACCAGAACCTCGAGTCGTGGGTGGGACGTCACGACTTCCGCTCGCGTCGGTTCCTGAATCAGACTGAGGAAAAAGGCAAGACGTGGGAGCGGAAATTCGAGATCTACCCGGACTCGGGGTTCTACCGGGAAGCAGGTCGTGACACGACGGTCCCGACGGTGACGGACCCGCTCGACGACGCGGCTTTCCTCTACTGGATCCGCACGGTGCCGCTCGAGGTCGGAAAGCGCTACGAGTACCGCCGCTACTTCCGCCCCGAGCGCAATCCGGTGATCGTCGAGGTGCTGAAGCGCGAGCGCGTGGGGGTGGCCGGGAAGAAATGGGACGCGATCGTCGTCCGCCCGCGCATCCCGAATGGGGGCGGCATCTTCGCGGAGAAGGCCGACGCGCGCATGTGGCTCTCGGACGACAGCCTCCGGATCATGCTCGCGCTGCAGTCGAAGTTCTCATTCGGCCAGGTGACCCTCAAGCTCAAGGAGATCGACTCGACCACACAGAACCCCGCCTCCGGTCCGGAGCATCCATGACCGACTACCGCGAGGCGGACTTTTCCCGGTTGAAGACGATCCCCATCGCGCAACGCCCCAACAAAGTCGACCCCTCCCTGCTGGCGCATCCGCCGCGCGGCGATCCGAGCTTCACCGCCTTCTGGGATTCCCTCCCCGATATCCTCGCCGCGAAGGACCTCCGCATCCTCGCCCGGCAGCTCGCGAGGGCCGCGGGCCGCCGCGGCGTCGTCGCGATGCTCGGCGGGCACGTCATCAAGGTCGGCCTGGGACCCCTGTTGGGCGAGCTCATCCGCCGCGGTGTCATCACCCACCTGGCGCTCAACGGGAGCGCCGCCATCCACGATTTCGAGCTTGCGGCATACGGAGGCACGAGCGAGGACGTCGCCGCCGGGCTGGCGGACGGCACGTTTGGCATGGTCGAGGAAACCGGGCGCGAGATGAACGCGGCGATAGCCGACGGCGCGCGCGCCGGCAAGGGCATGGGCGAGGCGCTCACCGACTACCTCGCGCGCCGCCCCCAGCTCGCGGCCCGCGACGTCTCCCTCCTGCTCGCCGCCGCCGAACGCGGCATCCCCGTCACCGTGCACGCCACCCTCGGCGCCGACATCATCCACCAGCATCCCGCGGCGGATGGCGCCGCGCTCGGCGCCACGAGCCACCGCGACTTTAAACGACTCGCCGGGTCGCTCCCCGCGCTCCACGACGGCGGCGTCGTCCTCAATGTCGGCAGCGCGGTGGTGATGCCCGAGGTGTTCCTCAAGGCCCTCACCATCGCGCGCAACCTGGGCGGCGGCAAGCCGACCGGATTCACGGCCTGCGACTGCGACATGCAGCGTCACTACCGGCCGCGCATGAACGTTGTGGAACGTCCGACGCTGGCGGGCGGGCGGGGGATCCAGCTCACCGGCCACCACGAGATCCTGATACCGTTACTCGCGTGGGCAGTGATTCGCGAGCTCGACGCGCGCTAGCTACGCGTCGGCGGGGGGGCGACCCTTGATCATTTCGCGGATCTTATCGGCCGTGCTCGGGCTGATCAGCCGCAGGACAAAGTAGAGCACGAAGCCGATGGCGGCGAGCTTCAAGATCCACAGGGCCAGTCCGAACAGGCCACCGAGGATGCCGAAGAAGATGTTGAGCGCGACGAACGCCAGGGCAGCGAAAAGAGCGAAGCCAAGAATGCTGCGAAACATGGGCGGATTCCTCCGTGTGGCCCGACGCTCGGGCCGTACGTCGCAATGTAGCAGCAGGTTTCAGGAGGACGCCAGACGGTGAAGGCCGTCGAGGTCGCGATCGTAGGCGGCGGTGCGGTGGGGGCGGCGTGCGCCCGCGCCGCGGCCCTGCGAGGCCTGGAAGTCGCCATCTTCGAGCCCGGCCCCGACCCCGCCGCCGCGTCGCCGGCGTCCGCCGGGATGCTGGCGGCCCAAATCGAGCCCGCCGACGACGTGCTGGTCGCCCTCTCGGTGCGCGCTCGGGACTCGTACGAGCAGCTCGCCCCCGCCCTTCGGGAAACCACCGGTATCGACATCGGGTTCTGGCGCTCCGGGATCGCCGCGGTGGCGTTCGACGAGACTGCGGCCAACCGCCTCAAGGAGGAGGTGGCCCGGCAGCGACAGGCGGGTCTGCGGTGCGACTGGCTGGACGGGGACGAGGTGCGCGAGCGCTGGCCCGGCGCGGCACCCGACTGCCAGGGCGCGCTGCTCGCCCCCGAGGACGGCGCGCTGGACCCACAGGCGCTGACCCGCGCCTGCCTCGCGGACGCGCGCCGCCTGGGTGCCACCCTCTACGCCGAGAAGGTCGAAGCCCTCGCGATCGCGCAGGGCCGCGTAACCGGGGTCGTCACCGCCCGCGGAACCGCCCCCGTGGAGCACGCGGTGCTCGCGGCGGGCGTATGGTCACCGCAAATCCGCGGACTGCCGCGTCCCCTGCCCGTCGAGCCACTGCGGGGCCAGATGGCCGCCACCGCGTGGCCCGACGACTGCCCGCCAGCGATTCTCTATCACGACCACGGCTACGTCCTCGCGCGCGGCAGCGACGCCGTCCTTGGCAGCACGATGGAACGGGCGGGGTACGACGCGCGGGTCACGAACGAGGGGCTCGCCCAAATTTTCCGTGGCGCCGTCCGACTGCTGCCGGCCCTCATGACGCAGCCGGTGCAGCGCATGTGGGCCGGACTCCGTCCCGCCACCCCCGACGGGCGGCCCATCCTCGGCCGGGACCCCGACGTGGAGCGATTGTGGTACGCGACGGGGCATGGACGCAGCGGCATCCTGCTCGCGGCGCTGACGGGGGAGATCACGGCGGATCTCCTCATAAGGGGAATCCCCGACGTCGACATTGCGCCCCTGAGCATCGACCGTTTCAAGACTGGTAACTGATGTACCGAACCTGCGCCTTCTGCAACGGCAAGCTCGACGGCGACGGCGGCCCTTCGGGGCTCGGCGTCGGACGGCGGCTCGCGTTCGATGAGTGGAAAGGTCGACTCTGGGTGATCTGCCCCAAGTGCTCACGTTGGAACCTGGCTCCACTCGACGATCGCCTCGAACAGATCGAAGCACTGGCGCGGGCCGGGAACAGCGGCCGCGTGGCCGCCGCCACCGAGCACGTCGCCCTGATCCGGTGGCAAAGCTACGACCTGGTGCGAGTCGGGAAGCCGCGCCGCATGGAGTTCGCGACGTGGCGCTACGGCGAGCGGCTCAAGGCGCGGCGCCGCGAGCAGCTCAAGTTCGTCGTGCCCGTCACGGTCGCCGCCGTGGGCCTCGCGGTGGCGGTCAATGTGGCGGCGGGCGGCTCGCTGGGCGTGTTCGTGTGGAACATGCCCAACTTCGCGCGGATGATGTACACCGGCATCATCGGCCGGCGACGGGTGAGCCTCGTCGAGCCGCCGATTTGCGAGCGCTGCGGGAGCGTGCTCAACCTGCAGGCCAAGCATGTGGCATACGCGCGGGTGGTGCGGCAGGCGCAGGCGGACGTCGCTCTGATCTTGAGCTGCCCCGCCTGCCGCACCGAAGGAGCGATGCTCGTGGGTCGCGACGCGCAGGCCGCGCTGCGGCAGGGACTCACCTATCTCGCCCTCGCTCGGGGCAGCCGGCAACGCGTCGAGGACGCCGCCCGGCTGGTGGAGAGCGCCGGCGGGCCCGACCGGCTGATCAGTGACGTGGCCCGCCGCGAACTCACGCTACGCAGTCTGGGCGCGGAGCGCCGTCTCGCGCTCGAGATGGCGGTGGACGAGCGCGCCGAGGTCGACGAGCTCGAGCGCCACTGGAAGGAGGCCGAGGAGATCGCCGAGATCGCCGATGGTATGCTGTCCACCACAACGGACCTGGAGGAGGAGTTGCGGCGCCTAAAGCAGCGGGAGCGGCCAAAGGGCGATCAACCGTCTAGTTGAAATTCAGTCTTTTGCCACCCCTCCGCGGCGACTATCTTCAGAATCCTCATGGCCGACACGCTCACCCACCTGACCGCCCGCAAACCAGCCTGGCTCAAAGTCCCGGCACCGGGCGGGCCTAACTACCTCTCCCTGAAGCACCTCATGAGGGACTTGAAGCTCCACACGGTGTGCGAGGAGGCCCATTGTCCCAACATCGGAGAGTGCTGGGAGCACCGGGCGGCCACGTTCATGATCCTGGGTGATGTGTGCACGCGGAACTGTGCATACTGCGCCGTCGCGCACGGGACCCCGGCCGCACTCGACACGGACGAGCCCGCCCGGCTCGCCGCTGCAGTCGAACAGATGGACCTCCGGCACGTCGTCATCACCAGCGTTGACCGGGACGATCTGCCGAACGGTGGCGCCGAAATGTTCGCGGCGTCGATTGCCGAGATCCGCCGCCGGCGGCCCGGGACCTCGGTCGAAGTGTTGATCCCGGACTTCAAGGGGAGTGAGCGGGCGCTGCGTATCGTGGTCGACGCGAAGCCCGATATCCTGAACCACAACCTCGAGACCATCGAGCGACTGTACCGGCTGGCGAGACCAGGCGGCCGGTATTCCCGGGCGCTCGAGCTGCTGCGACGGGCCAAGGAGATGGACGCCGGCACGCTCACGAAGTCGGGGATCATTTGCGGGCTGGGGGAGGACTGGGATGAGCTGCTGGTGGCGATGCGGGACTTGCGCGCCCAAGATGTGGACATCTTGACCATCGGCCAGTACCTGCGTCCCTCGAGCCAGCATCTCCCGATCGCGCGGTACTACACGCCCGACGAGTTCGCCGCGCTCCGCCGCCACGGCCTCGAGATGGGCTACCGTCACGTAGAAGCCGGCCCGTTGGTGCGCTCGAGCTACCACGCGTGGGAGCAGGTGGAGCGAGCGACCGCCACCCGTTAGACCGCTCACCGATCACCATGGCCACGGCTACCGCCCAAACCACCGACACGCCTGCCCAGCGCGAGCTGGAGCGGCGCATGCTGCGCCAGATGCTCCTGATTCGCCGCTTCGAAGAGAAGGCCGCCGAAGCGTACGCTTTAGGCAAGATCGGGGGCTTCTGTCATCTCTACATCGGCCAGGAAGCGGTGGCGGTCGGCTCGCTCGCCGCGTTGCGCGAGGACGACTACGTGATTTCGTCGTACCGCGAGCACGGGCAGGCGCTCACGCGAGGAGTGCCGGCGAACGCGCTGATGGCCGAGCTGTTCGGCAAGGCGACGGGCTGCTCGAAGGGCAAGGGTGGCTCGATGCACCTGTTCGACGCCGGCAGGCGCTTCATGGGCGGCCACGGGATCGTCGGTGGCCACATCCCGCTCGCCGCCGGCCTCGGATTCGCAATCCGCTACCGGGGAGGCGACCAGGTCTGCATCTGCTATTTCGGCGAGGCAGCAGTCAACATCGGTGCCTTCCACGAGACGCTGAATATGGCCTCCGTCTACAAGCTGCCGGTGATCTTTCTGTGCGAGAACAACCGGTACGGCATGGGCACGGCGTTCGAGCGAGTGGCGGCCGTCACCGACGTCGTGGAGCACGCCTGCAGCTACGACGTGGCGGCGGAGCTCGTGAACGGCATGGACGTGCTGGCGGTGTACGAGGCGACTCGGCGTGCCGCCGATCGCGCGCGCAAGGGCGGCCACCCGACCCTGCTCGAAGTTCGGACCTACCGGTTCATGGGCCATTCGATGTCCGACCCGTTGCACGGCGTGTATCGCACCAAGGAAGAAGTAGAAGAGCAGCGCAAACGCGACCCGATCTCGCAGCTCGCCGGGAAACTCAAGGAGGAGGGCGTGCTGGATGAGGCGGGGCTGGACGCCCTCGATGCCGAGGCACGCGCGGAGACGGAGGAGGCGGTGCGTTTCGCCGATCAGAGCCCCGATCCCGATCCCGCCGAGCTCACGACCCACGTGTTGGCCGATTGATGGCGACGCTCACGTACCGCGACGCCCTCAACCAAGCGCTGCGCGAGGAGATGCAGCGCGACCCCGACGTGTTCCTCATGGGTGAGGAAGTCGGCGTCTACCAGGGCGCTTACAAGGTGAGCCGTGGCCTGCTGGAGGAGTTCGGGCCGAAGCGAATCGTGGACACGCCGATCGCCGAGCTGGGGTTCGCCGGGATCGGGGTGGGTGCGGCCATGGCGGGCCTGCGCCCGGTGATCGAGTTCATGACGTGGAATTTCGCCCTGCTCGCCCTCGATCAGATCGTCAACTCCGCGGCGAAGATCCTGTACGAGTCGGGCGGCCAGATCCCGATCCCGATCGTGTTTCGCGGCCCCAACGGCGCGGCGCTGCAGCTCGCGGCGCAACATTCACAGGCGTGGGACTCCTGGCTGTCCCACATCCCGGGCCTGAAAGTCGTAGCCCCCGCGACGCCGGCGGACGCGAAGGGCCTCCTGAAGTCGGCGATCCGGGACAACAATCCCGTGATCGTGCTCGAGGGCGAGATGCTGTACAACCTCAAGGGTGAGGTGCCGGAGGGCGAGCACCTCGTCCCGATCGGCCGGGCGGACGTCAAGCGGCCGGGGCGCGATGTCACATTCGTCTGCCACTCGAAGACGGTCGCGGTGGCCCTCAAGGCCGCCGAGCAGCTGGCCGAGCGCGAAGGCGCGTCGGCGGAAGTACTGGACCTGCGATCGCTGCGCCCGCTCGACGAGGAGGCGATCGTCGGCTCCGTCGCGCGCACCAACCGCGCGGTCGTGATCGAGGAAGGCTGGCCCCACGCGGGAATCGGCGCGCAGGTCGTGGACATCATCCAGCGCGAGGCCTTCGACCAGCTGGATGCTCCGGTGCTGCGGGTCACGCAGGCCGACGTCCCGATGCCCTACAACAAGCAGCTCGAGCGCCTCGCGAAGCCTTCCGCCGACCGCGTGGTCGCCGCGGCGCGCCGCGTCCTGTACCTCGACTGACGCCTGTGGCCACCAATGTCTATATGGAAGCGCTTTCTCCGACCATGGAGGAGGGGCGCGTGGTGAAGTGGCACAAGCGGGACGGGGACCCGGTGAAGACGGGCGAGACACTGGCCGAGGTCGAGACCGACAAGGCCGTGATGGATCTAGTGGCGCGCGCGGACGGTGTGCTCCGGCAGGTCGCCGCCGCCGAGGGGCAGACCGTTCCGGTCGGAAGCGTGGTGGCGGTCATTGCGGCCCCTGGCGAGGCCGTGGGTGCAGGGCCAGCGACGGTACCGCCGACGACCACGTCGGGAAGCGGGAAACGGGAAACCCTAAAGGACTCCCTGACGGTCGCGGGAAACGTCGCCACAGTCACCGCCCCCGCACCGGTGCCTGTCGCACCGCTGCCGGCCGCTACTCCCGCGGATGCCACCCGTGTGAAGGCTTCCCCACTCGCACGGCGGATCGCGAAGGAAGCGGGTCTAGATCTGAAGCTCGTGACAGGGTCAGGGCCGGGTGGCCGCGTGGTGAAGCGGGACCTCGAGAGGGCCCCGGTCGTCGCCGCAGAGCGGGCGGGACCGCTCCCCGCTCCCCGCTCCCCGGTGGTAACGCGGGGTGGAGAGGCGTACCAAGACGTGCCGTTAACGCAGATCCGCAAGACCATTGCGAAGCGGCTGGCCGCGTCGCTCGGGCCCATTCCCCATTTCTTCCTCACCACCGAAGTAGACATGGAGCGGGCGAGCGAGGCGCGCGAAGCCCTCAACAAGCAGCTCGGCGATCAGGGGGGGGGCAAGGTCTCGTTCAACGACATCATCATCAAGGCGACCGCGCACGCGCTCACCAAGCATCCGGCCTGCAACGCCTGGTTCCAGGAGGACCACATCCGCTACTGGCACGAGGTGCATATTGGGATGGCGGTGGCGGTGGAGGACGGCCTCATCACGCCGGTGATCCGGAACGCGGAGACTAAGTCGCTCGCCGACATCGGCCGGGAGGCCAAGGAGCTTGCCGAGCGGGCCCGCAGCCGCCGGCTGCAGCCGAGCGAGTACACGGGTTCGACGTTCTCCGTCTCGAACCTGGGCATGTTCGACATCGACCAGTTCACTGCGGTGATCAATCCGCCGGAGGCCGGGATCATCGCCGTCGGCTCGATCGTTCAGAAGCCGGTGGTGGTGGACGGGCAACTGATGCCGCGGCGCCGCATGCGGATCACCATGAGCTGCGACCATCGGGTGATCGACGGCGCGACGGGGGCGGCGTTCCTCAAGACCCTCAAGCAAATGCTGGAGAACCCGCTGGCGATGCTCTTGTGAGGAGTACCTGTGGCCAACTCGTTTGACGTCATCATTCTCGGCGGTGGCCCCGCCGGCTACGTCGGCGCCATCCGCTCTGCCCAGCTCGGCATGAGCACCGCGGTGATCGAGAGGGAAAAGCTCGGCGGGGTGTGCGTCAACATCGGCTGCATTCCTACCAAGGCGCTGCTCCACTCGGCCTACATCGCGAGCCTGCTGCGCGAAGCCAAGGAGTTCGGTGTCGAGGCCGGCGCGGTGAAGACCGACTACGGCGTCGCGATGCAGCGTTCCCGCAAAGTGAGCGACCAGAACTCGAAGGGCGTCGAGTACCTGATGAAGAAGAACAAGGTCACGGTCGTGAAGGGCACGGGCGTGCTCCAACCCGGCCGCAAGGTCAAGGTCGGGAACGACGTGTACGAAGCGAAGAAGGCCGTGCTGATCGCGACCGGTTCGCGCGTGAAGGGTCTGCCGCAGATCGGACTGGAGATCAACAAGACCACCGTGATCTCGTCCGATGAGGCACTGTTCCTCGAGAAGGCCCCGGCGTCGATGGCGATCATCGGCGCGGGCGCGGTCGGGATGGAGTTCGCCAACATCTTCCACGCCTTCGGCACCACGGTGACCCTGATCGAGGCGCTCCCGCGGATCCTGCCGCTCGAGGACGTCGAGGCGTCGGACGCCCTCGCGAAGAGTTATAAAAAGCGGGGCATCGAAGTGATCGCCGGCGCGAAGGTGAAGAAGGGCACGCCGGGGAAAGACAAAGTGACCCTGGAGGTGGAGGCGGGCGGCGCGACGCAGAAGGTCGAGGTCGCGACGGTGCTGATGGCCGCGGGTCGCGCGGTGAACACGGAGAACATCGGCCTCGCCGAATGCGGCGTGCAGGTGACCGACCGCGGCTTCATTAAGGTCGATCAGAGCTTGCAGACCACGGCGCCGGGCTACTACGCCATCGGCGACGTGGCCGGTCCGCCGATGCTTGCGCACAAGGGAATGCGGGAGGGCGTGACCGTCGCGGAGCTCGTCGCCGGCAAGAAACCGCACGCGATCCGGTACGACAACGTGCCCAGCGTCACCTATTGCCACCCGGAGGTGGCCAGCATCGGGCTCACTGAGGATCAGTGCAAGGAGCGGAAGGTCGATTACGTGGCGGGTCGGTTTCCGTTCTCGGCCAACGGCCGGGCACGTGGAACGGGCGAGACCGAAGGGTTCGTGAAGATCCTCCGCGACAAGAAATACGGCGAGATCCTGGGCGCCCACATCGTAGGGGGGCACGCGTCCGAGATCATCCA
>WNFB01002848.1_pt1 | contig 15167 bp, 14 predicted proteins | sample 5400501 | NCBI WGS metagenome assembly WNFB01 (sample SAMN13153341, study PRJNA577476) | soil metagenome | isolation source: 200 cm saprolite under Douglas fir tree site 2 hole 1 | place: USA:California | collected 2015-04-18
TCAATTCTCAGTGGGCGGTGGGTTCGGCGGCGGGGTGCATGCCATGCTGGGGGACTTCGTGGATGCCACGGGCGGGGGGCTCGACGCGCTGGCGGTAGAAGTGATCGAGGGGGACGCGGCCTTTGCCGATGGGGTAGCCCTTTTCGATGGCTTTCGTGACGTAGGCTTTGGCGAGGGTGGCGGCTTCGAGAAGGGAGCGCCCTGAAGCGAGCTGCGCGGCAATTGCCGATGCAAACGTGCAGCCGGTTCCGTGGGTGCTTTCCGTCTTCACGCGATCTCCACCGAGCTGGACCATTTCGGTGCCGTCGAAGAGAACGTCGACGGCACGCTCCATGTGGCCGCCTTTGATGATGACAGCGCGGGCGCCCATTTCGACGAGCTTGCGCGCGGCCGCGTCCATGTCGGCTACATCTTTGATCGTCAGCCCGGTTAGAACTTCGGCTTCGGGAACATTGGGGGTGATGACGCTGGCGTGCTTCAGCAGTTCCGCAGCGACGTATTTGATCCCAGCGGCATCGAGGAGTTCCGCGCCGCTCGAGGATTTCATCACTGGGTCGTGCACGACGTGGGCAAACTTGTGCGCTTCGAGGAATTCCGCCACCACGACGGCGTTGCCGCGGTTGCCGAGCATCCCGATTTTCACCGCAGCAATCTCACAATCGTTGGCCAGCACTTCAAGCTGCGCGCGCAGCTCCGCGCTGGGCGTGTTGTGGACCGTTTCGACGCCCTGTGTGCTCTGGACGGTGAGCGAGGTGATCGCAGCGACGCCGTAGCAGCCGTGCGCGGCGAAAGTTTTCAAGTCGGCGGCAGTGCCGGCGCCGCAGGAAGGATCGAAACCCGCAATCGTCAAGAGAATCGGCGGCGCTGAATGACTGTGTCCGTTCGTGCTCATCGTCTTTTCTTACTCGAACAATGAAAATGGCCGGTCGCGTCAGAGAAACGCACCGGCAACTGCGAATGTACGCGCGCTGATTCTCCAGCGCAAGAACAAAATTGATGAATTCCCGGGGAGCAAGTAAAATTACAGCCCAAAGTTCGGCCTCTTCGAGCTGGATTCTGTCACGAGAACTCAAGGAGTACGAAAAATGAGGAAACTTCTAAGCGGAATCCTTCTGCTTCTTCTCGCCGGAGCCTCAAACGCCCAATCCAAGGAAGACGAACAAGCCGCCCGCAAGTTGCCGCAAGCCTTCTGCGACGCCTGGGCCAAGCACGAGGGCCACGAACTGGCGAAAATCATGGCGGACGACGTCGATTTCGTGACCGTTGCCACGACTTACCTGCATGGGCGGTCCGACTTTGAAAAATTTCACGTGCGTTTGCTCAGTGGTCGATTCAAAGAGGCAATGATCGCGCCACTCCAGACAACCGTGCGATTCCTACGTCCGGATATGGCCGTTGTTCATTGGAGCTGGAGGATCGAGGGCGATAAGAATCCAGACGGCTCGCCTCGCCAGCCGCGCTACGGCATGATGACCATGGTTGCAGAAAAGCGGAGCGGCACTTGGCTTGTCGTCGTTGCGCAGAATACGAACGCGATGCTGGGCATACCGCCCGAGCTGCAAGACATTAAAACGCCGATACCGATTCCCGGAACAGGCCAGAAGCCACAGTAATCTGCTGAAAGCGATTCTCTTATGGGAAGAGGCCGCGGACGAGGGTGGCCTCGGAGACGCGGCCAACGGCGAGGATCATGGCGCCGGCGCGCGGGGGGACGTGATGCTTGCGCATGGTGTCCACCATTTCGTGGAAGGCGCGGACCATGATTTTCTGGAGACGCGCATTGACTTCCTCGACGTCCCACATGAGCCCCTCCTGGTTCTGCACCCACTCGAAGTAGCTGACGGTGACGCCGCCGGCGTTGGCGAGAATATCCGGGAGCACAATGACTCCGCGGCGCGCGAGGATTTCATCAGCGTGCGGCGTGGTGGGGCCGTTGGCGGCTTCCGCGACGATGCGGGCCTTCACGGCTTCGGCATTGTGGAGGGTGATGACGTTTTCAAGCGCCGCGGGGATGAGGATGTCGCACTTCATGGTTAACAGATCGTCGTTGGAGATGCGCGACGCGCCGGGCATGCCGACGACAGTGCCGGAACGCTCCTTGTAGCGGATGGCTTTGATGGGGTCGATGCCGCGGGTGTTGGTGACGCCACCGCGGGTGTCGCTGAGGGCAACGATTTTTGCTTTCTTTTCGGCGAACAGGCGCGCCGCGGTGGCGCCGGCGTTGCCGAATCCCTGAATCGCGACCGTTGCGCCGCGAAGCGAGATTTTTTTCATCTTGCAGGCTTCCTCGACCACATAGAGCAGCCCGCGAGCAGTGGCTTCGCCGCGTCCCTCAGAACCGCCGATGGAAATGGGTTTGCCGGTGACGACACCGTGCGCGGAATGGCCGATGGTCATGGCGTAGGTGTCCATAATCCAGGCCATGGTCTGTGCGTCGGTGTAAACATCTGGCGCGGGAATGTCCATGTTGGGTCCAATGATGGGCAGAATCTCGCTGGCGTAACGGCGCGTCATGCGCTCGAGCTCGCTCTTGGACATGCGTTTGGGGTCGCAAATGACGCCGCCCTTGGCGCCGCCGAACGGCACGTTGACGGTGGCGGTCTTCCAGGTCATCCACGCCGCCAGGGCCTTCACTTCATCGAGCGTGACGTTGGGGTGATAGCGGATTCCTCCCTTGCCCGGGCCGCGCGACACGTTGTGCTGCACGCGGTAGCCGGTGAACACCTTTACCTGGCCGTTGTCCATCTTGGTGGGCAGGGAAACTTCCAGAATGCGCTTGGGAGTGCGCAAAATCTGCCGCAGGCCGGGATCAAGCTTTAAAAATTCGGCCGCCATGTCAAACTGAATCTGCGCGATGCGAAAGGGATTCAGGTCCTCGCGCGGGGCGATGCGAGGCACCATAGGAGGTGCGCCTATCTGTCTTGTCGGGACTGTGGGCTTTGCGACCGTGGCCATCGGCGTCGGTCCTTTCGTCTACTCGATTTATCTAAGAAAGTCAGTGTTCACTTGGCCCTAGTTCAAAGTTCGCTTAAGAGAAATTCGGTCTATTCGTTTGCCGCAAACTTCCTGGTACTGACGGCGTGCGCGTCGCGGCAGGCGGGGGAGCAGAAGTGAAACAGCTCGCCCCCTTCCCGCAATGGAATGGAAAGCGTCTCGTCAACGTGCATGCCGCACACGGGATCGCGCACCAACCGGCGTGCGGTGGCGGGAGCAGGAATCCCGGCGGAGGCGGCCGCACTTTGTGGCGTGGGAGCGGTCGGATCCCGAAGCATACTGCCGACGATGCGGCGCAACAGCCGCAAGCCCCAGGAAACAACGAGCAGCCAGAACAGAAATTTAACGATGCGAGAGAGAAAGTTCATCTTAATGATTGTGTGCTAAACGGCCTAATTTGCCTAATCCGCCCCGTAGCGCCATCAAGGGAGTGTATGCAAGGCGAAAAGGGCCCGTCAAACGAAAACGTGTGATTTCAAGGGGTTGCGAGGCGAATTGTGCCCTTCCTTTTTGGGCAAAACAGGCTTAAATTCGATCTAAACCATTTGATTACAATAAGTTACATGAAACGGCTGGAGATTATGGCCGGGATTGACTCCGGAGCGCAGATTTGTGTGCTCGCGGCATGCCAAGCAGTTAACCCGCTGCCGGAATGCGGTCAATCCCCATGTAGGGGCGCAAAACTTCAGGGATGAGGATCGAGCCATCCGGCTGCTGATAATTCTCCACGACGGCGATCCACGTGCGACCGACGGCGAGCCCCGAACCGTTCAACGTGTGAACGAAGTCGCTCTTGCCGCCGCCCTTGGGTTTGAACCGAATGCCGGCGCGGCGGGACTGAAAAGCTTCGCAGTTCGAACAGGAAGAGATCTCGCGGAATTCGTTGCTTGATGGCAGCCAAACTTCTAAGTCGTACGTCTTGGAGGAAGCAAAGCCCATGTCTCCGGTGCAGAGCAGCACGGTGCGATAGTGCAGGCCGAGTTTCTGGAGAATCGTTTCGGCGTTGCGGACGAGGGCTTCGTGTTCTTCGTAACTTTTCTCGGGATGAGTGAACTTGAAGAGCTCGACCTTTTGGAATTGATGTTGGCGGAGGATCCCCCGGGTGTCTTTTCCGGCCGCGCCGGCTTCGGAGCGGAAGCAAGCCGTCCAGGCAGTGACGCAGATGGGGAGTTTTTCTTCGGGAATGGTTTCGTCGCGATAGAGATTGTGGAGCTCAACTTCGGAAGTTGGCGTGAGCCAGAAGTCGGTGTCCTGGATTTTGAAGAGGTCGGCGGCGAATTTCGGCAACTGGCCGGCGGCGGTGAGGGAGGCGGTGTTCACGAGGAAGGGCGGCAGGATTTCCGTGTAGCCGTGCTCGCGAGTGTGCACGTCGAGGAAGAAATTCGCGAGGGCGCGTTCGAGGCGGGCGCCCCAGCCTCTGTAGACCGCGAAACGCGCGCCGGTGATTTTCGTGGCGGCGGCGAGGTCTAGGATGCCGGCGCGCTCGCCGACCTCCCAGTGTGGCTTGGGCGCGAAATCGAATTTGGGGGGCGCGCCCCAGCGGCGGATTTCTTTGTTGTCTGCGACGCTCGCTCCTACTGGCACCGAGGAATGCGGAAGATTCGGAATAGTGAGTAAGAATTCGCGCTGTTGGGCGTCTAACAACGCGATGCGTTCGTCGAATCCTTTGATCTTTTCAGAAACCTCTTTCATCTCCGCAATCAGCGAATCGGCATTCTGTTTTTCCTTCTTCAGCCGCGCGATTTCTTCGCTGGCCTTATTTCGTTGTGCCTTCAGGGCTTCGCCTTGCGTGATTGCCCTGCGACGATTCTCATCGAGGAGTCGGAAGAAATTGAGGTCAACCGTGATTCCGCGCTTCCCCAACATGGCGTCGTACACGTCGTCCAGATGATCGCGGAAATAGTTCAAATCATGCATGGTCAGAAGAGGATACCGTAATCCGCGCGGCGCTTGTAGCGCGGGATTGCCAGAGGTCTCGCGGGACGAGAACGCTATTTCGCGCGCGGGACTTCGCTCATCAATTGGTGAATGTTCCCTTCGGAGTCGCGGAATGCCGACATCCAAAGATCGTACGTGGGCATCGGTGCAATCAGGCGCGGCGGGGCTACAATCTGCACGCCCATGTCTACAAGACGCTGATGGGCGGCATTGAGATCGGAAACGCGGAAGTAGAGGATGGAACTTGGATGATCGAACTCCGGTGTTTCTGCGGGGCCGAGCATCAGCCGAACGCCGCCACAATCAAAGAAGGCAAGGTTTGGGGCGGTGAAGAGCAGTGGCAGACCCAGCGCGTCACGATAGAATGCGGTGGCGCGCGGCAAGTCGTGAACGATGATGGAGATCTGGCCGATATTCTTGATGCCGAGGTTCGCAGAAGCGTTGCTCATGAGCGCTGTACCTCCGGGAGCAATTTAGTTAGCTTAGCTAACTAAATTCTATGACGGCTGTCAAGTCCAAACGTCTTGCGGGCGGGGAAACGTACGAGACCGCCGACCGGCTGCACTCCGCGGCTATCCACCTGTTGCGGCGGCTGCGGGTGCGCGACCGCGAAAGCGGGGTCGGCCCGGCGCAGCTCTCGGCACTGTCCGTGCTGGTGCTGGGAGGCGGCCCAAGATCGTTGGGCGAACTGGCGGAAGCGGAACAAGTTCGCCCGCCGACGATGAGCCGCATCATCGCAGGCCTCGTGCGCGCGGGCCTAGTGCGCCGGGGAAAAACGGAAGACAGGCGGCGCGTGCGGCTCGAAGCGACTGCGCGAGGAACCAGGATTCTCCAGGAAGGCCGGCGGCGCCGCGTGGAATCGCTGGCGCAAGCTCTCACATCTGTATCGACTGAAGATAGGAAAAGGTTGCGCGAACTGATCGACCATCTCGAAAAGGTGATTCGAAAGCTCTGAAGCAGATTAATTTTCGATTATCGGACTTCGGCGACGAGCTCGATTTCGACGCATGCGCCGAGGGGAATCTGCGCGACACCGAAAGCGCTGCGGGCGTGCCGGCCTTTCTCGCCGAAGACTTCGATGAAGAGCTCGGAGGCGCCGTTGGCGACCAGATGCTGCTCGGTGAAAGTGGGCGCGCTGTTTACCAGGACGAGCAGTTTTACAATGCGTGTGATTTTGTTGAGGTCGCCGAGGGAAGCGTGCAGCGTCGCCAGGAGTTCAATCGCGACGCCGCGGGCCGCTTCCTTGCCTTGCGCTGTGAAATGATTCTCACCAAGCTTGGCGGGCCAGGGCTTTCCTTCTTTCTTGGCGATGTGACCGGAAACGAAAAGGAGATTGCCGGAACGAACAACGGGGACGAAGGCCGCTACGGGCGGTTCAACCTCGGGAAGAGTAATATTCAAAGCTTCGAGACGTTTGTAGACTGACATCGGGGCTCCTTAATTTGATTTTGCTGCTGTTCGACTCGGAATTTGCGCAACAGGATCGTTTTGCTGAGTGGTTATGCCGCGACTGAAATCCACGGCGGAGGTGTTGCCTCCGCAGACGAGAACGCCCACGCGCTCGCCGGGCTCGGGCTGGTAGCGGCGAGAAAGCAGCGCGGCGAAGGTCGCGGCGCCGCCCAGTTCGGCCACGATGCGAAGAACTTTCCAGAGCGCTTCCTGAGCCTGTTGAATCGCTCGATCAGATACAAGCAGAATGCTTTGCACGTGGGTCTGCGCGATGGGGAACATCAGTTGGCCGACGCGCTTCGGGGCCAGCGAGTCGGCGGCGATCCCTCCGGCGGGGCTGTCCACCGGATGACCGGCTTGCAGTGCCATTGTGAGCGTTGGGGCTGCCTCCGGTTCCACGCCAATGATCTTGATGCGGCCGGAATACCAGGAAGCGACGCCGCCGATGAGTCCGCCGCCGCCGACGGCAACGAGCAAAGTGTCCAGATTCGAAGCTTGTTCCTCCAACTCCAGGCCAACGGTGCCCTGGCCGAGTAGCGTTTCGACTTGATCGTAAGCGTGGATTTGGAGAGCGCCGGATTCGGCAGCCCAGGCTTCACTGGCGGCGAGCGCATCGGCGTACCGTTCTCCCGTCACGATGAGGTCCGCGCCGTAACTGCGAATGCGCTCGACCTTTTCTCCGGAACAAACTGTGGGCACAAAGATTCGCGCCGGCTTTCCGAGCTTCATCGCGGCAAAAGCAACGGCGGCGCCGTGATTCCCTCCGGACGCGGCGACAACGCCCGCCGCGGGAATCGTGCGAGTCAGCAAATTGGTGAAAGCGCCGCGCGCCTTGAATGAGCCGGAATGCTGAAGAAATTCCAGCTTGAAGACTATATTGGTAGGATCGAGACCGAAGTCGGCGCCGCTGGCTTCAACGACGGGAGTCCGCCGGATGTGCGGTTTGATGAGCTGATGAGCAGCAATGATGCGGTCTCGGGTGATCTGCATGATAGACATGGCGGTCAATTTTCGCTGACAGTGACTCGTTGGACCGGATTATTATTCCAACGGAGGCGCGAAGGCAGTAGCAAGCCCGCGCGGCGTCTGCTATTATACTTAGGGAGTTGGCTAATTGTCTATATGAAGACAGAAATTATTTTGCGGGCCCTGGCGAACGACCGCCGGCTGCAAATCCTGGAATGGCTGAAGCGCCCGCGGAGGCATTTCCGGCCGCAGGTGGATGGCGATCTCGTCGAGGACGGCGTATGCGGAGTGTCGATTGCTGAAAAACTCGGCGTGAGCCAGCCGACGGCCAGCGAACACATGAAGATCCTGCTGCGAGCCGGGCTCGTGCGGGCCAAGCGGATCAAGCAGTGGACGTTTTATAAACGCGACGAAGCCAGCATAAAAAAGGTGAAGCAGATGATCGTGGAGCGGGTCTAGCCAGAAGTACTTCCGTACCAAATGGGGGACACTGGCGAGAGCAGGAAGTACTGCAAAGAATGAACCCAGCGAACTATCGACGGGAAATGTGGGGGAGACCAAACTACGCTAGTAGTCGGGAGTCGTTTCGGTTTTCTGGAGTATTACTACGGTTGTCATCTGTCTGCTCCTGTGTGTCGTCCTGCTGCTCGCGAGCGCAGTAGAACGGCCAGAAAAACTGAACTGACTTCGGATTACTTTCCTCCATCCCACGCCCGAGCGGCCGGTCCCCCCACCGGCCGCTCATTTTTTTGGTGCACAGTGCACGGTTCACAGTTGACCGTTGTCAGTCAGCGAGGCGTTGCCTGAAGCGATCGGGTTTCGTCGTTGCCTGGAGCTTTCGCTTCGGGCTCCGTGAATCGCTCCGGCGCAGGAAGCGCGGCAGAACCAAGCCGGCGGAGCGGCTAGACATCGGGCAAGTTAGCGGAGCCCTGCGACGGAGGGGCAGTACAAATGAAAAAGGGGGCTGGTGCAAGCCCCCTTTTTCGCAATTGACGCCCCAAAACCGGTAACCGAGTCGAGGATCGGTTCCGGCCACCCCGGGAAGCCAATCTTGTAAGTTAGCGCTTAGAGAGCAAACCGCATGCCAGCGATGGTTGTGCTACAGGAAACTACCGAGTTGATTGAAAGCACGGCGGTTAGCAGTAGACATGGACGCGAAAGTGCGAAGTTACATAGCATAAGTATACAAAATCCCACAGAATGGCGGCGGGAGTCTCCATTCTTTGGGAGTGATTTTGGTCGTTTTCTTGCTAAAGGTCAACGATCAGGGGCAATCGGGACCATGAGGTACGAGTCGATAGTTGGAGTAAATTTGAGAATATCCTTATTGTGGATTTTAGGCAAAACACATCATTCCCCGTCGATGCAAGCGGTTGCGCGGAAGAGTGGGAAATTGCTTTGGTAAATTGTGACGTCTCAGACTCCCAAGAGTGAGCCCGCCGCGAGGGAGCGCCGATAACGCCGCCAGAGGAGCCAGGCTGGGAACGATAAGAGCATCAGCCAGAGCAACAGGGTCGGACCGGATTCGGCGAGAAACAGGACAAGCGCAAGCAGACTCTCGAAGGCGCTGCGGAAGCCGTTGACGGTCGCGTTGCGAAGCTGCATAGCAACGGAGGGAGCGGGGGTGGTGAGCTGAGCCTTGTATTCTTCGGCAAGTTTCAGGTCAACTGTGGCGAAATTCACGCGGTGCTCCAGCGTTTGCTGCTCGGCTTCCATTTGCTCGATTTCGCCACGAACACGCGCGATCTCCTCTTCGACTTCCAACACGTCCTTCACTTTGCCGGTGCGAGCGCGAAGCACGTCCTGAAGGCGCTGCTCGGTTTCGCGGGAGTTTTTGAGCCGGGCCACTAGGTCAGCGTGTTGCTGAGTGACTTCTTCACCGCCTTGGGTTTCGTTTTCAACTCGGCCGAGTGCTTTGAGTTCTGCAACCGCGGCGACGAGTTGCGTCGCGGGAATGCGCAATGAAGCTTGAATCGTGCGTGCACTCCCCTGCGGCGTCGCTGCATTGAGTTCTGCGGCATATCCATTGTGGCGAGCCAGGATGGCATCGAGTGAATGGCGTGCCGCCTCAAAATCCTTGACCACGATCGAGAGCGAGACCGTACGCGCAATCATGGGCGTCACAAAAGAAAGGCCTGCCGCAGGAATTTTTGTTTCATCCGGTTGTACTACTAGTTTATCCAGACCTCCACCGCCGCCACGGGCCACTTCTGCGCGACCACTACGGTACGGCTTCACATCGAGCGGTTCGACGCGTTGGAGCATTACAGCCTTACTTGGGGCTTTACGCATGACGAACAGATCTGGGATCACTACCACGAATACCAATATGGCCAGTACTAAAGTCAGGGCGGGGGCCCAAATCCACCGGCGAGACAGAGTGTCGCGAAGGCGAGAAAATCCCTCTTCTAGCCTTCCTATGATGGGGATCTCTTCTGCGCCTGAGGGAGAGATAGCCTCTTTAAGGTGCTGGGACGCTTCAACGCTCCAAGTTGCCATCTTCTGTGAAATTGATCGAATCGATGCGGCGACCTCCTGACATTCGGGGCACTGGTCGAGGTGGGCGGAGATGGACTGTCCGTGACCGGTGGGGAGTTCGCTGTCGACGAAGGCCATGATTTCTTCGGGAGTGAAGGGATGCGTGGTGGTGGTCATGTGCGTTCTCCTTTCTTTGCGATGGGCTGCGGTGCGTCCTGAATCGTTGACTCGGCGGGTGGTTCGAGTAAATTGCGCAGCGCGGTGCGGGCGCGGAAGAGACGCGAGCGCACGGTGTTCAGCGGGAGCTGCAAGAGGTCGGCGATTTCGGCGTAGCTCAGTTGCTCGAATTCACGCAGGAGCAGGATTTCGCGGTCCATGGGTTCGAGTTTTTCGACGGCGCGGCGGACCCACAGGCCGGATTCGGTGGCATCCCGCCTGGAAGGATCGGGGGCGGAGTTTTGATGGCCGAAAAACGTGGCGCGAAAAGCGGCTTTGCGACGATGGGCGCGAAGAATCTTGAAACCAATCGCATAGAGATACGTGCGAAAGAGGGCGCGCGGTTCGTAGCGGGAGGCGGCGCGCAGCAGGGCAAAGAAAGTCTCCTGCGTTAACTCTTCCGCCTGGGTGGACTCGGCGACGCGGCGCCGAAAGAAACCGTAGATCGGCCGCTTGTAACGCGAGAAGAGTTCCGTGAAGGCGTATGAATAACCCTTTGAAAACGCCAGCATCAGCTGCTCGTCGCTCGCACTTGATGGCGTCACGGCATTGCTCGCGGCGTTCGCTTGATTTGGTGGCGTCTCGTTCATGACGGTCCGGGGGAGCGCCCCCGAGTTTAGAACGAGAGCGGGCAGTGCCTCATACATGGTAAGCCGCCTGGCTCCTTCACTAAGTGTAATGTCTCGAAACCGCGAAAAGTTCCCTTGCCGAAACGGATTTTTGGCGACTGCTGACTCCCACGACGGGGCAATAGAAGACTCAGGGGTTGAGATCTTTTCCGGCAGGAGCCGGAATCTTCAATCGGCGGGACTTAACGGTTTGCCTCCGGATGGCAAGCTTCGTTTGTCGGGGGATTGTCAGTGGTTCAGAGTGAAAACTGTTTCGATAGTGGTGTAGATGCGCAAATTCTGGCCGTTCACGACGAAGGGCTGATATCTCCACTGTTTGACCGCGTCGATGGCGGCCTTCGAAAGGGAGCAAACACCCTTGGCGACTCGAAGCTCACCGATGCTGCCGTCCTCCTGAATGACGGCCAGAAGACGAACGGTGCCCTGGACGTAGTTGCGGCGGGCGTCTTCCGGATAGACCGGAGGGACGCGCTTCAAGAGCCGACCAGCAGCGACAGTGCCTCCCAGTTTGACGGGCCTGTTGGTCTTGGCCGCCGCCGGGGTATCGGACGATTTGTGCCTCAACTCGTCGAACAGCAAGTCTTCGTGGATGTTGATGCGGCCGATGAACCGGAAAGCGCCATCCACGAATACGAAAGAATTCATCTGCTGATAGCTATTGCCGTTTCTGAAAGTGGCTTCGTAGAGGGGCGCCTGCTCTTGGCGCGCCAGCAGCAGGGGGTAGACATAATCGTCCGCATGGTCGTCACAGGGTTTGTCGAACTTTCGTATTTCAATGTCGTTGAATTTCATGTCATCCAGACGATCAAAAGTACCCTTCATCGACTGGACCAGTGCGTGTGAAAGGGGGATGTATTGTCCGGCCATCTGTTCGCCTGCATCCGGACCAAATGTTTTCGTGAACCACTTTTCCGGATCCGGAAGAACGAAGCTCCGGAGGATGGCCGCCTCGGCGGTTTTGTCCCCGGATTTACGCGCTTTCGCGAGGTCATGAAGTTCCTTGTCCAGGCCACCACTCTTCTCTGGATAAGCGGCCGGCGGAGCCGTGGACGGGAGCGGTTTGGAAAGCTCCGCGGAATTGCCAATGGGTGTGCTGCCGGAGAGCTGAAAAGTGGTTTCGATGCGCGTGACCAGCTCGATCGGCGAGCCGTTGTAAATAGGCGGTTCGAAAGTCCATTGAAGGACAGCCTGCCGCGCCGCTTCCACAAGCAGCGTCGGGCCACTCAGGGGGTTGATTTCCTTGACGGAGCCATCAGTACCGATCACCACTTCAAGAGCTACCGTGCCGGCCAGTTGTTGAGCGCGAGCCTCATCGGAATAGACGGGGTTAGTTTTTCGGACGGTTCTTGCAACCGGACCTCCGGCGAACTGCCGGACACGAAGGGGCTTGGAAGAGTCGATGGACTGGAGAGTTGCAATGTCCACGAAGCGAAACGTCCCGGTGATATAAACAAAGTAGCCTACGGGAATGACTGAATTGTCCGCGAGGTCGACGAGTTTGACGGAATAAAAAAGCTGGGTCGTTTTCATGGCGCTCGAAAAAGCCTGCTCGACCGGGGCCAGTGGCCGGCCGCTGGATGCCACGAGAGGAGCCACAAGAATCTCTCGGTCGCGCGTTTTGACGGTGGCGAGTTGCTTGCGAAGATCTTCTTCGCGGCCGCCGGGATTGACGGAATAGGCGACGGTCACTCGCTTTGAGACATCGGAGCCGAGCAGATCGTAAAACCAATTGCCTGGATTGGGGATTTCCAGTTGCTGGAAAGCGACGGAAGACTTAGGGGAGTCATCGGACGCAGCGACTTCCGAGAGTTGCTGAAGGAAGGACTTCAGGCCAGCGGCGGTCTCGGGAATTGGCGGCGATTGTGTCTGGCCAGCTGCCGGGAGCAGCCGGCCCAATAAAAGAAACACCAACAAAAAATAGAAACGCGGGGAGAAAAACACGGAAAGACGGCCAGTGCTCGGCATCCCAATATTCTCCTCGTCGCGGGTAGCTTAATATCCCACGAAATTAATGGAAGAGGCAACTAGGTGCAACTATTTCGCGATGGGCGGTGTCCGAACGACGGCTCATCGAACTCCCTAGGGGAAGACGGATGGGTTCGATGCGCGGCAGGCGCTTCGCTTAAGCGCCGATGGAGGAGCGGAGGGCGTTGGCGAGGGACTGGCTGAAGCGCTGGACGTCGGCTTCATGTTCGGCTTCGACCATGACGCGGGCGAGTTGCTCGGTGCCGGAGTAGCGAAGAACGACGCGGCCGTTGTCGCCAAGCGCGGATTGGGCTTCGGCTAAGGCGCGGGAGACCTCCGGAAGCGTCTCGAGCGGCGGTTTCGAACGCACTTTCACGTTGACGATAAGTTGCGGATAGTCCTTGAGGCCTTCGACTAACGATTCGATTTTGCCGTGCATGGAGACCAGCGAGGCAATTTTCACAGCGGTGAGTAGGCCGTCGCCCGCAGGGCTGTCGTCGAGAAAAATGATGTGGCCGGATTGTTCGCCTCCCAACACGTTGCCGCTGCGGAGCATTTCTTCCAGGACGTAGCGATCGCCGACAGCAGCGCGGGCCAGGGCGATATTTTCGCGGGCAAGAATGCGCTCGAGGCCCAGGTTGGACATGGAGGTAGCGACGACGCGGTCGCCTTTGAGCTTGTTCTGAGATTTGAGGAAACGCGCGGCAGCAAGGAGAACGCCGTCGCCATTCACGATTTTTCCGCTTTCGCAGACGAAGAGAGCGCGGTCGGCATCGCCGTCAAAAGCCACACCGAGACGCGCCTTTTCAGCGACGACGCGTTTCTGCAAGCCCTCCAGGTGCAGCGAACCGCAGCTGGCATTGATGTTGCGGCCGTCGGGCAAAACGCCCATGGCCACAACGTCGGCGCTGAGCGAGCGGAACAGCCCCGGACCGAGCTTGAAGGCTGCGCCATTGGCGCAATCAAGAACAATCCGGAAACCAGTAAGCCTAGCACCGGGAATGAACCGCTTCTGAAGAAAAGCCAGGTATTGGGCGTCGAGCGATTCATCAGCGGTGAGCGAGGGCGAATTCTTTGGCGCGGCCTCGCTGCGGTGCTTCGAGATGCCCGCTTCCAGCTCTTCCTCGACGGCGTCGGGGAATTTCATCCCGGCGTGCGAAAACAACTTCACGCCGTTGTCTTGAAATGGATTGTGCGAGGCGGAGATGACCACGCCGGCTTGAAAATCATTCTGGCGAACAAGGCACGCCACGCCGGGAGTGGTAATCACGCCGGCAAAAGCGACAGTGGCGCCAGCCCGCGCGAGACCCGCAGCAAGTAATGAGGCGATGTGCGGGCCGGATTCACGCGTGTCCATTCCGATGAGGACATGAGCTCCGCCATGTGCACGCTTAAGATACCCGGCGAGTGAGCGTCCGGTGGCGTAGAGAGTGGCGTCGTCGAGCGGCGGAGTGCCCGGGACGCCGCGAATCCCGTCGGTTCCAAAAAACTCTTTGGCCATGGGAGGAAGCCTGTCTCTCCAGAGTGTGGTGCGGGCCCGGTCGTGCACAACTTCCCGTGTGGATGACCTCGGAAAAGCTTAACACACGTAAAAAAGGTGGCTTCACAGCCCGGCACCGCACATGTCTTTTGCATAAACGCGAGAAAAGGAAACCACAGTCAAGCAAATCATTGAATTTGCTGTATCGAAACACCCGCACACGGCGGCGTAAACCGATTGCGAGAGTGTGCTAAGGTGTAGCACCGGAGTTGCTCGTGTCCGCCACGCAAACACCGCCATCGATGGTTCGCTTCACCGGTTCAAACTTCAGCATGCGAGTGCTCGCCGCGGCCATCATTCTGCTGTTCTTCTATTACGCGGCGGGCGTGGTGATCACGCTGCTGCTTTCGATATTGCTGGCCTACTTTCTGGATCCGGCGGTGGAATTCCTGGAAAGGGTGGGTCTCCCCCGAACGCTGGGCGCGATGGTCATGGTGCTGATCCTGATCGCCGTGCTGGTCGCGGGCGGTTACGGGCTTTGGACGCGCATCTCGGATTTCGCCGAGAACTGGCCGAAATACAGCAGTGTTCTGCAACAGGTTGCGGGCGCTGTGGAAGGCAAAATCAAGGGGATCGAGGGGCAGGTTTCGCAGATTGCTCCGGAGCAAGGCGCATCCTCCACGCCGACGGTGCGGACGGAGTCCAGCATCGTTCGCACGCTGATCTTCCGCGGCATTGGATCCCTGTACGCACTGTTTCTGGAAATTACCTTCATGCCCTTCCTGGTTTTTTTCATGCTTGCGGAGAAGCGCGAGGTTTGGCACGGGACGTTGCAACTCTTTCCCGCCTCGCGGCGGACGCAAGTCAAGGAAACGCTGGAAGATTTGCGGGATGTCCTGCGGGATTACCTCGCGGGAATGAGCATCGTGACGCTGATCGTAATCGCGGCGAGCAGCCTGTTTTTCTGGATCATCGGGATGGAGTATCCGATTCTCACGGGAATCGCCTCAGGACTCCTGAACATGGTGCCATACATCGGCGCGGTGATGGCA
>WNFB01002849.1_pt1 | contig 15165 bp, 12 predicted proteins | sample 5400501 | NCBI WGS metagenome assembly WNFB01 (sample SAMN13153341, study PRJNA577476) | soil metagenome | isolation source: 200 cm saprolite under Douglas fir tree site 2 hole 1 | place: USA:California | collected 2015-04-18
GGGATCACGTCGAAATAAAGCTGCTTCGCCGCCTTCGGCGCGCGGTACATGAACAGCGACAGGCTCTCGGGATTAGCGTAGCGCAGCCATTCGTCGATGGTCAGGCCGTTGCCCTTCGACTTGGAAATCTTCTGGCCCTTCTCGTCGAGGAAGAGCTCGTAGTTGAACCCTTCCGGCGGCCTTGCCCCCAGCGCGCGGGTGATCTCGCTCGACAGCTTGACCGAATCGATCAAATCCTTGCCGGCCATCTCGTAGTCGACGCCGAGCGCGACCCAGCGCATCGCCCAATCCGCCTTCCACTGGCACTTGACGCGGCCGCCGGTCACCGCGGTCTCGACGGTCTCGCCGGTCTCCGGATCGCGATAGACGATGGTCCCGCGCGCGACGTTGCGCTCGATGACCGGCACCTGCAGCACCTTCCCGCTGCGCGGGCTGATCGGCAGGAACGGCGAATAGGTGGCGCGCCGCTCCGGCCCGAGCGTCGGCAGGATGATCTCCATGACGCGGTCGTAGAGGGCGAGAATGCGCAGCAAGGTCGCGTCGGCGCGGCCCGAGGCGTAGAAGTCGGTCGAGCTGACGAACTCGTACGCGAACCTAAAGCGATCGAGGAAGGCGCGCAGCCGCGCATTGTTGGCCGCGCCGAACGACGGGTGCTCGTTCGAGAACGGGTCGGGCACCCGCGTGAGCGGCATGCCGAGATAGGCTGCGAGCATCTCCCGGTTGGGGACGTTGTCCGGCACCTTGCGCAGCCCGTCCATGTCGTCGGAGAACGCGATAAGACGGGTCTTCACCTTGTCGTCGGTGAGCACGTGAAAGGCGTGGCGCACCATGGTGGTGCGCGCCACCTCGCCGAACGTGCCGATGTGCGGCAGGCCGGACGGCCCATAGCCGGTCGCGAAGATGACCTCGTCCTTGGGCTGCCGCTCGAGCCGCGCGACGATCTTGCGCGCCTCCTCGAACGGCCAGGCGGAGGATTCCTGCGCCACCGCCCGCACGGCATCGGCATCGTCGTCAAGCGCGGCATCCGACATGAATTGGCTCCGGGCGCGCAAACTAGGAATAGCGCCGGGTTGCGTCAATGCGAGCGAGCGGTCCGCGCGAAGCGTCAGAACGGATTGATGGGGAAATAGCGCAGCCACAGATCGGTGAAGCGGCCCTTTTCCCACAGGCCGAACAGCGCCCAATTGAGCGCGAGGCGCAGCGTCTCGTTGCCGCGCCGCACCGCGATCCCGATGCCCTCGCCGAAGTAGCGGCTCTCGGTGAACGGGCCGCCGCGGAACTCGCAGCAATTGCCCGAGTCGGTGCCGTTGAGCCAGAAGGCGAGTTGGATGCCGTCGCCGAACAGGAGGTCCACCTCGCCGCGGCGCAGCGCCTCGCGCGCCGCTTCGGGGTTGGGATAGGGCTTCGTCTCCGCCTCGGTGAAGAAGGTCTTGGCGTAGGCCTCGTGCGCGGTGCCGCTGACGACCGCGATCCTGCGGCCCTCGACGCGCTCCGGCACGACCTCGCCCGCGGCAAAGTCGCGGCGGGCGACGAAACGGGCGGGCGAGCGGTAATAGGGATCGCTGAAGTCGACGCGCTCGCGCAGCGCCGGGGTCGGCGCCAGCGACGCGATCACCGCATCGCCGCGGTTCTCGGCGAGCGCGCCGATCAGGGTGTCGAACCGCCGCGTCTGGATGGTGCAGTTGCCGACCCTCAGCTCCTCGCAGATCATCCGCGCGAGGTCGACGTTGAAGCCCGCCGGATTGCCATCGGGGCCGGGAAAATCGAACGGCGGATAGTCGCTCTCGGTGAGGAAGCGGATGACGCTGATGCGCGTGAGGTCCGGGCGCTCGGGGCGGCGGCGCGGATCCCAGAAGCCCGGCACGATCAGGTCGGCGCTGGCGCGCGGCGCCTGGGCGGCGGCCGGCTCGGGCCAAGCGAGCACCAGCGCAGCCGCCGCCACGAGCGCGGCCGTCGCGGCGCAGCCGAGCAATCCAATCCGCCATAGCCGCGGCATGGTCATACGCACTCCCGTTCGGGCCCGCTGCTTACAGGGGAACCGGAGAAGCATTATCGCGTTGATGTTTCAAGACGTTATCACGATCCTTCATCGAAAATGGCGAGGAGGCTGACATGGGTGCCAGCGCCGAATGGCCACAACACCACACGCTCATTCCCAGCGACAAGGTCGTCGGGACGCCGGTCCGGCGCCCGGACGGGGAAAAGCTCGGCACCATCGACCGCATGATGATCGACAAGACGACCGGCCAAGTGGCCTATGTGGTGCTGAGCCACGGCGGCCTGCTCGGCATGGGCGAAAAACATTGCCCGGTGCCGTGGAGCGAGCTGAGATACAACCGGCAGCTCCATGCCTACGAGCTCGACCGGTCGATCGAGGAGCTCGACCGCGCCGGGTCGGACGAAAATTTCGATTGGGGCGACCGCCCGCCCGAGCTGCACGCGTTCCAGAAGGCCCCGTACGTTTGACCGTCACAGGTATCGGCGCAGGTCGGCGGCGGCGTCCTCGGGCTGGCGCTTGAGATTGAACGGCGCGACGAAGCGCCCGTCCTTGTCCATCAGGTAGACGAGGGCGGTGTGGTCCATGGTGTAGTCGCTGCCTTCGAGCGGCACCTTCTTGACATAGACGCGATAGGCCTTGGCGACCGCGGCGATCGCCGCGGGATCGCCGGTGAGGCCGACGAGCCGCGGGTCGAAGCTCGAGAGGTAGTCCTTCATCTGCTCGGGCGTGTCGCGCTCGGGATCGACGGTGATGAACAGCGCGCTCGCGCGCGCGGCATCGGGACCGAGCTTGCCGAGCACCTCGGACACCTCGAACAGCGCGGTCGGGCAAACGTCGGGGCAATGGGTGAAGCCGAAGAACACCAGGAACGGATGGCCGCGGAAATCCTGGTCGGTGACGGTGCGCCCGTTGTGATCGGTCAGCCGGAACGGGCCGCCGACGGCCGAGGCGCTGGCGACCGGCACCGGGTTGCGCCCGGTGACGATCACGATGATCAGGAACACGCTGGCAAGGCCGGCGAGGAACGCGGCGAGCACCAGCAGCAGTCGGGCGGTCCGTGCGCTCATGATGTCTTCAGAAGCAGGCCGCCAGCCCGGCCAGGATCATCTCGTAGAACACCGCGCTGCCGTAATAGGCCCACAGCGCCACCGCCGCCGCGAGCAGCATGCCGGCCACGACCGCCGCGCCGAGCATCAGCGGGCGCGAGGTCAGACGCAGCGGCGGCGAGACGATGTCCGGCATGGCGCTCTCTGTTGGGCCCATCGCGACGAGCACGAGCCCGCTCCTCACATAAAGCCGATCCCGTCCGGCCACAACGGGTGCATTGACGCGGGCTGCGTCCAAGACGCGCCTGCCCGTCCGATTTGGGATACCGCGCGACAGCCGAGTTATAACTCCGCCCTCATGGTGAGGAGCGCGGCGAAGCCGCGCGTCTCGAACCATGGACGCAAGCTCCACGCCTGTGTCCATCCTTCGAGACGGCCGCACGCAAGTCGGCTGTAGCCGACTTGCGCATCATGATGCCGATCTCGGGTAAACCCGAGATCGGTGCGGCCTCCTCAGGATGAGGTCCTGAGATAATGTCGCGCGACAAGCGCCGGTCAACAGCACTCGTCAAGTAGAACTCGCAAGAGACACGGAAGCAGCCAGCCGGTCCTTCGCTTCTGCGAAAAAAGCTATGACCTGCTGGCGTGTAACCGATGGAAATCCTTCGAGAAAATCGTCGATTGATTCCCCAGCTTCGAGATAATCAAGCAGGGTTTGCACGGGAACCCGCGTCCCGGCGAAGACCGGAGCACCGCCCATGACGTCGGGATCGCGGGAGACAGTTGGCTGTGTCATCGCAATAATTTAGGTCCGAACCGCATCCGGTGCAACGACCCTCGCGTATACAGCCCTTTCAGCGCCGTCCCCTGCCCTATTTGGCGCGCTCGTACACCGCGACCATCGGGCCGAGCGGCAGCAGGTTGCCGGTGCGCCGCAGATCCGGCGCGTAGAGGCTCGGCACACTGCCCCCGTCGAGGAACAGCGCATTGTCGCATTTGAGCCGGTCGCGGAAGAGCCGCGCGAATTCGCCGAAGGAGACCTCCGCGTCGGAAATGGCGAAGGCAAGGGTGTTCTCGTCGCGCATGCCGACGCCGCTGCGGAATTTTCGCGAGCCGCCGCTGCGCGCGAAGCGCGGATGCAGGCGGCCGTTGATCACCAGCATCGGGCCCGATTGCGTGGCAAAATCCGCCGGCCGGCGCGGCTTGAGGAACGATCCGGTCTCGAGGATTCCCGCCGTCTCGCCGGCCACGTAGAAGACGCCGTTCGGCCGCATATGGAAATTGCCCGGGCCGGCCTTCGTGTTGGCATGGGCAAGCTCACGACCGTTCTCGACGTAGAGACCGACGGGCCGGTAATCGGGATGGTACATGCCGGCATTGGTGGCAAAGAGTAGTTTTTGGCCCGCGCGCCCGCCGAGCAAGGACGGCAGCGCCGCCAGATAGCCATACGGCTCGCCGTCCGCCTTCCTCCAGAAGAGCTTCACGGCGTGACGCCGCAGGTCCACCTCGCACACGGTGTAGCTGCTGCCCTCATGCGTCACGGCCTGACAGGGCGCCGGGGCGGCGAAGGCCGCCGGCGCGCAGAGCGAGAGGGCGAGAAGGGCGAGAGCCGGTCCGGCGCACAAGCGGCGGCGGAACGAAACACAGCGAGGGCGCACGCGTCGGCTCCCAGATCGGCGCCGGCTATCGGCGCAACCGCTCCAGCAGGGGCCGCAGCTTGTATTTGCGACGGTGACGATCGATCAGATCCTCCAGGCAAGCTCTCCAGTCGTCATCCCGACCCGCAGCCTCATGGGCGAGCGCGGCCTTCTCAAGCCATTGGGCGGCCAGTTCGTAGCGCGAAGCATTATTGGCGTCCATGATGCTCGTTGCCTGAGCCATCGCAAAATGGATCACCCAACCGGGATGGCTCGTGTGCGCCGCTTCGGCAAGTCGCATGAGCGTCTCGTTATCGGCGCTGTATGCGCCGTCATCGTCGACCGAGCGCACCGCGTCATCGATGAGTCCTTCGGACAGATAGATTTCAGTTCGGTCGTAGGCGTCGGTCGCTCGGGAAAGATGCGCCAGCAGATCGGCGCGGATCGTGCCCCAGTGCTTGCCCGCCCGCGACCGCACCGCATGGAAGTCCTCATGGGACAGCGAGGACTCGAAAGCCGATTTCGCGGCCTTCAATGCAAGCTCGGCCTTCCCCATGTCGCCGGCGTAGTCGCGCAGCCAGTGGGCCAGGGGCACGACCGAGCGACCCATGTCGCGTTCCTCGTCGCCGGCAAGCTGAAGACCGGCCTCGGCGATTTTCAGCGCGTCATCATGCGCACCGCCGTTCCTCAGGGTCTGGGCCAGTTCCAGCGCTTCGTCCGGGTTTTCGAACGACTTGAGCGCATACTTGACCGCCTCCGGCGTCCGCTGAAGCTTGACCAGCATGGTCGCGTAACCGGCGCGCGCCCGCGCGGCGCGGGCGAGGTGCAAATACTCCTGCGACTTGCCGCATGCGTCGAGAACCCGCAGCCGGATCGCCGTCAGCTCCGTGTCCTCCCAATCGGATCGACCCGAGGGCGGCCACCGCTTGCTCTTACCCGCCAACACGGCCTTCAACGCCGGCTCCTCCCAGCCGGTCGCGAGCGCGCGGATCGCAACGTCAAATCCTTCGTCGACCCCGTATTCCGCCAGGTTGGACTGCCAGTCCTCCAGCGTCTCCGCCAGAGCCTCGCGGTCATCGGCCGAAAGGTCGCTCATCAGCGCCGCCTCGGCCATGAGCCGGCCGAGATCGGCAAACAGCTCGTACATGTGCTCGTCCGAGTCGACCATGTGCTCCAGCCAGGCGTCGACAAACGTCTCGGCGATCGGCTCGAGGATGCGGAGCGCGTTGCGTCCGTCCCCGACCTCGAGAAACGGGATGGCCTTGTCGACCAGCCGGCGCAATTCGTCGATGTCGCCCGAGGGCCGGTAGTCGTCCCAATAGCGCCCTTTTCGATGGCGCCCGGCGAGCAACATACGGGCTTGCTCCCGCACCGGCTCGGCATCGATCAGAGGCCGGCGCTCTCCGGTCTGCGAGCCTTGCGAAGACCGCACTGCGACCGTCGTTGCAAGCTCCAGCTCGATCCACGTTGCAAGCGCCGGATCGCTGTCGAGTCGCTTTTCCAGCAATCCGACGAGGTCGGCCCGGTCCAGTTTGTGCAGGAGCTCCGCGATCGGCGGTCGTTCGATGACATCGGCCTTCGCGTCGGAAAACTTCAGGAGGACGGCGACGATGTGCTTGCAGTATCCGCCCCAATCGTACGGGCAGGTGCAACTCGCGTCCGCCACGCCGGCATCGTGGAGCGAGATCGTGACCTCGTACGGCTCGCTTCCCTCCACTTCCGCCGTAAGCCGGCCGCCGCGACGGACCAGATTGGAAACGGCACCGTCGCGAAGGTACTCCCGGCCGCGGGCAAACGATTCCGGCGTCGCGAGCGCGCGGATCGCCTCGTGCGTGATGGACGGCTTGGCCATACGGGATGCCTCGGCTTTGACCGACGATATTGTGAGTCGGTCAATCCGGAAAGGCTCGTTAAAAATGCAGCTGCGTCGGCGCATGCGCGGTGAGTCGCGCAACTGAGGGAGTGGATCGACCCCACCTGCGGGATCCGATCTCTCCGGAGCTAGCAGAACCGCGGGAAATTCGAGATCAGTTGCAGGCCGGTCGTGGCTTGCGATGGTCCGCAGGATTGGAGCGGGCGATGGGAATCGAACCCACGACATACAGCTTGGGAACCTGTAGACGGGCATTGATATCATTCATGATTTTCGTCTTTTGGCACGTTTTTGGCACGCGTTTCGTGAGTTGCTATGCGCGGCTATGTGGTTATTCCGGCTGCGCAAGCTCTGCCCCGATGATCGATGCTGACTGCCGGCGCGTGGCGATCACTTCCGCTATTAGATGGGTAGCGGCGGACATCGATCGGGCACCGATCGGTGAGCGTACATCGGGGGACAGTTTTCTTCCGCGAACTTGCGACGGAGAGAGACACCATTGTCGATAGCGTATCTGACAGGGCTTAACGAAAATCCTCAGTTTGTTGATCGCACGATTCGGCATAAGGGATGCGAGCGAGGTTGTGCGGCTGCCGTCCGCATGCCGGTCGGTTCGACGGGGTCTCCGCCGTGCGCCCCAAGCCAGCTCCAAGCATGATATAGTTCGCCGGTGGGAGTATGGGTTGAGCGGTGACGACCCATCGAATCATTGTGCCTGGTTTCTGTGCAGAGACTTGCTTTGATGCATCAGACAGAGCGCCTGGCCGCGTTGAAGCGCGTCCCGATTCTCGCCGAGCTGCCGCAAGCGCGGCTCGAGCAGCTCGCCAGCACGTGCAAGTGGCAGGACTACGATGCCGGCGAGCAGATCCTCAGCTATGACGCTCCCTCCAACGAGGTCTTCTTCCTCGCTGCCGGCAAGGTGCGTGTCATCATCTATTCGGCCGAAGGCAAGGCGGTGATTTTCACCGACTTGAGGCCCGGGGCCATGTTCGGGGAGATCGCTGCGATCGACCGAGCGGCGCGGTCGGCGGGGGTGGAGGGCATTGAGCCGTCGACGATCGCGTCGCTCACGGCGACCCAGTTCCAAAGCCTGCTTCTACGGGAGCCGGTGGTCGCGGTTGCGACGCTTCGGCATGTCGCCGCAGAGGTGCGCCGCCTGTCGGAGCGGGTGCTCGAGTTCAGCACGCTCGGCGTTCAGAGCCGAATCCATGCGGAACTGCTCCGGTTGGCGGCGGAGGCGGGTCGACAGCAGGGACAAGCTTTGTTGTCCCCGACGCCGTCTCTTTCCGACGTTGCCGACCGCATCAGCACTCATCGTGAGGCGGTTTCGCGCGAACTGAGCCGGCTCGCCTCCACAGGTCTGTTGCGGCGCGAGGGCGGCGGCCTCAGGATCACCGACGTGGCCCGGCTCGAAAGGCTTGTGCGCGAAGCCAAAGGCGAATAGCGCGCATCGCAGCCGCCGGTTTACGCGAGGCCGATCCTCTGGAGCCATTCAGATAAGGCATCCATTTCCCGCTGCCCCGGAAGTCCAGATTGTCCAGTCTCGTGCATCAGCGACCCGACGGGGTCGTGACCTGACGGCACCACCCGGCATAATGATGGACACCCCCGGGGCCCCTCAACCAGTTATTGCAGCACGCAAATTATAATATTGTTTGTCGGATAAGTCATATCACAATTTTTCTCAGGCATTGGCAAATGCCAACGATCCTCCGCGTGACCTGGGCGCATGCTGCTGGCGTCAGGACCGGAGCGGTCCATGCGCAACCCAACCAGGCGCCACCAGGAGGTGAGCCATGCAACGTGTTTCTCTCAGCGAACAGGAGCAGAAGTTCGTCAATCGTTGGCGGCTGCTCGTCGTGGCAGCCTATTCGACGGCCGCGCTCATGGTCGTCCTGATCGCGGCATTTTCGTCAGCACCTCGCGATGCAACGCTCGCGGCGCGAATGGAGCCGGCAGGTTTCGCACGTCCGCTGAGCGCAGGGCCGTAGCGGCGACCAGCCCCGCGTGAGAACGCACTTCCCGTGAACCAGCGGTCCGGTCATGACCTCCCGCTTTTCAAGCTATCCGGAAGACTGCTACGGTCGAACTTGCTGGCTGGCGTCGGCGCCCTTCGGGATCCCCCTGAGTTTCTCGGCATACCCTGCGCATGCCGCCGCCGCGACGCTGTCTGCTGAAACAACCAAGCAGCTGGCACGGGACCTTGGGGAGCGGGACATGCGTGGAGGCGAGCATGACCGGGAGGGCACGCTGGCCAAGGCGTGGTCCCGATTGATCGCTGCGGGCCGCGACGCCGGCAAAGACGCGCTGGCGGGGCTCGTGGCGTCGGTGGTGGTGATTGCCAACATCGTCTCGTTTGGCGCGCTCATGTTTCCCGGCGATTTGAGCGCCGGAATCCCGGTTGCGATCTGGTCGATGCTGATTGGAGGCTGCGTCGGCGGCGCATGGATCGCGTTGACGACCTCCCTGCCTCCGCTCGCGACCGGTATCGACTCGCCGACGGGCGCCGTCCTTGTCCTGTTGAGTGCCTTGACCGCCGCCGGCGTTCGGGCCGCGGGGGGCAGCACGGAAACCGCAATTCAAAGCGTCATGCTGGTTTTCACGGCGGCGACCTTGCTGTCGGGCGCATTGCTCTATGGTCTCGGCGCCCTCAGGTGGGGCTCTTACTTCCGCTTCGTTCCCTATCCGGTGGTTGGCGGATTTCTGGCAGCGACCGGCTATTTCCTGATCGTGGGCGCCATTCGGATGGCAACCGGCCGGCCGGCCCTCACGCTTGCCGGACTTGCAGATTGGACGGCGGCCGACGCTGCGAAAATTGCCAGTGCCGTTCTTGTGCTCGCGGTATTGTTGGCCCTGCGCCGGTGGGTGAAGTCGGCCTTCGCCATGCCCGCCGCGCTTGTTGCCATGTGGCTTGTGAGCGCCACCGGGCTTCGCGCTCTCGGACTTTCCGGGAGCGAGCACGGCTGGTACTTCCGCTCCCTCGGCACGTTGACGGCGTGGCTGCCGTTCCAGGCTGCGGGCACGTCGCACCTGTCTTGGCCGATGCTGGTCCAGCTTGTCCCCGAGCTGTTCGCCGTGACAATCGTGGCTCTCATCTCGCTCGTCACCAAGGTCTCGAGCATCGAGGTCGGGCGCCAAGCGGCCGGGGATCTTGATCGGGAATTTCGCGGCCACGGCATTGGCAGCCTCATTGCCGCACCGCTGGGGGGCCTCACCAGCAGCCTCCAGGTCAGCACCAGCCGTCTGCTGGAACATGCCGGGAGCGGAGGCCGGATGAGCGGCGTAGCGTGTGCGCTGGTGCTCGGCCTCGTCGGCCTTGCAAATCTGGATCTGCCCGGGTGGATTCCGGTTCCGATCCTTGCCGGCCTCGTCCTCTATCTCGGCTACACGTTCATTGTCGACGCGCTGTGGCGGCCCTATTCGCAGCGGGCCTGGCTCGATCTGTCGCTGGCCGTGGCTATCATGATTGTCTGTATCGAGTATGGCTATCTGATCGGCGTGCTCGCCGGAGTCGTATGCGCCTGCCTGCTGTTCGTCATCAGCTATGCCCGCCTCGGCGTCGTGCGCCGGCACCTGACACGCGTCCAGTTCTCCAGTCATGTCGATCGCTCGCTGGAAGCAAGCGAACATCTGCGTGCGGTCGGCGACGCTGTCCAACTTTACTGGCTTTCGGGCTACATCTTCTTTGGCTCTTCCGAAGGTCTGTTCGAGCGTATCCGAAGTGATATTGAGGCGGCGCTGCCGCGCCGCGTTGCCTACGTTATTCTCGATTTCAGCATGGTGTCCGGGGCCGACTCGTCGGCTTTCGTCAGCCTTGCCAAGTTGCGCAGTTATTGCAACCAGCGCGCCACTGCGATCGTCTATTGCTCGCTCTCGCCCGCCAACCGTGACGCTCTCGAGCGCGGCGGCTTCATCGGCGGCAAGAGCCGGCACCAGGCCTTTGCCAACCTCGATGCTGCGCTCGCCTGGTGCGAGGACCAGCTGCTCGCCGAGGCGAAGATCGAGGTTGACATGGACCTCCGCGGCTTTCCGTCCTGGCTGCAGCGTCAACTTGGTGCGAACTTCAAATCAGACGACCTCATCGCCTATTTTGATCGGAGGGATCTCGATGGCTCAACCGCGCTTCATCGGCAAGGCGAGGCCGCCGATACCATCGACATCGTCGCGGCCGGCCGCCTTGCGATAGACGTCGCGACAGGCAGCGGCGAAAGCCTGCGCGTGCGACGCATCGCGACCTACACGGTTGTCGGCGAAATGGGTTTCTACAGGCGTGCCGTGCGCTCGGCCACCGTGTCGTCGGAGGGGCCGACGGCCCTGTTCACATTGACCCGAGCCAATTTCGAGCGGATGCGCCGAGAGCGTCCCGATCTTGCGCGCGCCTTCGACGATTTTATGATACGGATTATTTCCGATCGCGTCGACAGCGCGCGTCGCGACACCGCGGCTCTTGAGCCGTTGACAAGCTGAATTTGGGCATTGTCCCTGCCGCTCGGCCGTGCTCCCGCCTGCAGTGGCGTTTGCGAGACGAGACGGGGCGGCTCACAACCGCCCCGACAACGACCTATGCAGCCTGATGACCCGGCGCCTTAAAGGACTTCTGCAACTCTACGCTTTTTGCCGGGCAGCACGCACCTCGTCCGCGGAGATCACCGCCTCGGCCTGCTCAAGCCAGTATGTCATGCCCATGTCGCGGTACATAGTCGTCGCCGTCGCGACGTGCTCCTGCGCCTGCTGCCGCTTGCCCGTGCGCCGGTTGAGCCTGCCGAGGCCGAGGTGGCAGTGGGCGACGAGCGGGCGCATGCTGCGCGGCTCGGCGAGCACCAGCGCCTCGCGGTAATGGCTCTCGCCGCTCTCGCCATCGAACCGGTCGGGATGGCTGGCAATGTCGCCGAGCAGGTGCAGCGCATGCGCCGCGAACCCGGTGAACCCCTCAGAGTATTTGATCGCGCGGTCACCAAGACGCCTCGCCTCTTCGAGCCGACCGAGCAGCAGACAGGCGCGACCCAGCGCATGGTAAGACCAGCCGCGTAAGCTGACGATTCTTCTCGTCCCGTGATCATCGAGGAGCTGCTCGCCTTCCCGGAGCTGGTTCACCGCTTCGCTCCCTTCGCCGAGCTGCGCCAGCACCCAGGCGGATAGGGCGACGGCATAGGGAAGCGGGGCGACGACATTCCCCGTCCGGAACACCGCGATTGCGTGCTCGAGCCGTGAGCGCGCCTTCACCCAGTCGCCCCGGAAAAGGTGGAGCGTACCCGCGGAGTAATAGGCTTGACCCACGGTGAACGCATGACGTCTCGGCTCGGCGTCGGCGAGCCGGAGCGCATCGGATTCGTACTCGGCCGCCTTCGCGAATCCACCGACCTGGGCGAGGCCCTGGAGCAGCCAGTAGCGATCGTAGATCGATGCCGGTGCGGTAAGTCCAAAATACTCGTAGACCCAGTCGGCGGGTAAGGCCGCGAGGTTGTCAATGGCCAGCTCGATCACTCGCTCGTATTCGCCCCGGAAGTAATGCGCCATCTCCATGTAGGTCCTGGCAGGGATGCAGAGTCTCAAGTCCCCGAGGCGCCCAGCGATCTCCAGCGCGCGGGTGCCGGCCACGAACGCCTCGTCGAGCGCGCCAAGCTCCGATTGGACGGCTGTCATAAAGGCGCAGACTTGGCCTCGCCGACGGTCGTCATTCAACCGCTCGGCGAGGCTCTCGGCCTCGCGCAGGCGCTCCAGCACCCGCGGCACTTCACCGAGCTGCTGCAGCACCGGTCGCAGCTCGAAGCGGATATCGAAGCCCTGCCCCAGCGTGGCCGGGCTCTCCGGCAGCGCCTCGAGGGCGCCCAGCGCCTGCTCAAAGAATCTGACGGCCTCACGGTTGGCCGATCGTGCGCTGGCAAGCTGACCGGCCTTCATCCAATAGCCGATCGCCTTGCTTGCAAGACCTGCCTCGGTGAAATGGTGTGCGACGATCTCGGGCAGGCGTTCGGCCAGCGCAGAAAACCGCTCGACCAGTGCGTTGGCGATGCTCGCATGCAACTGCCGCCGCCGGCTCTTGAGCATCGTGGCGTAGGCGGCGTCCCGTACCAGCGCGTGCTTGAACGAGTAAGTCGCGGCCGGAGGCGTTCCGCGCCGGGAGATGAGCCCGGATGCGGTCAGCCGCTCCAGTGCCGTGGCGAGGTCCCCCGGGGTCAAAGACGCCACCGCGGCAATCACCTCGTGGGAGAACTCCCGCCCGATCGCGGCACCGATCTGCGCCACATCCTTGACCGGGGCAAGCCGGTCGAGGCGGGCCACCAACGAGGCCTGCAGCGTCGTCGGTACGGCGAGCGGCGGCAGCGGGCCGTCGAGCACGTAGCGGTCAGTTGTCTCACGCAACAGCCCGCTCTCGAGCAGCGTGCTCGTCAGCTCCTCGATGAACAGCGGCACGCCATCCGTGTGCGCAAGGACCTGCTCGACGACGGCGTCAGGCAGCGCCTTGCCCTTGGTGACTCCACCGATGATGTCGGCGCTGTCGTGGCGGCCAAGGCGGCTCAAGGGCAGCATCGTCACATGCGGCTGGCCGACCCAGGTCGGCTCGAGCTCCGGCCGGAATGTGACGATGAGCAGCACCGGCATATTGGCGACGCGAGCAACGGTTCGATCGAGCAAATCGAGCGATGTCGGATCGATCCAGTGGATGTCCTCGAACACCGTCAGGACGGGGCTCCTGGCCGCTACCGCGTCGAGCTGGTCGAGAAGCGCCGTGAGGATCATCTCTCGCTTCTGCTGCGGACTGACCTCCACGACCGGATAGCGTCCGTCCGTCGGCACCGCCAACAGCTCGGCAATGAGCGCCAGATCCCGTGGCGCATTTTTCGCGGTCGGCTCGAGCAAGGCCTCCAACTTGTCGAGCTTCGCTGCCGCGCTGCTGCCCGCCTCGAACCCCGCGGCCCGCTCGAGCTGCGTAATCGACGGGTAGAGGGTGCTGTTGGTATGGTGCGGGGAGGAGAAATATCGAAGGCGAGTATGCGGCTCGCCCACGAGCCCGGCCAGCAGGCTTTCGACGATGCGCGACTTGCCGATGCCGGGTTCACCGGAGAGCAGCACGACCCGACCCTCGCCGCGCTTGGCCTGATCCCAACGGCGCAGCAGCAGCTCGATCTCCTCCTGCCGGCCGATCAGCGGGGAGAGCGCGCCCGCGCGCCGCGCCTCGAACCGGCTCTCGACCTTGCTGGGTCCGAGCACCTGGCGCACATGCACGGGGTCGGAAAAGCCTTTGAGCGCGTGCAGTCCGAGATCACGATATTCGAACAGCGCACTGACCAGGCGATGGGTTACCGGCGAGATGACGATCGAGTTGGGCTCGGCAATCGCTTGCAGGCGCGCCACCAGGTTGGTGGTCTCGCCGATCGCAGCGTTCTCCTGGGTGACGCCCTGATGAGCAAGATCTCCGACGACAACCACGCCCGAGCCAACGGCAATGCGGGTCTGCAGTGCCATATCGCCGCCTGCTTTCAAGCCGCCGACGGCCTTGAGGATGGCAAGACTGGCAAGGATGGCCCGTTCGGCGTCGTTCTCGTGCCCAGTCGGATATCCGAAATACGCCAGCACCCCGTCGCCGAGGTATTGCGCGACGGTGCCGCCAAAGGATTTGATTTCGTCGGCGCAACAGGCATGAAACGCAGCGATGACGTTACCCTGTTCCTCGGGATCGAGCCGCGTTGCGAGGGCGCTCGATCCCACCATGTCGCAAAACATGATCGTCAGTTGGCGCCGTTCGGCGGTGGCTGGAGCTGTGCGATGCGTCGGCGATGGCGGTGACGCGACTTTCTTGGCGCCAATGCTGGTCCCGCACTCGGAACAGAAACTGTTCTCTGAGGGCACGGCATGGCCGCAGGTTGGACAGGCCCGCGGCAGCGCGGTGCCGCAATTGCCGCAGAACTTGCTGCCTTCCGGTGCGCTTAAATTGCAGCTTGGGCATTGCACAGGCGACGACCCCCATCCGCGTTCCGTAGCATAACACTGATTTTTTTCCGGGGGTTGGGAAATGCCAACGACGCGCGAATTCGTTCGCGCGCATGCTGCCCACCGATGCCCCGGGATGAATCGCCCGCCCTTCGCCCGGAGCCCCTTCGGGGCGGCCCTTGGAGACATCGGAGGACAGCATGTTCAAGGTCAAGATGATCTTTTTCGCCTCGCTGATCGCCCTCGGCACCTGGGCGACAGCGTCGGTTCTGGCGAGAGTCGGCTCGCACACGCAGGGCTTCGTCCAGATCGATACGGTTGACCTCATGTCGAAGGCCGGGGACTTGCCGGTCGAGACAGCCCCCGCGATTTGACGACAGCCACTCACGCCCAGTCTTGGGTAGAAATCGAGGAGCGATCCCATGAAGCCAGATCACACGGCAGCCGGCCTGAGTTCGTGCCATGTCGGAGTTGTCGACACGCTGGGCGCATTCAAGCACGAAAGCGCAGTCACCGACCGCAGGCGGTCAACTGACTTGCGCGCTGCAGCCACCCCTTCGTGTTTGGAGTGCGTCTGTCTGTTCTCTCTCCTGGGCATTGTCGTATCGGCGGCTTGGCTGCTCACCGCGCCGGCCGAAACGATCGCCGCAGTGACGGCCGCGTTGATGATGTAACGAC
>WNFB01004553.1_pt1 | contig 15159 bp, 12 predicted proteins | sample 5400501 | NCBI WGS metagenome assembly WNFB01 (sample SAMN13153341, study PRJNA577476) | soil metagenome | isolation source: 200 cm saprolite under Douglas fir tree site 2 hole 1 | place: USA:California | collected 2015-04-18
TCGCCGCCCAACTGGTGATTGAGGAGTCAGCGGAGCAGTTTGCTTTCCGCCACGCGCTCACCCAACAGGCGATCTCCGGGGGATTGCTGGCGCGGGAGCGACGCGCGTTGCATGGCACCATCGCTCGGACACTCGAGCAGTTGCATGCGGCAGCCCTGGATGCCTCTCTTGCAGACCTGGCGTATCACTGTGCGGAAGCGGAACTGTGGGACAAAACCATGGAGTACGCGAAGCGCGCTGCCGAGCAGGCGCAAGCCCTCTCCGCGCCGCGCGCCGCTGTGGAACAGTGGACACGCGTCATGGACGCAGCCCAGCACCTCGGGCAGGCGGTACCCCCGGCCTGCTATCGGGCACGCGGGCAAGCTTACGCGACGCTCGGGGACTTTGAACAAGCGCAGGCAGACTTCGAACGGGCACTGCACGCCGCGCGTCAGACGGAGGATGGACACCTCGAGTGGCAGAGTCTCCTGGACCTGGGCGTGCTCTGGACAGGCCGCGATTACCAACGGGTCGGAGCGTATATTCAGCTAGCGGTGGACCTGGCGGTGCAGTTGGGTGATGGACGTCTGCATGCGCAGAGTCTCAACCGGCTGGGCAACTGGCTGCTCAACACCGGGCAGGCCGCCGAGGCTCTGGCAACCCATCAGGAAGCGCTGGCGCTCTTTGAAGCGCAGCACGATCAGTCGGGAATGGCCGAAACCTTCGATCTGTTGGGGACCGTCTATAGCCTGGGAGGTGATCCGATCAATGCCGCGCTCATGTACGGGCGAGCGATCGACTTCTTGCGTGCGGTGGACAACCGCAGCGTGCTGTGTTCCTGTCTTGCCATGCGTGCGACCTTTGCCTGTCCATGGAGTGGATTCATGAGCTGCACCCTCAATTGGAGTTTTGCGCAATGTGAGCGCGATGTGGTCGAGGCGTTGCAGCTGCACAGCAGGGGCTGCGCCTGGCGACTGAGATCAACCACCAGCAATGGTGTGTTGGCGCACACGATACACTGGCACGCATCTCTCTGGCTCTGCTGGCGCCCCAGCAGGCGCTCTCTCATGCGGAGATTGGGCTGGAGGCGGTACGAGAACTGGGTTCGGCCTTTTGGATCACCGAGTACCTCTCCGTCCAGGTAGAGGCGTATGCAGCTCTGGGCGAGATTCGGCTGGCCGAGGCGGCGCTGCAAGAGATGCAGTCATGGGCCAGGAGCCCGAGTCAGGAGACGGAGCGCTCTTTTTTCCTGTGCGTCCGGGCAGAGCTCGCTCTGGCGCAACAGCAGCCCGAACTCGCGCTGCGCCAGTATGAGCAGTTGCTTCAGATGGCTCCTCAACGAGCAGGAGAGACGGCAGAACGCGTCATTCCCCGGCTCTGGAAATGCCAGGGCGAGGCACTGGCCGCACTTGGTCGAGCAGAGGAGGCGATCCAGGTCTTGGAGGAAGCCAGGCGTGGAGCGATCCTGCAGCAGTACCTGCCCTTGCTCTGGCAGATCGAGCGAGCACTTGGGCGAGCCTACCAGAAGCAGAGGCACCTGGAGGAGGCGCAACAGGCGTTCTCCTCTGCACGGCACATCATCGCCACATTGGCAGAGAGCATCGAGAACCCTGATCTCCATGAGCGTTTTGAGCAAGCCGCGCTTGCGACGCTGCCGAAGGAAAAACCCGTCTCACCGCGCAGAGCCACCGCCGAGCAGTACGGCGGCCTGACCGAGCGCGAGCGGGAGGTGGCCGCCCTGATTGGGCAGGGCAAATCCAATGCCGAGATTGCCGAGCTGCTGGTGGTAAGCAAACGGACGGTGGAAACCCATATGAGCAGCGTGCTCTCGAAATTAGGCTTACCCTCGCGCTTCCAGATCGCGCTGTGGGCCCGCGACAATGGGTTGGCCAGTCGCGAGCCGTAAGGAGGCGCTCTTTGAAGCTCATCACACACCAAAGTTGTAGAAGAGCCGATTGGACATGCTCTTCCAACTTTTGCTTCTGATCCTCTGCTCCCATCTCGTCCATTGGCCGGTTTCGCATCAATCTTACGGAAGAGCCTATTGGCAAAGCTAAGCAAGCTGAGCGTTGTAAATTTCGTCGGTGGGCCTAATAGACCATAATGGGCTGTGGCATCGGAGACCTCTGTGGTCTCAAGGTTTTTTGTTCACCCGTTTGATACCACATGGTGTCCTTTCCTGAGAAGAAGAAGCAAGGAACATTAAGGTGATGATTTGAAGATAAAGGTTACATTTCCTTAACCAGGAATGCTCACCGGCAAATGCGCTCGCGCCTGTCTCTCACTAAAAAGTGTTAAAATAGAATTTGAGCCTGTACTGATGAAGATGCATTGAAGGCTACTCACCATGCCTGCCCCTCTCCGAGTATTTTGGAGAGGTTGCATAGATAGCAAAAAGAGAGAAAGAGGAAATTCCTATGCCAAGCAATATCACTGCTTATGAGTGGCCTCTGAATGGGACCACACATATTGCTTATGAGACCGGTGATAATCACATTCATGAAATGGCGGCTGGACAGGATGGGAGATGGAGGGATGATGATATCACACGAGTGGCTGGCGGTCCCGAGCTAGAGGATGCCATCCTAACGGGTTATATCTGGCCTGATGGACGTACTCGGCAAATAGCCTACGCCAGTTCTATAAGCAATAACGGACATATTCATGAACTTGTCATGCTGCAGGATCACTCCTGGAGCTATGAAGACCTCATGGCTCAGCCCACCGGCGCTCCTTCGGCAGATGGCTTTACCCTGGTGGGCTACGCCTCGAAAGCTGCTGGGACCAAGCAAGTGGTCTACACGGGGCCTGATGATCACATCCACGAATTGTCAACAGGTGTTACGGGGATGTGGAGATACACCGACCTCACCCAGGTGACCGGCTCCCCTCTAGCAGAAGGTGAGACACTTGCTGCTTATGCCTGGGAAACAAGACGCAGCAGGCAGGTTGTCTATAGTAGTGGCGATGGGCACATTCACGAATTGATGTTGGAAGTGGGTGGCACATGGAGCCATACCGACCTGACGGATTTTGCAGGAGCCCCGCTGGCAGATGGTTCTTCCCTTGTAGGCTTTGCCTGGGAGGGAGGAGGTACCAAACAGGTGATTTACACGGGCAATAATGGAAATATCTACGAGCTGGTGGCCGGACCGGATAACATGTGGAGGTATGCGGATTTAACAAGCTTGACCAGCTCGCCCCTGGTGGATGGCACTGCCCTCGCAGGTTATGCCTGGGAGACAGGTGAAACGAAGCTAATTGTCTATGTTGGAAGTGACCGCCATGTTCACGAATTGATGATGGATGCGAATGGTAAAGGTAAATGGCAACACACAGATTTGACGCGGCTCGTCAGATCTCCCGAGGCTGGTAATGATGTCCTTGCCGGTCATGAGTGGACCCCTCAGTTTGCAAAACACGTCGTCTACTTGGATGCGAGCGAAAACCCCCATATTCATTCACTCATGCTCAAACATGGTGGTTCATGGCATCACAGGGATCTGACAGATCTCACCGGCGCTCCACCTCTTGTGTGATCGTGCTGCCAGGGCTATTTTATGAGTTTTATAAATTAAGCGGGATACCAGAACAGCCAGCAAAGGCCGATAAATCGGCGGTGTGCGCGAAGTATTGATACGCGCTCCGCTTCGCTTTGCTGAGGCACCTACTGGTATCCGGGTTATTTGCTTAAAACCCTTTAAAAGAGCCCTGGGAGGAGACGGACACAAGTGCTATAGGGCTTGTCTCTCGCCAAAAAGTACGCGTACAGCGGCGACCAGGGCAGGCCGGGTATATTCGTAGGTGGCGAGGTAGGTGCGAAGCTGCGGAAATGCCTGCAGATCATATGGATTACGCACGGCTATGACGATGATGCGCTGGATTGATCTTGTTCCGGTCGGAAACGCACTGCGTGCTACGGCTGCGCCGTCATCCGACCGGGAAGGTAGTATTGATCTTGTTCCGGTCGGAAACGCACTGCGTGCTACGGTGTCTTGCCCGTTCCTCCAACGCCACTGCGTGGCTACCGCTGCGCGGTCAGTCGGAACGAAAGGCACTGCGCCGTCATCCGACCGGGAGGGTAGTCCCGATGATATAAAGTATCGCACAAGTTCCGCCTGCTGCTCATCCAGGTGCGCATTCACTGTCGCCACAATAAAAATAGTGGATGTTTGCAATAGCTTCCCGCAAGCGTCTTCCACGCTGCCTGGAGCAACAGGCACAATCCTCACAGGCGTATGATGCTGCTCGATGATATCCGCCAGCACATCATCGGAGTAGTAGCGATCTTCCACCATCGTCATGGTGTTTCTCTGCGGAGAGAGTATCACGATTTGCTCCCCTGGGTCCAGGTGCAAGGGCAAGAGCGCGTCTTCGTTGCGTACCAGCGTGGTGGACAGCTCATAAGCCTGGTCCTGTAGTTGTGCGTGAGCTTCGCATCCGATACACGCGAGGTCTGTTGTCGAGGTAATTATTTCATTCCAGGAGAGATAGCCCGCTTTGAGCTTCAATACACGTTCTGCCGCCTGTTGAACGGCTTGCGAGGAAAGTTCACCCGCCAGTACCGCCGCCAGCAGCGCCTCAATGCTCTCTCGCTGCTGGGTATAGTGATGAGAAACCAGTACCAGGTCAATACCAGCCTGCAGGGCCATCACCGCCGCCCGCTCCGTGCCAAATGTTTCTGAAATGGCCTTCATCTCCATGCAGTCAGAGAGAATCATGCCGTTGAAGCCGAGTTGCTTCCGGAGCAATCCCTGTATGATAGCAGATGATAGCGTAGCGGGTAATGCATCATGCTGAGTAAGAGCGGGGAAGCAGACATGCGCTATCATTACACTCTCGGCCCCGGCCTCGATACCATGTCTGAAAGGCACAAGTTCCAGGGTTTCCAGCCGTTCGAGGGTATGGGGAATCGTGGGAAGCGCCAGGTGCGAGTCTACAGCGGTATCACCATGACCGGGGAAATGCTTTAAACAGGAAACGATTCCTGCTGCCTGGTATCCTTTAACCATCGCAGCGCCGAGACGAGCAACCTGCTGCGGGTCTTCACCGAACGAGCGCACCCCGATAACCGGGTTAGCCGGATTATTATTGACATCAACCACCGGAGCCAGGTTCATATTGATACCGAGTGCTTTGAGCTCGCGTCCTGTCGCCTGCGCTACCTCGTATGCAATCTCCTCCGAACCGATAGCTCCCAATGCCATATTCCCTGGAAATATGGTGGTCGCCTCCCCAAGTCTCTGCACGATACCGTTCTCCTGGTCAATGGCAATGAACAAGGGATAGCGCTGTCCCGCCTCCCTCGCAATCTGCTGCAGGCTTCGGGTAAGCTCAAACACCTGCCGGGCATCGCGAACATTGCGTGAAAACAGGATGATGTTCCCAACGTGGTAGTGTTGAATCAGGTCTATAATTTCCTGAGAGGGGGTACTTCCCCAGAAGCCTGCCATCAGCACCTGGCCGGCCTGCTCTTCCAGGGTCATCTCGCCGGTGTAGTTTCGCATATGCTCAGATTTCCCTTCGTGCCAGCTTGATAGCCGCGCGCGCCGCACTCAGCGCCGGCTCCTCGACAAGTACAACTTGCCTGATCGATAGTTCCTTGCCTATGCCCCGCAGCACCTGCGCCCGGAAATCGGCCTCGTGGAGCAATAACCCTCCTCCCAGCGCGAGAGATACCTCCTCACCTGGAAAATCGAGCGTATTCCTCACAGCTACTGCTGCGAGCGCGAGTTCATCAGCCGCGCTTTGCACAATCTCGGATGCAATTTCGTCAGCGGCCCTCGCTGCCCTAAAAACCAGGGCCGATAGGCTGGCGATTGCTGCTTTACTGGGGTCAGGGTAAACCTTGCCAATGATGTCGCTAGCATCGGTTAGATTCCAGTGTTGCAGAAGAAGTCCCACTAACGCGGTCATTTGCCCTCTTCCATCGACTGCTCTCGAAACCGCCTGCAAGCACCGGCGGCCAATATCGTAGCCACTCCCCTCGTCGCCTATGATATATCCCCATCCTCCTGTGCGCATGACGGTACCGTGCACGTCACGCCCCAGCGCAATCGATCCTGTGCCAGCGATCAGGGCAATACCCACTGCATCATCTAAGGCGCTCAGCACCAATTCTGCATCGTTTGTCAGGAGAATAAACTCAGCCACTGAACGGAGGTGCGGAAGAAGTATTTCGTTATCACCGGGGCGATCAATGCCGGCCAAACCTAGCCACGCGGCAGATAATGGCAGCGAACAGCTCGCTGCTCGTGCGGCTTCCTCAACCGCGCTGTGTATCTGACGAACTGCCTGGTCGATCCCCACGGTAGCATAATTCGCGCTGCCAGCGATCCCACGTCCCCGCTCGTTACCTTGAGCATCTACCACCACGGCCAGCGTCTTGCTACCGCCGCCATCCACACCTATGGCATAGGAGCGCGATGCATCTCGCGCACCAGACTGCTCGTTCTCGTGCTCCCGCTGGTAGAATAATGCTTGTATCATTGTGTGGCGTCCAGTGCTGCCCGGAGAACATAGCCATGCGCCGCGAGCCTTTCCCTGGCCTGCTCCGGTGAAATATTGGCGCGTGCCACCAGAATGGCCGTTTTGACTTCGCCTCCCGAAGTCTCTAACAGCGTTTGCGCGGCATCTTCGTCCAGTCCCGTAACCCTGCATACAATTGACAGGGCGCGTTGTTGCAACTTGTAGTTTGTTGCCCGTACATCCACCATCAGGTTCCCAAAGGTTTTCCCCAACAGGATCATGCTGCCTGTACTCAGCATATTCAGGACCATTTTTTGTGCCGTGCCTGCCTTCAGGCGCGTCGAGCCGGTAATCACCTCGGGCCCAACGACCGGTGTGATCATGATCTCGACTTCTTGCTCAAGTGGAGTACCGGCGTTGCAGGCAAGGCCGATCGTCAACGCGCCTTGCTCTTTTGCATAGGTAATGGCACCACGTACATAAGGAGTTCGCCCACTGGCGGTAATGCCAACCACTGCGTCTGCTTCAGAGATGCCGAGACTCGCCATATCGAGCTGCCCTGCCTCCAAACTGTCCTCGAAGTCTTCGTGTGCCTGACCCAGCGCCTGTGGGCCACCAGCAATGCAAGCTGTCACCATTGCTTGCGGAATGTTGAAGGTCGGTGGGCACTCAGAGGCATCTAAAGCTCCGAGACGACCAGAGGTACCCGCCCCGGCATAGACAAGCCGCCCGCCGCGACGCAGCCTGCTGGCTATCTCTTCAATCGCCCTGGCAATGGATGGCAATACTTGCCTGACGGCCTGCGCTACCTTCGCGTCCTCGTTATTGATGACCTGCGCAATTTCCAAGGGGCTCATACGGTCGATTTCGGCTGTTGCCGGGTTCGCCTTTTCGGTAGCCAACACGCTCAAGGAGCGTTCAACGCGCGTATCCATGTGTCTCCTCCGGTCTGCCTGCGTCATCTCTACGGCGGATTATGGCATCAATTGCTCTCGCTTCATATGGGTATAGAACGTGTACTTGTTGCCACAATACACAGCCTTGGCGTATTCAATCGGCTGGTTGCGTTCTGTGTAGGTAACACGGCGCGTGAAAAGTACAGAGCTGCCAACGGGGATTTTCAGAAGTTGAGCGTCTTCGTTGCCTGCCAGGCCGGCCTCTAACTCCTGGTCGGCCTCCATCAGCGGTACCCCGTATTTCGTCTCTAACATACGGTAGAGTGAATTGTGTTCCAGGTCCTCTTCCAGTAGCCTCTCGCAATCCTTGAAACTGATCTGGGATAGTTCAATGGCAAGAGGCTCTTCATCTGCCAGTCGTAAACGCTGCAGGCGGAAAATGAGCGTTCCTGGACTGATGCGCAGTTTTTCAGCGGTCGCCTCGTCGGCCGGGCGCATCTCAGACGAAAGCACTTTCGTACCGGGCCGTTGTCCACGTGCCCGGATATCTTCAGTGAACCCGGTGAGGTGTATCAACTGCTGGGTGATCTTGCGCTGGCTGACGAAAGTCCCTCTCCCCTGCTCGCGATAAAACAGCCCCTCATTTACCAGGTCCGTGAGGGCCTGGCGGGCCGTCATGCGACTGATTCCATACTTTTCGCCTAACTCGCGCTCAGATGGAATAAGATCACCCGGCTTCCACTCACCGGAACGGACCCTTTCCCGCATGATCTCTTTCAATTGATAGTAGCGAGGCAGGGGACTGTTTTTGTATATAGCATTCATGTACTTTCCCCAATCTTGTCAACAGTACTCACAAAGCGTACATCTACCCTCATGATGCCAGTGACATCATTTGATAGTATTATTACACATTGTGGGCGCATATGCCCGGCCAAAGACCTCTTGCTTTCCCTTCTCAAATATGGTACAAGTTACTACAGGTGGTATAATTGGTATATTGTATATACCACTGTACTTGATTACAATAATCACATACTTTTTCGTGTCTGTCAAGTGTTCAAAAGGAAGGTTAGACATTTGGAGATAACGCCTGTCACCCTGAGCGCAGCGAAGGGTCTGGCTCGCCGGACGCAGAGATCCTTCGCTGCGCTCAGGATGACAGCCAGGACCCCTCTCAAGTCCGCTCACGGAAAGCCTTCTCTCCAAACGTCAAAAGGAAGGTAAAGAGGATCAATGCGGTTTACGTTACGTGATGCCCACCTCATAGATGCCACAACGGATATTGCTCGCGGTGCCATTACTATTGATGGCACGCTTATCCAGGCTATTGAACGCCCGGAATACGCACTTGATCGGCACGAGAAGATCATCGATGCAGCCGACATGCTAGTAATGCCCGGATTCATCGATGTGCACACGCACGGCGGTGGTGGCTACAACCTGCACACCACAGATGCCGGCGAAATTCGATCCTATGCCCGCTGGGTGCCTGAAACAGGGGTCACCTCATTTCTTATAACGATCGTAGGCGTAGCCGGTTCAATACCTGCGCAGCAGTTAAGGGCAGCCGTCGAAGCGCTGGATGATGGGGTAACAGGAGCTGCACCCCTGGGGATTCACCTGGAGGGGCCTTATATTAACGTGGCGAGGCGCGGGGCGCATCAACCATCGTGGCTGCGCATGCCTGATGAATCCGAGACAGAACAATTGCTCGCGTTAACGGATGGACACCTGCGCCTGCTTACACTGGCGCCTGAACTGCCGGGAGCTTCAGCCATGATCCGCCGGCTGGTAGACGCGGGTATCACGGTGAGCATGGGTCATACCGATGCAACCTACGAGCAGGCGCAGGAGGCGATAAAACTGGGCGTCACGCATGTAACCCATTGCTTCAATGCCATGCGGCCACTGCTCCATCGCGCACCCGGCCCGCTCGCTGCGCTCGCCGAGGCCGAGTGGGTGCGCGGAGAGCTGATCGCAGACGGCGTGCATGTGCACCCGGGGGCAATGAATGCGCTGGTGAAACTGCTGGGGCCGGAGCGAACGGTCGTGATCACGGATGCACTCGCGGGAGCCGGCGCACCCGATGATGCCTTTGATTTCGCCGGCCAGTCCGCACAGGTAATCCGTGGTGCTGCTCGTTTATCCGATGGCACGATTACGGGTAGTGTGCTGACCATGGACCAGGCGCTGCGTAATGTGCTCCAGATGACGGAAGCCTCGCTTCAGCAGGCCGTGGGGATGCTGACACTCAACCCGGCTCACGCAGCGCAGGCCTCTCATTGTAAAGGACGCTTGCAGGCCGGTTACGACGCTGATTTACTTATCTTTGACCATACACTGACGCTGCAGGCCACGATCTGCCGGGGATTTGTCGCATTTGCAACCAGTGAGTGGAGCGAACGCCTTGGGTAGTCAGAACGTCTGTGATATCCAGACCTTTCGCCTGTGTTGTCCAGATAGTAATATTTTTTGCAACATTTTCCGGTATAGTGGTCTAGATGTCTTGACAAATTAACCAGAACAAGGTACAGTATTTCACAGAGATTGATCTGGAATTCCCGTAAACAAGCGTACAATATCCTGCCGAAGCACGGAAAGGAGGGGTAGCTGAAAGAAAACTTGAGCGTCTCACTTATGCGGTTCACGGATTATTTATCAGGATCATTGAACAGATCCATTCATCCAATAATAGGAGGTTGTAAATGACTCCCAACTCTCGCCTTGCGGCACCTTCCTGGGTGAAAAACAAGTCCACAGCGCTGCTCTTCACCCCTCTGGTCATCTTTATGTTGATACTCTCGGCCTGTGGCGGTGGTAGCACTCAGAGTAATCAGGCCGGTGCCAAGCACATTCTCAAAATTGCTACCCAGTCCTATGATTTCGCCCAGTCCGGTTTTAACCCCTATAACGGCCACCCCAATGCAGGTGTAGCGGGCCTGGTCTACGAGACCCTGTACTTTGTGAATGTGAACGACGGTTCGTTCACGCCGATGCTGGCGACGAGCTACCAGTGGAACAGCGATAATACGCAAGTCACCTTCGCTATTCGCCAGAATGTGAAATGGAACGATGGTAAGCCGTTCACAGCAAACGATGTTGCATTTACCTTTAACCTGATGAAACAGTACCCGGCGGCAGATGGCCTTGGTGTTTGGAGCTTCCTCTCAAGTGTGACTGCACCTGATGCCAATACGGTCGTGATGACCTTCCAGAAGGCCTACCCCCCTGTGCTTGTGAACGTTGCCGGGCACGTGTATATCATTCCGCAACACATCTTTGCCACAGCTGGCGACCCGACCCAGTATCTCACCGATCATCCTGTAGGTACCGGTCCTTTCGTGTTGACCAGGTACCAGACAGACCTGGCAGTGTACGACAAGAATGCGAGCTACTGGCAGGCAGACAAGGTGAAAGTGGACGAGATCCGCTTCCCCGAGTACAAAGACAACGCGACCCTGCAGTTGGCGCTGCCAAAGGGTGATGTCGATTGGGCCGGTTACTTCTCGCCAACGCTGCAGCAGGACTTCGTCGCGAGAGATCCGGCACACAACCACATCTTCATGGATGCCATCAACCTGTACTCGATATGCGTAAACCAGAAAAATCCTCTCGTCGGTGGCCAGGCTGGCCTGCCGGTTCGCCTGGCGCTCAGCTACGCGCTTGACCGCACTGCAATAGCCGCGCAGGCTACTGCAGGCCTGGAACCTCCAGGTAGCATCACCGGCCTGGTGCTTCCAACCGCACGAGGCTGGCTGGACCCACAGTTTAGCAACCTGCCGACGACCGCCAACGTTGCCCAGGCTCAGAAGTACCTGACCGACGCGGGCTTCACCAAAGGGTCCGATGGCATCTTCCAGAAGAATGGCCAGCGCCTTTCTTTGACGCTGAGAAGCGTTGACACCTACTCCGACTGGAATGCGGCGGCAAAACTGATCGCGAGCCAGGCGCAAGCTGTTGGAATCGAGATCAAAAACGTGACGGTCGGTGAGAACGACTACTATACCCTGCGCACAGATGGCAAGTATGACTACCAGTTAATGTTCTGCGGTATGGTAGGCGGCCCCACTCCGTACTACCTGTACAATCAATACCTCAACAGCGCTCAGATCGGTGCGGGCAAGTTCAACTTCGTTGCCTGGAAGGATCAGGCAACCGACACGCTGTTGAACCAGTATGCCTCAACCACTGATCCTACTGCACAAAAGCAGGCTATCCAGGGTATTGAGAAGATCTTCGTTGAAAACCAGCCGTTCATTCCGCTGTGGACCGGCGCTGATTACGACGAGTACACCACCAGGAACTTCACCGGGTGGCCCGATCTGAGCAACCCATATGCCAGTGGCAGTCCCAACACTGCCCCTGATTACGAGATCGTAATCCTGCACCTGCAACCCGTTTAGTAGGGGCGATGTGGTCGTCCTGGGGCTGTCTACCTGATGTGGTCAGGCGACACATGTGTGGGGGTGATTTGAACAATCATCCCCACTTTCCAGCAGTAAATTAGCGTATAATGTCAGATATGTGAGGAAGTGGACTTTCAGGGCGAACGCCCCTTGTTAAGAAGGAGCAACCAGGTGCGTCATGTACTACGTCGCATTTTATTCTATATTTGCGCTGTCTGGGTGGCGATTACGCTAGATTTTTTCATTCCTCGCCTGGCCCCTGGTGATCCCGTCGCGGCACTTGTGGGGAGGATGTCAACGAAGGGATACGTCACCCCTGCAATGCAACAAACTCTGTCGGCCGAGTTTGGTCTGAATACCCACGATGCCTTATGGCTGCAATACTTTAAGTATCTCGGTAACTTATTGCACGGCAACTTAGGAAATTCCATTCAGTACTTCCCCACTCCCGTCGTGAAGATCATTGGCCAGGATATCTGGTGGTCGATCATGCTTGGCGGTGTTGCTGTTGTGATTAGTTTCACCCTCGGCTGCTTGTTTGGAATAATCTCTGCGTGGAAGCGCGGCAGCGCAGTTGATACGTTTCTCTCGCCCGCCATGAATTTCCTGTCTGCAATTCCTTACTTCTGGCTGGCGTTGATTATGCTCTTTATCTTCTCGTATTTGCTCAGCTGGTTCCCCCTCTCCGGCGGCTATGATTCAGCGAATATCGATCCGGGCTGGTCGTTTGATTTTATCGGCAGCGTCATACAATATGCCTTTTTGCCTGCTTTGACGCTGGTGATCTCTTCGCTGGCGGGCTGGATGCTGACGATGCGCAACTCGATGATTACGACAGTCTCAGAAGATTATGTCTTGATGGCCAGGGCTAAAGGTTTGTCCGAGCCCCGTGTGATGTTCAGATACGCGGCCCGTAACGCGGTATTACCCAATATTACCGGTTTCGCTATCGCCATCGGTGCGATTGTTGGCGGTCAACTCCTCACCGAGATGGTGTTCTCGTATCCCGGTATCGGATACGCGCTCTTCCAGGCCGTGACCGAGCAGGATTATGCAATGATACAAAGCATCTTCTTGATTATCACACTGGCTGTGCTGGGAGCGAACTTACTGGCTGACATGCTGTACGCTTTTCTCGATCCTCGTGTGCGCGTGGAAAGGAGTGCATAGTTATGCAAATCCAGGAAGTACCTCGCTCCGCGACCGCTGCCCCGATTGTACTCCTACCCGGAGATCCACTGTATGCTCGCCTCCTGCGCGTGCCACTCAACATCTGGCGAACGATGACGCAAAGCCGCAAGGTGACGGCTGGCAGCGCAATCGTTGGCTTCTTCATCGTGGTTGGGCTCTTCGGACCACTTATTATTACCACTAACCCCAACGCCACAGGGCCTTTGTTCATTGCCCACCCCTCCACAGCGCACTGGCTAGGCACCACCGTCGTTGGAGAGGATATCTTCAGCCAGTTGATCAATGGCACGCGCACCAGTGTCTTCTGGGGCCTGGGCACGGGGCTGGTGGTGACGCTGCTCTCGGTTCTAGTCGGCCTGGTTAGTGGCTACTTTGGTGGCTGGATAGACGATCTGTTGACTTTGCTGACCAATGTCTCGCTTGTGCTTCCCTCGATCCCCCTGGCGATAGTGCTTGCAGCCTACTTCCCACGCGGCCCATTGACGATCTCCCTGGTGATTGTGGTTACGAACTGGGCCTGGCAAGCGCGCGTGCTGCGCTCGCAAACGCTGTCGATGCGCAATCGCGAGTTTGTCGTGGCGGCACGTGCGAGTGGAGAGCACACCTGGCGCATCATCTTCTTTGAGATTTTTCCCAATGAGATCGGGCTGGTGGTAGCAGGCTTTGTGAGTACCACCATTTATGTTATACTTGCCTGGGCCGCGCTCGAATTTCTCGGCCTGGGTGACGGCTCTATCCCCAGTTGGGGCAGCATGCTGTACTGGGCGCAGCAGGCCGGTGCATTAGGTGGCAGCCTCTGGTGGTGGTTCGTTCCCCCCGGCGCCTGTATCGCCATTCTAGGCGCTGGCCTGTCACTCATCAACTTCGGTATTGACGAAATCGCCGACCCGCGCCTGCGCAGCGAACGCCCCCCAAAGGTCGAGAAGAGCAGAAAAAAAGCGATACAAACTGAGAAAGCGGTAGCATAATGGTAACAAGTACGCTCCTCGAGGTCAAAGATCTTAATGTCGATTACCTGGCATCGAACGGGACGGTACATGCCGTAATCGATGTGAGTTTTAGCCTGCAACGCGGTGAGATTCTTGGCCTGGCGGGTGAAAGTGGGAGTGGCAAATCGACGCTGGCATATGCTATTACACGCCTGCTGCGCCCCCCTGCGATGATTACCGGCGGCGAAATCCTCTATTATCCCCGCGCTTCTCGTGATGAGAAGGAAAATTCAAACGTCACATTGACTCGTCTCTCGAAGCGTGGGAATCAGGAACACAAGAAGAATGAGGTTGAGGAGCAGTCGATGGACCTGCTGCAATTATCCCAGGCGCAATTGCGGGATATGCGCTGGGACGAGCTGGCTATCGTCTTCCAGAGCGCCATGAACGCCCTCAACCCGGTCATGACCGTTGGCGCTATTGCCCCTGACCGCCTGCGTAGTTATCCTCACGAGTTGAGCGGCGGCATGCGCCAGCGCGCCATCATTGCTATAGCTTTGGCGCTCTCACCTGAAATTCTCATCATGGATGAACCTACGACCGCACTTGATGTTGTTGTACAGCACGAAATCCTGACCGAGATCATGCGCTTGCGGGAGAAGCTGGATTTCTCTGTGATCTTTATCACGCATGACCTCTCGCTCCTGCTTGAACTGGCCGATAACGTCGCGATCATGTACGCCGGGCGCATCGTCGAGAAAGCATCACGGCGGGACCTCTACCTGCATCCCTATCACCCATACAGCTATGGATTGCTCAACTCATTCCCGTCAATGCACGGGCCGCGTCGCAAGATGTCTGGTATCCCTGGTTCACCGCCTGACTTGCGCGCAGCGCCGCCGGGCTGCGCCTTTCACCCGCGCTGTCCCTTAGCTTTTGACACCTGTCGTACAGTTTTACCAGCGCTTCGATCGCTGCGGGGAGAGGACTCTGAACAGTTTGTCGCCTGCCATTTATACGATCCACGATTCAACGCGGAACCGCCATCCACGTCCGACCTGGCAAGAAAATACGAAGCTCTTGTAGAAGGGAGCAGCGTCCAATGAATAAACTCGCTCAATTAGAGGGAGCTAACACACGCCATGATGCTGGGCCTATCCTGGAAGCGGTCCACCTGCGCAAAATGTTCCCCGTGCGCTCGTTGAACCCCTTTGGGACAAAGCAGGCTGTGCATGCCGTTGAAGATACGTCCCTTGCGCTCCACCCTGGCCGAGCTACGGCGCTCGT
>WNFB01002850.1_pt1 | contig 15156 bp, 15 predicted proteins | sample 5400501 | NCBI WGS metagenome assembly WNFB01 (sample SAMN13153341, study PRJNA577476) | soil metagenome | isolation source: 200 cm saprolite under Douglas fir tree site 2 hole 1 | place: USA:California | collected 2015-04-18
ATCGACACGCTCAGCGATTCGATCCGAGTGTTGGATCAGTTGGTGCTCGACGTACCGACGCTGGGGCATATCCACCGCACCACGGCTCGAAGCTCCGCAATCGTGAACCGCGCGCTGCGCCTGTTGCACGTGGACGCGACGTTCGATGGCGACGGCGCGCAATACACAGCGCGGGGCGTCATCACGGGCGACAGCGTCCTGCAGATCACACTCGTTAGCGGCCGCGACACCCAGCTCACACGGCTGCGCCTGACCCGCCCAATCGTGCTGCCGTCACTGCTGCCGTTGCGCCTCGCGTTCGGGGGAGAGCTAAAGGCCGGCTCCACCTCCAGCGTGCCCATCTTCGACCCCATGCTCCTCGCCGAGCGGGAGGTCACCGTGCGGGTGGCTGCGGAAACCACCATGGTGGTTGCCGACAGCGCGGATTACGACTCGACCGCCATGGCTTGGGTGCCGGTGCACTTCGACACCCTGCGAGCCTTCCGGATCGACGAGGAGAGCAACGGCTTGCCGGTGCGCACCTGGATTGACGCAGAAGGCCACGCCGTGCGCGTCTCTAGTCCCGTCGGCTTCACGTTGCAGCGGTCCGCCTTCGAGATCGCCTACGATAACTTTCGGCGACGAGACACCGTGCGGCTCGCCCGCTCGAGCGCGACCACAGCACCGGGCGACATCATCGCTGCCACGGCCCTGGCGGCGGGCGCGCACTTCCAGTCCGCGGGCCCGGCCGAACTTCGCGCGCGGCTCAGCGGTGTGTCGCTCAGTGGCCTGCGCCTCGGCGGAGGGCGGCAACGGCTGAGCGGGGACACCCTCGTGGTGCAGCGGGAGGGACCGCCTCAACTCCGAGCGCGCTACCGACTGCCCGTGCCCGACACCGCACTCGCGGCGTTCCTGCGACCGGAGCCGCTGATCCAGAGCACCAACCCGCGAATCGAAGCGCAAGCGCGTTTGATCCTGCAACGCGAGCGGGACGCCGCGAAGGCCGCGGAGCTGCTCACTCATTGGGTCTCGGACCATGTAAAGCCCGAAATCGCGACGAGCATCCCCAGTGCGCTGCAGGTGCTGGAGCGGCGGCGGGGCGACTGTAATGAGCACACCGTGCTCTTCGTGGCGTTGGCCCGCGCGTCCGGGCTGCCAGCGCGTCCGGTCGCCGGACTCGTATACCTGGGCGGGCGCTTCTACTATCATGCCTGGCCCGAGGTCTACCTCGGCGACTGGGTTGCCGTGGACCCGACATTCGACCAATTCCCCGCCGACGCGGCACACCTGCGTCTCGCGGTCGGCAGCCTCGCGCGTCAGGTCGAGCTGGTCCGGGTGATCGGTACGCTTAAGGTCGAGGCGCTATGATCCGGTTGGAGAACATCACCAAACACTACGGCAGCTTCGTGGCCGTGGACGACGTCTCGTTGCACGTGCCGCGCGGCGTGTTGTACGGCTTCCTCGGCCCCAACGGCGCTGGGAAGACGACCACGCTGCGGATGATCGCCGGCATCCTGCGGCCGACGCAGGGCCGGGTGCTGCTGGGCGGCGACGACGTCCACGTCGACCCGCTGGCTGCGAAGATGCGGCTCGGGTTCATCCCTGACCGGCCGTTCGTGTACGACAAGCTCACCGGCGCCGAGTTTCTGCGCTTCGTGGCAGGGCTGTACGGGCAGGAAGGCGACGCTGTCGAGCGCCGCATCGCGGAGCTCTTGGAAGTGTTCGAGCTGACGAGCTGGAAGGACGAGCTGGTCGAGGCCTACAGTCATGGCATGCGTCAGAAGCTGATCATTTCCAGTGCGCTCATCCACCGCCCCGAGTGCATCGTCGTGGATGAGCCGATGGTGGGCCTCGACCCCAAGGCGGCGCGGTTGCTGAAGGACATCTTCCGCCAGTTCGTCGGCAAGGGCGGGACGGTGCTGATGAGTACCCACACCCTCGAAGTCGCCGAGGCGATGTGCGACAGGATCGCGATCATCCAGCACGGCCGGATCGTCGCGTCCGGCACGGTGGCCGATCTGCGACACCAGCACCAGGCCGGAGACGCCAGCCTCGAGGAGCTGTTCTTGAGGCTGACGGGCGGCGCGCACGTGCGGGAGCTAGCCGAGGTGCTCGGCAGGGGCGACGCGCCGTGACGCAGCCGTCGCTGTGGCACGTGCTCCAACCGAAGTGGCGCACGACGCTGCAACGGCTGCGTGAGGAGCGGGACCGCGGGGGCAACCGGAAGCTGATCATCCTCACCATCGTTGGGGCACTGTTCTGGTTTGGCGTGTTCGGCGTGCTCTACAAGATTCTGAAGTACTTCCGCGGCGTGGAGGAGCTCGGACCGCTGCTGGCGGGCAAGCTGCTCGGCCTGGTCCTGCTGTCGTTCATCTCCATCCTGATCCTGTCGAACGTCATCACCGCCCTGTCGAGCTTCTTCCTCGCCAAGGACCTCGACCTCCTGGTCTCCGCACCCGTGGACTGGCTACGGCTATACCTCGCCAAGCTGGGCGAGACGCTGCTCCACTCCTCGTGGATGGTGGCGCTGATGGCAGTGCCGATCCTGGCGGCGTACGGCGTGATATACCAGGGCGGTCTGTTGTTCATCCCCTACGCGGTTCTCGCCATCGTGCCGATGCTGGTGCTGCCGGCGGTGGTGGGGAGCGCCCTCACCCTCGTCCTCGTGAACCTCTTCCCGGCGCGCCGCACGCGCGACCTGCTGTCGATCATCGCGCTGGGCGCGGCGGGGGGCGTGATCCTGTTGTTCCGGATCATCCGTCCCGAGCAGCTCGCCCGCCCCGAGGGGTTCCGCAACCTGCTCGATTTCATCACGGTGCTGCGCACGCCGACGTCGCCGTTCCTGCCGAGCGAGTGGGCAACCAAGGCGATCATGGGCTACTTGCGGCATGGCTTCGACCCGCTGCCGCTGGTGCTATTGTGGACGACAGCGGCGGGCTTCATTACCCTGGGCGCGTTGCTGCACCGGGAGCTGTTCGCGCAGGGCTTCACCAAGGCGCAGGAAGGGGCCGAGCGATTCATCCGTGGAGCATTCTGGCGCTGGACGATTGGCGGAGTGCTGCGGCCGCTCCCCGTGGCGAAACGGGAGTTCGTGCTGAAGGACATCAGGCTGTTCTTCCGCGACACGACCCAATGGAGCCAGCTGATCCTGCTCGCCGTGCTGGTGGTCGTCTACCTCTTTAACATCAAGGCGTTGCCGCTGTTCAGCGGCGAGCAGGTGCCGTTCTTCTACGTGACGCTGGTCTCCTTCTTGAACCTCGGGCTGTCGGGATTCGTGCTCGCCTCGATCGCGGCGCGGTTCATCTTCCCGGCGGTCTCCCTCGAAGGCCGGCAAATGTGGCTGTTGCGCTCCTCCCCACTCGATCTGCGGGCGCTGCTGTGGTCGAAATACTGGGTGGGAACGATCCCGCTGCTGGTGTTGGCGCTGCTGCTGACGGGGCTCACCAACGTACTGCTCAAGGTCAGCCCGTTTATGATGGTCGTGAGCCTGACAACGATCTTCGCCCTGACGCTGGCGATCGCAGCGCTCGCGCTCGGCTTCGGGGCGCTGTACCCGCAGTTTGAGACCGAGAACGCGGCGCAAATCCCCACGTCGTTCGGCGGGCTGGTGTTCATGATGGCGACGATCGCCCTGCTCGCCGCGGTGATCTTGTGCCTCGCCGGTCCGGTGTACGCCTACCTGCGAGCCGCGAACGCAGGGGAGCCGGTGCGAATCGACGCGTTGACGATCGCGGCGTTTACCGCCGCGGCCGCGATCTGCACGGCGGCGACGGTGATTCCACTGCGGCTCGGCCTGAAAAAGATGGAGAGCTTCGAGTTCTAAATCGGGAACGCGATCCCACCGAGTAGGTTGAACGAGGTGGTGCTGGCAAACACCAGCTTGGCCTCTGCAAACGGCCGGAACGGCCGAGCCCGCCTGCCCTCCCATCCCGCGAACGCGTTGACGCCGGTGTCATTATTGCCTGCAGCGTGCCGGATCGCGAGCCCGCCCCCGAAGTAGAACAGCCCGAATGCGGTCGGGGGATGATACTTGAGGTCCACGTTGAGCCGGTACGGCGTGCCGCTCGTGCCCGTGTAGAACTCCATCGAGGGGCGCAGCGTGAAGCGTCGGCCCACCGGAAGGTTGAGCAGGCCTCCGAGAAACACGTGGCTCGCGTCGAAGTCGTAGCCGAGGAGCGGTCCGATGGACGGTGGCGGCATCACGAAACCTGAGCCGCCCGAGCGGACGCGCCGTTGTGCCGACGCCGGTGCCACGGCCAGGGCGGCCACGAGAAGCCCCAACAGCAATCGCCAGGGAACGCATCGCACAGCCGAAACTCCGGGTTGAAGGACGGCAACTGATAGGATGCGCTGAATGGAAAAGCAAGGGGGGAATGGGCTCAGGCGGCGACCCGCGCCCCGCATGCGTTGCAATAGCGGGCGTCGATCGCGAGCGCGGTGCCACAACGAGCGCAGTACCCGTGGGCGCTGCCCAACCGGCGGCCACACTCGGAGCAGAACTCGGCGTCGGGTTCCGGGCGGGGGCCGTGGGTGGGACATGCGGGATACGAAATAGGGGATCCGGGATGGGCCATTTGCCGCACACTGGCCGCATCCCGAATTTCGCTTCCCGCAGCACGGAGCGCCGCCAACGCCTGCCCCGTGTACTCCCGTTTCAGGGTCTCGTAATCAGCGTCGGACAGCTTGCCGGTCGCCCGGTCGAACTCGATCTCCTTGAGCGCCCGCAGTGCCACCGCCCGGGGAGTCATGTCCTCGTCCTGATCCTCGCCGTCACCGCCGCCGCCGACCGCACCGGGAGCCGCTGCGGAGGGGCGCAGGATCGGCTGCAGCGTGAACCACACGGCAGCAATGGCCAGCAACGCTGCGAGGGCGAGCTCCACCGTGGTACTCAGGTGTTGAGCTCTTCGAGGTCGTGGCGCAGCCGGTCGAGCTCGGCGGGCGTGGCCTCCGGTCCTGCGAGGGGAGCCGGGGGTTGGACGGGCTCCGCGACGCGCACCCAGCGTCGCAGCACGAGCGTGAGGATGACCGCGGCCCCGAGCACCGCCGTGCCTGGGAGGAAGTACGCCAACAGGTTGAATCCGCGCTTGGGCGGCGCCATGAGCGACGCCTGGCCATGCTCGCGCACGAAACCGTCGATGATCTGCTGAGCCGTCCGCCCGGCATCGTACTGTCTCAGCACGTCCCGATGGAGCGCCGGACTGTAACTGCAATTGAAGTCGGTCGTGCGGCAGGTGTAGATATCGAGTCCACAGCCGCACGTGCAGCGCAGCCGTTTCTCGATCGCCTGGATCACGGCGAGGTTGTCTTTGGCCGTGACAGGGTCGGCCGGCCGCCCGGCCCAGTCCGGCTGAAACAGGCGGCCAGCCGCTAGACTGTCGGACTGTTGCACGCTCGGAGCAACGGACTGAACAGCAAGAACACCCGCGGCCGCGGTGAGGAACTGGCGCCTCGTCCAGTCCGACCGTCCGACCGTCCGAGCGTCCGACCTCACTTCCCCACCAGCTTCACCGCGTACCCGGCCTGAGTCCGTTTGACGGCTGGCGAGCCCCCGCCCGGCCACATGACGATGAGGCCGCCCAGGGCGACGATCATGCCGCCGTACCACACCCACCATACGAGCGGGTTGATCGTGAAGCGGTACACGGCCTGCTCCGTGCCGTTCACGACGCCCGCGAGCACGGTGTACAGGTCTTCGCGCAGGTCGCTGCGGATGCCCACCGCAGTGGACGGCTCGAACGTCGGGCGCCCGCTGGCGTCCACGTGTTGGCGCTTCTCGGTGGAGAGCAGCCCGATCTTCTTGCCGTCACGCGCCACCTCCACGGTGGCGGCGGTGACGAGGCGATTGAGGGCCTGGTACTGCGAAATACCGAGGTGGGTGAACGTGTACGTCCAGCCGTAGGGGCTGCGCAGGCTGACCGACTCGCCGGGGCGGAGCGTGGCCTCGGTCTCCGTCTTGAACGCCATGCCCGCGAAGGCGATGAAGAGGACAACGATACCGGTGTGCACGATGTAGCCGCCGTAGCGGCGCCGGTTGCGGGCGATGAGCCGGCCGAGAGCGAGGGTATAGGCCTCCCCGTATTGGCGGTGGCGGGCGCGGGCGCCGCGCGCGAATTCCTGGATCACCGTGCCCACGACGAAGCCGCCCAGGGCGATGGCCACGAGCGCGTAGAAATCGCGCATCCCCGCGACGAGCAAGACCAGCAGGGTGAAGCCCCCGGCGGCGGCCGGCACCGCGAACTGCCGCTGCAGGTTGGGCAGGGAGGCGCGGCGCCACGCGATGAGTGGCCCGACGCCCGTGAGCGCGAGGAGCGCGAGACCGAGCGGGATGTTGACCAGGTTGAAAAACGGCGGACCGACCGTGACCTTCGTGCCCTGCACCAGCTCGGAGAGGATCGGGAACAAGGTGCCCCAAAGGATGGAGAACGCGATCCCGATGAAGAGCACGTTGTTGAAGAGGAAACTTGCCTCCCGGCTGACCACCGCCTCGAGTTTCGCCTCCGCCTCAAGCAGGGGCAACCGCCGGCCGTAGAGAGTGAAACTTGCAGCAGCCCCGACAACGAGGAAGCCCAGGAACCAATAGCCGACCGGCGACTGCGTGAACGAGTGCACCGACGAGATCACGCCCGAGCGGGTGAGAAACGTGCCGAAGATCGAGAGCAGCCAGGACCCGATGATCAGGGCCAGGTTCCACTTCTTCAACATACCGCGCTTCTCCTGGATCATGACCGAATGCAGGAACGCGGTCATCGTGAGCCACGGCAACAGGGAAACATTCTCTACCGGGTCCCAGGCCCAATAGCCGCCCCAGCCGAGCTCCACATAGGCCCACCACATGCCGAGGCAGATCCCGATCGAGAGGAACAGCCAGGACAGGAGCGTCCATTTGCGGATCGCGACGAGCCAGTCGGCGTCGAGTTTCTTCAAGAGCAGCGCCGACATCGCGAACGCGAACGGAATGGTGATCGAGATATAGCCGAGGTAGAGCATCGGCGGATGAAACACCATTCCCGGATTCTGCAGCTGCGGGTTCATGCCGCTCCCGTCCACCGGAGTGTACGGCAGGCGATCGAACGGATTCGCGGCGAACAGCGTGACGCTCACGAAGAACGTCGCGACGAGGCACGTCACGGCGGCGACGTACGGCAGGTAGACCCGATGGCGCGGGGCGGTTAGCCACTGGGCGAGCGAGCCGAAAAACGTGAGGACCGTCGCCCAGAACAGCAGGCTGCCCTTCTGCCCCGCGTACAGCGCCGACCACGTGTAGAAGGTCGGCAAGTTGCGGCTGGTATAGGCGGCGACGTACGCGACGTTGAAGTCGTGGCGGAACAGCGCGATCTCGAGCGAGACGACGGCGGCGAGGAGGACCGCACACATGGCGTACACCGCGTGGCGCGCGCTCTGCTGCAAGTCGGGACGTCCGGCGCGGCCCGCCGCGAAGCCGGCTATCGCGCCCCAAATGCCCAGGAGGAAGGCGATCCACAGCGCCACCGTGCCGAGCAGCGGCATCTAGGCTTTCGGCACCGCTTCGTAGCGCGACCCGCACTTGGCGAGCACGTTGGTCGCGTGGATCAGGCCATCCTGTTGCAGCCGGCCTTCGACCACCACCTCGACGGAGTCGGTGAACGTGTCCGGGGGCAGGCCGTGGAAGGTTACGGGGTAGGTGGCGCTGCCGTCGGTGATGCGGAAGCTGAGGGTCTGGGTCGCCACCTGGCGCGTGACGCTTCCTGGCACGACCCGGGCGCCGACCTTCATGCCGACGTCATAGAAGGAAGGATCCCCCGCCACTTTCCGAGACAGTTCACTCGGCGTGAGGAAGTACTGGCCCGTCTGCTTGATGCCGGACGCCATCAGCCAACCGACCGACCCCACGATCAGCACTGCTCCGAGGGTAAACTTCGTTCCCGCATTCATGAGGCAATTATACCCCGGGCCAGGGCCCAGTGCACCGCCTCCGCCGGGGTCGGGACGCGAGGGATCTCGATGGCCCCGGCGAAGTTGTCGTGCAGCCCCACCACGGGGGTCCCGATCCGCAGCGCCAAGGCGATCTCCGACAACGTGCCCACCCCACCGCCGATCGCGATGACGGCCTGGGCCGCTCGCACGATCAACGCGTTTCGCATCTCCCCCATCCCGGTGGCAAGTGGCACTTCGATAGCGGCGTTCGCTTCGGCCGGGTCACTGCCTGGCAACAGCCCCACCGTGATGCCCCCGCCCGCTTCCTGTGCACCCCGGGCCACGGCCTCCATGACCCCGCCCAAGCCGCCACACAGGATCACGGCACCCGCCTCGGCGAGGAGGCGACCCACTGCCGCGGCTGCCGCGGCCTCTTCCGGAGTGCAGCTGCTGCCGCCCACCACAGCGATGAGCGGTCTCACCGCTGGCGCCGCCTTCTCCTGTCGGCCGTGGCCCAGTGGAGCGCCGTGTCGACGGCTCGTTGCCACTCGGTGATGCGGGCCTGCCGCCCCGAGGCCTCGGGACCCGGTGCGAAGCGCGTGAAACGCCGACCGGCGAGGAATTCATCGGGGCTCCTCCACACCCCCGCAGCCAGGCCTGCGAGCCCCGCCGCTCCGAGCGCGGTCGTCTCGACCACGTCGGGACGCGCGAGGGGCACCCTGAGCAGGTCGGCCTGGAACTGCATCAGCCAGTCGTTGGCGGCGGCGCCACCGTCCACCTGCAGCGCAGCAAGACGGAGGCGCGCGTCCGAAGTCATCGCATCGAGCACCTCTTGGGTGCTGAACGCCATCGCTTCGAGCGCCGCGCGCACCAGGTGCGCGCGTGTGGTGCCGCGTGTCAGGCCGACGATGGTGCCGCGCGCTCTGGCCTCCCAGTGCGGCGCGCCCAGCCCGACGAACGCCGGGACGAAAGTGACGCCGCCCGTGTCCGGAACGCTGCGCGCGAGCGCCTCGGTCTCGGCGGCGCTGGCGATGATCTGCAGACCGTCCCGCAGCCACTGGACGGCCGCGCCGGCGATAAACACGCTGCCCTCCAGGGCGTAGACCGGTTCGCCGCGCGGCCCACAGGCGACCGTCGTCAGCAAGGCGCGCCGCGAGGTCGCGCGCTTCTTCCCGGTGTTGAGGAGCAGGAACGCGCCCGTGCCGTACGTGTTCTTCGCCTGGCCGGCCCGCCAGCAGCCTTGGCCGAATAGGGCAGCTTGCTGGTCGCCTGCGATTCCCGTGATCGGGATTTCGGCACCGAGATACTCGGCCGCGCAAACACCGAACGCGCCGCTCGAGGGTCGCACTTCGGGGAGGGCGTGTGGCGGCACCGCAAACAGGTCCAGTAGCCACGGGTCCCAGGCGCGCTGGTCGATGTTGTACAGCATGGTGCGCGACGCGTTGGTGTGATCGGTCGCGAAGCTGCGGCCGTTGCTGAGCCGGAACAGCAGCCACGCATCCACCGTGCCGAAGACGGCCTCCCCCGCAGCGGCGCGGACGCGCAGACCGGGGACATGCTCGAGCAGCCAGGCGATCTTCGTGCCGGAGAAATAGGGATCGATCACGAGGCCGGTGCGAGCGCGGATCGGCGCGGCCTTGTGCCGCTTGACGAGCTCCGCACACTGCGGCGCCGTGCGGCGATCCTGCCACACGATCGCTCGGTGCAACGGCTTCCCCGTTTTGCGGTCCCACACGCACACCGTCTCGCGTTGGTTGGTAATGCCGAGCGCGGTGGGAGCGACCTTGGCTCGTTGCACCGCCTCGCGCGCCGCCTCGAGGGTCTTGCGGAAGATGTCCTCGGGATCGTGCTCGACCTGCCCCGGCTCGGGGTAGTGCTGAGTGATCTCGCGATAGCCGCGGCCCAGGATGCGGCCGTCGTCGGCGACGACGAGGGCCCTCGAGCCGGTCGTGCCTTGATCGATGGCGAGGACGGCGCTCATGCGGCGAACGGCGGCTTCACGAGCCCGCGATCGGTGAGATACCCGGTGACGTACCGCGCGGGCGTCACGTCGAACGCCGGGTTCAGCGCAGCGGCAGCGCTGGGTGCGACCCGGCGACCTGCCACCGTCGTCACTTCTTCGAGGGGCCGCTGCTCGATCGGGATCGCGTCGCCGTCCGGCACCGTCACATCTACTGTGGACCAGGGGGCGGCGCAGTAGAACGGGACGCCGTGATGGCGGGCGAGGACGGCGAGCCCGTAGGTGCCGATCTTGTTGGCGAAGTCGCCGTTGGCCGCGATACGGTCGGCGCCGACCAGCACCAAGTCCACCTGTGCAGCCCGCATCAGCGCCCCCGCGGCAGCATCGGCGATCACCGTGCAGGGAATGCCCGCGTGGGTGAGCTCCCAAGCGGTGAGCCGGCTGCCTTGGAGCACCGGACGGCTCTCGCCCACGAAGACATGGAACTGGCGGCCCGCGTCGTGGGCCAGGTAGATGGGAGCCAGCGCCGTGCCGATCCCTCCGGTCGCCAAGGCGCCCGCGTTGCAGTGCGTGAGCACCTTGGCTCCGTCGGTCAATAGTGCGAGCCCGCTCTCGCCGATACGGCGGCACATCGCCCGGTCCTCCTCCCAGATGGCCGTCGCTTCCGCCTGGAGCCGCTCCCACACGACCGCCGCGTCCCCGGGCGTAGCATGCGCGGCACTGACCATCCGGTCCAGCGCCCAGCGGAGATTGACGGCGGTTGGTCGCGCCGTGCCAAGCAGGACCGCGAGGGTGTCGAGTCGCGTGAGAAACGCCTCGCGCGGCGCGGCGCGCAGCTCGCGGAGGCCGGCGACGAGGCCCATCGCCGCCGCGATCCCGATCAGCGGGGCGCCACGCACCTGCAGCGTCCGTATCGCTTCAACCATCTGCTCTACGGTGTCCAGATCCCGCGTGACATGATCCTCCGGTAGCGCGCGCTGATCGACGATTCGCACCGCCCCCGAAGGGCTCCATGCGATGGCCTGGACGCTCATGTGGGTGAAGCTAATGCGGAATGCGGAGCGCGGAATGCGGAATCTGCGAGCCGAGTGCGGAGCCAGCAGGAAGGCTCGAACTCACCCGGTCGAGCCGCACTCCGCATTCCACATTCCGCACCGCCATGGTAGGATACCTGCCATGAAATACGAAACTCTCCTCTTCGAGATCACCAACGGCGTCGCCCTGATCACGATCAACCGCCCCGACAAGCTCAACGCCCTTAACGATCAGGTGGTGGACGAGCTCGGGCACGCTACCGGACGCATCGCCACTGAAGACCCGATCAAAGGCGCGATCTTGACCGGCGCGGGGCCCAAGGCGTTCGTGGCCGGCGCCGACATCGCTGACCTCGCCAAGCAAGGGCCGTTCGACGGGAAGGCACGGGCGCTCCGTGGGCAGGCGGTGCTGCGTCGCCTTGAGACCTGCGGCAAGCCAGTCATTGCCGCGATCAACGGCTTCGCGTTGGGAGGCGGCTGCGAGCTCGCCATGGCCTGCCATCTGCGCATCGCCGCCGACACCGCGAAGTTCGGCCAGCCCGAAGTGAAGCTGGGCATCGCCCCCGGCTATGGCGGCACCCAGCGCCTGCCGCGGCTTGTGGGGAAAGGCGTGGCGGTGCAGCTGATCCTGACAGGTGAGATGATTGACGCCCAGGAGGCCTACCGCATCGGGCTCGTCAACAAGGTGGTCCCCGCCGCACAGCTCCTCGCCGAATCCGAGAAGATGCTCCGGGGTATCCTGGCCATGGGGCCGCTCGCCGTGCGGCTCGCCCTGGAGGCCGTGGACCAGGGGCTCGAGATGACCCTGGACGAAGGCCTGCTGCTTGAGGCCAATCATTTCGGTCTCCTGGCCGCCACCAAGGACATGAAGGAAGGGCTAACCGCATTCCTGGAAAAGCGGCAAGCAAAGTTCGAGGGTCGCTGATCGCCGGGAGTCTGGCCGGGGCAGCCCTTGCCGGGTGCCTCGGGGACAGACCACGCCCGGCGCCCCCGGTGCTGCAGATCACTCTCGACAAGGACAGCGTGGTCTCTCCCGACACTCTCACGGGGACGGTGCGGGCACAGGACCGGGACGGCATCGACTCCGTGTGGGTGACCGTCGATACGCTGCGTGTGGGCGACGACGGCTTCTTCCAGCAGACCTATCAATCCCGCTTCCGCCTCCCCGTCCGCAGCGGCCATGTGCTGGGTGACCACATCCTGGTGCGGCTGCAGGCTCGCGATGTCGCGGGGTTTATGGGGGTGCTGGACACCGCGGTGATCGTCCGCGGGCCGTGACTGGCAATGCAAGTAAGTCTTGACCTGACAATGACTTCCGAGTAAGTTTAAGCTTATGAACGAGCCCAAATCGCGCCGCCCCGTGGCGGTGCGGGAGGCCCTCCAGAGTTACCTCGCTCGCACGGGCCTGGAGCGCCGCCTGGCCCAGGCGCAGGTGGTGCCCGAGTGGCCCCGGCTGGTCGGTCCACAGATCGCGAAGGTGACCGAGCCGGAGTCAGTCACGGCCGACGGGACGCTGTTCGTGCGGGTCGCGACGAGCGCCTGGATGACCGAGCTGCAGCTCATGGCGCCCGAGATCATGGCCCGGTTGAACGCGGGTCGCGGCCCTGGGCGCATCAAGACGATTCGCTGGCTTCTCTCACGCTAGAGATCTATGGCCAAGGCCAAACCTGCGGCCGCTAAAGCACCCAAAGGGAACGGCGACTACCAAGCCGACTCGATCCAGGTCCTCAAGGGACTGGAGGCGGTGCGGCGTCGGCCGGCGATGTACATCGGCTCGGTGTCGGGCCGGGGGCTGCACCACTTGGTCTACGAGGTGGTGGACAACTCGGTCGACGAGGCGCTGGCGGGCTATTCCACCCGGATCGACGTGACGATTCATCCCGACGACGCGATCACCGTGATCGACAACGGCCGCGGCATCCCGGTCGACATCCACAAAACCGAGAAGAAGCCCGGCGTCGAAGTCGCGCTGACCGTGTTGCACGCGGGGGGCAAGTTCGATAAGAGCACCTACAAGGTGTCGGGCGGGCTGCATGGCGTCGGCGTGTCGGTAGTGAACGCGCTGTCAGAGAAGCTCGAGGTCTGGGTGGACCGGGACGGCAAGCGCCATCACATGGCGTTCGCGCGCGGCGAGACGACCCGGAAGCTCGAGGTCGTCGGCAAGACCAAGGGGACGGGAACGACGGTCTGGTTCAAGCCCGACACGGAGATCTTCACCGAGACGCGGTTCGACTACGCGACGATCGCGAACCGGTTGCGGGAGCTGGCGTTCCTGAACAAGGGGCTCACGATCACGCTCAAGGACGAGCGCAAAGGGCAGCAGAAGGAAGAGACGTACGTCTACAAAGGCGGGCTCGCCGAGTTCGTGAAGTGGCTGCTCGGGACGCGGCGACCGCTGCACGCGAAGCCGATCGTCTTCGAGGCCACGCGCGAGGGGGCCGAGGTCGAGGGGGCGATCCAGTACGACGACCAGTATAGCGAGAACACCTTCACCTTCGTCAACAACATCAACACGCACGAGGGCGGGACGCACCTCACCGGCTTTAAGTCGGCTCTCACCCGCACCATCAACGAGTGGGCGAAAAAGGACGGCCTCCTGAAAAAAGAGGAGTTCACCCTCTCGGGCGACGACGTGCGCGAGGGTCTGAACTGCGTGCTGCACGTGAAGGTGAAGAACCCACAGTTCGAGGGGCAGACCAAGACCAAATTGGGCAATTCCGAGATCGAGGGCGTCGTCAAGAGCGTCGTGAACGACGCGCTCGGCGAGTTCTTCGACAAGAACCCCAGTGTGGCCCGTGCCATCATCGCGAAAGCGGTCAGTGCAGCGCGGGCGCGCGAAGCGGCCCGCAAGGCCCGCGAGCTGGTCCGCAAAAAGAGCGGGCTGGAAGGCGGCCTGCTCCCCGGCAAGCTCGCCGACTGCTCCCTCGACGACCCGAACCTGTGTGAGGTGTTCCTGGTCGAGGGCGACTCGGCCGGCGGATCGGCCAAGATGGCCCGCGTCCGCGAGTTCCAGGCAATTCTGCCGCTGCGCGGCAAGATCCTGAACGTGCAGAAGGCCCGGATCGACAAGATCCTGTCCAACGAGGAGATCCGGACCATGATCACCGCGATCGGCACCGGCGTGGGCGAGGATTTCAAAGTCGCCGACGCGCGCTACCACAAGATCATCATCATGACCGACGCCGACGTGGACGGCGCGCACATCCGCACCCTGCTGCTCACCTTCTTCTATAAACAGATGAAGGAGCTGATCGACGCCGGGTATGTGTACATCGCGCAACCGCCCCTGTACCGCGTGGCAAAGGGCAAGGAGATTTTCTACGCCTACACCGAGAAGGAGCGGGACGGTTACGTCAAGCGCCTCTCCAACGGCGCCGAGCCAGCCGCCAACGTCGTGATCCAACGCTACAAGGGTCTGGGCGAGATGAACCCCGACCAGTTGCGCGACACGACCATGGACCCCGCCAAGCGCACGCTGCTGAAGGTGACCATGGAAGACGCCCTCGAGGCCTCGCAGCTGTTCGAAACGCTCATGGGCGACGAAGTCGAGCCGCGTCGCAGATTCATTGAAGAGAATGCGAAGTTCGTGAGAAACTTGGATGTGTAGCCAACCGAGCAGATCCCCCTCCCCCCCCGCCCCCCCCCCGGACGCACCGTGATCGACCGGTGATCGTTACCCTGGTCATCCTCGGCGTCCTCGTGCTCCTCCTCGCCTGGTTCCTCCTCAGCGGTCGCGACGATGCGCCCGAGCCGACCGTCCGTCGCCGGCCGGGCGGGGAGGACGAGATCGACCACGCCGAGCTGGAGGAGGCCGAGCGTGACGTGCAGGAAGCTGCGGAGGAGGACAGTGTGCGCGACTGGGGCCCCGGGGTGCGAAAACCCCCAATACTCTGAGGAAAGTGATCCCGGTCACCCACCGCCGGAGATGGCGCCCACGCAACATGGCGTTTTCCCTCTTGACTTCGGAACCCCCGACCACCCATGGTGATATAGCCACCTGAAGAAGAAAGCCTTGCCTCCCGGCCCCGTTGCGCCCGCGATCCGGCCCAACGGGGTTTTGTGTTTACCGGGAATCAGGGAGAAAGGGGGCACACAGGTATGGACGCCAGAGTGCTGCTCGACGGCCTGGACGCGGGCGTGGCGGCGATCGCCCCCGACTGGACGATTGCGGAGTGGAGCTTTGCTGCAGCCCGTCTCACCGGTCTGCCTGCCGACCGTGTCCTGGGCCAGAACTTCTGGGTCGCCTCTCCGACCACCAGAGGCGCACACGTGGAGCGCCTTCTCAACGAT
>WNFB01002851.1_pt1 | contig 15155 bp, 11 predicted proteins | sample 5400501 | NCBI WGS metagenome assembly WNFB01 (sample SAMN13153341, study PRJNA577476) | soil metagenome | isolation source: 200 cm saprolite under Douglas fir tree site 2 hole 1 | place: USA:California | collected 2015-04-18
ACGGATCAATGTTACGAAGCGGGTTTAGATTTGCGTACGCATACGTATTCATTCCTCCTAGCAACCCAATCGGATCACTGCTGATATAGCGCCCACTCTTCGGATCATAATACCGATTCCAATTATAGTGTAACCCCGTTTCCTGATCGAAGTACTGCCCCGGATAACGCAGATTAATCTTAGTGAGGGTCCCGGTGTTACTCGGATCCTCATTCGCAGCAGTGTCCCCAAACGCATTCCCGTCCCAGCGCCAGACGGTCTGGCCTTGGGGGTTAGTGGCGAGCCTGGGCGTGTTGAGATGGTCGGTGTGCAGGTAGATTAAGGTTTCCGGGATTGTGCCCGCCTCGATCTTCGCAACCGGGGTGGTGTCGGTGTAGACATAATCCCGGATTACCGTGCCATCCAGGTTGGTCTCGGCCAGCAGATTGCCGCTTAGGTCGTAGTGATACACCGTGGTAATGCCGGCAATAGTCTTTCGGGTGCGCTGTCTTTGGGCATTATAGGCATAGCTCGCGCTGCCGCTTAGGGTAGTGGCCTGGATGAGTGCCGTGGCCTGATTGTAGGTAAAGCTTCTGGTGCCGGCTTGATCGGTGAGGGTATTGCCGCCGGCATCGAGGGTGGGGGCGCCTAATGGTGCGCTATTCAAGCGGTTGCTGGCCATGACATAGCTATAGGTGCCGGTCCCGTCTTGGGTGCGGTTGCCGTTTGGATCGTAACTAAAGGATTGGCTGCTTAAGGCCAGGGTCTCTTGGATTAACCGGTCTAAGGCGTCGTAGTTAAAGTTGCCGGAGGCGGTGGCGGTGGCATTGCCATTGGCATCGTAACTGTAGGTGCGGCTGTCGAGGCTGCCTAAGGCTTGGCTTAGCAAGCGGCCCTGGAGGTCGTAGGCCTTGGTCTCCGTGAGGGTATTGCCCAAGGTCTGGGCGGTTAAGAGGCCATCGGCCCGGTAGGTACGGTTGCTGGAAAGGGTTGTGGCCGTACCGTTGACGGTGGTGCTCACCTGGGTGATGCGGCCTACGCTGTCACGGGCGTAGTTCACGGCTTTGCCATCCGGATAGGTGATGGAACTGAGGCGATTGGCCGCATCATAGCGATAGGCAGTCGTGTAGGTCTGGCCCGCTTCACTGCGGGTATGGGTGGTGATATTGCCGAAGGCGTCATAGCCGTATTGGCTAGTGCCGCTCGCATCGATGATCTGGCAAAGCCGGCCTATCCCCAGGCTGCAACTTGTTCCCGTGTCGTAGCTATAGGTGATGTTCTCGGCCGGATCGGGGTAGTTGACCTGGGTCAGACGGTTTAAGGCATCGTAGGTGTAGCTTGCGGTGATCCCACGCGCATCGGTGAAGGTTTTGATATTGCCGGCGTCATCGTAGGTATAGTTCAGGGTGCCGCGGTCGGGGGAGGTTTCCGTGAGGAGGTTGCCGAGGTCGTCCAGCGTGTAGGGGGTATTGGCGCTGTTCGGGGCGGTGATCTGTTTGATCTTGTCATTGACGTCATAGGCATATTGGGTCTGGCCGGACAAGTTGTCGATGGCCGTGAGCAGGCGGTTTAAGGCGTCGTAGTGATAGTTCGTGGAAACCGAGGTGGTCGATGCGCTTTGGTTGGGGTCGGTGCGGCTCACCAGGTTGCCGAGGGCGTCGTGCACCAGGTTGGTGAGGGAACCGCCGGTATTGATCGCATTCACGTGGTTGCGGATGTCGTAAGCGGTTTCGAGGGAGCGCACGAGGGTGCCGTTGGGATCTTTGGTTAACACGTTAGTCCGATTGCCTTTGAGGTCGTAGCTATATTCGAGGCGGTTGCCGAGGTTGTCGGTGACGCTGCGCAGGTATTGCGCGGCGTCGTAGGTGTAAGTGAGGGTTTTGCCGTCGGGGAATACGGTTTGGGTGACATTGCCGACGTCGTCGTAGGCAAACTGGGTCAGGCGGCTTAGGCCTACCGGCGGGATCACGGTGGTGGAGAGCACCTGCCCGCGCAGGTCGTAGGCATAGCTGGTCTTGACGCCGTTCGGGTCGGTCAGCTGGAGCAGCCGTCCGGCGCCATCGTAGCTGTCATAGGTGGTGGCGTGGCCCAAGGCGTCGGTGACGCGGCTTAACTGGCCGCAGGCGCCGCCGGTGGTGCAGGCGTAGTACGTCAGCGTGGTGACGTCGGCGACGTCGGTGCGGGGGCCGTCAATAGCGATCACTTGGCCCAGGGTGTTATAGGCCATGCTGACGGTCCGGACGATGGCCTGGCCTGCCGGGGTGAAGCCGCGCTGGGTGAGGGTGATGGGGTTGTGGTTGGCGTCGTAGCTGATCTCGATGCGCTTGCTGCCGGTCGTAGCTACGCTCGGGGATGCGATCACCGTGGGCAGGTCAAGGGTGGGCGCGAGGTACTCGGTGGTGGTGGTGCGGGTTTCCGGCAGGGTAATGGTATTGGCACAATCCCCAGTGAGACCCTCGGTCAGGCCGATGCGTTGATTGGTGGCGTTATAGGTGTAGGTCGTCACCCGCCCTTCTTCGTCTTTCTTGCAGGTGGGGTTGTGGTTGGCGTCGAAGCTCTGGGTCAACGACTTGCCATCGCTTAAGTTAAGCTTCGCGAGCAGATGCTTCACGCCCAATGTACTCCCGAAGGTCATGCGCTCCTGCACCCCCACCGGGTCGGTGACGGTGGTCTGGGTGTCCGCATCATAGCTGAGGGTGAAGGCCTCCTGCGGCGCGCTGGTGTCGGTCGCGGCGTGCTGGGTGAGGATCGCCTTGCCGTTGCCATCATAGCCATAGGTCGCGAAGCGGCGGATCGCGCCCGCGCCGTTGTCATAAGAGATGCCGGTTAAATGGTCTGGGAAGCCGCCGTTCTCGTAGTGGTAGCGCTTGGCGCTGCCGTCGGGGTAGGTGACCTGGGTCAGGTTGTTGTTGGGGTCATAGCTATAGCTGGTTACGGCGCCGAGGGGATCCGTAAAGCCGGCTAAATGACCGCTGGCTTCGTAGGTAAAGGTGAGCGCATGCCCGAACGGGCCGACCACGGAGGCAAGCCTTCCCGCGCCGTCGTACCGGAGCTGCTGGGTTAAGCCGGTTCGATTGGTGACGGTGAGAAGCTGACCCGCCGGGTCATAGGTTTCAACCGTCCCGTCTCTATCGGTATAAGTCCATCCGGCGGCGGTATTGACCAGTACCTCATTGACGTCGGCATCCGGCGTCCAGGTGTCTCCTACTAAGGTAAAGTAGTAATTCTTGCCGTCGGCGCGGTAGGCGGTTGCGACCGTGAGGGGACCGTTCGAGGTTACGGTGATGGATCGATCATAGCTGTGACGCCAGTGAACGCCGATTGTTCCTGAAAGAACCGCCGGTCCACTGTTGTAATGGCGCGTCAGGGTCAGTGGAAACGGCGGTTGTCCGCGGTAGTCGATCTCCGATGCATATTTGTTGCCCACCGCAGGGCTGCAGGGATTGCCGGTCTGCGGACACGTGGGACCGTTGTTTTTTGCCAGTGTAACGATGTCGGTACACCCGCCGTAGCCCACCGACCAGGTGAAAAAGTTAGTCGCTCCCGTTGCTTGATAGGTGCAGTGACCCGAACAATCTGCGCCAGTACCGGTATCGCTGCAGGCATCGCGCGCACAGAGATAACCCGGATTCGAGTGAGCGTCCGGGTTTTCATAAAAGAAATACGCATTCAGCGCTTCCGGTTTTGTGGTAAAACAACCAAGCTGTGGAAGAACGTAATAACCCGCCTCCGCCGCGTTGACGGACATTAAAGTCAGTAGAATAAAACCGAGAAAGGGAGCGAATCGGGGATGTCCTGCGCGCACCGCTGTGTTATCGATGCGCGGGTGCAGCCGGACCGTGTCCGTCATCTCCGGGGGGTGCGGATGCCGATACCGACCATGATGCGAGGAGTACATATGGCTTCCTCCCAGGTTCCTTGAAGCGATGGTTATGTTTGGCCGCTTGGCTTTTTGTTGTTGAGTCCATTTGTAAACTAAACTGGCGTTATGCCAAAGTCAAGCGGTGTTAACGCGGGAGATTCAAGTTACTGATCGATAGAAACAGTTAACCGGCCTGCTTCCGCTGTTTGCCGAATTGACGCGCTTCAATGGCCTGGATCTTATCCCGCAGCGCCGCCGCGTGCTCGAATTCCAGATTGCGCGCGTGCGCCAACATTTCTTTTTCCAGTTTCTTTAATAAACGCGCCAGCTCGCCGGAGGACAAGATTTGGTATTCCCCCTCCTCCTCAGCGATACCTAAAACCAGCTCCCTGGCATAGGCAGGCTGGATGCGGCCAAGACCGTCAATAATGTCTTTCACCGCTTTAATAATGCCCTGGGGGGTGATGCCGTGGGCGGTATTATAAATAACTTGCTTAGCGCGGCGCCGATCGGTTTCATCGATCGCCTCGCGCATGGATTTGGTGACGGTATCGCCATAGAGGATGGCTTTGCCATGAATATGGCGCGCGGCGCGCCCCATGGTTTGAATCAGAGAGCGGGTGGAGCGCAGAAACCCCTCTTTGTCGGCATCCAGGATCGCGACGAGAGAAACCTCTGGAATATCAAGGCCTTCGCGCAATAAGTTAATGCCGACTAGCACATCAAATTTACCGGCGCGCAGATCCCGGATAATCTCCACTCTTTCCACCGTTTCAATATCTGAATGCAAATAGCGCACGCGCACGCCGTGCTCATAAAGATATTCAGTCAAATCCTCGGCCATGCGTTTGGTCAGGGTCGTTACCAGCACGCGTTCGCCAAGCTCCGCCCGCTTGTGGATCTCCGAAAGCAAATCATCCACCTGGGTCGCGGCCGGCCGGACCTCGATTGCGGGATCGACCAGGCCGGTCGGGCGCACCACTTGATCGATAACCGCCCGGGTGCGCCCGAATTCATACGGCCCCGGTGTGGCCGAAACAAAAATCGTCTGCGGCATGAGCGCTTCGAACTCTTCGAATTGTAATGGGCGATTATCCAAGGCTGACGGCAGGCGGAAGCCGTATTCCACCAAGGTTTCTTTGCGCGAACGGTCGCCGCGATACATGCCGCCGAGTTGCGGCACGGTCACGTGGCTTTCATCGATCACCAGCAACGCGCTCTCGGGAAGATAGTCGATCAGCGTGGGCGGCGGCTGGCCGGGGGCGCGGCCGGACAAATAGCGCGAATAATTCTCGATGCCGGAGCAATAACCCAACTCCTGCATCATTTCAATGTCGAACCGGGTGCGCTGCTCCAGGCGCTGCGCCTCGACCAGCTTATTGGCCGCGCGCAAGTCCGCCAACTGCACGCGCAGATCCTCTTTAATCTGCTCGATCGCGTCCAAAATCGTTTCGCGCGGCGTGACATAATGCGACTTAGGGTAAATGGTCGTGCGCGTGAAGCGCTTGGTCACCTCTCCCGTGAGTGGGTCGAACTCCGCCAGGCCGCTGATTTCATCATCGAATAATTCCACGCGAATCGCCAGGCGCTCCGACTCCGCCGGGAAGATATCGATGACATCGCCGCGCACGCGAAAGGTAGCGCGGCGCAACTCCAGGTCGTTACGCGTGTACTGCAATTCCGCCAGCCGCCGCAAAATCGCGCGCTGATCCATCTGCGCCCCCTGGCGTAAATGCAGGATCATGCCGTGATAGGCCACGGGATCGCCCAACCCATAGATGGCCGAGACCGTCGCGACAATAATGGTATCCGCGCGCTCCAGCAACGCCTTGGTGGCCGACAGGCGCATTTGCTCGATGTGCTCGTTGATGGAGGCGTCCTTTTCGATATAAGTATCCGACGCCGGCACATAGGCCTCCGGCTGGTAGTAATCGTAATAAGAAACAAAGTACTCGACGGCGTTGTGCGGGAAAAAATCCCGCATCTCGGCGTAAAGTTGCGCCGCCAAGGTTTTGTTGGGTGCCATGATTAAAGTCGACCGTTGCAACTGCTCGATCACATGGGCGATGGTGTAGGTTTTACCTGAACCGGTCACGCCCAGCAGGGTTTGCCAGGCCTCGCCGTTGCGCAGGCCGGATACCAGCGCGGCGATCGCCTCGGGCTGATCGCCGGCGGGAGGAAACGGACTTAAAAGCTCGAATTTATTGCTCATACTGTTTGCTGAGATTCATCAAATACCGGTATATTAACGCACCTTACCAACCACGAAAGGAACATTTTTGTTTACAATTCGTTTATCCAGCCGTATCCAGCGCATCAAGCTGTCCGCCACCTTCGCCGTCAGCAACCGCGCGGAAAAACTTAAAGCCGAAGGCAAAGACGTGATCGGATTGGGCGCCGGCGAACCCGATTTCGATACACCGGAACATATTAAAGAGGCGGCGATTCGCGCTATCCACGACGGCTTTACCAAATATACCGCGGTCGACGGCACGCCCGGCCTGAAACAAGCGATTATCAATAAATTCAAGCGCGATAACGACCTGGATTTTACCCCGGACCAAATTCTGGTCTCGGCCGGCGGCAAGCAGAGCTTTTTTAACCTGGCCCAGGCCTTGTTGGAAGCCGGCGACGAGGTGGTCATTCCCGCGCCTTATTGGGTGTCTTATCCCGACATTGTGTTGCTGGCGGACGCGACGCCGGTCATTATCCCCACCGGCATCGACCAGGGCTTTAAAGTGCTGCCCGAACAGCTTGATCAGGCGCTCGCCTATAACACCAAACTGGTGCTGATCAATAGCCCCTCCAATCCCACCGGCAGCGTTTATACCCGCGCCGAATTAGAGGCTTTAGGCGAAGTATTGCGGCGTTACCCCAATACCTTAATCGCCACCGACGATATGTACGAACATATCCTGTGGTCGGGGGAACCTTTTTGCAACATCGCCACCGCCTGCCCGGATCTGCGCGAGCGCACCATTGTGTTAAACGGCGTGTCCAAGGCCTACGCCATGACCGGCTGGCGCATCGGTTATGCCGGCGGCCCCAAACCGCTGATGGCGGCGATGAAAAACATCCAGTCGCAGAGCACTTCCAACCCGACTTCGATCTCCCAGGTGGCGGCGGAAGCGGCGCTAAACGGCGACCAGGGCTGCATCCTGCCGATGGTGCGCACGTTCCGCGAACGCCATGAATGGTTGGTTAAAGCCCTCAACGCCATCGACGGCGTGCGCTGCATCCCGTCAGACGGCACCTTTTACTCCTTCCCTTCCATCCAAGAAGCGATCGCAAAGCAGCCCGGCGTCAAAAATGATGTGGAGATGGCGGAGCATATTCTCAATCAAGTGGGGGTCGCTTTAATACCGGGTTCGGCGTTCGGGGCCGAAGGCTATATCCGCCTATCGTTTGCAACCAGCATGGATACCTTACAGGCGGCGGTGCAGCGCCTCGCCGGCCTTTTTGGCAACCGTTAAGGGTTGAGCAAGGACGCTGCCCTGCAAGGGGTAGGCAGCCTCTGGCTTAATGTGCCGGCTAATTAATAGTAACACCGGCGGTTTGGAAAACTCCCAGACCGAGCGCTTTATTAGACCTGCCACGCCCGCATTGCCGATAAATCCGAATCCAACGATTGCCGCTAGCCCATTTCGCCTTGACCGTGTTATTACGCCCCAGTACCATACCTCCCCTTCTATTCCCTGGTAGCTCAGTTGGTAGAGCAGGTGACTGTTAATCACCGGGTCGGCGGTTCGAGTCCGTCCCAGGGAGCCATTCACCATCGCCTCCAGCGTGACAACTGGCCTCAGCGCGCGGGCGCATTTGAGGAACGAACATGGCTATGAAGACCTATTCAGGAAGCTGTCATTGCGGTGCCGTCCGCTTCCAGGCAGACATCGATTTCAGCGAGGGCGTCACGAAGTGCAATTGCTCCATTTGTACCAAGGCCCGCGCGTGGTTTGTGGTTGTGACGCCCAATCGCGCTCGCCTGATCGCTGGAGCTGAAGCTCAAGCGGACTATCAGTGGGTGCCGCCGGGCCGGCCTCACTCCTTCCTGCATTACCGCTTCTGCAAAACGTGCGGGATCCGCACCTTCGGGCGGGGGGGAGACGAGCCCCAGGAAGGCGCTTTTTGTTTCGTCAACGTTGCTGCGCTTGACGACGTCGATCCTGACGAGCTCGCTGCAGCACCGATTAGATATGTTGATGGTCGGAATGATCGTTACGACCAACCACCCAAGGATACTCGCCTGATGTAAGACTTCGCACGCGACCCGTCCGTGTCGCAGAGGCCCGCGCGGTGCGATTCATGCGCCGGATTTCCGCCCTACCTGCTGACGTCGCAAGACATCGGATACCGCGGTAAGTGCGGCAACTTCAGATGTCGTTGATTTCCTGGTTTTCGAGCACCGGCTTCGGGGCACCCTTCAGGGCGACCTTGATCATCGCGCGTCCCACCTGCTCCGTCGTCGTCACGTACTTTGGAACGAGCGCGCGCAATAGGGGAAGGAACGGTTTAGTCACCGTGTACAGGACCCGGTAGAGCTTCGTCTTCGAGGTGATCCCATGTAGCGGTTGGATGGCCGCGGGACGGAACATGTACGCCGCCTTGAAGGGTAATCGGAGCAGCGCATTCTCGGTCTTGCCCTTTACCCGCGCCCACATACTGCGACCACGCTCGGTACTGTCTGTGCCCGCGCCCGACACGTAGACAAACGTCATGGCTGGGTTGAGCTTCACGAGGGTCTGCGCCGCCGCCATCGTGATGTCGTAGGTGACGCGCCGATACGCCTCCTCAGTCATGCCTGCTGAGGAGACGCCAAGGCAGAAGAAGCACGCGTCGAAGCCTGATAGCTCTGCCTCGATCGCCGAGAAATCGAGCAAGTCCTTGCGAACGAGTTCGCGCAGCTTCGGATGCGCTTGCCCCGTCGCGCTGCGCCCAATTGAGAGGACGATTTGCACTTTCTGATCAAGCAGGCATTCGCGCAAAACACCTTGCCCAACCATACCTGTCGCCCCAAAAAGAACAACGTTCATGGATTCAGTATATCCTTGTAAATGTAGGGTGGGTTAGCCCCGCCAGGGGCGTAACCCACCGATTGCATGATTGAATAAATGGCGGAGTAGGAGAAAGACATGCTGCGGTGCTATACCCGTGCAATTCTAAGAACTTCGCCAAGGTGATCCGAGCGTGGGTGGGAGTGCATGAATATTAAGGGTCGTTCATTCCCGTCGGCGGAGCGGTCAAACGTTTTACGTGCAGTTTCTTCGCCTTCTTTCGTGCGTGCCAAAGATCATAGTAAGCCTGCATATCCACCCAGCTTTCGGCGGTGGTGTCGGTCGCCATCGCGATGCGCAGCGCCATCTCCGAACTGATGCCGGCACGACCGTTAGTAAGTTGGGAGAGCGTCTTTCGGGTGACGCCAAAGCGCTTCGCGCCTCGGTCACCGAGACCCCGCTCGGCTCGAGATGGAGGCGACGGAAGACTTCGCCGGGATGGGGCGGGTTGTGCATTTCAAACTGCCGTTTAGTGGTAGTCAACATAATCAACCTCGAAAGCATTGGCGTTCCAGCAGATTGACGGTGAAAAAAGGTGCCGCCCGGTAAACGGTGTCGGCGATAATCGGGCATGGCACCATCATCTGACGTGTCGGCCTTCGGCGGAAGGCGCTGCGCTTTTCCGCCCTACGCGCTTAGGGCTTTTAAGTAACTGCGGGCTCCGATTGGCACCGACCTAGGGTACCGACTTAGGGTTCGCTGAGACCTCATCGCCGAGGTCGGCGTAACAGGAAATCGTGAAGCGGCCCACGTCGTTGGGACCGAGCTTCGACGGCCGTGGGGCACCCGGATCTTTCGGATCCCGGAGGAACACGTAGGCCGGCGGGTTGCTGCAGGCGAAGCGGGGATCTTGGCGCAGGCGTTCCTTCACGTGTGCGTCGGTCGTGGCCTCGTTCAGCCGAGTCTCGGCCAGCCCGATGATCCGGTCCACCGTCTCGGTGAGAGCCTCCTCGTTCGCGTCGATCTTTCCCTCGAAGTCGCGAGTCGGGTCGGCTTTCTTGAGCTCCTCCGCGATCAGGATCCCGTGCATCTTCTCGTGGGCCCGGGCCTGGTCGCTTAGCCTGGAAAAGGCTTTACCGGTACCCATGCTCGTGTTGGCTTGGTCGAGCAGCGAGCCCGGTGCCAGATCGACGTTCATCACCGGCATGCGGTTCATCTTGAGCTTCTGCGTGGCGACGTAGAAGATCCCGTCGAAGGGTCCGCCGTGCGCCTGCTCGAGGGTGTACCCGTCACCCGCTCCTTTGACTTTCCAGGTGGAATCCACGAGGTGGTGGATCTTGTGGCCGGTATTCGCGACCTTTTCGATACCACAGCGGTCCTGGCCGAGATGCGCCCACAGCACCACCAGCGGGCTCAGGTCGTCGGCGTAGATTGGCTCTGCCAACGTGGGCTCGGTCTCCCAGCGCCGCGGGCGCACGTCAGCGAGGACCGGATCCTTGGTCTCGTCGCTGGCGCTCCCGTCCTCCACCCGGAGCTTCACGTTGCTCTTGCAGAGCAGCAACACCCGGACCGTCTTCCCCTCGGTTGTGTAGCGCTTGCCGAGTGGGCAGATCGGCTCGACGGTCCACGTCCAGCGTTTGATCTTTCCCTTGGAGCCGGAGCCGTCGAGCAGTGACTCGGTGCCTCGGTCGACCGGCGCCACCACAGCCACCGCCTTGAGCGGCTCGGTCGGCTTGAGCGTCCACTCCACGTTCTCCACCTCCGGGCCGTATAAGCTGATGGTACGGACCCCATGGAGGGTCATCCCCTCAGCCGGGAGCGTGCCATGCAGAATCAACTGGCCGGTGTTTCGGAAGTTGACATTGGCCGGAGAGCGCCTACTGCCCCGGGGACCCGTAAAGACGTCCTCGGTCGCGATGTCGGGGAGTCGGATCTGCAGCCAGTACTCGTGCCGCCCTGGCTCCCTCAGGTCCATCTCGAGAACCGCGGTTCCGGTCCGCTGTGCGTCAGCTTCCCTTTCCATCACGAACACGCCCAGACGCGTTGGGGTGACGACTTTGCGCGCGACGGATAGACGAGCGGTGGCGGTTCCCCTCCAGGACCCCCATAACTTTTCGGTCCGTTTGGAGAGCTCGATCTTCCCAGAGATCAGCTTGCGGTGATCCGAGGCGCTGCCCTCGCCGGTCGCAATTTCCGCGTCATTGGAGAGCTCGATCTTCCCAGAGATCAGCTTGCGGTGATCCGAGGCGCTGCCCTCGCCGGTCGCAATTTCCGCGTCATAGTCATAGGTCCCCTCGAACTCCCCCGTCCACGAATCGACGGCCGCGAACCGCTCCGGCCCGGGAGCCGCTAAGAGCAGGCAGACGGCCAGAGCGGCGGTCATCAAGGAGACTCCAGCGTGAGGAGATGAGGCCCCGGGCCGGGGCATTGTTTGACTATTACTGTTTTACCGACACGGCGTGGACCTAATAAAATTGTTGCTCGACGAACATCCAAATCTAGCGCGAGGGCCTTAAACGGTAAAAAGTAAACGCGACGGGGATGTGCCGCCTCTAGAATTGGCTCTTTAGGATTAGCCCACCACGGATTATCGCGCTCAATTCGTGCTTTTATGTCGGGCTCGGAAACGGCAAGCATGGCTCCAATAGTGAAACAGCGCTATCACTATTTGTCAACGCGATAGTAAGCTATTAAAATCGCTGATATTTTATACTTGAATAATTTTCGTTGGGACTATTCTGGTGCGGCCTTTGGAAGAACCCGCGTTCCGCAATTGCGTATCAAACGCTGATAGTGTCGAACCCGCTCCTCCCCAGACGCAGAACTGCACGTTCTTTGGGCATTGGAAGAATTAGTGGATCGGACTTCAAATTAGGGCACTGCCTCTCGCCGCGTTGCCTTGTGTCCGGCCTAACGCGGTGGGGCCATATACCTAAATGCATTTGGGCAACAGACCGGCCAGACCTGACCCCATGCCTTCGACCCCATGCCTTCTACGCGTGCTCATTGCCCTGCGCCTGGCTTGGCGGAGTACTGCACCGCAGAAGGCAGGCCGAACGATGAAGAACGCGGAACCTTGAAAATCACTACGCCCAGCGGCCGCGAGGTCGTGCTGACCGTGTCAACTTAAAAAGCGGAGAACTATATGCAAAAAATTACCCCGTTCTTGTGGTTCGACGGCAAAGCCGAAGAGGCGATGAATTTCTATGTTTCTGTCTTCAAGAATTCAAAGATTGGGAGCGTTACTCGATATGGAGAAGGAGGGCCAGGACCGAAGGGGACGGTAATGTCCGCGACATTCCAACTCGATGGACAAGAATTTTTCGCACTAAACGGTGGCCCGCAATTCACCTTCTCGCCGGCGATATCGTTCTTCGTGAACTGTGAGACGCAGCAAGAAGTAGACGAGCTGTGGGAGAAGCTTTCTGAAGGCGGAGAAAAACAAAGATGCGGCTGGCTTAAAGACAAATATGGTCTGTCGTGGCAAGTCATTCCCTCTGTTTCAGGCAAGATGTTGCAAGACAAAGATGCTGAGAAAGCAAAAAGGGCCATGAAGGCAATGCTTCAAATGGACAAAATCGACATAAAACGCTTGAAGCAGGCATACGACCGAGGATAACTGCGCGGTGTGTATCGCGAGATCGCGCCGCCCGAGCCCGCGTAGGGCGCAATAGCGTGAGCGTATTGCGCCGAATGAAAGGCGATAACACGAAACGGAGAATTCAAAGCGACATCCGGCATGACGGCTACCGCCGGCATCAGGTGCGCGGCGGCTCGTAATGCGCGTGTCGGCCTTGGCCGTACGAGTACCGAGCGCCCAAGCTGCGCGTCTTTTACGAAAGCGCGCGCAGCACAGCGCGGCCGTTTTTTTCGATCACGCGAAGCAGCACCAGCGCGGAACCATGGGGTTTACGGTCGCCACGCTCCCAATGCCGCAACGTGCCGAGACTGATGCCGAACTTGGCCGCAAATTCTTCCTGCGTGAATCCGATACGCTTTCTCAGCGCTTGCACGTCAATTTCCGAGGGCTTGTAGGTCTTTACGCTTCTCCCTTTTCCCTTCTGATGCGCAATCGCCTCGCGGAGCCCCTGCTTGATGCTTTCGAATGCCTTACTCATGTTATTCACCAAATGCCGAATCAACCAAGATTTCTACCAGTCGTCCGAGATCGTTGCGCTCCGCCTGCGTCAGGTCAGCGCGCTCGCTCTTGCTGAATACGGTAAGCAGATACAGCGGCAAAAGTAGTAAATCACCCTTACGCCGCCGCTCTTGCCTCGGCCACCCCGTGCCCATCGGAGCCTACGGACACCGCCCGTACCCTTGATTAAATCGCCGGATTTCGGAAAGGCGGCGAGGTAGTTCACAATGTCTTGACGTTCCGCTACCGACAACAGCTCGGCAACCGTAATCAGCATATCCTAGAGTAATCCATTGGATTAGTTTTGTCCAGCGCGTAGGGCGGAAAAGCGCAGCGCCTTCCACCGCTAGGCTTCACTCTCTTTGCGTTCACCTGCCTGTAAATCCGGAACCTTGCCTGCCCAATCCTCCGGATACAGCCCCGGGTCGACATAGCGATAAAAGGTCGAATACGGTCAGGCGGCCACCCATGCCAGGCCATAGTTTCTGAAAGAAGATGTTCGTAATAAGCAATGATATTTTGTGAGCCATGGAGATAAACTCAGGATAAAATAAGAGGCAATGTGATCAGATTGAGTAAGACCGAAACATTGCAGATGAGGAGAGAGGTCTGATGAAGGTCTTCATCGCCGGTGCAACTGGGGTATTGGGCCGTCGCCTCGTCCGGCTACTCCATGAGCGCGGCCATTCAGTCATCGGGCTCCAGAGGCGGCCCGCGAACGAGCCGGTCATACGCGGATTAGGCGCCGAGAGTCGGCCCGGCGATCTGTTCGACGTGGACGCGCTGGCTCATGCCGCCGAAGGGGCCGATGTTATCGTGCACGCCGCAACCGCCATACCGACCGGGCGCCGGGTCACGCCCCCGGACTTCGCGTTGAATGACCGCATCCGCACGGAAGGTACGCGTGCGCTCGCGGCGGCAAAGGTAGGCGCGCGCGGGTTCCTGTTCCAGAGCATTGTCTGGGTCGCAACTCCGCCGGACGGGTCGCCGTTTGACGAGCGCTCGCCAGTCGGCCACAACCCGCTTTATCGCTCGACGATCGCGGGGGAGGCAATCGCCCACGAGGCGGGCGAGAAGTTCGGCTTCGCTGCCGGGGTGCTCCGCTGTGGGTGGTTTTACGCTCCGGATTCCGCCCATACGCGCTTTATGGGAAAGGAAATCGCGCGGCGTCGGTTGCCGATTATCGGACGCGGAGATGCCGCTTGGTCGCTCATTCATGTCGACGACGCGGCGAGCGCGTTTGCCGCCGTCGTCGCCGCGCCCCACCGCGGACTTTGGCATGTTGTGGATGACGTGCCGGTCCCGGTGGCGGAATTTCTAAGGCACTTCGCGGAGCGCCTCGCGGCGCGCCCGCCGTTTCGCGTGCCGACTTGGCTCGCGCGCCTCGTGGCCGGTAACTATGCGGTGGGCCTACTTACCACCTCGATACGTACCTCAAACGCGCGCTTCCGAAAGGATTTCGGCTGGACTCCGCGCTATCCGAGCTATCGTGAGGGGCTCGAGCAGATCGTGGCGGCGTGGCGCGGCGAAGGCTTTCTGCCCGGAAAGACAGGGACTCATTGAGAAACAGCCTGGGCCGGTGTTCTCCGCTACAATGCCTCGCTGAACATTAACCTGGGTGCCAAAGGTACTGCTTTCGATTTAAAAACGGTGATGCTTACGACGTAGAAATTGTTGATTATCACAGAGGGTAACGAAAATGGTGGCAATTCATCCTGGCCGAATTTTGAAGCGCGAGCTCGATGCCCGCGGTCTGTCCGCGAATCGTTTGGCGATCGCGCTGCGCGTTCCTTCGGGTCGAATCACGGACATCCTGAATGGAAAGCGCGGCATTACGCCGGAAACCGCGTTGCGGCTCGCGCGGTGCTTTGACACCAGTGCTGAGTTTTGGGTCAACCTGCAGGCCCATTACGATCTCGCTAAGGTGAAAAACGAACGCGGGGCGGCGATCGCCGCCGAAGTGCGGAAAGCGAGCTAATGACGTTGTTAGGTAGAAGCATAATTTAAGTAGTGGAATTTCTACTTACTGAGGAGAACGGTAAATAGTGCGCACCGCAGCATCCATTACGTCCCTTCTCCCTGCGGGCATAGGTATCTACGCATCTCGAATAGATCGTCATTCCCGCGCAAGCGGGAATCCAGTATTGACGCGGGGTATCTGGATTCCCGCTTGCGCGGGAATGAC
>WNFB01002856.1_pt1 | contig 15149 bp, 11 predicted proteins | sample 5400501 | NCBI WGS metagenome assembly WNFB01 (sample SAMN13153341, study PRJNA577476) | soil metagenome | isolation source: 200 cm saprolite under Douglas fir tree site 2 hole 1 | place: USA:California | collected 2015-04-18
AGGTCCGCGTATTCAGGGCATACGGGAAAAGGAAGACGCTGCCAGTCAACCGATAGTTGTAGTAGGCAATGAAGCCCGCCGTCAGAAGCAGGGAAACGGCCAGCGGCGCAAATACGCGGACGATGCGCGGCCGGGCCGCCACCCGCGACTTTGTTTTTCCTGCGAGCCACCAGAGGAACCAGCCCGCCACGGGGATAGAAAGGAGCAATCCCTCGTAGGGACGCGAGTTTGCCAGGATGGCGATCCCCAGGCCAAGCAGCAAAGCGTCGCGTGTGCGCGCGTGGCGAACGACTCGCGGCATCGCGCCCAGCACCAGCGCCCCGCCGGTGGCAGCGACGGCTCCGCCCCAGTAGCTGTTTACCCAGTAGCTGGCGATTCCGAATTTCAGCGCGGCCAGCACCCCGCCGAGAAACGCCCATCTTGGCGGAAGCCAGTCCTGCAACATCCAGAGAATCGCGGCGCACATTGCGCCAACGCTCAGTAGAACCCCGATCCAGGGACGTCCCAACAATTGACCAAGCGCGAGGACGGCGCCTTGCGCCGGCGGATATTTCGACGAATAAGTCGGAAACCAATTGATGTGGAAGGACTCGAAGCTTATCCACATGGGATGAGTGGAATTGGCGAGGCGGCCATGAGCAAACGTATCGGCCATCAAGAGGTAGCTAAATTCATCATGGATGCCGGGAACGGGCACCGGCAATTCAGACAGAAAAGCGAGCCGGAGGTTGAGAACGATAAAGAAAAGCATGATCAACGCCAGCGTCTTGCGTGGCGCCAAGCGGGAAAGAAAGGACTCCACGGCCCGAAAAACTCTTGATGTGAGGCGCGGCAGAAAGACGGCCAAGAGGGAGAAGCAAAGTGAGGCGCCAAGGAAAAACCAGCGTCCAAGAGGCACGCGCCCCAACATAATAGGAATGGAGTCATTCATTTCAGGTGCGAGTTTTCCGCCTGGGATTGTGGCACGCCCGGGAAGAAGTAGAAAGGCGCACCGATAATAAGATCAACGCGAAATGAAAGGAACGGCGGGTTTAGCGCTCGATTTCGATTTCAGTGGTGCGATTGGGGTCCTGGGCTGCGGGCTTGCTTGCGGCAGGGCGGCTAGGATGCTGACGCTCTTCGAGGAAATCGGCCATTTCCAGGCGCAGATTTCCGGCATTCGTCGAATAGGTCAGTCCCGTTTCGAAATCGACGATCCCCGCGCGAATGAGCTTGTCAATCTCGCCATCGAAGTGCTGCATGCCTTCGGTGCTTCCATCGCGCATGGCATCGAGAAGAGACTTGCCTTCGGCTTCGCCTTTTTCAACATACTCCCGCGTGCGCATCGTGGACTTGAGGATTTCCACGGCGGCGATGCGCCCTTTGCCGTCCTTCTTAGGAAGGAGGCGCTGGGAGACGATGTAGCGGAAAGCCTTGGAGAGCCGGGTGCGAATCGCCTGCTGGTCGGCCATGGGGAAAACTCCAACGATGCGCTCCACGGTTTTCGATGCATCAATGGTATGCAACGTGGACATGACCAGGTGGCCCGTTTCCGAAGCTTCCAGCGCGATCTCAATCGTTTCGCGGTCGCGCATTTCCCCCACGAGAATGACCTTCGGCGCTTGCCGGAGCGCCGCGCGCAATGCCAGCGCAAAGGTCGGTGTGTCCGAGTGCAGTTCGCGCTGATGGATGGTCGCTTTCTTGTGACGATGAAGAAATTCGATGGGGTCTTCAATCGTGAGGATGTGGTAGGCCTTCTGTTCGTTCATCTTGTCGAGGATGGCCGCGAGAGTGGATGATTTTCCGGAACCGGTCGGGCCCGTCACGAGCACGATGCCGTTGCGAATGTCCACAATTTCCTTCAATGCCTCCGGCAGATTCAGCTCCTCGAATCCCGGGATTTTGTCCGGCACGACACGCATCACAATGGCGCAGCTCCCGCGCTGCCGGAAGATATTCACCCGGAAGCGCGCCACGCCTGAGATTCCATAGGAAAGGTCCGCCGAGCCATCCTGCTCCAGCTTGCGGACAGGTGTCTCGTTTTTTCCCATGATGTCGTTGGCGATCGATTGCGTGTCCTGCGAACTCAGGCACTCTAATCCCTTGAATTTGAGCTCCATTAGCTGGCCGCTGACTTCGATTTGAGGAGCGCGGCCCGGCGAGAAGATCAGGTCACTGACGTGTGAGTTAGACTTCAGCATCGCGGCGACGAGCTGAGCGGTGTGAATCGTCCTTTGCGCGGCCGGTGCGGAGGACGGCGCTGGCACTGCTGTGGGCGCCATCTGCGGCGGCATGGTTTGAGTAGGTGTTCCCATGAATTGAGTGTGTCCTTGCGAGGCCCGAGAAACGGAGGCGAGTCGCGTGAACTGCGGCTAAAAGGCCTTTCTTTTCGACTATTGTATTGTAGGCGAACCGATACCTGTGGCCAGCGAAGGGTTCACCCGCAATTTCTTCAGGAATACTGTCCGAATGGACAGGTTGGTCTGGACAGAGAAACGCGGCCGTCACGCCGAAGTGTGATGACGGCCGCGGCGAGAACGAAATCAACTTCGCGCCGCCTGGTTCTTTCTCTTACCTATTGCTTGGAAGCACCATCGATGAAGCTGGCGATGTTGGTTTTGAGCTTGGCGAGATCTTCGTCGCGGAGATACATCATGTGTCCCGCGTCGTAATACTGCAGGCGAATGTTCTTCTGAAGTTTGTCCGGCAGGCCAAGATGCTCCATGGTGTATTCGGTGGCCATGAACGGCGTGGCTAGATCGTAGATTCCGTTTTCCACTTCGACTTGGAGGTGCGGATTGGTGAGCATCGCTTGAATCAGGTCGCCTTCCACATTTGGTGAACCGGGGAATCCGAAGTTTTCTCCACCTCGGTGCTTCCAGTCCCAGGCTTGATTGGCTTCGTCTGAACCGGTGTGGTAGGTCTTGTCCTGTCCAAACTTCAGTTCCTCGCGAACGTAGTTGTTAAACGCCGCCGTGAACGGCCCGGTGATCGAGGTGTCCTGCGGATCGTACTCCGCATATTCACCGAGCAAATCATAGCTCCAACCGGAAAAACGAGCGTCGAGGCGCCCGGTGGTCAAGCCGCGGCTGCGCTGCAGTTCCTTCATGAACTGCGGGAGGTTCACGCGCAGATTGGCTTTGACCAGGTAGTCTTCGCTGAGGCCCGTGAAGCGGGAAAGTTTTTTCGCAACGGCGGCTTTTTCCGCTTCGCCGAGATTTGAACCTTTCATCAAAGCGTCCGCATAATCGGACTGCGCATACTTGCGTGCTTCCTCGAGAAAGGGTTTCAAATTGTCGGGCCGGTCCTTAAGCACTTTGTGATACCAGGCGGTGGCCGCGTAGCTTGGAAGGTAAAAGATGTACGGCATGTCTTCGCCGGCATTGAAGGAAATAGTTCCAAGGTTCAGCACGGAAGAGATCAGCACGATGCCGTTGAAGTACAGGCCGTCATGCGACTGCAAATAGTTCGAAAGCGCCGCCGAGCGAAACGTGCCGTAACTTTCACCGATAAGAAATTTCGGGGAATTCCAGCGGCTGTTGCGGCTGACGTAGGTGCTGACGAATTGCGCCAGTGATTTGACGTCCTGATCGACGCCCCAGAAATCCTTGTCCTGAGCTTTGCCGACGGCGTGGCTGAAGCCTGTTCCCACCGGGTCAAGAAAGACCAAATCCGTTTTGTCCAGGAGGCAATGCGGATTCTCGGAAAGCTTGTAAGGAGCGGGAGGCGTGGCATCGGCGTTCACGGTGATCACCCGGCGCGGCGAAAATGAGCCCATGTGCAGCCACACCGAGGAAGAGCCCGGCCCGCCGTTGTAAACGAACGCGACGGGGCGCTGGCTCCGCTCCTTCACGTCGCTGCGCGTGTAGGCGGTGTAATAGACCAGCGCGGTTGGTTCTTCCTTTTCGTTCTTCAAGAGGATCGTCGCCGCGGTCGCCTTGTAGGGAATCGTCTGACCGCCGATCTTGATGCTGTGATCGGTGATGGAAGATTCTTCCTTGGGCGGCGGGGCAGGGGCCGCTTCGGCGGGCTTGTCGGCAGGTTTGGCATCCTTATCCTGAGCTCGCGCTCGCACGGCAATCGCCGTCATGGACAGAGCAAGCGCCAGCAGCATGCTCAGGTTTTTCACATGGGTCATCGTTGTTCTCCTCGGAATAAACCCGTATTTCGTGGGCCGACAGAGTTGAGATTCTACCTGTTTATGCCACACCCAGGACTATTTTGTTCGACGGCCGATACGCAAAAACTCTTCGCCTGCCACCGGGGAATCCAGAAAAAGTTCCGCGCAGTCATCGACAATCCAGTCCGCGCGCGCTTGCTGGAGTTCGGCGTCACTCGTGGTAGTGCGCAAGGCCAGGACCTGCGCACCCGCTGCCTTGCCGGCTCGAATTCCCGCGGGAGCATCCTCGACTACAAGGCAGTCGGCCGCCGGTATGCCGAGCATTTGCGCGCCTTTCAGGTAGGGCTCAGGGCTCGGCTTACCATGTTGCACATCGGTCGCGGTGACCAGATGCTTTGGCTTCGGCAGTCCCGCCGCAGCGATGCGGACGCGCGCCAACGCCCGCGTGCAGGAGGTGACGATCGCCCAGCGTTCCAATGGAAGCGCCCGCAGCAATTCCACCGCGCCGGGCAAGGGAATGACTCCTTCGACGTCGGCGATCTCGCGCCGTTCCACTTCGCGATCTTCGGCGGCGTAGTCCGCATCGGGGAGGAGCTCGCGGATGGTGCTGATACTCGGGCGCCCGTGCGCTTTTTTCACGACTTCGTCGGGATCGAATCCGTGCTCGCGTGCCCACCAGGCCCAGACCCGCGCGACCGCGGGAGTCGAATCGACGAGCACGCCGTCCAGATCGAAAAGTACACCGCGACAGCGGATGTAGGTCATGATTTATAATAGGCAGAAAGTGGCGGATCGGAAAATGAGCAGGGCGGCTGTTTCACTTTTGGGTGTGGCGGGATGCATGAGATGAATGTCGCCTGGTGGGGAGAAGGGAATGGCAGGCAAGGGGGAACCACCCAAGTTGACTTAGTCTAGTAACTTAGTCTAGTATGAGGAAATGGAGAAAGTGAACACGCACGAAGCGAAGACGCAGCTTTCGCGGCTGCTGCGCCGCGTGGCCGCCGGCGAGGAAATCACCATCGCCAACCGCGGGGTTCCTGTCGCCCGCCTGGTTCCCGTGCCGCGCGAGAACTCGCCACGTGTGCTTGGGATTCTTCGCGGGCAGCTGACCATTCCAGAGGATTTTGACGCGCCCCTGCCCGTTGACTTGCTTGATCTATTCGAAGGCCGGGGGAAAAAAAAGCGCGCCATCAAACCCAAGAAGAAGGCATGAAGTACCTGCTCGATACGAGCGTGTTTCTCTGGGGCGTGGCCGCCGAGGACAGACTCAACGCCATGGCACAAGAGGTTCTGACGGCTTCATCGTCGGAGCTGTATCTGTCGGCGGCAGGCGCATGGGAAATCGTAATCAAGTACGCGCTCGGTTCGCTGCCGCTTCCGAAGGCGCCTTCTGAATACATTCTATACGCGCAACGGTTGTGGGGAATTCAAACGCTCAATATCACCCAGGAACACGCCTTCCGAGCTGGTGAATTGCCCGCGCATCACCGGGATCCTTTTGACCGGATGCTGATTGCGCAGGCGCTTTCGGAACGGATGACTCTGCTCACGGCGGATCGGGCGTTTCAAGAATACAAAGTGGATTTGATTTATTGCGGGAAGTGAAGTTTGGGGTGGGAGACGGGGATCGAACCCGCGACATTCGGTGCCACAGACCGACGCTCTACCAGCTGAGCTACTCCCACCATCCGCGGAACTACTTCAGTTTACGCTAATTTCCGCGCGTCGAAAAGTGGGTGGGGACGTTTGATCTAGGGCACGGCCAGCCGCTTCTCGGAGCAATCCGCTGCCGCGCTGTTGATATTCTTGATTTCACAAGAATGGCTACATCCACATTGCCCGCTCAAGCTGTTGAGGATAAGTCTGTCCCCAGCGCATCCGAGCTGTTCGATCGGTATTTTTCACGAATCACGGCCGGCACGCCCGCGTCCTGGAATCTGAAAACACTCGGAGGGCTTCTTGCGCTGGTCGTGATTTGGGCAGCGTGGCTGCACGGGACCTGGGGCGCGTGGGGAAACCTGAGCGTGGACTCCGGGCGCGAGATGTATGTAGCGAGCGCGCTTGCGGAAGGCAAGGTGCTCTATCAGGACGTTTGGTTTAATTTTGGCCCTGCGTCGCCGCACTTCAATGGCTGGCTTTTTCGACTGTTCGGCGTCCACCTGAGCGTGTTGTACTGGGCCGGATCACTCTCCGCACTGGCTTCGGCCATACTTCTTTATCTCTGCGGAATGCGGTTGTCGTCGGCCACGGCCGGCTGGACGGCTGGCGCCGTCTTATTGTTCGAGTCATTCCATCCGACGTTATTTTCCTTTCCTTTGCCGTACAGTTTTGCAGCGGTGTACGGCTGCGTGATCGCCTGCTGCTTGCTCTGGCTGGCGATTGGCGGAGTCAATTCCCGGAGCTGGGTGTGGGTCTGCGTGGCAGGAATTGCTGCTGCCATCGCGCTGCTGCTGAAATTCGAATTTGGGGGCGCGTGTTACATCACCCTGGCGCTCTTGATCTTGGCGCGGGCTTGCCGGCAACGCTCGTGGAAAGCGTTCCTTACGGATCTCGCCGCGACCATCCCCGGGCTGGTCGTGTGCGGCTTGGCGATTCGATGGATGGTGCACATCCAAGGCGTCACGTTCCTGACGAAGGAAAATTTTCAGAGCTGGCCGGGATCGTACTTCTTGAGGACGTACGGCAAGACCTGGCTTGCTTTGACCGGATTTGACCTCAGCGGCGCGGCACTTGCTGCGGCGAGCCAACGAATTTTTATTTTTCTTGCCACCGTGCAGGGGCTGCATTTGATCCTCACCGCATCCGGGCAGCGGCTGGCGCGGCGCATCATTTTCCTGAGGGCCGCGCTCTTCCTGCTCGCGGTGGTATACCTCGTCTGGACCATGAATTGGTACCTGCAATTGCGTTCGGTTTTTTTCCCGCAAGACATGGTTGTTTACGTCGGAATCGCCGCCCTTGCCGCATGGATCTATTTCTGGCGTCACCGCGAATCGGGAAACGCCGCCGCGAGTGCGCTTCTTCTGACTCTCTCCGCGCTGATCGCGTTTCGAATCCTGTTCAAGATGCTCCCGAACGACTATGCGATTTTCTACAATGGCCCCGCAGTCCTATCTTTCTTGCTGCTGATGCGCGCGGTGATTCCACGTTCCGGGCGCTCCACGCGTTTTATTCTCGTTGCCGAAACAGTGCTCTGTCTGGCGTGTTTGGCGGTGCCGGTGGCGCGCTCGCGGGACGCTGTAGGCGAATTGCCGCGGCCCGCTTGGCTGAATACCCAGCGCGGCAGCATACGTCTTTCATTGCAGGGGGTGGAGCAGTACCAGGCAGCCATCCAATTTATGAAGGAAAAGGCTGCTCTCGGTGAATCCGTTTTGTCAGTCCCCGAAGACACCAGCCTTTATTTTCTTTCGGAAACGCACTGTCCGGTGCGCGTGATCGCGTTTACTCCGGGAATGATCGCGCCGGGAAAAATGACCGAGGAAACGATCCAGCAAATCGAGCGAAATAACGTCCGCTATCTGATTTGGTCGAACCGCCTTTTTCCGGAATATGGCGTACTGCGCTTCGGTACCGATTTTGACCAAACGTTGGGCGCGTACCTCTTCGCGCATTACCACAGAGTAGGACCACTATCGGCTGCTCCTGTACGCCTTGGGGAGTGGAATGCCTACATCTGGGAGCGCATCCCGCAGTCCAATTCGCGCAAGGCAGAAAGCTCGTCCAAGCCATGAATCACAGAAGACGAATTCTTGCCGACCGGCTGATTGCCGTTCCCACCGCCTTCTTCTTCAATGGATTCGCCCGCCTGCTCGGCAAATTGATAAAGCGCGACCATTCCATCACTTCCGTGAACGTCACACGGATCGTGGTGGCCAAGCTGATCGGCATGGGCAGCATTTTGCAGGCAACGCCACTCTTGAAAGCGTTGAAGGCGCGATTCCCCCAGGCCCGATTGACCTTCGTCACCATGCGCTCCAATCAAGAGTTCGTAGAGCGTCTTTCCTGTGTTGATGAACTCCTGATCCTCGATGATCAAAACGTTTTCCGCATGGCGCTGACTACACTCCGGACAATCACCGCTCTTATCCGCTGCGGTGCCGACTTGTACCTGGATTTGGAAGTGTACTCGGCATTTTCATCCCTGCTGGCGCTTTGGGCCTTAACGCGCAACCGGATTGGTTTTTACCGCCATAGTGCGGCTTTCAAGAAGGGCATCTACACGCATCTGGTTTATTTCAATTCGCGCATGCCGATACGCCAGCTCTATCTTCAACTCGGGCGAGTCATCGGCGTACCGGCGGGTCAATCTGAGCTTACCGGACCGATTCGAATTGACGATCGCGATCGCGCCGGCCTTCCCGGCATACTGTCTCAAACGTCGGGTTGGCGATTGGGAAAGCCTTATATCGTGATGAATCCCAATGCTTCCGACTTGCTCCTGGAGCGGCGCTGGCCGATCGAACATGCGATTGCCGCAGTGAGTGAACTCGTCTCGCTGGGGCATCAAGTCGCACTCATCGGCGCCGCCAACGAGCGTCCGTTTGTACAGAGCTTGCATGACCGCCTGGCTCCCGAGGTCCGGGAAAAGGTGGCTAATACTGCCGGCTGTCTGACCCTCGGAGAACTGGTTGCCCTAATCGATCAGGCATCGTGCGTTCTTACCAATGATACCGGGCCGATGCATATCGCCATCGCCTTGCGCCGCCCGACCGTATGCCTTTTTGGCCCTGCGAATCCAGAGCACTACGGACAGGAGCTTCCGCACATCGAGATTTTCTATTCGCAGATCTTTTGCAGTCCCTGTTTGTATGAAGCTGACCAGCCTCCCTGCAACGGCAACAACATCTGCATGCAGCGCATTGATCCGCACGCCGTCGTCAAAGCGGTGCGCCGGTTCGTCGATAGCGAACTGCCGCCCGCCGGAACGGGGATTGATACCCAGTGCGGTACTTTGCACGTGATTGCCGACGCCCCGGATGGAACGCCTCTGGGTGTCGTCGTCCGCGCTTCATTAAAATGAGCGAGCGGGCTTCTATGTATCCATGCCTTGCCTGCTCCGCAAAAATGATTCTGCGTTTTGGCGAGAAGGTCCCAAATCATTGGAGATGCCCAAAGTGCGGCTTGGAGTGCATTTTTCCGCAGCCCGACGACGAGACCCTCGCGCAGATTTACAACTCGTCTTATTTTGTTCACTACCAGAGTGAATTGAATCCTCAGATCGTTCGCGCAATGAAGCGCGCTACGTATGCCAACCAATTGCGACATCTTAGGTTGGAGACAAGCGCCTCGGGACAACTGCGGCTCCTGGATTGCGGGGCCGCAACAGGTTATCTTGCGGAGCTCGCAAAGGAAATTGGATGGGACGCATTTGCCATCGAATTTTCCGAATTTGGCGCGAAGGCCTGTGAAAAACTGCTCGGCCCCGGACGTGTCTATCGCGGCCAGGTACAGGAGGCAACTTTCGCGGCAAACCCTGAGGGCCAATTCTCGGCCATTACCATGTTTGATTTCATTGAGCATGTCCGAGAACCAAAAGCGGTCCTGCAATGGGCAAAACAGCGGCTGGGTTCCGAAGGCATTTTGCTACTGACCACACCCCGGGCGGGCAGCTTGTCGTGGCGTCTAATGGGCCGGCAATGGTTTCATTACACCTCGCGCGAACATCTCTGGTTCTTCAGTCCTGAATCGCTCCGGGTCCTGTTGGAAGAAATCGGCTTTCGCTCCGTTGATATTCGTCCCCTAGCCAAGGCTGTAACAGTAGGCTATGCGCTGGCGCACTATGCGCGCAGCACCAGCTACAGCCGTGTCTTTACACCGTTGGCTCGTGCGCTTGATTCGATCCTGCCCGCCGCGCTCAAACGGCAGCGCCTCTGGTTCTATTTAGGTGAGATGGTGGTTCAGGCAAATGCTTAGTCTGTTCAGCCGGTACCTCAGGAAAAAAGAGAGTGCACGGGAGCGTTTGAATAGCCAGGATTCAAAAACGGACCGGGCCTCCATCGCCGCCATTAGTTTGCCGGTGCATGCGGTGCAAGCGACTTCGTCGTACGCCGAATCGCGTTCCACGTCCGCTGAATGGATCGCGCGCGCAGCAATTATTTTCATCGCTTGCGGAATGGCTTGGTATACCTGGGGGCATTGGGGAGATTTTCAAATCGACAACGGACGCGAGCTTTACGTTCCCGTCTCCATTCTCCACGGAAAACTTCTCTATCGTGATATCTGGTATATGTACGGCCCCTTAGCGCCGTATTTGCAAGCACTGCTCTTTCGAATCTTCGGCATCCATCTCAACGTTCTTTATGGATTTGGGCTCCTTTTGACCATCGCTTCCGCCCTAGTGACGTTCGAAATTGCCCGTCGGTTCCGTCTTCCCCTGCCAGCCAGCCTGGTGCCATCGCTCTTTTTCCTCTTGGAATCGTATTACCCGTTCATTTTTAATTTCATTTTTCCCTATAGCTACGCGGCCACGCTCGGCTCGTTTCTGGGTTTGGCCTGCCTTTACTTTGTGCTGAAGCACGCGTCGAGAATGCGCACACTGGATCTTGGATTCGCGGCTCTCCTCGCAAGTCTCGCTTTGTTGACCAAGCAGGAGTTCGGTTTTGCTTGTCTCGTCTTGATCGCGTTCGATGTGGTGGTTCGCTTCCTGATTCGGCGTTCATCGCGCGAATTCATGAAGTCCGCTGGAGTCTGCCTTGCCGGCCTGGCGCCCTCGTTGGCGGTGTACGGAGGGTTCATCTGGAAACTCTCTGCAAGAGTGCTCTTCTACGATAACTGGATCTCCACACCTGGGACCTATTACATGCGGACGATCGGAAAGTTTACGATGGCCGAACAAGGCTTTCGTTTTGCGCCAGCCGAATTGTTGCAAGCGGCGGGACTTGCCGTGATGGCTATGACGATTTGGGCAGTGGTCACGTACCTGAATATCTTCGCGATCGATAAGTCACACTCAAGATCGTCTTTTTTCAAAGCAGTGTTGGTTTTTGGACAGATTATTTTGTTTGCGATTGTTCTGAAGACGCCGTGGGCAGCCAGAATACTTCTTAATCCTCTGACGGAAATTTATCCGCGAGCGACATTTCATCTAAATATATTCTTCGGCATTCAAAAAGCGCTAGCTCAAGTGCTTTTCCCGAAGGGCCTGTTTTTTCTTGGCCTTATCTTTGCGCTTCAAGCGATTTGGAACTTGAGAAGAAATCCTGAGCGCGCATTACACCTACAGGAAGCATTGCTGGGAATCTATGCCACTCTGATCGGTGTCCGCGTGATGATGGAACTTTGGCCATCAGTCTACAAGTACGCCGTTTTTTTCAACCTTCCTCTCTTCCTGGTTTTCGTAATTCTAGTGTACAGAGTCATTCGCTGGGCCACGCGGTCGTTGGCCCCGCAGCGTCAAAATGTCTACGCCGGTTACATGCTAGGCGCGGAAGCCACATTCCTCTTCATCCTGTTGTTTCCAAACCCTCGTTCGCTGCCCAGTCCGGTCAACACCGGCGTTGGGATCTTCTACTCAAAGCCTGATGTCGCCATCCTTTTTCCGCAGATCATTTCTTTCATGAAGACGCACACGAAAAACGGAAAAGATATTTTGGTTCTGCCGGAGCCTCCAAGCCTCTATGTCTTTGCCGGGATGCAGGGGCCGAGCCGATGGTACTCCCTCTTGCCGGGAGTGATACCGCCGGAGCACGAACAGGAATTCATCAACGAACTCGTCCTGAATAAAGTGAGATATATCCTGATTTCCAATCGGGCCACCTCCGAATACGGTGTGAAAAGCTTCGGCGTTGGCTACAATCAACAGATCTTCCAGTGGATCAAGGAGAATTTTGCGCCGATTGGCCAGTTTGGGCCGTTGGCCGGGGAAACCACCAACCCTCCTTACACGGTAATGATCTATGAAAAAAAAGATGTCGGCCAGACTCTCTCACAAACCGGGAGTCTTCAGCCGAATTGATACCGCTTTCTTGCTTTTAACCGCTTGTCCCCATTGCTCCTCCGACTATCCTGGCGAATTGCAGCTCTCACCGACACCCGCCATCGCAAAGTTCACACGTCGAAGGGCTACGCCGGCCCCATAGCCCAAACTTTCCTGCGCCCTTCGTACCTTGAGCTCGTTGCAGGCTGGAACACGCCGCACCACGAAGCGCGTGTAACTTGTTAGACTCAAAGCATAGGATGCGTCCCCGCGCATGAGCCCCCATCAAACGGATCGCCACCTTTTCGAGCGGCAAATCGTTTATGCGCGCCCGATTTTTATTTTGCTGGCTCTTCTCGCCGTTCTCGAGCGGCCTCCATCACGCGAAACGCACCGCTCGGCCTCTTTCCTCATCGCCTATCTTATAGTCGCCCTCCTCGTTACGCAGATCGAACGCCTCCTGCGCCAACGCTCCTGGCACTTGCCCTTGGCCTGCGATCTTCTCGCTCTCGGCTTCTTCATGTACATCAGCCCTTCCACCGTTCCGGTTTGGTTTCCGTTCATGTTCATCTGCTACGCAGGGGGGATTCGCTGGGGAGTTGGCTTAACCGTCCCACTTGCCGGGGCGCTCTCTTTGGTCCTGGTTTTGCGGACCGCGGGGCGTGGCGAAATGGACTGGATACGAGTGGTGGCCTGGTTGGGACTGCTGTCCGGAACATTCGCCGGCGGAGCGGGCCTCGCCTATCTCGGTGACCTCAACCGGCGGTTTGTGGCGCAGATCGATTTCTTTTCGCGCATCAACGCAACCATGCAAGTAGATCAAGGGCTGGCGGAATCGCTTAGGCTCTTTCTCGACGAACTCGCGACGACGTTTGGCGCGGAAGAGGCTCTCTTGCTCTACCGCGATACGGATCTTGAGCGTATTTTTCTCTGGCGCTTGAAAGCCGGCGAAAGCGAGCGACTGGTGCCAGAGAGCATGCCCCTCTCTCGCACCGACGGCTTTTTGCTGGACGACATGGACGCCGCAGTTTGCTGGAACTCGCTCATCGGCCCGGGTTCCGGTTTCGGGTGGGACCGTCGGGACGGGAAGGTGATCAAGAACCTGCCGCGGCTCCCCGGGCCGGCACAGCAGGAACTCAAAGTGAACTCCTTCCTGACCGTGGCATTTGATCAGGCAGGGCAAGCGAGTGGCCGAATCTTTCTGCTGAATGGCCGTAAGCCATTCCAAAAGCAGGACTTAGCTTGGCTCGAAAGCATCGCAGGGAACATCTCTCCTGCTCTGGAGAACATCTTTCTTTTGAGGCACTTACGCGCCCGCGCCATCGAGGCCGAGCGTAGCCGCATTGCGCGCGACCTCCACGATGGGATTCTTCAGACCCTCCTGAGCATTGAAATCCAGCTCGACGTCCTGCGCCGCCGGGTTCCCGCCGCCCCGGAACACGCCGCCAGCGGCCTGGCCGGCCTCCAGCAAACGGTCAAAAACGAGGGCGCCGAGCTCCGCCAGATCGTCACGGACCTCCGTCCGCTCAGGGTGCAGAGCGCCGATTTGATTGACCTGATGCGCGGGTTCGCCGAACGCTACCGCAACGAATCCACGGTCGCCCTTGATTTGCTCATCGATTCCGCCCAGCTACGCGCTCCCGACCGCGTCTGCCGCGAGATTTTCCAGATTTACCGTGAAGCACTCAACAACATAAAAAAGCATGCCAAGGCTTCCCATGTCGTGGTAAAACTGTCCCAGGACGATAGCCGTCTAGTACTCGTAGTCGACGACAACGGCGAGGGCTTTAGTTTTGCCGGTAGGTTCACCGGCGATGAATTGGATCGTTTGCGGCTGGGTCCCATTTCCATTAAGGAACGCGCGCGTACCGTCGGCGGGGTTTTGACTGTCGAGTCGAACCCGGGGCATGGAGCGCGTTTAACGATCGAAGTTCCGCTCGGATGATATGGCAAAGACAACGAAACCGCAGATACGGGTACTACTAGCCGATGACCACGCGATCTTTCGCGATGGCCTGAGGAAACTTCTCGATGCCGACGAAGATATCACTATCGTCGGAGAAGCCCAGAACGGCGCGGAGTGCATCAAGCTCCTCGCCAAGCTCAAGCCCGATATTCTTCTCCTCGACTTGCGTATGCCGGATAAAGACGGCTTGGCCGTGCTCGAGGAAGTTAATTTCGATACACTGCCCACCCGCGTCGTTGTTTTGACCGCCGCGGAAGACGACCGCGACGTGGTTCGCGCTATGCGCCTCGGCGCGCGCGGTGTGGTCTTGAAGCAGTCCGCCACCGATCTGCTGGTGAAAAGTATTCATCGCGTGCACGCCGGCGAAATCTGGCTCGACAACCGCATGACCGCTGAAGTCATGAAGGCCTTCTCGAAGTCCAGCGAATCCGGCCCACGCCGCGAAAAGCCCTTGCTCAGCGACCGCGAGAAAGAAATCGTTCAGCTCGTCGCGCAGGGCTTCCGCAACAAGGAAATCGGCGAAAAGCTCTTCATCTCCGAACAAACCGTCAAGAACCACTTGCACAACATCTTCGACAAACTCGGCGTCTCCGACCGCCTCGAGCTGGCGCTGTATGCGATACACCACAGGCTCATAGACCAGTCGTAGCGCGTCCCGGCTGCTGCGGGGCCACTACGGTGTTTGGGCGTAATGGCCAGTCTTTTGTTATGGTTAGCGGGATTCCCAAAGAGGCGCGTTTTCTGCCTCCAGGAAAGGGTTGCCGTAACCGTTGGTTCCAATTTTCCGGCCACGTCCTAGTACATCCGTACTTCTCAAAATTGAATCGTTTTTGTATCCGGAGTCCTATTGTTACCTGGGCCTTACCCGGATACACTTTGTCTTCGATCAGGAGGACTTCCTTGACGGGTTCCGAACGCCGCACTACCCAGCGCTTTTCCATGCGGCTGCCGCTCACTGTTCGTTGGACTACGGGGGCCGCGGTTGGTGAAACCAGCACCGAGTCACGGGACGTCAGCTCCCGCGGTGTCTATTTCTTTCTTTCCAAGGATGTCAGGGAAGGCTCGCCCGTTGAGATTCTTCTGACCCTGCCCAACGAGATTACTTTGGCCGGACCTGTACGTGTCCGCTGCCTCGGGCGCGTGCAGCGCACCGAGCCGCGCGACGAAGGCGC
>WNFB01006316.1_pt1 | contig 15148 bp, 19 predicted proteins | sample 5400501 | NCBI WGS metagenome assembly WNFB01 (sample SAMN13153341, study PRJNA577476) | soil metagenome | isolation source: 200 cm saprolite under Douglas fir tree site 2 hole 1 | place: USA:California | collected 2015-04-18
ACGAGGCGTGCGCGCTGAGAACGCTCGAATCGAATGGGCGGAACTGATGCGCTTCAAGCGATCGTTCACGGATCCGGTGCCGAAAAGTAGCGAACGGAGCTTTGCCAAAGCAGGTATTGTGGCCTTTCACGGGCGCGCATACTTTGTGGACTCTACAGCAGTCGAAATTGGAGAGGACGTACTAGAAGGTCGCCATGTGGTTATCGCAACCGGGGCGATGCCGCGGAGATTGGGCATTCCTGGAGACCAACACATCACGAGGAGCGATCAGTTCCTCGAGCTGGAAGCGTTACCTCAACGCATCGTTTTCATCGGAGGAGGGTACATCTCCTTCGAGTTCGCTCATGTCGCCGCACGGGCGGGCGCCGAGGTCACAATTCTTCACCGGGGCCAGCGCCCTCTGGAGGGATTTGATCCTGATCTTGTAAATCAATTGGTGGGCAGGACAGAACGCCTCGGGGTCAGAGTTGAAGTCGGAAAGGAAGTCGCGGCGGTCGAGAAATCTGATGAGAAGTTTTCGGTCCATGTTTCAACTGGGGGCGAACAGGAGATGTTTGAGGCGAACTTGGTAGTTCACGGTGCCGGTCGCGTTCCGGAGATCGATGATTTGAATCTCGCCGCCGCGGGTGTTCAGACGGAGGAGCGCGGCGTCAGAGTGAATGAGTATCTGCAGAGCATCTCGAATCCAGCTGTCTACGCCGCCGGCGACGCCGCTGCGAGTGGATTGCCGCCACTCACGCCCGTGGCTACTTATGAAAGCCGAATTGTGGCTTCGAACCTGTTGAAGGGTAATCACAGAAAGGTCGAGCAAGTGGCCTTACCTACAATCGTGTTTACGAATCCTCCACTCGCTGCTGTCGGCCTTCTAGAAGACGCGGCCCGACAAAAAGGCCTGGAATTCCGAGTAACCCACGAAGACACATCAGGCTGGTACTCTTCGCGGAGGGTAGGCGAAGAATGCTCAGGTTTCAAGGTTCTGATTGAACACAGAAGCGACCGTGTCCTTGGTGCCCATGTGACCGGCCCCCACGCCGACGAGTTGATTAATGTATTCGCGGTGGCGATGCAGGCGGACATTCCCGCCAGCAAGCTGAAACATGCGCTTTTCGGGTATCCGAGCCTGAGTTCTGACGTGAAGTACATGCTTTGAGATGGAGTCCATTCGGAGGTGCGAAATGGCCGATTGCTGCGCAACGGATTGCAACCCTAAAGACCTCACCACAAGAAAGACGGCTTGGCTGCTCTGGTGCCTTCCCTCTGCTGGCGTGCTGGTAGGCTTCTTCTGGGCTGAAGGACGAGCCTGGATCTGGATACCGGCTTTCCTTGTAATGGGTGGAGGCTGCCTAGCCAATGCCACCCGGTGCGGGAGGCTGCACTGTTACTTTACGGGGCCGCTCTACATTCTTGCCGCCCTGTACGTGGCGCTTTCCATGTTCGGTATCGTTCGTTTGAATCCAGGCCTCTTCTTGTTGATCGTCCTAGGAGCCTCATGCGCAGCATTGGTTCTGGAAACCCCATTCGGCCGGTACAAGCACAAGCCGAATAGCAGCGGTGACTGATGAACATCGCTTACAAACGGGCTAAGACGAGCACCTTACGAATTGAAAAAGGTGCGAGCGCAGTGATCGCAGCGAGCCGTTCAAGCGGGACTCAGAGTGGCTTCAGATCTGGGTACGGTTACCGTCCTCAAGGTTGGATCGTAACCTTTTGCCACGTTTTGCATCATTTGCAAGTATGCGCGGCTCCCATGGCCAGTTCCTACGGACGATCGTGCTGGTGTGCTTAACCGCGAGTAGCGCAGTCACGCAGACGACACCCTATCCAAAGCCCCAGGTGCCTTCGGCCGTCGCGCAGCTCGCGCCTGACTTCAGACTGAAAAATCAGGACGGCAAAGTTTTTCACCTGGCCGCCCTCCGCGGCCACTGGGTCCTGCTGTTCTTCTATCGCGGCTATTGGTGACCGTACTGCATGACCGAACTGCGCGAGTTCGCGCGGCACAGTGATGTCCTACAAAGGCTCGGAGTCCGCCTGGTTCCGATCAGTGTGGACGACCGGCAGCACGCTCATGATGTTTGGGAAAAAGTAGCGGAGGAAAAGTTCGCTATCCTGAGCGATCCCGGTGCAACGGTCATCAGGAAATTTGGTCTGCTGCACGAAGCCGGACATGGCGGCGCGGACATTGCATTGCGCACGACAATACTCATCGGTCCGGACGGACGCGAGCGCTGGCGACGTGTGAGCCAATCAGTGCCTGATATTCCGAGCTGGGACGAAACGGTCACGATGATCAAGAAGTCGCAGGAGTAGCAGCATGGCTTGGATAAAGACCGTTGATGAGACCAACGCCGAGGGCGAATTGGCGCGGACTTATGACGAACTGCGCCAGCGGGCCGGAGCAGTGGCCAATATTCTCCAGATCCACAGTCTGGCGCCCGAAGTTCTGAAGGCGCATTTGGATATCTACCACGCCGCTCTGCACGCTCCGGGAGAGCTCAGCCGCGTTCAGCGGGAAATGATTGCGGTTGCGGTTTCGGCAGCAAACGGCTGTCACTATTGAGTCCGCCACCACGGGGCAGGTCTGCTCCGCATCACGAAGAGCCAGGAACTCGTGGATGCCTTAAGCGCGAGATCCGACTGGAACGGCCTCTCGGTCGCAGAACATGCCATGCTCGCTTATGCGCGTAAGCTGACCCTCAATATCAGGTCCATGGCCGAAGAGGACGTGGGCGCCCTTCGACGTGCGGGTTTTTCTGACCGCGCCATTTTGGAAATCAACCTCGCCGTCGCCTACATGAATTTCGTCAACCGCGTTGCGGAGGGCCTGGGAGTAGAGCAGGAGCCGTCGCTGGATAAATTCACCCGCTAGTCCGGTAACCTCTTCCTTCCTGGTGAATCGTGCAAATAGGTGACATACCGCCCGATGGGCGGGACATTGACTTGTACGGAGGGATTTATGAAGAAAGTTGCTGTCGCTCTAGGGGTAACCCTGCTACTCACTTTGGCGAGCTTTGCCGCTCCCAAGGCGAAAACATTTACGGGCGAGATTATGGACAGCCAATGCGCCATGAACGCTTCCCACGCACCGATGCTGAAGAAGGAAGGCATGGCAGACAAGGATCCCAATGATGCCATGGTGAAGAAGATGTGCACGGACAATTGCGTGAAGATGGGTGGCAAGTACGTTCTGTACGACGCTGCTTCCAAGAAAGTTTACAAGCTGGATGATCAGACCAAACCTCAACAGTTTGCGGGCCAGAACGTGAAGGTCACGGGCAGCCTCGACAAGTCCGGCGACACGATTCACGTCACCGATATCGAGCCGGGTTCGTAAGAGCGCATTCCGCGAGGGTTGGCTGGTGCAGCTAGCCCTCTCACTTTTTAGCAGAAGGTCAAGCTCTCCCTTTAAAGATGACGAGTGATGAAGAGATTATTGCTTATCGGCCTTGGTGTGCTGGTCCTCGTCATCGCCGTCGCTGCGGCGTCTCAGTTTACGCTGAGTGCACTGCCGGAGCCGGGACGACTGGAAACGTCCCTGGCGACCAAGGCGAAGCATTTCCTCGTTCATCGAAGCAGCCGCGAAGGCATTTCGCCTGCGCCAACAGACCGTCAGACGAGCCTCAAGGAAGGCGAGAGGCTGTTCGGCACGGAATGCGGTGCATGCCACGGACTGAGCGGGCACAATCCTACGGATGCTGGCCGGTGGATGTATCCGCGAGCCGCAGATCTGACCTCGCGCGATGTTCAGTCCTATTCCGATCGCGAAGTTTTTTGGATCATCAAGAACGGAATCCGTTTAAGCGGCATGCCGGCATTTGGGAAGGTCGAATCGGACGAGCATATTTGGGATCTGGTGTTCTATATGCACACCCTGCAAGAGTCAGCCCCGGAGGGCAGACGATAAAGTCTAATCGCGCGGTTTGAATCTATGGGCCGGCCGAGAGTCGTCCGGCCCAAAATTTGATGGTCAGGTTGGCCTACCGTGCTGCGAGGCCGCTGGCTGATGATGGGATACCCGTCGCCTGCGACACCGAAGTCAGAGAGCCATCCGAGGAGATAACGAAACCCTGGATGTTGCTGGTGCCGGGCGTCAGGACGTATAGGAATCGAGCGTCAGTGCTAATGGCGGCGTCGAGTGGAGTGCTTCCCGAGCCGGTATTTGCCGTTTTCCCGTCCGCGTTGAGTAAGTGCAATGCGCCGCTAAACGCAACCGCGTATCCCGAAATTGTGCCGCTGCCAGTGTTGGTGGTGTAGGCGAATCGACCGTCACTCGTAAGCACTACCCAGCAGGGCGCGCTTTGGTTGTCGGCAGCTACCCCACTGATGGTTCGCAACGTACCCTCATCGGAAACAGCATAGGAAGATACGGCGCCAGCGTTTGCGGCCCCGCCGAACGCGTCGGAAACGAACACTTCATTGCGCTTGCCGAAGGCGAAGCCAAAGGGCGTTTGCCCTGCTGAGGAAACCACAGCCGGCCCGACCGCGACGCCGCTATTGTCGACCGAGAACAGGTCAATATTGTTCGTCGTCTTTTCCGTGACCAGAAGCACATTGCCGTCGGCGTTGAACCCAATCTGAGCTGGGCCGACTGAAGCTGCACTCAGGGGAAGCCCAGTAACAATTGGCCTGAGGTGGCCGTTTTCCCCCACGCCAAAACCCGCGATCGTATCATTGCCACCCACCGCGCCGCCATTGTTGAAATCGGCCGATTGCCTCCGGAAGGAGCGAGATCCACAAGATGAAGACCATTTTCTGTAATCCTGAAGACCGAGATGTTGTCACTCCCGGCGTTCACCGCGAAAAGGAACCGATCGCCCGCGTCGATCGCCAGCGCACCCTGATTGCCCAGCCCTTTCCCTGTGCCCGTGCCGCCGGTAGAGAATGTGCCGACTGAGGAGATTTCCCCATCCGCTGAACGGCTGAATACTAGCACTGCATTTCCACTGCTCGAATTGTTAAGCGTGTAAACCGCTCCTGCAGCCGCATACGCCGAGAGAGTATTGAGGGAGACCGCAATCGCGAACAGCAACGCACAACTCAGCTTCGACTTCATTAGGTCCTTCCTTTCGGTGATTTGTTATGTTTCAGCGCGAAACGGTAAGCAGTCCTCGTGCTGGCATAATGTGAGAGCCGCTCTTCGAAACCCGATCAGCGGCCTTTACCTATATGTCGAGCTGCAAAGAAAAATCCCCCTCAGGACTGCTCTCACAAGCTGTGGGTGGAGGAGCTTCCTTAGCCACGATCTCGCAATTTAGTATGCGGCTGGTCGTCCTGGTCCTCTTCGTCGGCAGTCACTCAGCGATGAGGGCTCAAGCGCAGGTTTATGCAGGCGTGTTAGGGGGAGTGTCAACGCTCTCCGGAGACGCACGCTCGTTGCTCAGTCCCGGATCTACCAATTTCTCGGTCTATGATCCGAAGAACGGGCTCGCGCTGGAGATTCTGCTCGGCAGACACTTTTCAGACTACTTTGCGCTACAAGCGGATTACATTTGGAACCGCAATGCGCTGACGCTAACTTCCGCAGCTTTCAGCGACGGAACACAGGAGGGTTATCAGGAAACGAGGAGTAGTTCACAGCAGAGTGCGATCGCGGACGCGCTAGTCTACTTTCGCAAGCGGGGAAGCAGGGTGCGGCCTTATTTGTCTGTTGGGACCGGCTTGGTTCACCTCTCCAGTTCCGAAGAACGGCTGAATCAGTTGCTAGGGGCCGCAATCCTGCCACCGCAGAAGTTCAACGCAAATGTGATTGCGCTTCATGTTCCAGTCGGAATTGACGTGAATTTAAGAAACGGTTGGGCGTTTCGCTATTCCTTCAGCGAGACGCTCAGCAAAAATCCCATCAGTGATCGCCTGTCGCCACCAGGATTACACAGCTTGAAGAACTTTCAAAACCTGTTCGGATTCGTTCGGCGATTTTGAACATCCTCAGTCCAGATCGCTCACTTCAGGACTTCTTCAACTGAACGTAGGGGCACCCATTCCAGTAGATTGGCGCGTGCTCGATGTGCTCGGCCAGCACCCGTGCATGGCACGCTCGACAGATATTGAGTGACTTCGCCCTCTCGCCCAAGGGAGCAATTCGCGCAAGTTCCTCAAAGACACAGAGTTCCTCTCCACACGCTTTGATCTCGGAGAGGCTCATCAAGGGGCCGCTTTGTGCTTGGCGGCGCATCAGAGCGGAGTAGATCTTGGCCTTGAGATGCGAGGGCGCGGGCCCGGATTCTGCCGGTGCAGCGCTGTCAGCTATCAGCCGCATAAATTCCTCATCGCGAAAATCAGCCATGATCCCACCTTTCTCGGAATTCCGCTCTGGCGCGTGCCAACAGTCTCTCGATCGCCTTTTCCGTCTTGCCGGTCTTCGCTCCCATTTCACGAGCAGATGCCTTCTCCCAGTAGCGCCAGATCAGCGCGAGACGATACGGTTCGGGAAGGCCTCTCAGCACTCGCCAGGTGTTCTTGCGTAGCCGTTCCTGGTCGAGCAGCTCGTCAAACTTCGGGATTGACACAGGAGTGTCGGGGTCGTTATCCGCGTCCCCGATCGGCCCGGGAGCACGTAAACGCGCCCGATAGTGATCTTCTACCTTGTGGCGTGCGATTCCCATGACCCAGGCTTGTAGGGCGCTTGCTCCGCGATATTGGTGCAGATTTTCCCACGCGGCCAGCAGCACCTCCTGAACCAGGTCATCGGCCAGATCATATTGGGGAGCCAAACGAGAGCGCACGTAGGCATAGACCGCATCCGCATAACGCGCAACAAACTCCGCAGTTGCCTTGCGGTCTTTCCGCAGGATGGCGGCAACAAGACGGGCATCGTCAGCCTCCCCCGCGCTCGTCATGTGCTGCTCATCTGGCTGCCTTCCAAGAGCGTTCAGACAAACCCCCATAATACCTAGTCGTAGCTATTCCAACTGTCCCCCTGAGTAGCGAAAGATATTGATCACACTTTTCTCATAGCTCCCGCCTGGTTTGTGCTGGCGCTGGCTCCGGCAGCGGCCTGACGAACTCGTGCGGAGCGCGACTCGGTCGAGGATCTAAGCGATGAAGTGGCGAAAATCGCCTGAAGAGCTCGTGACGACTTTTGAGTCCGTGATGCCTGCTGCGCCAGCGGTCATGCGCAACATGTTTGGATTTCCGGCCGGCTTTATTCATGGAAACATGTTCATGGGCCTGCATCAGGAGAATATGATCTTGCGGCTTTCGGAGGGGACAGATTTCCGCCGGTTCGAAATAGACCACATAGAACCAGGCTCAGCCGCGGCAGCCGCGGGGCTACAGAAGGGCGACGTCATCACCGCGATCGACGGTCACCCCGCCAAGGATTTCGATCTCGACAAAGTTGAGACGGCGCTCCGACAATCGGGTCGCACGGTGCACCTGACCATCGATCGGTCCGGCAAAACTCTTAAATGTGAGTCTGAAGCTGGACGAGCGCATCTGATGCGGCACTCCCGAAAAGCATCGAATAGAGTGGAGCTGCCAAGCAGCCCAGTTGGCCGAGTTCAGCCAAGACCACGAAAAACCAGCGGTTCACAAAAAAGATGACCGAGAGATGTAATTTCTATCCTCCGCGCTGACGTACTGCCTGGGAGTCTCTTTGCTGAGAGCTTTGTGGCGTCGACGAATGTGCTGGAAAACGAAGAGGCATGCGACTTTCTTCCGGCTCAAAGGATCCCTTAAAATTCACGCACTTGTAACACAACATTCATTCGCTCGTAACATGCGGCGGGTTAATCTCAAACTTCTTACACCAGTAAATTTGTGCGTTGAGACTCCCAATACCCTTTTGTTGGCAGTTCATCACTTCATCAGGAGAAGAAAAATGAAGCGAGTCATGGCTTTAGCGATTACGCTTACGCTATGTGCGTTTGCGGCGCAAGCCCAGCAAAGTACGGCGACTGCTACCGCTAAGACCACAAAGAGAAAATCGGTTCCCAAGACCGATCCCGCGGTTGCGGCTCAACTGAATGAGTTGAAGCAAGCAGTGGATGCGCAACAGCAGCAGATCCGGCAGTTGAGCGACCAGGTCCAGAGCCGCAATCAACAGATTCAGCAGCTCCAACAGAGGTTAGATGAGAGCCAAGCCGTGGCCACGCAGGCCCAGAGCAAAGCTGATAATGCAGCGGCCCAATCTGCAGAGCAACAGCAGACAGTGACCACTCTGAAAAATGATGTCGCGGACTTAAAGTCAAATAATACGAATGCTGCGTTGAGTCTTCAGGAGACTCAGAAGACGATATCGGGCCTAGAGAGTCCTTTGGCGATTCACTACAAGGGCGTGACCCTAACTCCGGGCGGCTTCATGGACTTGACCTCTATCTTTCGCACGACGAATGTCGGCAGCGGGATCGGAACCAGCTTCGGTAGCATTCCATTCAATAACACCTTCCCCCAGGCAGCATTGACCGAGAGCCGCTTCTCGGCCCAGAACTCCCGCTTATCTCTAAAGGCGAATGGGAAATTCGGCGAGACGGACGTAACTGCCTACGTCGAGTCAGACTTCTTGGGTTTCCAGCCGCCAAACGCCAACCAGACAAGCAACAGCGACAGCTTCCGCCTTCGGCTCTACTTTGCTGACTTGAAGAGGCACAAGTTGGAAGTTCAAGGTGGGCAAATGTGGACGTGGATGACGCCAAACCGTGTTGGCCTGTCGCCCATGCCTTCGGACATTTTCTATACGCAGAATATGGACACCAACTACCAGGTCGGCTTAACGTGGGCACGACAGACAGCGTTCCGAGTCGCTTATCACCCGACTAATTGGTGGGCTTTCGGTGTTTCCATTGAGAATCCGGAACAATTCGTACCCAGCTCAGTGGCGCTCCCGAACTCCACTTTCACGAGCCAATTCGATAATGGAAGCGGCAGCACGAGCGCCAGCAGCAGCGGCACGAATCCTGCGACGCCAAACCTTCATCCAGACATAATTGTGAAGACGGCCTTTGATTGGAAACTCGGAGGAAAGGCGATGCACGTCGAAGCGGCCGGATTGGGCCGCAGCTTCAAAGTTTACAACAATCTTGTGACGCCCGGCACTACCAATGCGATCACCGGTGGCGGCGGGTCCGTCAACGTGAACTTGGAGCTGATTAAGAACCTTCACGTGATCGGCAATTCGTTTTATAGTTGCGGCGGTGGCCGATACATCTTCGGACTCGGCCCAGACGTGATCGTGAAATCGGATGGAAAGCTGTCGTGTGTCCACTCGGGGTCTGGCATCGGAGGCTTTGAGTGGCAGACCGCGCCGAAATTCATGGTTTACAGCTACTACGGTGGCGCCTACTACCAGCGGAATTTCGATTTCATCCCCGTTGGCAGTGGCTCGACGCCAAACGGCACCCCGTGTCCCGCCGCGGCTCCGCCGGCCGGCTTCAATTGCGTCGGCTTTGGCTTTCTCGGTTCGTCCACTTCGGCCAATCGTGCCATCCAGGAAGGCACGATCGGCTTCATTCCCACGCTGTGGACCAGCCCGAAATACGGAAAACTGCAACTCATAACACAGTACTCCTATCTCACCCGAGCACCATGGTACGTGAACGTGGCAAGTGCCTCACCGAAGAACGCTCACACGAGCCTTGTCTACGTTGATCTTCGCTACGCTTTGCCGTAAGGTGGTGTTGCAGAGTTGAGGAGTTCAACGTGTATCGGCGGCGGCGGTCTTTCTTGGACCGCCGCTTTGTCGTTCGGAGAAAACTTCCGCAGCCGCCCGTACCGCGCAGACAACTGTCGACACTAGCTATACTGTTCCTTCACCTGAACCGGTCCTCAATTGCATTTGCCGCGAGGGTGGGCTCTCAAAATGGAAATGCAGAGAAAAGCCCTAAGACTCCTTTCTCTATTCCTCATTGCCTCCGTCGCCTCGATCTGGGCTTCCCCGACTGCCGTCAACTTAAATGTTGGAGTCCATAACGGCTCGGTTCTGATTCCCGTATTCATAAATGGCGGGCACCTCAGCTTCCTCCTTGATACGGGAAGCACTCGTTCGACTATTGAAGCGTCTGTGGCTGAGCGGTTGCAGCTGGAACGAGGTGTCGCGACCGACTCACTGGGAAATTACGGGGTGCAGTCACTGCATACTGTTCGAGTGAAAAACATTAAGGTTGGAGGCTTTGAGTTCACCGACCAAACATTTGTGGTTGCTGATTTGGAACCTCTGTCACGAGCGCTCGGTGCTGCCGTTGACGGCCTCCTCGGGAATGACGTTTTGAGAAGCGTAACTTTCAGGCTGAGCTACTCCAAGCAGAGCGCAAAGTTCGGTCTGTTATCACAGCTCGGCAATTTGGGCACACCGATCAAGCTGAGAGAGGACGGCAATCAATTTTTTGCACCGTTCACCCTGCTCTCGGTGGCCCGGGATCTTCTGCTCGACACAGGAACTAACTCGACAAACCTCTCGTGGGGGACGTGGGAACAGGTGTCTAAAGTCTGGACTCCAAAATCCGTAATCGAAGGAATAGCCAGCTCCGGGAACTCGCCTTCGAAAGCTTTCCTGGTCTGTATCCCCAACGTGCAAGTCGGGCACATCGAGATTAAGAATCAAGCAGTCCGAGTACAGAATCCGGTGAGCACAGGAGCTTTTTCCGAGGCCGGCTTTGGGGGGATTTTGGGATCAGATTTTTTGAGCCAGTTTGAGGTAACGTTTGATCTTCGTCACGCGTTGCTTTATCTGAAACCGGACGCCCGCTTCCGGCCCGACCCTTACAAGTACGTGACCATTGGGATTCAGTTCGCTAAGGATACGTCGGGCTCATTCACAGTCGTGTCTGTCTGGAAGAACTCGCCAGCAGCTGAGGCCGGAATCGAGCCTGGAGACCGGATCGCTGCTCTAGACGGCCAGAGCGTCAAGGATCTCACGCCCGAGCAATTCTCCAAGAAACTCCATGCCAAAGCCGGGACTCCCATCAAGTTAGAGGTCGAGCACGAGAAGACGTCTTCAGTTGTCACCGTGAGGACACGGAAGTTGCTCTGTTGATCCGTTTCACGGCGGAGGATTTCCGTACAACTGCATGAAGTGCGAACCAGTAAAGTTGTTGACCGGGAACGGCGCCATTTGCTTGGGCAAAGACGGCGCTAGTTGCGACCTACTTTGAATACCAGCCATCCCCGCAACTGAGGCAAGTCGATGATCGGTGCAGCGAAACCCTTGTCTGGTTTTCACGTGGGCAAAGGACACTCTGGAATTGCAAATCGCTGCACAAGTGAAGATTTGACCACAAAGCCGATCAGAAGTGGAACCGACTGATCCAGAGGCACTTACATAGGTCTCGATCCCGGTTCCTCGATGGCAATCCGATTGCTATGCCGTGTTATTGAATAATGTCTATTAACATAATAGACTATAGGAATATAATGCCGCCTTGCCGCACTGTGCTTTCGCACTCGGCGGATTCACTCTAGCGGCAAAAAAGGATTAATGCGACCATGAAGGCCCGTATGAAGTGGCAACTAAGAGTAACGATGGCTATCTGCATTGCTATTACAGTGCCGAGCCAGTCACAAACGTCAAAACGCGTCTCGGAAATTGTCGGCATTGGCCCGTTCGACCGCGAAGCCGAGCAAGCGCAGCTCACGGCTCTGCCAGCTCAGACCGTTCCCGAATCAGCCCAGCAGCAATCAGCCCAGACTGGCTCCACCGCCAGCGAGAAGAAAGAACAACTCGCAGTCAAAACTGCACCAGCTGACCAGACTGGCACAAACCCGGGAGCAGTCCCGCCGGGCGGCCCTCCCAGCCCCACAACGGAGAACGATCCTCAACGCTTCTCCCCTGCTGGCGAGCTGAACAGTCGCTTGCCAAAGTGGCTGCGTTTTGACGGCGAGTATCGGGCCCGATTTGAAGATGGCTTTTCGGGAAAACCATTCAACGCGAATAGCGGAGACAGCTACTTCCTCAACCGGATCCGTTTGGGTGTCACGATCCGTCCCAGCGACTGGCTGAAATTTCATCTGGAAGGACAGGATGCGCGGGCGTTTGACAAGAATCCTCCGCGTAGCTCGGGATTTTATGATCTGTTCGATCTCAGGCAAGCCTACATGGAAGTGGGTGATACCGATAAAGGCACAGTCGCCCTCAGAGCCGGCCGGCAACTTTTTTACTGGGGAGAAGGTCGCCTCGTAGCGGACAGCCTCTGGTCATTCCCCGGTAGGAGCTTTGACGCTGTTCGCGGAACGCTTCGCTACAACGGTTACCGTTTGGACGCGTTCGCCGCATCCGTTGTTCAGCTCAATCCTGCTACAAACACCGGATTCACCGCGCCCAGTTTTGGGAACAACATACACGGATTGTATGGCGGTATCGAGAAGCTGGTTCCAAAGGCAGTGATTGAACCATATGTATTCTGGCGCATTGGAGCCCTAGTAAAGGGTGAAGACAAAAAGTCGGGCGATCTCAATTTCAAAGCATATGGGTTTCGCTGGGTGGGAAAATTGCCCGCTGGTTTTGATTACGGAACAGAAATTGCGAGCGAAAGAGGAAAGGTCGCCGACTCCGATTTCAACGCTTGGGGCGGCCACTGGGTGCTCGGCCATACGTGGAAGGCGGCTTGGAAGCCACGCTTCTTCACGGAGTACAACTATGCCACTGGAGACAACAATCCCAAAGACAACACTGTACAGACCTTTGATGTCATGTACCCGAGTACGCACCTGAAATGGGGCGAAACGGACCAGGTGGGATGGCGCAACATTCATGATGTGCGTGGTAGCTTAGAAATTGCGCCCGCCAAGAATTGGACTGCCTCGACCAACTATCATTCTTATTGGCTTGCCAACGTCCACGACGGTCTCTATGCGGCGAATGGTTCGGTAGTTATTCAGAGAGTAGCGGCCGGCACAGCCGGTCGATGGGTGGGCCAAGAGGCTGACGTCCAAGGCTCGCATAAATTTGCCAACGGAATCGAGATCGGCACCGGCGTTGGCCACATTTTCCCGGGCACATTCATCAATCACACCTCGCCAGGCCATGCCTACACGTATCCGTACGTTATGATGATCTACAACTTTCTGAATTAAATCGGGAGGAGTTTTACAAGATTTCCTTGTTCGCAAGAATCCGGCGCAGAGGGCCAGGGATTAGGCGGGGAGCGTCGCGTACTCTCCGTTTCTTCTGGCTCATATGCGAAGAATCATCACCTCAGTAGCCTTGATGAGCGCCGCCGCAGACTGCCCCGGCTTGAGCCCCATCTCACGTGCGGACCTCGCGGTGATGATGGACGTAATCTTCTGATCGCCTATCGAAAGCGTGACCTCAGCCATTAAGCCACTGATGCGCACATCCTCTATGCGCCCCGCAAGCTGATTGCGCCCGCTGACTCGGCGGACAGCTTGCCTGCGTTCTATTGCCGTCTTCCCCCTGGTTCGGAAAAGGAGTCTATCTACCTCGCTCTGCGGAATACGATGGTGACCTCCAGGAGTTCGGACACTGCGAAGCTTTCGCCTGTAGATCCATTGCTTAATGGTGGGAAAACTGATCCTGAGCTGCAATGCCGCTTCTCGCGGCTTGAGCATCTCTTCAGTTTTCCGTTTCGCCCGCCCAGCCATGCGACTCCTCATGAATCATTTCAAAAGGGAAAGCGTATAGTCAGAACCCGGTTACGATTCGACGTATGAAAATGGGTCGCAGCAATCTGTACACCGCCGCCGACGGTCAAGCCAAGCCTTTTGTATAAGTGCAGGCGACCAACCACCAGGCCGGGAGACAGAAACAACTGCTGGTTCCCGGAATTGGGACCGTTGGGAAAGAACGTTGTGTTTGCCTCCACTTCAGGCCATATCTTCTTGAAGACGCGATACTGAAAAACTGTATTGTACGTTATCGGGGTTCCCAGCTTGCTGGTGTCGCCGACAGGTACGCCCACACCAACCGTGGTTTGAATATCGAAGTTCCCCCAGCCCTTGCCGAAGGCAAACGTGGGCGTCACAACGGCATTTAAGGCACCATTCGTATAGGAGCCGGTCGGAATGGATGCTCCCAGGAAAGCTGTAACGATGTAGTTGCCGTGTTCCTCATTGCCCGCTAGAAGCCGATACTTGAGCAAGAAAGACATGTCCCCAAAACCGTCATGAACGTTTGGATTGTCGTGCGCGATGTATGGAGGCGGGCTGATGATAATTTCAGTGTGTTCAGTCGGGATCAGCTCCAGTCCTTTGCTAATCCCGTAGTTCGTGACATCGCCCTTGGCGGTCTGTTGCCGGCCAATGTCGTAGCGAAATTCTTCTTCCAGGCGGGGTGTTGTCGTGAAGACGGGCGTTATCCAATGTGGTTGTTTCGCCTGCGTCCGAGATACACGGCTGAACCAGCCGGTCATGAATCCATTATCTGGGGGCACCGCACTTTGTGAAACTGCGGGAACAGCAAGACAGGTAAGAAGTATCCCCACTGAGGCAAACCGAAGACTGTTCAAACTGTTCCTCCGGGAAGGATAAGAAATAATCAAATATTGAATACGGATACAGCATCAGTATCAATGCGATTATATACATATGTCTAGAACAGACCAAGTTTTTGGAACTTTGTTGAAATCTTCAGTTGCACCAACCGCATTGTGGCGTTCACACTCGCCGAAGGTGAGGGTTTCGCAGCCGGCATCCGCCCAGGCCGGCGGGAGCCCGGCGCAAACGGTTCAGCCCGGAACAGGCGGAGCACAGACGGTCGATGTCACTAGAGTGGTTTCCCAGAAGTTGTCGTTGACTGTCCGCCTGCCAGGAGAAATCACGCCCTACGAAGCTGTGGCGCTCTATCCGAAGGTCACTGCTTTTGTGCAGTGGATTGGCGTGGATCGCGGCTCCGTAGTCAAAACCGGACAAGAGATCGTGCGCCTAATTGCGCCTGAGCTCGTGGCACAAAAGAAGGAAGCGCAATCGAAGCTGCAGACGACCGAAGCTCAGCGGGCCGAAGCCGAAGCCAAGCTGTCGTCGGATCAGAGTACTCTTGTAAGGCTCAAGTCTGCTGCTGCCACTCCAGGCGTGGTCGCCGGAAATGATGTGGATGTCGCCCAGCAAACCACTGAAGCCGATCGCGCCCGTTTACGTGCTGCCCAGGAGAACGTAGAGGCTGCCAAGTCCGCACTGAACGCCGTTGCGGAAATTGAATCCTATTTACAGGTCACCGCCCCCTTCGACGGAGTCGTAACGGAAAGAAATGTACATCCAGGGGCTC
>WNFB01002857.1_pt1 | contig 15140 bp, 13 predicted proteins | sample 5400501 | NCBI WGS metagenome assembly WNFB01 (sample SAMN13153341, study PRJNA577476) | soil metagenome | isolation source: 200 cm saprolite under Douglas fir tree site 2 hole 1 | place: USA:California | collected 2015-04-18
TCTTGGCTGTGCGCCGATTGCTAAGTAGCAGAAAACAGAGCACAGGCAAGAGTGCCTGTGCTACAAAAGCGCGTCTCAAATGGACTTTTTCCGCAAACTGTAAAGCCGTGCCCTACAAAGCCAGCGGTTCTCACATCAGCTCTCTCGCGGCGACGCTCTTCTCATTCCGACAAAAGGCCCTGCGTCTGATGGGCGGTGTGCTTTCGGCGAGGCGCGGGACGCGGTCCGCAGCACCGCCCTGGCCGGCGAGAGCACAAACCGCGCCCTGTCCTTTATAACGGGACTTTATTGGGGGTACAAGTATTATAAATTTGACTCGAATCGGGTTATGCGCTGGAATAGTAGCTCTGCGAGAAGCGGCAGGCTATGGACACCGTTCGTATCTTCGACACCACCCTGCGGGACGGAGAGCAATCCCCGGGCTTCTCAATGACCGTGGCGGAGAAGGTCCGCCTGGCCCGGCAGCTTGAAGCCCTCGGCGTGGACATCATCGAAGGCGGCTTCCCCATCTCTTCGTGCGGGGACCTGGAGGGCGTGCGCGCGGTGGCCGCGGAAGTCCGCGGGTGCCGTGTGGCGGCGCTGGCGCGGACCCGCCGCGAAGACATTGACGCGGCGCTCGAAGCGCTGGCCGGCGCGGCGCATCCGCGCCTGCATACGTTCCTGGCCACTTCTGATTTGCACTTGCACCACAAGCTGCGCCTGACGCGCGAGGAGACGCTTGAATCCATCTCCGCGATGGTGCGCTACGGCCGGCAGCATTGCGCCGAGGTCGAATTCTCGGCCGAAGACGCCAGCCGCAGCGACATTGATTTCCTGTGTGAGGCAGTGGGCCGAGCCGTCCGCGCCGGTGCGACCATCATCAACCTGCCCGACACTGTCGGGTATGCCGTCCCTGAGGAATACGCCGCGATGTTCCGCCGGGTGATTGAGTACCTGGACGGCGCCGAAGGCATCACGCTGAGCGCCCACTGCCACAACGACCTGGGCCTCGGCGTGGCGAACTCCTTGGCCGCGGTGCGCGCGGGCGTGCGGCAAATCGAATGCACCATCAACGGCATCGGCGAACGCGCCGGGAATGCCTCGCTCGAGGAAATCGTCGTCGCCTTGCGTGTGCGCCAGGCCAGCTTTGGCGTCAAAACAGACATCCATCTCGACAAGATCTTTGCTACGAGCCGCCTGCTGTCGGAGATCACCGGTGTCGCTGTACCGCCGAACAAGGCAGTCGTAGGCGCGAACGCATTCGCGCACGAAGCCGGAATCCATCAAGATGGCATCCTGAAGAACCCTCTGACTTACGAAATCATCCTCCCCGAAGCAGTTGGCGTTCCCAAGCGGCAATTAGTTCTCGGCAAACATTCGGGCCGCAACGCGCTCCGTGCGGCTCTGGTGGAGCTCGGCTACGACCCCAGCGGGGAAGAGCTCGAGGAATGCTACCGCCGTATCATCGCCCTGGCGGATGAGTCCAAGCTGGTCAACAACCGGGATCTGCTCAACATCGCCCATCAAGTGCTGCGCAAGCGCGGCTCTCAAACCTCAGCGGCGGCCAATGGCTCCGCCCACGCCAACTGACAATACCTGGAAAGCAGCTTATACTGTCGGCCCGGTACGCGCAGGGGATCTCTCCTTCCGACGCAGCCGAAGCGACGAGGCGCACCGCGCCAACAACCTAGGACTCTATGACTCCCCAAACCAAGAAGATCGTCCTCCTGCCGGGTGACGGGATTGGCCCGGAAATCGTGCGGGTCGCTGTGCGCGTCCTGAAGGACTGCGCCACCGAATTTGGTCACCGCTTTGAGTTTGAGGAATATCTCTTCGGGGGCTGCGCGATCGACGCGACCGGAGCACCGCTTCCCGCGGGAACGCTCGCCGCTTGCCGCGCGGCTGACGCGATTCTGCTGGGTGCGGTCGGGGGCTCGCGCTGGGACACGCTGCCGGTGGGGCGGCGGCCGGAAAGCGGCTTGCTCGCGCTGCGCAAGGAGGTCGACCTGTACATCAACCTCCGGCCGATCGAGCTGCGCGCTTCTCTGCAGAGCTTGTCGCCGCTGCGCCCGGAGCGCGCGAAAGACGTTCACATCGACATCATCCGGGAACTCGCCGGCGACATCTATTTCGGCGAGCACCGCACGGAAGGCGCGGGCAGCGGCGAGCGCGCCACCGATAAGGCCGCTTACACCACCGGCGAAATCGAACGCATCACCCATTACGCTTTCCGCCGCGCAGAGGCGCGGACCGGGCGTCTCGCTTCGGTGGACAAGGCCAACGTGCTGGCCACGTCCCAGCTCTGGCGGCGGACCGTGACGCGCCTCGCCGCGGAGTACCCCCGAGTGCGGTTGGAACACTTGTACGTGGACAACGCCGCGATGCAGCTCGTGCTTGCGCCGGCCCAGTTCGACGTCATCCTCACCTCGAATCTGTTCGGCGATATCCTCAGCGACCTTGGGGCCGCACTGGTGGGTTCGATCGGGCTGATCCCCTCGATGAGCTGCGGCCCCGGCCCGTCGCTCTACGAGCCCATCCACGGCTCGGCGCCATCGCTCGCCGGAAAGGACGTGGCCTGCCCGGTGGGGCAGATTCTCTCCGCCTCCATGATGCTCCGTGAAAGTTTTGGCTTGGCGCGCGAAGCTGAATGGATCGAATCCGCTGTGGACCGGCTCTTCTCCCGTGGCATTCGCACTGCGGACATCGCCGGGCCCGGCGCCACCACGGTCGGCTGCAGCGAATTCGGCGAGCGCCTGCATGCAGAGATGCTCGGCGCGCTCGACCACCGCGAGCGTTATGGCCAGAGCGTCTAGCGGGGCCTTCGTGTCTTCAGTAGTTTCTTGATCAATTGAATCTGTCCGGCATGGTAGACGTCGTGGAACGCGATGCCGGCAATCAGCCGCCGCGCCAAGGTCTTGCTTCCCCGCGCAGGGCGATCCAGATTTTCCGGCTGGAAGGACGAGACGGCTTCCTTGAGCCGCTGATGTTCTCTGTCAAGCAGCCAGATATCAGCCCGCCATGCCTTTTCGCTACGATCCATTGGACGGACGAACCAGTTGCTCCCTGGAAGGGAAAATGAGCCGCGCTTTTCCCCAAGCAGCCGCCGCCTGACCGCGTATTTCCAATACGCCGCGTGAATGACAATTTCCCAAATATTGTGCCGCCCCGTCCTGGGAGGCAGCGCCGCTTCGCGCGCCGTGAGGCCGCGGACCGACCCGCGCAGGTTGGGCCCGTGCCACGCGGCCCGGTTGTAAGCTTCGTCCAGCAGTCCCAATAGATGCTCGATTTCCGGGTGCGCCATTGTTCCTCCGGGGGATGCAGGGCCACTTCCAGCCCCCAGTTCTAAGCACTATAGCAGAGGCCTGCATGGCGCATGCTGGCGCTCGTTGTCGCGTAAAAGCAAAAAAGGGAGTGCTCCCACATTCGAGAGCACTCCCTGCGATCCTTACGGACCGGGCCGGCTACTCTTGCGCTTTCCTAGTGCTCGTCTTCGACAAACTTCAGGCCGGGAAGGACAAGCGGGTGCTCCATCCTGACTGCCTGCTGGCTGTCGGGGCAATCTGCGTGGTTCCAATAGGGCTCAGATTGCGCCTTGCCATCCGAAGTGCCCGTTAAAACCTTGCGAATCATGGCCAAAGAATGGTAATTTCTTGCCTCCAGAACCCCCGTGCTTCTCTACAGCGTTTGGCTGAAACAACTCGACCTTTGAGTTACACGAACGCCCAGATCGGTTCAACGAACGGCCACCAGGCGCCCTTGAGCAATTCCTCCACAACCTCTCTGGCGCATCTCCAACGGTTGACCTTTTGGCGCGTGGAGGGCAGCTTGGCCGACCTGGGAGCCGTCCGCCCGGTTGGCTACTTCACTTGGAACTCGCACACCTTTGTGGGGCGGTGGGCTCGGCGGGGTGGGATGCTGGTTTCGGCGCTGGTTCGCCCGGGGCTTTACGCCACCAACCGGGTCTTTGCCACACGGGTGCTGCACACCCTCCTCGCCGGGGTTACCCGGGACCGCTTAGACCTATTGGGCGAGGAATACTTCGAGTATGTCCTGAAGAAGCAGCTCAAGCCCGACGGCGTGGCGCGCTTGCGAGAGTGCCTTTCGGCCGAGGGAGCGGGCAATGTGGTTTTAGTGAGCCAAGGGCTGGACCACGTGATGCGCCCTCTGGCGCAGTACCTCGGCGTTAGGCGGCTGGTCAGCAACCGGCTTGAATTCCGCACCGGCCTTGCTACGGGCCGCCTGCTGGACCCCGTGATTCGGCCCCGCAGCCCCTACGCCTGGGCTACCAGGCGGGGGGCGGATGGCCGCGTGCCCGCGGAACGCCTACTGAGTGATTTGGGCTTGAGTGAAAGCCCGGAGCAGCTCGAAAAGGCCATTCTGCCCGCGGCGCGGCCCGAGACCCAAAATCATCGTGCCCTGGTTCTCTTTAGCCGTGCAAAACAACCTGAAACATTATCCGTCCGCGAAGCTCTAGCCGGAAGGCACATCCTGCTGGCCGGGGCAACCGGATTCATCGGCAAAGTCTGGCTCGCGCATCTGCTGAACGAGTTGCCCCAGCTTGGCAAGATTTATTTGCTGATCCGCCGGCAACGCACGACGACGGCACAGCGCCGCTTCGAGAAAATTCTCGAGGAGTCGCCCGTATTTGACCCACTGTTTCAGCGGCTGGGTAAGCAGTTTGCCAATCTTGTCGCGGATCGCGTCGAGGTCATCGAAGGCGACGTCAGCCAGTCCGGGCTGGGCATGGACCCGCAGACCCGCGGGCGCCTGGCCCGCACGTTGGACCTGGTGGTGAATAGTTCGGGCTTGACGGACTTCAACCCGGACCTTCGCGACGCGCTGGCGAGCAACGTGGCCCCTGCCGCCCATCTTCTCGAATTCCTGAAGTCTTCCGACCATGCGGGCCTGCTCCATCTATCCACCTGCTACGTCGTGGGCTCGCGCGACGGCCGGGTGCTGGAGGAGGTCCTTCCAAACTATACGCCGCTCCCCGCGCACGATTTCGATGTGGATCGGGAGTTGCAATCCCTGCGCGAAATCGTCGCGCACGCCGAGGCGCGCGCCGAAAGCCCCGAGATCACAGCGGCGCTGCATCGGCAAGCTCTCGGCAGGCACCACGTGAACATCGAGCCCTCCGGCTCCGAAATCGAGAATCTCATCCGGAAGAACCGCGCGCGGTGGCTGCGCAGCCGCTTGACACGCGCGGGCACGAGGCGCGCCCGGCACCTGGGCTGGCCCAACACCTACACGATGGCGAAGTCCCTTGCGGAATCGTTTCTGGTGAAGCATGGCGCGGCCTGCCCGATTGCCATCGTCCGACCCTCGATTGTCGAGACTTCGACCCAGGAGCCTTTCCGCGGCTGGAATGAAGGCATCAACACCTCGGCGCCGCTTTCCTACCTGCTGGGCACCTACTTCCGGCAGTTGCCGACCAACGAACAGAAGTGCCTCGATATGATTCCGGTGGATATGGTGGGTCGCGGTATGACGTTGATTGCCGCCGCGATCATCGCCCGGCGACATGAGCCGCTCTACCAGCTCGCTACCTCTGTCACTAACCCCTGCGATATGGGCCGCTCAATTGAGCTGACTGGATTGGCCCACCGCAAACACTACCGGGCGCAACAAGGACTCGAGCACTGGCTGCGGATGCAGTTCGACACCATCCCCGTCTCCAAAATGCGCTACGAAACGCTTTCGGTTCCCGCCCAAAAGGCGGTGGTCCAGGGGATTAACCGTGCCGCGTCAGCCCTGCAGATGAAGCGCCCTCCCTTGGCCCGCCAGGAACGCGACCTGGAGCGCCTCGAAAGACTGATCGAGCTTTACGAGCCGTTCATTCTCCAAAACGAGCAAGTGTTTCAGGCGGAAAATGTCCAGTTGCTGTCCGCGGCGCTCCCGGAGGAGGAGCGCCAATCCTTCGGTTATGATCCTTCCTCGATTGACTGGTGGGAATATTGGATTAACATCCATATTCCAGCGCTGCGCCGGTGGTGTTACCCGCTGATCGAGGGCCGCACGCCGGAAATGCGCCCGCGCCGCGATATCTCTCTGCAACCCATGGCGAGAGGAAGGCGCGGCGGTGACGGCTCGGCTCAACCCAAGGCGGACGCGGCGGCTTCCTCCTGATTCCATGGCGATCTTCCTGACCGGCTCCACCGGCTACATCGGCGCCCACGTCGCTGCCCTTCTGCTCGACCAACACACGGACAGGCTGAATCTGCTCGTTCGAGCGAAAACCGATCACGAGGCGGAGGTTCGCCTCTGGAACGCGCTGCAACTTCATCTGGACTTCCCCCGGTTCCAGGAGGCTCTCGAAACGCGGGTTTCGGTGTTCCGGGGCGACCTAACGGAGGCGCACTTCGGCCTGAATGGCGCGGAATACAACCGGCTAATCGGGACGACCGACTCCGTGATTCACTGCGCCGCGTCGCTGAACCGCAAGTCCGAGAAGAGTTGCCTCAACGTAAATCTACGCGGGACGCTCGAGGTAGCGCAGTTGTCGCGGCGCGCCCAGCAGGCGCATGGTTTGCGCCGCTTTAGCCAAGTTTCGACCGTCGCCGTCGCCGGGATGCGGAGCCACGAGGTGGTTACCGAGGACGGCTCGGTGGACTGGAGCCGCTCCGACTACGACCCGTACGCGCGCACGAAAAAATTCTGCGAGCACATGGTGCGCGAACTTTTGTCCGACGTGCCGCGCACGGTTTTCCGCCCCAGCATCGTGCTGGGCGACAGCCGCCGCGCGCAGACGACGCAGTTCGAGATGGTCCGCGCGTTCGTTTTCCTGGCCGGACTGCCCGTGCTGCCGTTTCGCCCGGCCGGCCGCATCGACATTGTGCCGGTGGATTACGTGGCGGAAGCAATCGTTGCGTTGCACCAGAAGCAGGACCCGCTGTTCGAGATCTATCATCTGTCCTCGGGCGCCGCTTCCGAAACCTTCAGCCAGATCACCCGCGCCCTGGCCGAAGCCGCGGGGCGAATGGAGCCGCTCTTTTGGCCCGCTCTGGAGCGTCCGTTCACAGCAAGCGTAAACTGGCTCTCCGGTTTTCGCGGCAGCTTGGGCCGCGACGCGTCACTGTTGAAAGTCTTCATGCCTTACCTGGTGTGGGACACTGTTTTTGATAATTCTCGTGTGGTGGCGGAAATGGGCCGAGCGCCGGAGCCATTTTCGAGGTACTGTTATCCGCTGCTGCGCTTCAGCCGCGAGCATCTGTTTTCGTATCCGTACCGCGAATGGCCCGGCGCGGCCATTTCGGTCATCGAAAATGCGGCGCCTGCCGGCGCGGGGCTTGCGCGGGGATCTCACCAATGATGGACTTTGTCCTGCAAGCCTGGACAAGCTCGCTGATCGAGGCGTCACGCGTGCTCTGGACGCTTGGAGCTGGGCGTCCGTGGCAACCCGGTGAAGAACTGAAGCTCCTCTTCGCCGGCTATAACGGCGCCCGCAATACGGGTTCCGACGTCCGCGTCGAGGAGATGCTGCGCCAAGTGCGGCGGGTGCTGGGCGAAGAGAATCTGGCACTCAGCGTGATGTCGCAGAATTTGGATTGGAGCCGCGGCTATTTCGGCGACGCCCGCCAGGTTTTTCTGCCCGACATTTATCCGCCGTTCCTATACCGCGAAGTGCGCCGGCAGCACGGAGTGATCGCTTGTGAAGGATCCATGTTCAAGAGCAAATTCGCGGACGCGCTCACCACGATGTTCATCGGCGCGCTCGGGATTGCCTCGGTCGAAAACAAACTCTCGGTGGGTTACGCCGCCGAAGCGGGGTACATGAACCCGCTTCTCGAAAAAATGTGCGCGCGGTATTGCCAACGCTCGCTGATCATCGCGCGAAATGAGGAATCGCAAACCGTGCTTGGCCGGCTGGGCGTGCCGAGCGAACCGGGAACGGACACGGCGTGGACCTTTGAGCCGCTTCCGCCCGAATACGGCCGCAAGGTCCTGAGCGAAGCCGGATGGGATGGCAAGACGCCGGTCCTCGTCCTTTGCCCCATCAATCCGTTTTGGTGGCCGGTGAAACCTTCGACGCCGAAATTTGTGGCGCATGCCTGCTTCGGCGCCTATGAGAAAAGCCACTACCGAACGATCTATTTCCACAAGTCGGGTTCCGCGGTTGACGACGCCTATAAGAAATATCTCGATGCTCTAGCACGCGGGGTAAAAGCGTATCGCGCCAAGCACCGGGTTTTTCTGATCCTGGTCGCGATGGAGAGTTTGGATACCAGGGCATGCGAGGCATTGGCTGGCCAGCTGGGCGGAGCGCCGGTATTTAGCGCCGACACTTACGACATGTACCAGCTTGTGAGCATTCTGCGCTGCTGCAGCCTGATGGTTTCGTCGCGCTATCACGCGATTGTGACCACGATGCCGGCGCTGGTGCCCTCGGCGGGAGTCACCATGGACGAGCGCATTCACAACCTGTTGCGCGAGCGTGGCCACGAACACCTGCTGCTCACCGTGGAAGATCCCCAGCTCGGCGACAAACTCGCCGGGGTCATGGAGCGTCTGGCTGCGGAAGCGGAAGCCGTCCGCGATGGCATGGCGCGCTCCGTGGTGCGCAACCTGAAAGCCATGGCTCGCATGGGGGTATTCCTCGAGCGCGCTGTGCACGAACGCTATCCGGAATTTCCTGTGCGCTCGGGCGTGCACAGTTGGGAAGAGTATCTTCCTCCGCTCAGCCAGAACCTCGAGCGCCTGGTGGAAACCTATGAGGGCAGCGCGGCTTCAGCCGCCGCCGTCTGAACCCGCGATCCGTGATGAATTTTCTGGAGAATATTTTCTCGCGACTGAATTCTGCGGGTGACCGCGTGATCCTTGCCGAAGCGCGTGCGGCGGGAAATCACAAGGTCACGGCGGCGGATTTTCTGGTGCAGGTCGCTCTCGCGCGCAAGTTTCTGCGCGACGCAGGCCTCATCAATGGCGACCGCTGCGTTCTGGCAGCGCACAACAGCATCCGTTGGGCAGCGCTCGACCTGGCCATTCTGGCGGAGGGCCTCATCGCAGTGCCGCTGTATGCCCGCCAGTCCCCGCCTGAGCTTGTTTCCATGATGCGCGACGCGGGGCCGCGGCTGGTGTGCTGCGGCGATGCGGCTGTGCGAGATGCCCTAGCTGCTGCATGGTCAGATTCCCCGCGCCTTGTTCTGTTTGACGAAATCTTCAACGCAACACCCTCGGAGCAGCCGGCCGCGCTCGCCCCGCCCGCGGAGCTTGCGCCAGGGGACCCTGTCACGATCATCTACACGTCGGGGACCTCAGGCGAATCCAAAGGTGTGGTGCTCACGGTCGCGAATCTGGACCACATGTTGCGCTGCACCACGGAGCGCCTCGACCAACTGATGGGCAAGCGCACAGTCCCAGACCGCGTCTTTCACTACTTGCCGTTTTGCTTCGCCGGTTCTTGGATTTTGTTGCTCTCATGCCTGCTGAGGGCAAGTGCGCTGACGCTTTCGACCGACCTCACGCGATTGGCCGAGGAGATCCGCAGCTCAGCGCCGGACTATTTCCTCAACGTCCCGGCGCTGCTCGAACGCGTGCGAAGCCGCATCGAGGAGAGTTTCCGAACGCGCGGGGGAAACCTCGCCAGACTATTTGACCGCGCGCGGGCAGCGTGGTCGCGGCTCGATGCCAAGGCGCCCGAAACGTGGGATTTTCTCTGGCTCGGCCTGGCTGAACTTTTGATTTTTCCTGCAGTTCGCAGGCGCTTGGACCCAAATCTCCGCGCGCTGATTTGCGGCTCGGCGCCGCTGGCGCGCGAAACGCAGCTCTTTTTCATGATGCTCGGCATCCCCGTGCTCCAGGTGTACGGCCTCACCGAGACGACGGGCATCTGCACCATGGACGACCCGCGCCACGTTGAGCCCGGCCGCGTCGGCCCCGCGATTCCCGGGATCGAGATGAAACTGGGCGAGAACGACGAGATCCTGGTTCGCGGGCCGAACATCTTCCCGGGCTACTGGAGCCGCCCCGAACAGACAGCGCAGGCGTTTCGCGATGGCTGGTTCTACACCGGCGATCAGGGCGATGTACATGCCAGTGGGAATTGGCGCATCACCGGGCGCCTCAAGAATCTCATCGTGCTCAACTCCGGCCACAACGTGGCGCCCGAGCCGATCGAGGAAGAACTCCTCCGCGCGCTGCCCGGGGCGCAGCAAGTCGTGCTGGTCGGCAACGGCAGAAGCTGCCTTGCGGCGATCATCTCAGGGAACGTCGCGCACACCGAAATCGAGGCGCAATTGCAGCGGTTCAACGCTACACTGCCCCACTACCGGAAGATTCGGATGTTCCATGCCGAGCCGCGGCCCTTCACCATCGAAAGCGGCCTGCTGACGGTCAACGGCAAATTGAAGCGCGATGCCATCGCCGAACGCTTTGCCCCGGAGATTGAACGTATGTATGCGAAGACAGAACAGGCCAGCTCGAGGGCCGCAGGATGACCGGGTATGGCGAGGCTAAAAGTATGAAGGACTATAAGGGGAAGACCCTTTTGTGGAAGACGGCCGGCGGCGTGATCGAGTTGGCGCTCGACCGCCCGCCCGCCAACGAAATCGGCTCAGCCATGCTGGAGGACCTGGAGCGCTTTGTGGACGCGCTCCCGGCGCTCGAGTCGCAAGCGAGCGCGCTGGTCATCTACAGCAAGCAGAAGGCAGGCTTCTCGGCGGGTGCGGACTTGGGGGAACTTTATTCGCGCATCCAGGAAATCGCCAGCGCGTCGGCCCTCAAAGGTGTCCGCGAATTTCTGGAACGCATCCACGCGGTGCTCAACCGGATTGACGCTTCCTCGCTGACCACCATAGCAGCGGTCCACGGAGTGTGCTTCGGCGGTGGCTTCGAGCTGGCGCTCACGTGCGACCTCATTATTGCCGACAAGATGGCGCGTTTCTGCTTCCCGGAGCTGCGCCTCGGGCTCATCCCCGGCTTCGGCGGCATTCCGCGCTTGAAGCGCGACGTCGGAAACGCCGTGGTGCGCGATCTGCTGCTGACAGGCCGCAGCATCGGCGCGGCGAAAGCCCTCGCGGCCGGCATCGCGAGTCAGGTGGCAGCCGAAGGCGAAGCCCTGCGCATCGCCCGCTCCACCGCCGCGCAGGTGACGAAGTTCGACCGCGCCACGTCTGCCGCGGCCAAGCGCTTCCTCAAGCCGCTTCCCGCCGAAGAGCTGCGACGCGAGATCGATATCTTCTGCGAGCTTCTTGCGAAGCCCGCAGTGATGGAGGGTCTGCGTAAGTTCGTCGAAAACACGACCGCCCACCCGTATCTGCCATAGCGCCGTCCGCATTCGTGTAAAATGAACAGGGGCTGAAAATGTGCACGCGATGAAAACCCTCGCACAGACGACCGAGGAAATCCTGAATCTGGCGGCGGAGCACTTCAAAATCCGGCGAGCAGACCTCCAGCCGGGCGACGATTTCTACACGAAACTCAATCTCGATAGCCTGCAGGCCCTCGAATTGCTTTCTCGCCTCGAAAACCACTTCGGCGTCGAACTCCCGGATTACGAGGTCCAGGGCGTCAGCGACTTCCGCACCCTGGCAAGCCGGATCCAAGCCCGGCTGTAGCAAGCCGCAGAGCCACAGGGGCCTGGAGAAAATCGAAAGATTGGTTCTCACTTCCTCTTTCGTCCAAACCTGCTCCCAGCGGGAATAAGGCGGTTCGTTCGGCAAAATCCCTCATATAATCTATGGTTTGCTCCGCGCCTCTGAAGCGTTGTGGCGCTCCCGGCTTCCCCAATGCTCGATTTGACCCAATACGATTCGCTGGGCGCGGCGCTGCGCGATGCGCTCGACCATTGGCGGGACGAGGTCTGCCTGATCGAAGCCGACCGTGACCAGGAACGTTCGCGTGTCACCTACGGCCAATTTCGGGAAGCCGCGGCGCCTCTGGCGGCCGCACTGGAAGAATCGGGCTTTGCCGCGGGGGACCGGGCCGCGATCATCATGACGAACCAGCCGAAATGGCTGATCTCGGCGTACGCTGTTTTTTTCGCTGGGGGTGTACTCGTTCCCCTCGACTTCATGCTCAAAGCCGGAGATCACCTGAAGCTTCTCGCCCATTCCAACCCCCGGATTCTGATCATCGAATACTGGCTTTGGCGAAATCTCACGGAAGCCGAAGCCTTCTCTGAAATGAAAGTGCCCACCGTCCTTGTGACGGAAGCCCCGCCAGATGCAGACCTCAAAGGAGGAATGCGCTGGGAGGACTTCCGCGGGGCGCGAGCGCCGGAATTCCGGCCGCGCGCGCGCAAGGACACGGCGTGCATCGTTTATTCCTCCGGTACGGGCGGCCACCCGAAGGGGTGCGTCCTGATGCACGAGAATTATCTCGAGCAGTGCCAGTCGCTCATTTCGCTCTATCCCTTGGCGCCCGGCATGCGCTACCTGAGCATTCTCCCGACAAATCACGCCATCGGCTTCATGGGGGGATTTATCGCGCCGTTTGTGTGCGGCGCGACCGTGGTTCACTTGCGCACTCTGCGGCCTGAATTTGTAAGCGAGGCCTTCATTCGCTACAAGATCACTCATCTGGCCCTCGTTCCACTCGCCTTGAACAATCTCCAGAAGGGGCTGCAGGCGCGGTTTTCGGAGTTGCCCGCCCCGCGACGCATGATCTTCAACGCGCTGCGGGGGTTGAACAAGGCATGCACCCGGCGCCGGCCGAACCTCGCTCTTAGCCGTCGGCTGCTTAAGCCCGTGCACCAGGGGTTTGGCGGTGATTTGCGCTTGCTGCTGGTGGGAGGCGCATTCACGGAGCGGCAAACGCTGCAATTTTTTTACGATTTGGGCATCCAAGTCGCGTGCGGCTACGGCCTGACCGAAGCGTGTACCGTCGTCACACTCAACGACCTCAATCCGTTCCGCGCGGACACCGTCGGCCGCCCGCTGCCCGGCGTGGAAGTCCGAATCGACCAGCCCGATGAACAAGGCATTGGCGAGGTCGCCGTTCGCAGCAAGACGGTCATGTCGCACTACCTCGATAATCCGGAGCTGACTGCGGAGACCATCGTGGAGGGGTGGCTGATGACGGGAGACCTCGGCCGCATGGACGCGATGGGGCACCTCCAGCTCTTTGGCCGCAGGAAGAACATGATTGTCACCGCGGAAGGCAAGAATGTCTTCCCGGAAGACATTGAGAATACGTTCGCAGGGCTCCCGGTGAAAGAATTCTGCGTGTTCGCGGCAAATTACATTTGGCCACAGCACGCGATGACTGGTGAGCAGCTTGTTTTGGTCCTGCGCGCGGACCCGGGTCAAACGATGGATGGCGCCTTACGCACTGACATTGCTCGCCGCAACCAGCAGCTTCTCCATTTTAAGCGGGTCAGCGGCTACCTCATGTGGAACCAGGAATTTCCCCGCCCGCGAAAAATGGAGATCGGGCGCCGCGAGCTGGCTGAACAGATTCGCCAGCGCCTGGACCGCAGCGCGGTGGTTGCCCTGTGAGCGAGAGCTACTTCGCGATCGTCAACCCAGCCGCCGGCAGAGGGCGCTGCGGGCGGTTGGCTGCGGCGGCGCTCAACAAGTTGCGAGCCGCGGGACTTCACCCCGAAGTGCGTGAGACGCGCGCCCCCGGAGAAGGCGTGGCGCTCGCCCGCGAGGCCTACGCCATGGGCTTCCGAAATTTCATCGCCGTGGGCGGCGACGGCACCAGCTTTGAAGTGGTGAACGGTTTGTTCCCAGCCGCGGCCTCGGAAGGCCGCGCCGCCCTGGGGTTTCTTCCGCTGGGCACAGGCAATTCGTTCTTGCGAGATTTTACCGTTGGCGGCGCCGACTGCGCGATCGAGGCGATTCTTGAAAGGCGCCGGCGTCCCTGCGATGTCCTCCGATTGAACCACGCCGGCGGATCGCTCTACTTCATCAATACTCTGAACCTCGGATTCGCAGCGGACGTCGCCGTGCTGACCAACCGGCGTTTGAAGCGGCTGGGCGAACTCGGCTATCTGGTGGGTGTGTTAATGTGTCTGGCGCGGCTCCGCCGCCGGCCGTTACCCTTGCGCGCGGACAGCGAGCGCGACGCCCGGCGCTGCCTTTTCCTGGCGTTCAGCAACAGCAAGTACACGGGCGGCAAGATGATGATCGCGCCGGATGCCTCGATTGACAGCGGCAAAATCGAGTATGTTCATTGGGGGCCAATCGGGCGCTTCGGCTTGGTGCGGAACCTGCCGAGGCTTTTTGACGGGTCGCACATCCGGCATCCGCTGGCGTCGCGACGCGCGGCGGCGCGCATCGAATTCGAGATCGGGGAGCCGGTGGACGTGGTCGTGGATGGGGAAGTACTCACGCTGGAGGTTCATTCAATCGAGGTACTGCCCAGCGCGCTGGATGTGATGATATGAACGGCGAAGGCGAACAACAGATCCCCGCCACCGCAACAGGAGCCGTGCCTGCCGAGCGGGGCCTGCGCCTCGCCTGGGCCGTAGCGCGCAGCACTCTGCATTGGGCGCTGTGCGGGGCATATTTCTTCCCCGTGTGCGCTCTTCTCGTGCTCCTGGGCATTTTCGTCGATCCCCGCAAGAACGACGGCGCGCAGCGCATGCTTTGCCGCGTGACCATGAAACTCGCTGGCGCCAAACTCGTCGTGCGGCGCGCCCCCGGCTTTGATCCCACGCGCACCTGCTTCTTTCTGGTGAACCACGTCAACCTATTCGACCCGTTCGTGCTGTACGCGACAATTCCGCAATTTTTCCGTGGACTGGAACTGGTATCTCACTTCCGCATCCCCGTCTATGGCTGGATGATGAAGCGCTTCGGCAACATTCCCGTTCCGGACAACCAGCAGCCCGCCAACTTGAAGCGGATGTGGCGCCTCAGCCGCGCGGCGCTCGATTCCGGCATTAGCATCCTCGCATTTCCCGAAGGCAAGCGGACGGTCACCGGGCAGGTCGGTCCGTTCAAGGACGGCGCCCTCCGCATGGCCTTGAACTTCGGGACTCCCATCGTTCCGGTCAGCCTGGTCGGCGCGTTTGAATTCAATCGGAAGACGAGCTGGATGCTCCGCCCCGGCACGATTACGGTCCACCTGCACGACACCCTCGAAACTGCAGGTCTTCGCAAAGAAGACCTCCCTGCCCTCCGCGACCGCGTTCGTGCCATCATTTCCCGCCCGCTCGATGAGGCTCTGGCCTCCATGAGGGAACAGGAACACCTGCTCTAGTTTTCCTCTTCAGGATT
>WNFB01002859.1_pt1 | contig 15133 bp, 9 predicted proteins | sample 5400501 | NCBI WGS metagenome assembly WNFB01 (sample SAMN13153341, study PRJNA577476) | soil metagenome | isolation source: 200 cm saprolite under Douglas fir tree site 2 hole 1 | place: USA:California | collected 2015-04-18
CTGATTCTCAATGCAGAGCGAGAGCGCACCGTTCATACTGTCGTAATGCTTCCGCTCGATCACCGATGAGATAATACAGGCGCATCAGCCGCCGATGGGTTCGTTCACGCGCCCGGTCATAGCACATGATACGCATCCCGTATAGCAGGCTGGTCTCATAGTCGTGGTGTACTTCGCAATAACTCATCAGCTTGTCTAGCATGGCAAGATATATGTTCTGGAGGCGTTCACGCTCATACAGACACCAGTCCTGATACCAACCCACCAGCAGGGGTCCCTGGTACAGTTGCACTGCACTCTGGAGAGTCTGCGCCCTCTCAGTATCCAATCCTTGATCTGACACCTTCTGCACAAGATCAAAAGCCTTCTCAAACACCACCACGTCAAGCAAGAAGTCAGCTTCCGAGTTAAGCTGAACCCATTCTGGATCAACCAGTAAGATCCGATGGTTGATTGGCTCGTTTTGTGAGCCCAGAGCGGACTGGAGCTGCCATAGCGTCTGTCGCAGATTCTTTTTCGACTGGATAGTGGTTGTTTCAGGCCAGAGTACGCCAGCCAGAACCTCCCGAGGAAGGGAATGATCCCGGTGGAGCAGAAGATAGCAGAACAGTTCCTGCACCTTGCGAGCATCAAAACCATCTAACACCCTCTCGTCGCGCCGGATACAGAATTTTCCAAATAATTGGATACTTAGTGTGGGTATAACACTTTTCTTGTGGTGAAGCATCTTGATCCCCCCAATAAGAATGATTAGTGTAAGTACAACTAAATAAATCCAGCTACAAGTATATCATTTACTAGAGGAATAATGCGATTGTTGGGTCAACATATCCTCATTTGTTATCACAAGTGTAACGATGCAAAGGATCGTTTTTAGAGGATGAAAAAGGCGGTATGCTACAGAGAAGGAGAGCATTAAAAAATAGCCTATATACGGCATTAAGGCCAGTTTGAGAGTAAACATACTTTCTATGAAGTTACATTTCTTGTCTTGTTGAGCGGGAGTTCCACAATGAAGGTACTGCCCTTACCTGCGCGAGATCGGCACCAGATACGGCCGGAGTGCCGCTCAACAATATCTTTGCAAATGGCCAGGCCAAGGCCGCTCTTCGACGAAGCTTGAACATCTGAACCACGATAAAATGGCTCAAAGATGTGCGCTTGCTGCTCTTTAGAGATACCTTGACCGGAATCAAATACCTCTACGATGCCTATATCACGGCCTTGAGCGGCAAGAAGCTTGATAGGGCTGCTCTCTGGAGAATACCTGATGGCATTGCTCAGCAGGTTAACCACAACCTGGTACAGTCGATCGGCATCCGCTTGCAGTATAACCGCCTTTTGAGGAGCCTCTAATTCAATAGTACGACCTGTGAGTGATTGCTGTTCCTTGATTGCTTCACGGCAAATATCTACCAGATTGCATGAGGTCAGCCGCAACTGAGCCCTCCCTGCACGAATATTGTAAAGGTCAAGCAAGTCTTCCACCAGGACATTGAGGCGGCGTGCCTGGCCATCAATACTCTCTAAGGCGGAGCGTAAAATCGCCAATTCAGACGACAGCTCAGGCATTCTCGACATACGGCGTAACATAAGTTGTACCAGCCCCAAGATGGTTGTCATAGGGGTTTTCAGTTCATGCGAAGCCATAGTGAGGAAATGATCCTTCAACTGAGATTCCTGAATAGGCACAAGCATTTTTGATGGTGCTTCTTGCTCAATAGCGATGGTATGTGTTCTATCTAGATGTCGTTGCTTGCTTACTTTTTTACTGGAGAAGACAGTAATAATGAAAGCTATTATTCGCCAGGCGAGCCGAAGGACATTTACAGTGAATCCAATCGAAGGTAGGCTCATCAGATAGGCAATAACAGGGTAATTTTTCTTAGGAAGGCGGCTATTCGAGTATTTATCTATTTTCGACTGAAAAGGCAAGGAGAAAAGAGGTGGACTTTGATGGTTCACATGGGTCATTTTGCATGTCCTCCTCCTGTCTGGAACTATTGTTGCTGCACCTGAGGTTGATTACTTCCCCGACCAATGTCTTCTTAGGTGTTACACGAAAGACTTCAAACGAACGTTTCATAAAAGCTTTGCACACTATTTGTCAGAACGAACGTGGATATAGTAAGATGGGGCAGTGGCTTTTAAGCCTACCAAAGCAGTTAGGTGTCATACGATGTTTACAAAAATACTGATTGCCAACCGGGGAGAAATAGCTGTCCGTATCATGGCGACGTGTCGTGAGATGGGTATACGCACGGTCGCCGTTTACTCGGATGCCGACCGCAACGCTCTGCATGTGCGCGAGGCCGACGAGGCATATCTTATTGGCCCGGCACCCGCCGCGCAAAGCTACTTGCGTATCGAGACCATTATCGATGTTGCGAAACGGAGCGGAGCCGAGGCCATCCATCCCGGTTACGGTTTCCTGTCTGAGAATGCAGCCTTTGTTGAGGCTTGCGAGCAGGCGGCCATTGTGTTCATTGGCCCGCCCGCCTCTGTTATGCGCCTGATGGGATCAAAGATTGCCGCCAAACACCTGGCACAGTCGGTCAATGCCCCGATTATCCCCGGCTACAACGGTGACAGTCAGGATGATGCCGTCCTCCTGAAAGAGGCTGAGCGTGTCGGCCTGCCTTTGCTGATCAAAGCTTCAGCAGGGGGAGGCGGCAAAGGCATGCGCGAAGTCCACTCCTCTACCGAATTTTTAGAGCAGCTCGCTGGCGCGCGGCGCGAGGCCCTGGCATCCTTCGGAGATGACACGGTCTTCCTCGAACGCCTGTTACTGCAACCACGCCACATCGAGATACAAATACTTGGCGACACTTTTGGCAATATCATCCACCTGGGCGAACGCGAATGCTCTATCCAACGCCGCCACCAAAAAATCCTCGAGGAGAGTCCATCGGTCGCACTGACCGCTGCTTTACGGGCTGCCATGGGTGCCACCGCGGTGCGGATCGCGCAGGCTGCCGGGTACATCAATGCAGGTACGGTAGAATTTATGCTTGACACGGATAGACAATTCTATTTCCTGGAGATGAATACGCGGCTGCAGGTCGAGCATCCCATCACTGAATGTGTGACGGGAATAGACCTCGTGCGGCACCAACTGCTGATCGCCGCCGGTACACCGCTCCGCCTCACCCAGGAACAGCTTAGCCCGCGTGGACACGCTATCGAGATGCGCCTCTACGCGGAAGACCCGAACCTGAATTTCCTGCCATCAACAGGTAGGGTGACACGTTTTAACAAGCCGACAGGGCCAGGCATGCGCATCGATAGCGGCATCGAGAGTGGCGATGAAATCACACAGTATTACGACCCCATGATCGCTAAAATGATTGTCTACGGAGAGGATCGTGCAGCAGCCATAGCACGCATGCGCCATGTGTTAGAACGAAGTGCAGTATTTGGCGTGAAGACAAATACACCACTGCTGTACAGCATCATCACGCATCCCGCCTTTCAAGAAGGACTGACATTTACCAATTTCTTAGTTGAACACAACATGACCGGCGATAACACCTCCCAAAAGCAATTGCCTTTACCAACTGAGGTGTTGATTGCAGCAGCATTGTATGACATAGCGGGAGAGGGAATATCGAACGTCGCCAGCAATGGTTATTCACAGGCGATACATCACGAACTCCCTACTCCCTGGAAAACACTTGGGCCGTGGCGCATGATTGGCGAGGCTCGCCGTGTTTGCTACACTTATGAGAACAAGGAGCATCACGTCGCCATACGGCCTGTACAGGATGCCACAGATGAGTGGAGTGTTCAGGTCGATGCGCAAGACGCCGAAAATATAACGTGTGTTTTTGGAGAAAATGATCTCGTATTGATCAGGCGGGGAGCAGCGACACAGGCACAAACGTATGTGCAACGCTCTGCAGACGGGACAGAAGTAATCTTACGAGGACAGGTGTACAACCTGGAGCGACGCCAACCGCCGACTGTAGAAACCGCCGCACATGGAAGCAATGCTGCCCTTTCACAAAAAGTGCTTAAGGCCCCCATGGCCGGCACCATCGTCAAAGTGCAGGCGCGTGATGGTGATAGCGTAGAACAACGCCAGGTGCTGGTAATCCTCAGTGCTATGAAAATGGAACATACGATTGCTGCACCGTATGCTGGCAAAGTACGCCATGTGTATTTTCAAGAAGGCGCGGTTGTCAAAGGTGGAGCAACCATCGTTGAAATGGAGTGAGAAAGGATATTTTCTATGCAGATTGGATTTATTGGTATTGGTGTGATGGGTCGTCCCATGACGCTTAACCTCTTGAAGGCGGGACATCACGTCACCATTTTTGCTCGTCACCCGGACAAGCCAGAGGTGCAAGAAGTATTGCAGGCTGGAGCCAGTCTGGCCCCTTCACCTCGCGCTGTCGCCATGGCATCAGATATGGTGATTACCATGGTGCCAAACTCGATGCAGGTCGAGGAGGTCGTGGCCGGACCACAGGGTATCTTTGAAGGCGCACGAAAGGGGCTGATTATCATCGATATGAGCACGATTGCTCCATCGATGAGCCGCAAGCTGGCCGAGGCTGCACTGGCCCATGGTGCGCACTTTCTCGATGCTCCGGTCAGCGGCGGCTCTCAGGGTGCCGTCAATGGTGCGTTGACCATCATGGTCGGCGGCGAACGCGAGATATTTGAGCAGGCACGGCCTGTGCTGGAGGCCATGGGCAAGAAAGAGAACATCTTCCATGTCGGGCCACACGGGTCCGGGGAAGTAGTGAAGATCGTGAATAATATTTTATGTGGAGCCATCGCGGCAGCCATTGCCGAGTCATTCGTGCTGGGTGTCAAAGCCGGGGCAGATGCCGAGACGATGGCCAAGATCATCGGGGTAAGCAGCGGCGCAAGCTGGCAGCTTGCCAACCAGTTTCCCTTACGCGCCTTCAACGGCAGTTTTCAGCCCGGCTTTATGACCGATCTGCTGTATAAAGACCTGGGGCTTGCGCTTGACCTGGCCGCCGAAAGTCAAACACCTGTAGCAATGACGGCTCTGACGCGCCAGATGTACGAGATGGCCCGTGCCGCAGGCTATGGCCGCGAGGATTATACGTCGCTGCTCAAAGTGTTGGAAGGGATGGCAGGGGTCGAGGTAAGAAGTTAGGAAATAACACAGACAGCATATGTAGCAGAGCAAGATCTGCTACATATGCTGTCTGTGTTATTTCCTCCTGTATGTTGTGGTTAGACGAAGGAGAGGATCAGGTCATGTGAAATGGACATGCCGAAGACAAGGACAGCAGCCAGGCCGAAGTAAAGTACGCTTAGAATAATGCGTTCTCCTACCGGCACAGTATAGTACTCTTTAGCCTCTGGCGTTTTGGGTGAGCGGCGAGACCAGAACTGCGTGCCTGCCATAATCACAAAAAAGAGCAGCCACGGGGAAAAATTGCCGTTCAGCCATGTCCAGATTTGAAAGGCCACCAGCCCCAGGAAGCCGACGATCCAGATGCGCCGGTCTATGGCGGCTAAGACGCGTCCGCCATCGAATGGCACGATCGGTATGAGGTTAAAGAGGTTCATGAAAAAGCCAAAGTAGGCGAGCGGTGCCCAGACACTGCGAATATGAGGAGACTGGAGCGCGAAGAACAGGCAAACAGACGCGGCGAGCGCGCCCGCGATGGGGCCTGCAATGCCGACCTCGGCCTCATCTCTGGCATTTTTGGGCATTTGACGCATAAAGACTGCCGCACCCAGCATGGGAATGAAGATCATCCCTCCAACAGGTATGCCCTTCAACTTCATGACTACGGCATGGCCCATCTCATGAATAAAGAGCAGGGCCACCAATCCAACCGCGAATTGCCAGCCAAAAATGTATGAGTAGACGACAATGGAGATTATGGCAGAGATACCCGCCCAGCCAAACTTGAGAACCAGGCCCAGCATAGGAAATTTCAGCAGCAATGCGCCAATTCCCACTCCAATACCGCCCAGACCCGCCAGCCCTTTACGTTTCTTGCTGCTATTTTCATGATTGCCACGCGCCGCAGCTTCACGCTGTTCCGTCCCGGCATCCGTCGTATAGCCCTCCAGGCTTGAGGGGCCGCTATACTCAGACATCAATGCAGGGTCATAGCTATTGACCACTGTAGGGCCATGCATGTAATCGGAATATGCTTTGAGCGGTTGTAGCGTTTGAGCAGAACGAGGTGTACCGGACGTTTCCTGCTGGTAATACACGGGATTGGCATAATCGGTCTCTTGGGGAGTCTCTCTATATTCAGAAAAATCGTCGGGAATCCCGCGCATGGTTTGCCTCAATTCTGGCTGGCTAGTGTTTCATTGTATATATTTATACAGTATATACTACGTATAACGGTACAAGGGGGTTGCGTTATTCCCGTTCCATTTCTCTGCTCTCCTGTGAAATTCAACGTTGAAAATACGTAGGCATTTCACCTATATCTTTTTACCCCACCGATACAGTATGATAAACTCAATAGGCCTTGCTACACTTCATCCAGAAAAAATAGTGTAGTGAAAGAAATCTCAACTGCAAGAAAAGGAAAAGATAGATGTACCAGTCCTGGTTCCGGCACAAGTTGCTCTCTTTGACCCTCGCATTGGTGGTCAGTACGACCATCATTATCGCGCTCCTTCTGCCTCGCATCACCAGTCATGCTGCGCCACCGTTCACGCGACATGCCCTTACCAGCTCACAGGGAGGATGGCCGACGTACCTCTATACGAACAAGCACCAGGGGTATAATCCCACCGAGACCCACATCAGTGCCTCTAATGTAGCCTCACTCACCCTCCGTTGGAAATTCAAGACAGCAGGCAATGTGTCAGCAGAACCGATCGTGGTCAATGGCGTGGTCTACGAAGGTTCGAACGATGGGTATATCTACGCCATCAACGCGACGACGGGCGTGATGAACTGGAAGACCTTCCTGAACGTCGCCACCTCCAGCACCTGTACCAGGAATCCGCGGGGAGTCACCGGAACAGCCACCGTCCAGAATGGGGTGGTCTACATCGGGGCAGGCCAATATTTCTTTGCTCTTGATGCCACGACCGGAACCACGCTCTGGAAGGCCACGCTCGGCACAAGTGGCACCCCCAATGACATTGTCTATAGTGGGTCAGCCGTCGCCAATGGCAAAGTCTATGTCGGGATTTCCTCGCTCTGTGATAATCCCCTGACTCAGGGTTTGCTCTATGCCCTCAATACGGCAGATGGCACCATTGCTGCACAGGCGGCCATCGTCCCGGATGGAACGGTCGGTGGTGGAATCTGGTCGGTGCCAACGATTGACGCCATCACCCGCACGGTGATTGTCACGACCGGTTCGGTTGAGAAGAAACCACCGATTCAGCCCATGACGGCCTCAATCATCACCTTGAATTGGAACACCCTGGCAGTCCAGCAGTTCTGGCAAGTGCCCAATGCACAGCGCATCGGTGATGCGGACTGGGGCTGTACCCCGACTCTGTTTCCAGGTCCCACTGGGAGCGGGAAAACGTATGTGGGCTGCGTCAATAAAGATAGCATCTACTTTGTCTTTGATGAGGCCAATGTGAGTGCCGGCCCCATTTGGCAAACCGTGCTGGCCCCCGGTGGAGAGCGGGGAGGAGTGACGGGAAGCTTTGGTTCTGCCGCCTACCTCAATGGCGTGCTCTACATTCCAAGCGCGCTTGGGACGGTGGATGGCATCAACTATGGCGGCTCAATTGGAGCCTTTGATGCGCTGACCGGCAATCCGATCTGGCGCTTTGGCACGGCTGGCCCTCTTGCAGCCTCCGTGATCATCGCCAATGGGCTGCTCTATGATGCTCAGGGGAAAACGATGGAGGTTCGGGACCTCAACACCGGCAATGTGCTCTTCTCCTATACGGTTGGCAACATCTTCGGCTCGGTCACAGTCTCCAACGGCGTCGTGTACCTGCCGTCATTTGATAACTACATCTACGCCTTTGCGCCTTCCTAGCCAAATATCAAGCCGCCATTGGCTATGCAACCCAAAACCTCGGGTTGCATAGCCAATGGCGGCTGCCCAACCCGGCTTGTACACCGGGGACCATCCTGGCCCCTGGAAGGTACCTCTTTCGGAGTGTCTTGAGATGTTCAACCCCACCAGAACGCGACGGCAATGATGCCATACAGCCCTATCAACGTCAGTCCCTCGATCCAGTTCGACTCACCATCGTAGATGATGACCGTACTCAACAGCGCAGTCAGTCCCAGTACGGCGACCAGCAGGGGGGCCAGCACCAGGGTCAGGTGCGCCCCCCCGATCACAAAACTGAGGAGGACCAGCACCGGAATTAAGCCTAATGCAACCTGGAGAGAACTATTCAGAATGACGCTAATCGCATAATCTGCTTGATTGCGCAACGCAAACTGGATGCCTACGACATTTTCGACAGCATTACCGGCCAGGGCGACAATAACCAGGCCCGTAAAGGTGGCAGAGATATGTAGGGATACGATGGCTGGTGTTAATGCGCTGACGAACCAGTCAGAGACGAACGCTGAACCTACACCTGCCGCGACCAGTACCCCGATTGCCAGCCAGATCGGCCATGCAAAGACCGTTTCCTTGTGCTCTTGCGGCAGCTTAGTTGGCCCTCCCTTTAACGAGAAAGGAATGCTCGCGGCAAAAACAACCAGCAGAATGAGAGCACTGGCAATGCTGAAGCCATCTTCGTGTCCGGCGGCTGGAGTGTGCAACTGGTTCACCAGTGTCGGCACCGCCAGTGCTGCTACCGCCAGCAGGGTCAGTGTAGCAATCATGCGCGGAGCATCGGAGGCAAAACGCTGCGTACCATGGCGCAGCCCTCCCAGAAAGAAGGCAAGGCCAAGTACGAACAGGCTATTGCCGAGAATAGAGCCGACTAGAGCCGCCTGGACGACCCCGATGAGTCCGGCGCGCAGTGCAAAAATACCCACAAAGAGTTCAGGCAAATTGCCCAGGGCTGATTGCAACACCCCGGTGGCTCCTGCGCCCAGATAGGTACCAAGCTGATCAGTTGCCTGTCCCACCAGCGCGGCCAGGAGAGCGAGCGCGACTCCCGCTACAATAAAAATGAGCACAGCATTCACCTGAAACGCTGTGAGAACGCCGGACAGGACGCTCATGACGAATGCGCCGACGAGCATCACCCATGCTCCCTTGCTCAGGTGAACTGCGGTTTGACTCGTATGGTTGGAGGATGCCTTTCCCGCCTCTTCTGTGGTGCGTTTCATGTATGCATTCCTTCCCCTATCAGGCGTGCTTTGTAGGAATAACGGCTCAGGTATCAGTATCAAGCAGTATCATATCAAAGAAAAAGCGTGTTGAAAACAGTAATACTATCGAGAGGTAGGGCTATTGCAAGGTCGGCATGGCGGAGGCATCTTCCGCCATGCAAAAATCGCACGCGCACCCACTATCAACAGGTGGGGCTACAGGCCAAATCTCCTGCTACTCATCCAGATTTGATGTGGATCGGCACTGTAAAGCATCTTGAGAGGCCACTTTAGAGTGTTATGCCGAAGATGATGCTCAGCAGCAACAATACAATGAGAATAGTAACAAAGAGCACCGTTACCCAGGCAATGATATTGAAGCCAAGCTTATTGATGTGACGCCCCATAAGACGGCGATTATTCACCAGCAGAATGATAAAAACGAGCAGGATAGGAACCATGGCGGCGTTCAAATCTTGCAGCACAAGTAGCACTTGAATAATCGGCAGTCCCGGAATGAGCGTAATCAGGACACTCAGCACAATCAGGCCGGTGAAGATGCTTTGGAAGACCGGTGCTTCGCTAAAACTACGTGAAACGCCACGCTCGAAGCCAAAGGCCTCACAGATACCATAAGCGGTGGAAAGCGGCAAGACCGCCGCAGCCAGCAATGAGGCTCCAAACAGGCCTACACCGAAGAGCAGTTCAGCATATGGGCCAGCAAAATCGCGCAGGGAGAGTGCCGCATCAATGGCTGTTTGAATAGGGTGCCTTGGGTAGAGTGTAGCACCAGTCGCTATAACGACAAAGCCAGCAATCAGTACAGCAAAAATAGTGCCGCTATAGACATCCAGTTGCTCGTAGATATATTCACTGGCATGAATACCTTTGTCGGCAACGGAAGACTGGACAAAAAACTGCATATAGGGGCTGATGGTTGTTCCTACGAGTGCTACAGCAGTGAGTAGATAACCACTACTGGTATCTAGATGTGGCAGGAAAATCTGTTGCCCAACATTACTCCAGATAGGGTGGGCAGCAAAAGCCGCTGGAATATAGGCAAGGAAGCCAAGAGACATGATGAGAAAGATTTTCTCGACTCTCCGGTAGGAACCTTTGATGACCAGCCACCAGAGAGCGAAACCAGCAACGGGAACAATCACGTATACCCAGGGAGTATGAGGATCATTTGCCAGTACCTGGACGCTGGCGGCAATACCAAGAAATTCGGACACGGTTACACCGGTGTTAGCGATCAGGAGAGCCAGCATGGCGAGAGCGGCCCAGCGCACGCCAAATTGCTCGCGAATGAGGTCAGCCAGTCCTTTGCCTGTGATTGCCCCCATGCGTGCACACATCTCTTGCACAATCGCCAGGCAGAAACCAGCAATGGCCAGTGCCCAGAGGAGGTTAAAGCCATAGCTGGCACCTGCCGTCGCAAAGGTGGCGATACCACCGGCATCATTGCCCGCGTTGGCAGCGATCAGCCCAGGCCCCAGTACGGTAAAAAGCCTGAATACAGGAGAAGAACGACTCAAACGAAAACGCGACCGCGCCTGCTTTTTGCGGTCAGCGCGGCCTTTGATCTTATGCTTCGGTGCTTTCTGGCCTGTTTTATCCATGAGGCACATTCGCAGGAAAGAAGAGATGCGAGACTGTTCTTAACCTGATCTTCCTTTTCCGTTATCATTCTTGTCGCTGATGATACCACTCTTCACCAGAGGTGACAAGAGCCATGTTCTAAAAGGGCATGGCTGAGGCAAGCGCAGCATGGCTGAGGCAAGCGCAGCATGGCTGAGGCAAGCGCAGCCACTACTATACACGAAATGCCGCATGTTTCGTGTATAGTAGTGGCTGCGCTTGCCTCAACCATGTCATTATTCGCCTTTCTTGATTCCTTCGAGATGTAGTCTCAGCAGATTCAAGGCGGTCAGTATGGCAAAGCGTTTATTGTCTGCACGAACACCGCGCCACCCTGGCCCCATGCCTGTTACTACACCATTCGGCCCTTCTATGGCTATATGAACAGTACCAACTGCTTTCCCTTCCTGCTTATCGGGTCCGGCGATTCCGGTGATGCCAAGCCCAAAGTCTGCGCCAAATCGTTCGCGGATCGCGTGAGCCATAGCGCGCGCCGTCTCTTCACTGATGGCTCCATAGTGCTCTATCGTCTTATGTGGTACACCCATCTGCTCCTTGACTTTGACACTGTATGCTGCCACGCCGCCGATGAAGTAGTTGGAACTGCCGGGAACATCTGTGATGGTACTGGATAGCAGTCCACCGGTGAGCGACTCCATCACAGCCAGGGTCTGATTTTGTGCCTGGAGCAGGCTGCCCACCACACTTTGGAGCGTTTCCTTATTGGTGCCAAAGATGTGATGGCCGAGTATTTGGCGTACCTGCACCTCCATCTCTGAAACCTTGCGCTCGGCCTCTTGATTGGTACCGGCCTTAGCGGTAATACGCACATCGATAGCGTCCGACTTGGCATAAGTAGCGATGGTGGGGTTATTGCTGTGAAGAAGTGCATCCAGCCGCTCTTCCACGGCTGATTCTCCCAGGCCGGATATACGGAGGATGCGCGTAAAAATCAAGCCACCTGTATACGGTTTCAATCTTGGAATGGCCTCATTTTCCCACATGCGGAACATCTCGCGTGGCACGCCAGGCATGGCAACAAGAATATGCTTATCCTTCTCAACCCACCAGCCAGGAGCGGTACCAACTGGATTGGGGATGGCCTGCGCCGAAGGGATGAGGGTGGCCTGCTTGACGTTGCGCTCCGGCATCCTGGCATTACGAGATGCGAAATATCCCCGCAATTCTGCCTCTAAGCGCGGGTCAACTTGCATGGTCTCGCCCAATAAAGCACTGATGGATTCGCGAGCCAGGTCATCCTCGGTCGGCCCCAATCCACCCGTCATGACGATCAGGTCCGACCGCTCCCACGCACGCTTTAACGTCTCAACGATACGCCCCTGGTTATCACCCACTTGCGAGACGAAATAGAGATCAACACCTAATGCGGAAAGGCTCTGGGCAAGATAGGTGGCATTGGTATCAGTAATGTGGCCCAATAACAATTCAGTACCACATGAAAGGATTTCAGCACGCATGACTCCTCCAATAACGAGATATGACTACAAACAGTTAGTCATTTATATCATATCATAAAAAAGTATCCATCAATATATTGTGTTAAAAACATTAGAAAATCAATATGTTGTGTCAAAAGGCTTGTAATTGGCGTTTTTTCTGAGTATACTATGTTGCGTAGACAAAAAAAGAACATGCGTACTCAACTCGATCTCTCATAGTGAATACGCAAAGACACAGAAATAAGTTGAATATGTGAGGCGTATCGAGTTCATAAAGTAAGATGCGTATTTGAAAAGAAGGAGCTACAAGCAATGTTAGAGCAAGAGAAGCAGGCTTCTCAGGTCGCTGCCGACAGCGGTGTCGATACAGAGAGGCGCACCCAGTTGGAGGGGATTCGCCAGAAAGTCTTCATGGATAGATACTCGCTGAAAGACCCCGCGGGACAGCCCTTAGAGTTTTATCCAGAGCAACTCTGGGCAAGGGTGGCACGGGGTATTGCCTCTGTGGAAAGCACGGAAGAGAAGCAAACCTACTGGGAGAAGCGTTTTTACGAGGCCCTGACCGACTTCCAGTTTGTGCCAGGAGGACGTATTCTCGCGGGAGCGGGATCGGGCCACCAGGTGACGTTCTATAATTGTATGCCGCCTGAGCAGGAAGTGCTGACAGCAGATGGTTATCGACCAATTTCCGAAATCAAATTTGGCGACCTTGTGGTGACACACCGCAATCGTCTGCGTCCAGTATTGCATAAGTTTGAGCGCGAGACCGAGGAAACGCTCTACATCATCCGACCCAAGAAATTGGGTTATGATGATTTGCGTCTGACAGGCGACCACAAAGTATACATCGTCCGTTCAGAGTGGGTTAACAAACATAAGTCGCGTGATGGACTGTGTTTGCAGCATGAGCCGGATTGGATTCCCGCCAAAGAAATTAAACCTGGTGATTACGTTGCCATTGCACATAACGGAGAGGAATCCTCTCCCGACACCATTTCTCTCCAGGATTACGTTTCAGGATATGAGACGAACGACGGCAAGCTCTTCAAAGCGACAACGCGCGGCTCTCACGGTTACGTATCGGATTGGGGAACACACTACAAGATCAATGATAGCCTGGTTCTCGATGGAGATGTGTGCTACCTGTTCGGGCGCTGGCTTGGTGATGGTTGCGTGACCCATCGCACAGGCACTGATATTCCTTCTGGGATCAAGATCGTTTTTTCTCTGGATGAGAAAGATGAAGCTCAAGAGATTCTTCGCATTATCGAAACCAAGTTTGGCATCGAAGGCTCCATCAAGTTGAGCAATACAGAACGCTGGTATGACCTGTGGGTGAATTCCATGCCACTTGGGGAGTTCTTTAAGGCATTTCTCGGCTGCTACAGTCATAGTAAGCGGATTCCTGACCAGTTGATGCATTTGCCTGCCGAACTGACGCTAGAACTGTTGCGCGGATTGTTCAGCGCCGATGGTTACGTTTCCGATAACAAACTCGGCATCGTGTTATCGAATCGAACACTTGCTGTCCAGATTCATCAGCTTCTCCTGCGACTGGGTTATCTCTTCTCGATTCGTGAGAATACGCATCGCTTAGGGCGTGTACCTGCCTACCGTCTTCAGGCTACTGCCAATGAGTGCGCACCGCTCTTTGAGCGATTCTTTGGTGTTCAAGCACCTGAGCATAGCATCGATTTGAAATACTATTTTGAATACGATAGCCTCAAGTGGGTGCGGGTCGATGAAATAGCTGTTGAAGATTATTCTGGCATCGTGCTGGATATTGAGGTTGAGGAAGATCACTCGTTCATTTCAGCTGGTGTCGTGGTCTCGAACTGTTACGTCATACCCAGCCCGGAAGATAGCCGCCAGGGGATTCTCGATAACTTAAAGGTGATGACCGAAATCATGGCACGCGGCGGTGGTGTCGGCATTAATCTCTCGACGCTGCGCCCACGCGGCTCCTATATCAAAACCGTCAATGGCACCGCATCAGGCCCATGTTCCTGGGCACAGCTCTATTCCGTGGCTACTGGCGATGTGATTCAACAGGGTGGGTCCCGAAGAGGAGCTCTTATGCTCATGCTGGATGACACGCATCCCGATATAGAAGAGTTCATCACGGTGAAGCGCACGGCGGGCAAAATCGAACACGCCAACCTATCGGTCTGTATTTCTGACAAGTTCATGGAAGCAGTCAAGGAGGATGCGAACTGGGACCTTACCTGGCAGGGAGAGGTCAAGAAGACCATCCGCGCTCGCGACCTGTGGGACTTGATTTGCAAGTCTGCCTGGGAGTCGGCAGAGCCGGGGATGGTCTTTATGGACCGCTATAATAAAGAATCAAACACCTGGTACTATGAGGATATCCGGTGTGTAAATCCTTGCGGAGAGCAGGGCCTCCCTGCATGGGGCGTATGTAATTTAGGAGCGTTGAATTTATCAGCTTTCGTGCATAACGGGCAGATGGATTGGGAGCGGCTGGCGGAGATGAGCAAGGTAGCCATGCGCTTCCTGGACAATGTCATCGATGCCAACGAGTACTTCATCGAGGAGAATCGCCAGGCGCAGCTTGGTACGCGCCGTACAGGGCTGGGCACGATGGGGCTGGCCGATGCGCTGATCAAGATGAAGGTGGCCTATGGCAGCGAGGCTTCAGTGCCGTTGATTGAGCGCATCTACACTACAATTCGCGATGCCTCCTATGAAGCATCATCGGACATTGCGGCGGAGAAAGGCTCGTTCCCCCACTTTGAGCGCGAGAAATACCTGCAAGTGCAGTTCAGCAAGCGTCTTCCCAAGGCTGCACAGAAGAAGATTAAGGAGCAGG
>WNFB01003066.1_pt1 | contig 15129 bp, 14 predicted proteins | sample 5400501 | NCBI WGS metagenome assembly WNFB01 (sample SAMN13153341, study PRJNA577476) | soil metagenome | isolation source: 200 cm saprolite under Douglas fir tree site 2 hole 1 | place: USA:California | collected 2015-04-18
AGATTCGGGCCCAGTTGATGGCTTCAGCCGATCTGCTGCGCAGGAGCACCGAAAGCGCCCAGCTCCTGGCCAGCGCCGCGGCGGCCATCGCCGATGCCTTCGCCGCCGGCAACAAGCTGCTGCTATGCGGCAACGGCGGCGGGGCCGCCGACGCGCAGCATATCGCCACTGAGCTCGTGGCCCGTTACAAACGGCAGCGGCGCGCTCTACCCGCCATCGCGCTCGGGACCGACGTGACCTTCCTCACGGCGCAGAGCAACGATTACGGTTTTGAGGGCGTCTTCGCGCGGCAGGTGGAGGCGCTGGGCGGTCGAGCAGATGTGCTGTGGGCGTTCAGCACCAGCGGCAACTCGGCTAACGTCGTCGCAGCGGTCCAGGCCGCCCGTGAGCGGGGGCTGGCGACGATCGGCTTCACCGGCGCCAGCGGCGGAAAACTGAAAGACCTGGTGGACTACTGTCTGTGCGTCCCCTCCAGCGACACGCCGCGCATCCAGGAGGCGCACATCGCCGCCGCGCATGTCATCTGCGACCTCGTGGAGCAAGCCCTCGCTGGTTAAGCTGCCCAGCCCAGCGAGCTGGCGATAGCGTGATAGAATTGGCCCTCCCGACATGACCTCCGAGAAGCTGCGCCTGGCGCTGCCCAGCAAGGGGCGCATGGAGGACGCGACGCTCGATTTCATGCGCAGCAGTGGCTTGCGCGTGGCGCGCCCCAATCCACGCCAGTACACCGCCTCGATCCGATCGCTCCCAGGCGCACAGGTGATCTTCCAGCGATCGGGCGACATCTACCGCCAGGTCAACGCCGGCAACGTGGACGCCGGCATCACCGGCCTGGACGATTACTCCGAGCAGCGGCAGGACGGCGACAACACGCTGCTCATCCTGGAGGACCTGGGCTATTCCCGATGCGAGCTGGTGCTGGCAGTGCCGGAGACCTGGACGCACGTCAACACCCTCAGTGACCTGGCGCGGCTGGCGTCCGAGCGGCGCGACGAAGGCCGCGAGCTGCGCATCGCCACGCACTATCCCAACCTGGTCAGCGGCTTCTTCCGCGGCCACGGCATCCAGCACTTCCTGCTGGAGACGCAGTACGAAGGCACGCTGGAGATGGCGCCTAATATGGGCACTGCCGACCTGATCGCCGATCTATCCGAAACGGGCACCACCATCAAGGAAAATCACCTGAAGATGATCGGTGGCGGCACCGTCCTCAAATCGCAGTCCTGCCTGATCGGCAATCGCGGCACACTCGGCCAGGCCGGCAAGCTCGACACCATCCGCTACATGCTGGAGCTGATGGAGGCCGGTCTGCGCTCGGAGGGCTTCTACTATCTAATAGCCAACGTCGCCGGCAGCTCCGAACAGTCCGTGGCCGAGTTGATCTTTCAGCGTCCCGAACTGGCCGGGCTGACAGGGCCCACCATTTCGAGGGTCTATCCGAAATCGGGCAAGGGCAGCTGGTACGACGTGACCATCATCGTCGAGCACGAGCACCTGATCACGGCTATCGATCACCTGCGGGCGATCGGCGCGACCGGCATCGCCGCCATCCCCACCAAGTACTCGTTCGAGGATCGCTGCCGGGCTTACGAGCGGCTGGCCCAGGCCTGCCAGGCTGCCGTCAGCTAAACCTGCAGCGTGAAACTGCGCATCTTCGAGGACGTCCAGATGGCGCGCCAAACGGTGCTGCGGCGCGTGCCCTTCGACGAGGTTCCGGTTTCGCCTGAGCTGGAGGCGGGCATCCGGCGCATCTTCGGTGAGCCGCTGACGCCCGAGCAAGTGGTTGCGCACATCCTGCGCGACGTCCGGACGCGCGGCGATGCCGCGCTGCGCGAATACGCCGAGCGCATCGACGGCAGCAAGCTCGACGACATCGAGGTGCCCGCGGCCGAGCTGGACGCCGCCTACGACGGCTTGGACCCCAAGCTGCGCAGCGCGCTCGAGGTGGCCGCCGGCCAGGTGCTCGAGTTCCACAAGCGGCAGCACAAGGATTCCTGGACCCACCGCACGTCCGCCGGCGCCGTAGGCCAGATGGTGCGGCCCCTGCAGCGCGTTGGTCTGTACGCGCCGGGCGGCCGGGCCATCTACCCCTCCACCGTCATCATGGCCGCCGTGCCGGCGAAAGTCGCAGGCGTCGAGGAGATTGTGGTCTGCAGCCCGGCGGGTGAGAGTGGCCGCGTCTCGCCACTCATCCTGGCCGCCTGCAAGCTGTGCGGCGTGGATCGTGTCTATGCCCTTGGCGGCGCCCAGGCGATCGCCGCCATGGCCTACGGCACGGAGACTGTCACACGCGTGGACAAGATCGTGGGGCCGGGCAACCTGTTCGTGGTCCTGGCCAAGCGCCAGGTCTTCGGCGCGGTGGACATCGACCAGCTGCCCGGCCCGACTGAGGCACTGGTGGTGGCCGACGCCAAGGCGGATCCTGCCTCCGTGGCTGTGGACCTGCTGGCCCAGGCCGAGCACGATGCCCTGGCCTCGCCGGTGCTCATCACGCCCTCGCGGGAGCTGGCCGATCAGGTCAACGCCGAGATCGAGCAGCTGCTGAAACGCCTGTCGCGGCGCGAGATCATCGAAGCGTCAATGGCTCGCAACGGCGGCATTGTGCTGACCTCGAGCGTCGAGGAAGCCATCGATCTGGCTAACGAGTACGCCCCCGAGCACATGTGCCTGATGCTGGACGACGCCTGGAAGCAGCTGGACCGCGTGCGCAACGCCGGCGGCGTCTTCGTCGGCGAAGCCTGCGCCGAGGCGCTGGGCGACTACGTGGTCGGCCCCAGCCACATCATGCCCACCGGCGGCACGGCCCGCTTCTCGTCGGCGCTAAACGTCTGGGATTTCGTCAAGATCATCAGCGTCTTCGGCCTCAACCAGCAGGGCGTTGAGGCGCTCGCCCCGGCGGCCATCATCCTGGCCGAAGCCGAAGGCTTCACCGCGCACGCGGCGGCGATCCAGCTGAGGCTGGATCGCAATTCAAAATTCAAAATTCAAAATTCAAAATGACAGTGGCGGCGGATCCGGGCATTCTGGACCGAACACTGGAATACCCTTTGCGCGCGGTGCGCGTGTTTCGGGAACTCGAATCGGATGCGGCGGGACGAATCTTGGGCCGGCAGTTTCTGCGTTCGGCTACCTCGATCGGCGCGAACGTGCATGAAGCCCAGGCCGGGCAGAGCAAACCGGATTTCATCGCCAAGATCTCAATTGCCCATAAAGAACGTGTGGAGTCGCTCTACTGGCTGCAGCTCATCGGAAAAGCGGCAATCTTGCCAGCCGCAAGGCTAAGCGCGATCGTCGATGAAACCGATCAGCTGACCCGGATTCTGGCCGCCATCCTGGTTAAGTCCAAACGAGCTAAGTAGTTCTTTTTTGAATTTTGAATTTTGAATTTTGAATTTCTAGTCCGCCCCGACATCGCCGAATTAGACCAATACGCGCCGGTTGAGCCCATTGCGGCGCAGGCGAGGAAGCTGGGGCTGCGGCCGGGGCAGATCGCCAAGCTCGACGGGAACGAGAATCCCTACGGGCCTTCGCCGAAGGTGGCGGAGGCGGTTGCCCGAACGCGCTTCGAGCTGTACCCGGACCCGTTCCACACGGAGCCGCGGGAGGCGATCGCGGACTTCGCCGGCGCGCCGGCCGAGCAGATCATGTTCGGCAATGGCTCGGACGAGCTGCTGGAACTGGTAATCCGGCTGCTGCTCTCGCCCGGTGATGAAGTGGTCACCTGCGAGCCGACGTTCGGCATGTACAGCTTCCTGCCGCCACTGTTCCTGGGCAAGGTGGTAAGCGTCCCACGGCGCCAGGACTTCAGCGTCGACGTGGATGCTCTGCTAGCAGCGATCACAGCGCGGACGAAGCTGGTACTCCTGGCCTCGCCGAACAATCCCACGGGCAACCTGCTACCGGCGGCAGACGTGGAGCGCTTGCTCGATTCAGGCCGGGTAGTCCTGCTGGACGAGGCTTACGTCGAGTTCTCCGAGGGCTGCGCGACGGCGGTCCCGCTCACGGTCAGGTACGACAATCTGGTGGTGCTGCGCACATTCAGCAAATGGGCGGGCCTGGCCGGCTTGCGGGTGGGCTATGGCGTGTTCCCGGCGCAGCTGATCCGCCACCTGTGGAAGATCAAGCAGCCGTACAACGTGAACGTGGCGGCCGCGGCGGCCGTCCTGGCGAGCCTGGCCGATCGCGACTACTTGCTAGCGAACGTGGGCAAGATGGTGGCCGAACGAGGTCGCATGCTCCAGGCGCTCTCAGCAGTTCCGGGCTGGAGGGTGTACCCGTCCGACGCCAATTTCCTGCTGTGCCGCGTGCCGAACGCCCGCAAGGTCAAAGAGCAGTTGTGGGAAAAGGGCATCATGGTCCGAAGCTACTTCGACAAGCCGGGCCTGGAGGACTGCCTACGGATCTCCGTCGGCCTGCCCGAGCATACTGATCGGCTGGTGGAAGCAATGAATTCAAAATGAGAACCGCGGCGGTCGAGCGAAAAACCAAAGAAACGCAGATCAAGGTCGAGCTGAACGTCGACGGCAGCGGCCAGGGCGAGATCGATACCGGCATGCCGTTTATGGATCACATGTTGGGGCATATCCGCCAGCATGGGCTGTTCGATCTGACCATCAAGGCCAGCGGCGATCTGCAGATCGACGAGCACCATACCGTCGAGGACATCGCCATCACGCTGGCGCAGGCACTCACGCAGGCGCTCGGCGACAAGCGAGGCATCACGCGCATGGGTTGGGCCCTGGTGCCCATGGACGAGGCGCTGGCCCAGGTGGCGGTGGATATCAGCGGCCGCGGCGTCAGCTCGCTGGACATGCCCTTCGGCAACGCCAAGTTGGGCACGATGGAGAGCCAGTTGCTGGCGCACTTCGTTGACAGCCTGGCGCGCCATGGAGGCATCAACATCAATGCCAAAATCGTGCAAGGCGATAATGACCATCACCGTGCCGAGGCGCTGTTCAAGGCGCTAGGCCGGGCATTGGACCAAGCAACCGCGCTCGATCCCCGCCTGGGGGCGAGCATTCCGAGCACCAAGGGGAGCTTATGAAGGCGTATTCGGCGGACAAGATCCGGAACGTCGCACTCGTCGGCCACGGCGGCAGCGGCAAGACCACCCTGGCCGAGGCGGTGCTGTTCGACAGCGGCGCTATCAACCGCCTGGGCAAGGTGGACGAGGGCAACACCACCTCCGATTACGACCCCGATGAAATCAAGCACCACATTTCCATCAACCTGTCGCTGCTGCCGCTGGAATGGAAGGACCACAAGATCAACCTGATCGACATTCCGGGCTACCCGGATTTCGTGGGCGAGGTCAAGGCCGGCCTGCGTGTGGCCGACGCCGCCCTGGTGCTGGTCGACGCCGTGGCTGGCGCCGAAGTGGGGACGGGCATCGTCTGGCGGGCGGCCGACGAGTACGAGCTGCCGCGCGCTGTGGTTGTGACGAAGCTGGAGCGCGAGCACGCCAACTTCGAGAACGCCGTCCAGTCGATCCGCGATGGGCTGGATGCGAAGGCGGTTGTCCTCCAGCTTCCGATTGGCCAGGAGGCCAGCTTCAAGGGCGTGGTCAACGTCGCCAGCGGCAAGGCCTGCACCTTCGAGGGTGGCAAGCTCAGCGAAGCCACCGCGCCGGCCGAAATGGCCGATGCCATTGCCGCTGCCAGGGAAAAGATCATGGACGCCGTGTGTGAGACGGACGACGATCTGCTGACCAAGTACCTGGAAGGAGAAGAGATCGGTGAGGCGGAGCTGACGGCGGCGCTGCGCAAGGCTATCTGCAACGGCCAGGTGGTGCCCATCGTGTGCGCCTCAGGCGGCGCCAACATCGGGATCCCGACGCTGCTCGACCTGATCGTCGAGGGCCTGCCCTCGCCGCTCGATGCCGTGCTCAACGAGGAGGACGCCAAGGTCATCCAGGAGAAGCCGGACCGGCTGGCCGCCTTCGTGTTCAAGACCATCGCCGACCCGTTCGTGGGCAAGCTGACGTACCTGCGCGTCTGCTCCGGCTCGCTCAAGGGCGACTCGCACGCCTGGAACGCCAACAAGAACCACGAGGAGCGCGTTGGCCAGCTCCTGACCGTGCGCGGCAAGAGCCACGAGCCGATTGGCGAGATCAAGGCCGGCGACATTGGCGCCGTGGCCAAGCTCCAGGAGACGACCACCTCCGACACGCTCACGACGAAAGATGGCGGCGTCAAGCTGCAGCCCATCGTCTTCCCCAGGCCCATCTACGCCGCGGCGATCGAGCCCAGGACCAAGGTTGACCTGGACAAGATGGGTCCTGCGCTGCACCGCATGATCGAAGAAGACCCGACCCTCACGGTCCGCAAAGACCCGGACACCGGCGACAACCTGCTGTCCGGTATGGGTGAGTCCCACATCTCCATCGCCGTCGAGCGCATGCAGCGCAAGTTCGGAGTGAATCTGGACGTGCACACGCCCAAGGTGCCCTATCGCGAGACGATCAAGTCAGCCGCCAAGGCCCAGGGCAAGTTCAAGCGCCAGACCGGCGGCCATGGACAATTTGGCGACACCTGGATCGAGCTCGCGCCGGCCAAAGGCGAGGGCTTCGTGTTCGAGGACAAGATCGTCGGCGGCGCGGTGCCCCGGCAGTACATCCCGGCCGTCGAGAAGGGCATCCGCGAGGCGATGCACGAAGGCTTGCTCGCCGGCTACCCGGTGATAGGCGTCAAAGCCACCCTGTATGACGGCTCGTACCATCCGGTCGACTCATCGGAAATGGCCTTCAAGATTGCCGGATCCATGGGCTTCAAGGCCGCGGCCCAGAATGCCCAGCCAGTGCTGCTGGAGCCGATCATGGACGTGACGGTAACCGTCCCCAGCGACTTTATGGGTGACGTCATCGGCGATCTCAACGGCAAGCGCGCCCGCGTGCTGGGCATGGAGCCGGTGGGCGGCGGGCTGACCGAGATTCGGGCGCACGTGCCGATGGCCGAGATGCTCCGCTACGCTACGGACCTGCGCTCCATCACCCAGGGCCGCGGGACGTACACCATGGAGACGCTGGGCTACGAGGAAATGCCCGCGCACATGGCCCAGAAGGTCATCGCCGAAGCCGCCAAACATAAGAAGGAGGAGGCCGCGGCGCACTGACTCCTCCCTGGGACCACTTCGTCCTGGGCGTGAACTACTGGCCCAAGCGCAAGGCCATGTATTGGTGGAAGCATTTTTCCGCCGACGAGGTTCGCCAGGAGTTCGAGCAGATCAAGGACCTGAACCTCGAGGCCGTGCGCTTCTCACTGCTGTGGGAGGACTTCCAGCCCGAGCGCTACAAGGTCGACGTGCGCCAGATGAACAACCTGGAGAAGGTGCTGGAGATCGCCGCCGACCTGAAGCTGCGCTGCGTGCCAACGCTGTTCACCGGGCACATGAGCGGCTACAACTGGCTGCCCCACTGGGCCCTGGAGCTGACCGGGCCTAATCAGACCCCGTTCGCCATCGTCTCGAACGACAGCGTGGTGGACCGTCAGGTGAAGTCGATCTTCTCCGACCCGGCCCTGATCGAAGCCCAAGAGCTGCAAGCCCGCACCCTGGCGGAAGCCTTCGCCAAGCACCCCGCGATCCTGTTCTGGGACCTCGGCAACGAGACCTCTAACGTGGAGGTCCCGCGCGACGACGAGACCGCCGCCGGCTGGGCCGTCCGGATGACGGAAGCGATCAAAGGCGCACACGGCGAAGCGCTGGTCAGCTGCGGCCTGCACTCAGAGGACCTCGAGCAGGACCGCCATCTCAGCCCGATCACGATGGCCGAAGCCAACGATTTCCTGTGCATGCACGGCTACTCGGTGTATGCCAGCTGGGCCAAGGACAAGCTGGACAGCGACGTGTGCTCCTTCCTGAACGTGCTGGCCGAGAGTCTCGGCCGGAAACCGGTGCTGTTCGAGGAGTTCGGCATCTGCACCGCCGCGCCAAACCGGCCCGGCTTTTATGCCGGCAAGCAGTATTTCGCCGGCGAGGACGAGGCAGCCACCTACTACGAGGAAGTCCTGGACAAGCTGTGGAACGCGGGCTCCCTCGGCGCCTTTGCCTGGTGCTATGGCGATTACGATGATTCGCTGTTCGGAGCTCCGCCGTGCAACACCCATCTCCACGAGCGCACGTTCGGCGTCGTCCGCGCCGACGGCTCGTTGAAGCCGGCCGCGGAAGTCTTGCAGCACTTCGCAGCCGAGCCCAAGCCGCTTCGCCCCTTGCCCCCGGAGAAGCTCTTCTCAGGACTCGATGCCTACTACCGCGAGCTGCCCCACAGCCTGACCGAGCTGTTCCAGGATTTCAGGCTGTAGGATGCGCTCATGAGATTTGCCCTGTTCGATTGGCTGGACGAGACCGGCCGGGATTTGGCGGAGAGCTACGAGCAGCGGCTCGATATGGTCGAGCTGGCCGACAAACTGGGTTACTACTGCTACCACGTGGCCGAGCACCACGGCACGCCGCTGTCCACCATCCCGTCGCCCAACCTGTTCCTGGCGGCGGCCACGCAGCGCACCAAGCGCATCCGGCTGGGCGTGCTGGCGTACGTCCTGCCCTTCTACCAACCGCTGCGGCTGCTGGAGGAAATCGCCATGATGGACCAGCTGTCCCGCGGCCGCTTAGAGGTGGGGCTGAGCCGCGGCCCATCGCCCTACGAGATGGCCACCTACGGGCTGCGCATGGAGGAGTCGCGGGCAGTCTTCAATGAGGCCATGGAGATCGTGCTCGGCGGGCTGGCTACCGGCCAGGTGGACTTCCACGGCAAGTACTTCAACTACGACCAGGTCGAGACGCGCCTGCGGCCAGTGCAGAAGCCCTATCCGCCGCTGTGGTACCCAACCTCGAGTGTGGACTCCATCCCCTGGCTGGCGGCACAAGGGTTCAGCGCCGTGTTCTCGCTGCACCTGGCGCCCAGCATCGATGCCGTGTGGCAGATGCTGGAACGCTACCGCCAGGAATACGCGGCGCACAACGACGACCCGAACCGCGCCAATGGGCACGTGAAGGAGTCCAACTACGGCTTCACAATGCACGTCCACGTGGCCGAAACGGACGCTCAGGCCATCGCCCAGGCGAAAGAATCGTGGCAGCACTTCTTCGGCAGCTTCTCGTACCTGTGGGTCAAGCACGGCGACCGCGATCGCTACGAGAAACGGTCCGACTTCGACCAGCTGCTGAGTGAGGGCAAGTTCCTCGTGGGCTCGCCAGCCACAGTCCGTGAGCAGCTCAAGCGCTACGTCGAGGCAGCCAAGGCCAACTACTTCATCGGCTCGTTTTCGTGGGGCAGCTTCACGCCTGAGCAGGTGCTCACGTCGATCGATCTGTTCGCCCAAGAGGTGATGCCGGCTTTCCAGCTTACGGCAGCGTAAACACACCCCTCGGCAAATTCGGCGGACACCCCTAAGCTTTGTGCAGATGCACGAGGACGACGATTTTCCGGAACACTTTCACCTGGCTCTGCTCGAGGAGCCAGGCACCACGATCGAGGACGTGGAGGGACTCGAGAAGCTTTCCCTCACGTCGGTCGGAATCGACATTGGCTCTTCCACCTCCCACCTGGTTTTCTCCCACCTGACCCTGCGGCGCAAAGGCGCGCAGCTGTCAACGCAGTTCGAGGTTTCTGAGCGGCGCGTGCTGTACCGGTCGCCCATCCTCCTTACGCCCTACCAGTCGCCGACGCTGATGGACGTCGACGAGCTCCAAGAATTCTTCGACGCGCAGTACCGTCAGGCCGGCTTCAGCCCGGAGGACGTCGACACTGGGGCTGTCGTTATCACGGGCGAGGCGCTGACCAAGGAGAACGCCCAGCCTATCTCCGAGCTGTTTGCCCGCCACTCCGGCAAGTTCATCTGCGCCTCAGCCGGGCCGAACCATGAGGCGCTGCTGGCGGCGCATGGCTGCGGCGCCGTCGCGCTGTCAAAGGACGAGAACGCGACCGTCCTGAATGTGGACATGGGCGGCGGGACCACCAAGTTGTCCCTGGTCCGACATGGCGTGGTGAACAGCACCGCTGCCATCAGCGTCGGCGCCCGGCTGCTGGCCTTTGACGCCGATGGCCGGGTGACGCGGGTGGAGAAGCCCGCCCGCCGCATCCTGCAGGAGCTGGACCGCGACGTCGCGGTGGGCCAGATGCTGCCCGAGGACGACCGCCGCGCGCTGGTCGATCGCATGGTCGGCTGCCTGTTCGAGGTCATGGCGGGCGCGCCGTCATCGCCGCTGGCGCGCGACCTGATGGTCACAGACGAGGGCCTCAGCGGTTACGAGGGGCTTGGCTCGGTGGACTACCTGATCTTCTCCGGCGGCGTGTCGGAGTACATCTACCAGCACGACGATACCGCCTATGGCGACCTTGGGCCGCTGGTGGGCGCGGCGGTGCGCGAGCGCCTGCGCGGCGTTCCGGCCAAGCTGGCCGTGCAGGAGCCCGCCGAAGGCATCCGAGCGACCGTCATCGGGGCCGGCGAGTACACGGTGCAGGCCAGCGGCGTTACAAGCTACATGTCCGACCTGTCACTCCTGCCGGTGTTTGGCCTCAAGGTGGTGAAAGCCGCGGTCAATCACCATCATTCCCTGTCCCAGTCGCTGGTCTCCGCGCTGGCCAAATTCGACCTAACGCACTACACCGAGGGGCTAGCCATCGCGTTGGCTCTTCAGGAGCTCCCGAGCTACCAGCTGGTGCGCGGCATTGCCCAGGAGATCCAGAGCCTCATTGGGCGCTCGACGGATCCCAACATGCCCCTGTACTTGATGCTCGATGCGGACATCGCCAAATCGCTGGGAGGCATCTTGAAAGAAGAGCTCATGCTGCCGGGCCCCATCATCGCCGTCGACGGCATCGACGTCGGTGACCTGGACTACGTCGACATCGGCCGGCCCATGGGCGTGTCGGAGTCGCTGCCGGTCACGGTCAAATCGCTGATGTTTCCAACCAGTACCTCCTGACTGGGAGCTTGCCTTGCGCAAGCAATCGATCAATAGTTAGCCCGCAGTGCAGCAGGCTGACGTTTGCGAGAAGCCGCCCTGCGTGGCGTACCGGCGCATGCTCGAGGCGACCCACGAGGGTTTGTGTCTCCTCGACCTCGACTCGCGGGTGAGCGCGGTGAACAGCCGGCTGTGCGAGATGCTCGGTTTTGATGCCGGCGAGCTGGTCGGCCGCCAGAGCTTCGACGTTCTGGGTCACAGCCAGAGCGAGCCGGCCACCCACGGCCGGCGCGACGTCGCGCTGAAGCGGAAAGACGGCACGACCGTGTGGGCGCTGATCAGCGCCACGCCGCTGGTAGACGACTCAGGCGAGCCAGGCGGCGTCCTGGCCACGGTGACCAACGTCACCGAGCGCAAGGTGTCCGAACAGCGCGCCAAGGCCGCGGCCGAGCAAATCGAGCGCCTCACCGCCGATGCGATCTACAGCGTCGGTCTGGACCGCCTGGTGTGGTCTTGGAACAATGGCGCGGAGCAACTCCTGGGCTGGAGCAAGGAGGAAGCCATCGGCCAGCAGCTGCCGATGGTGCCGTCGGAGCTGATCGAGGCGGCCGTGGAGGACGTCAGGCGCATTGTCGCCACCAGCGAGACGATGACCAAAGAGACGGTTCGGCTGGCCAAGGACGGCCGCCGCATCCCGGTGCTCGGCAGCTGGTCACCCGTGCGGCTGGAGGACGGCAGCATCGGCGTGCTGTGCATCCTCAAGGACATTCGAACCCAAAAGGCCGCGCATTACAAGCTGCAGGAGCAGGCCAAAGCGCTGGCGCTGCTGCGGGAGCGCGAGCGCATCGCCATGGACCTGCACGACGGCGCCATTCAATCCTTATATGGCGTGGCGCTGAGCTTGGGGGCGCTGCGGCGGCACAGCGGCGATGACGCCAAACGAGAAGCAGTGCTGGGCGAGGCCATCGGCCAGCTGACAGAGACTATCGAAGGCATTCGCAAGTACATCTATGGCCTGCGCACGGGCACGGCCGAAGAGGCCGATCTGGAGATGGCGCTGCAAGCCAAGGTCGGCGACGTGGCCGCTCGGACGGGCATTCAACCGCGGCTGTGCATCGAGGGCGGCCCGAACGGCGTCGGCCCCGACACGGCCATGCACCTGCTGTACATTGCCAGCGAGGCCCTCTCCAATGTCGCCCGACATGCCCAGGCCGAGAACCTGACGGTCGAGCTTCTGCCCTGGGGACCGGGCCTGGAGATGGTCATCGCCGACGACGGCCGCGGCTTTGAGCCGGCACACGCAAACCGGAGGCGCGGCGACGGTCTGCGCAACATGCGGGAGCGCGCAACGCTGCTGGGCGCCAAGCTCAGCATCCACAGCGCGCCGGGCAGGGGGACGACGGTGAAGGTCCAACTACCGTGATCCGGCTGATGCTGGTGGACGACCACAAGGTGCTGCGCATTGGCCTGGCCAGCCTTTTTCAGACCGTGCCCTCGGTGGAGGTGGTGGGTGAGGCCGGTAACGCCGAGGAGGCGGTGGACGTGGCGCTGCGCACCGAACCCGACGTGGTGCTCATGGACGTGCGCTTGCCCGATGGGGATGGCGTCGAGGCTACCCGGGCCATCATGTCGGAGCGACCGCAGACGCGCATCATCATGCTCACGTCCTACCCGGACGAGGACGCGGTCATCGCCTCGATCATGGCCGGAGCGGCCGGTTACCTCCTGAAGCAGACTGATCCCGAACGGCTGATCGAGGCCGTGGAGCGAGTGGCAGCCGGCGCGTCGCTGCTCGACCCGGACGTCACCCGCTCAGCCCTGGAGTTTATGCGCCACGGCGGGAGCTCTCAGAATGACGATTCCCTGGCCGGTCTGTCGGACCAGGAGCGGCGCATCCTGCCGCTGATCGCCGAAGGCAAGACCAACCGCGAAATTGGCGCCGAGCTGTCACTGAGCCCGCACACGGTCAAAACCTATGTCAGCAGCATCTTCCAGAAGCTGCATCTCGCCCGCCGGTCACAGGCCGCGGCCTTCGTGGGCCGCTCCAACCAGCACACCCGCCGCTAGCCGTTCTGTCATCCTGACGGCGCGGCCTCGGGATGACATGGAACAATGGCTGCACATGCAGCCTGCTTCCCGACGGCCCATTCGGGTGCTCGTCGTGGACGACTCAGCATTTATGCGATCGACCATCGCCCGGCTGCTCGAGGGCGATCCCGAGTTCCAGGTCGTGGGTAACGCGAGCGACGGCCTCGAGGCCATCGAGAAAGTGGAGCAGCTCGGGCCCGACGTCGTGACCATGGACGTCGAGATGCCGCGCATGACCGGCATCGAGGCGCTGGACGTGATCATGCACCGCGTGCCCACGCCGGTCGTGATGCTGAGCGTCTTCACCACCTCCGGCGCCACCACCACTATTGACGCCCTGGCCAAAGGCGCCATCGATTTCGTGACCAAGCCGTCTCGCGGGCCGTGGGGCGACGTCGATAGTGTGACGGACGAGCTGAAGGAGAAGCTGCGCCGCGCCGCAAGCATCAGCCCCATGCGCCTCCACCTGGCGCGCGCCTCCGTTCCATCGCCTCCGCTCGTGGAGGCGATGGAAGCGCCGCCAGCAAGCCCGCCCAGGGAGAAGCGACGTTCGCGGAAGGTGGTCGTCATCGCCACATCAACCGGCGGGCCGGCGGCCTTGACCCAGCTCATTCCCAGTTTGCCCGGCGATCTACCGGCCGGCGTCCTTGTCGTGCAGCACATGCCGGCCGGGTTCACCAGGGCGCTGGCGGACCGGCTGGACGGAATCTCCCAACTGTCGGTCCGTGAGGCCCGGGCCGGCGAGCCGGTTCAGGACGGCACGGCATTGATCGCGCCCGGAAATTTCCACATGGTGGTCGACAGCTCCCGAAATATCGAGCTCAACTTGGACCCGCCGGTCCACAGTGTGCGACCGGCCGCGGATGTGCTGCTCTCGTCCGTGGCCAGGGCCTATGGCGGATCCACGGTGGCGGTGGTGCTCACCGGCATGGGCCACGACGGGGCCGCCGGGGCCACCGAGATCAAGCAAGCGGGAGGACATGTGATCGTCCAGGACGAGCCGACGAGCGTGATCTACGGCATGGCCGCCTCGGTCGTCGAAGCCGGCAGCGCCGACGTCATCGCGCCACTGCCGCACATCGCCGTCCGGATCGTCCAGGCCTGCGGGCTAACCTAGACCTAGGGTTATGCGCAGCGAGATCGTGTCCATTGGGACAGAAATCCTGATGGGCCAGATCACGGACACGAATGCCTCGTGGATCGCGCAGCAGCTGCCCGCGTTGGGCATCGACCTCTATTGGGTATCCGCCGTGGGCGACAACCTGGGGCGACTCACGGAGGTGCTGGCCCGGGGCCTCGAGCGTTCGGACCTGGTGATCTGCACAGGCGGTCTTGGCCCTACTGAGGACGACCTCACGCGCGAGGCCATCGCCGCGGTGCTCGGCGAAGATATCGTCCAGGATCCCCAGCTCGAGTCCGACCTGCGGGCCCATTTTGCGCGACGCGGCAATCCCATGCCGGAGCGCAACCTGAAGCAGGCCACTCGCACGGCTTCGACCACTGCGCTGCCCAACCCGCGCGGCACCGCTCCGGGCTGGTGGAGCGAGCGCGACGGCCACGTCATCGTGGCCATGCCTGGCGTGCCGCATGAGATGCGCTACATGTGGGAGACGCAGGTGGTGCCGCGGCTGAGCAGTCGGCTGGGCGACGTGATCATTCATTCCCGGCTAATCCGCGGCCGAGGAGCGCATCCGGCACCTGCTGCACACCGACAATCCCACCGTCGGCACCTACGCCAAGGAGGACGGCATCCACTTGAGGCTGACCGCCAAGGCGGCCAGCCTGGAGGAGGCCAAGTCGATGGTGGAGGACCTCGAGAACCGCATCCGGGCCGAGCTCGGCATCCACGTGTACGGTGTCGACGACGAACGGCTGGAGGGCATTGTCGGCCAGCTGCTGATGGCGCGGCAGCTCACGCTCGCGACTATGGAGTCGTGCACGGGCGGCCTTGTGGCAAACGTGATCACCAATGAGCCGGGCAGCTCGGCCTATTTCAAAGGCGGGCTGGTGGAGCGAGCGCGACGGCCACGTCATCGTGGCCATGCCTGGCGTGCCGCATGAGATGCGCTACATGTGGGAGACGCAGGTGGTGCCGCGGCTGAGCAGTCGGCTGGGCGACGTGATCATTCATTCCCGGCT
>WNFB01002864.1_pt1 | contig 15126 bp, 8 predicted proteins | sample 5400501 | NCBI WGS metagenome assembly WNFB01 (sample SAMN13153341, study PRJNA577476) | soil metagenome | isolation source: 200 cm saprolite under Douglas fir tree site 2 hole 1 | place: USA:California | collected 2015-04-18
CAGTCTCACCGTTGGGCTCACAGTGGGACGCGGCCCGCTCGGAAAGCGCCTCCGGGACACCGAGAAATCAATACCGGCTGTTGATGCCACGTCACCGGCACTGCTTAATCGCCCAGGCGAAACGACTTCGCGAACTTCCACTCCGCCGGCGGCAAATACCTTCCTTACGCCTGCAGTAAATCCGCCAGCGCCGGCGACGGCAGGATCGCGCTCAGAAAGCCCATCCGCTCAATCCCTCAATGCACGACCGGAAGATTCAGCTACCCGCGTGAGGCCGATCGGACCATCTTCAGCAATAACGACCCGATCCCTCACTGATTCCGATAATCCCGAAGCCAGTCCTGAGCGCAAGGGCTCGACCGGGCTAATCGCGCGAAACGCGCCGCCACCCGCGAATTCCCAACCCGCACATTCACCCAGGGCTGTCGGCCCGATAAGTGGCGCGCCGGCAAAACCCGCCCCACGCAGGGTAACGCCTGCGACGCGCGCAGCGCCACACCTGTCATCGCCTTCCACAGTCCTTGTCACCGGCCCAGGCGACGGCAGCAAACCGTTCAGGCTGATTCTCCCGGAAAAAGCGATCGCCGCCTCCTCTTCGTTTGCGATGACCTCGCAACTTTCTGTTCTTGTTTCTCCTGAGCCCGGACCTGCACCGGCTCATAAACCCGCTCGATTGCAAGCCGGTGAGCTTGTCTCCTTCGTTTGGCCTCGTTATCCAAGGCCGGGGGATCGACATGGATCGTCGGAAACCGTAAAGGTCCGCACCACCATCGGAGAGCTCGGCCAAGTGCTGGATGTAAAGCACGTGAGCGGCTCGATCTCTCTTCTTCCTGCTGCAATGAGCGCCATTCGCCTGTGGCGTTACAAGCCCACCCTCTTGAACAGAAGGCCTGTCCAAGCTCAACAGGACGTCACCATTGCATTCCGGCCGCCACAGCATTTGCCGCGCGTGCCCACTCGGCATCCATCGCAAAACTAGTGGCGCTTGAGATGTTGATTTTCAAAATTAATTACCTAATTGTGAGAGCTTTTACAGTGTTCACGTCCCCAACTGGATGATAAGTCGTAATGGGACAAGTTCGTATTGGTCCCAACGGCCATTGGTTCACGAAGGATAGTTACTCTACCGCAGCTGCTGGCCACCTGGGCCATTTAGGGGTAAATTCACGCCATGCCGGGAAATCCGAGGCAGGTCAGGGTTTTATCCTGTCTAAATTAGCGGGGAGCACTACAGCGACATTTCACATGCAACTAATTGTTTGAGTAGAGTTCCGTCCGGACTTCTTTGAGTTTTGACAGAAGACCAAGTGCTTTGCCATAGGCTACTATCGCTCCGGTCAAGTTGTGAAATGCGGGGGAATCCTCAGCGGCTTCGCGTCTCTTGATTTGGGCTTCGGCTGACAGTTCGAGTATTCGTTCTATCGCACTATGAGGACTCATGGCTGCTCTCCTGGTCTGGCGGAACAGCAGGCTGGCTCGATTCGGAAGATCTAGCGCGGGCTACCGGGTCCAGTTCAATGATTTCCTTGCGGAATCAGGAAACGTGGAGGCAATGGAGGGTCCGACCAAGTAACCCGCGATGAGTAGATGTGCATATTTCATGCCAAGCGCGGAGCACAAGCTCAGGGTTCCAAGGCCGAGCTAACTCCAAGATGCGGCGGTACATACGGTCGGAACCGATAGGTGGTTACCTTCGATCTCCAGGGTCTATTTTCCCAGTAAGGGCAGGAGCCTGCCAAAGCTGTGCATGCTCAGCATCTGCGTACCGATACTGCATAAACGAAAAATCATCAAGCTCTTCGGGCGCTGTAACTCGTCTTGCGCTGTAGTAGGATTTGAGAAGGCCTGCATCCTTGCAAAAGCCGAAGAACGCACCAACGGACAGCCCAATGACCAATGCCAGTACGGCCTGAAGTTCAGTTCGAAATTGCTCGCGCTGGCAAACTTCCCACAACCACGTTACCGCACATTGCTTCAATTTTGGCCGGCCTGCACCGCCGTGGGCCGACTCTCACCTAGTATCCTCAACTGTTGCTTGCATTTCCACGACGAAATCACATAATGAGAGGTACTTTGGTGCGCTAGACTGCCAGTACATGCAATGCCCTTTTTGTCAGGCGGAGAACCCGCCCACGGCTGCCAGCTGTGCGAAGTGCAGCACACCCCTGCCGTTGAATGACCAAACGCTCGGCGCAACCGCTTCCGGCGGCAGCCTACCCGCAGAAACCACATCCCGCGGCGCTTCCGGATGGTCGGTCGCCGTCACTCCGCCGCCTGGCGCCCCTTACGCCCAGGGTGAAGAGCTTGTGGGAATGTTGTTGGCCGAACGTTACGAAATTCTCGAATTGCTAGGTCAGGGCGGAATGGGCGCCGTTTATAAAGCACGCGACAATGAGCTCGGACGCCTCGTTGCCCTCAAACTGATCCGTGCCGACCTTGCCAGCAATCCGGAAATCCTCGGCCGCTTCAAACAGGAACTGATCCTGGCTCGCGAAGTTACCCACCGGAACGTCATTCGCATTTTCGATCTGGGACAGGCCAAGGGGTTCAAGTTCATCACCATGGAGTTCGTGGACGGCCGTGATCTTCGCGCCGTGCTCCGTGAAAGAGGAAAACTTCCGCCGGACGAGACGGTACGGATTATCGCCCAGGTTTGTCGCGCACTAGAATCTGCCCACGCTGCCGGTGTGGTGCACCGCGACCTGAAACCTCAAAACATCATGCTGGACGGGAAAGACCGCGTTTACGTGATGGACTTTGGCATCGCGCATTCCCTTGAAACACCGGGCATGACACAGACGGGCGTATTGATGGGCACGCCGGAATATATGTCGCCCGAGCAGGCCAACGGCATCAAGGTCGACGCGCGCTCGGATCTGTTTGCTCTCGGCATAATTTTTTATGAAATGCTGACCGACATTTCTCCGTACAAGGCGGACACAGCTCTAGCTACCCTTCTGAAACGCACGCAGGAGCGGCCTCCACCTCCTGCGGAAGTAGATCCCGCGATTCCAAAGGCGATCAGCGATGTGGTTATGAAGTGCCTGGAAATCGATCGCGATCATCGTTACTCCACAGCCAGAGAGATTCTCGAGGATCTTGGCCATGAGATGCCTACGGGTGTGCGGACCGTCGCGCCCACGCTGCCGCCGACAGCCGCGGCTCCCAAGCCCACGGAAGTCTCGCTTTTCCTGCGGTATCGAATTTGGATCGCCGGAGCTGCCGCGGTTGTTTTGTTGGCAGCACTGGGAATCGTTTTCCGCGGCAACGTTCTCTCCGGTTCGGCCGGGAAGCGCGCTGTCCCTGTGGAGCAAACTTCCCTCGCTATTCTCCCCTTCCGCAATGCGTCAGGCGATACTTCGCTGGATTGGCTTGGCCCAAGTCTGGCGGACATGCTCAGCACCGACGTAGGCCAGTCCGCGCACCTGCGCACCATTTCTCCGGACCGCCTCCATCAGATCTTGAAAGATCTGCGCATCCCGGCCAATGCGGACTTGGATCCAGATATGCTGCGGAGAATCGCAGAATTCAGCAATGCGGAGACGCTCGTTTGGGGCCAATACGCGAAGGTCGGCGATCAGATTCGAATTGACGCCACTGTAGAAGACATGAAGCGCCAGCGCACCACACCACTCAAGGTTGCCGCGCCGACGGAAAAGGAACTGTTGAAAGCAGTGCAGCAGCTCGCGGAGTCGGTTCAGCAGAACCTTGCGCTCCCAGGCGATGTATTGAAAGACCTTCGCGCCAAATCTTTGAAACCGTCATCCCAATCCTTGGCCGCGCTCCGGTTCTACCACGAAGGACTCGAGCTAGCGCGCCAGGGAAATCATCTCGAAGCCGCAAAGCGTTTTGAGGCTTCCGTTCAGGCGGACCCCGAGTTCGCATTGGCCTATTCCAAACTTGGGCTGACGTACAGCAATCTCAGAAATGACGACAAAGCCGAGCAATTTTCGCGGAAAGCCGTAGACCTGAGCGATAAGCTTCCGCCGCAGGAACGATATCTGATCCAGGCTAATTATGCTCAAGTCTCGAACGATAACCGAAAAGCTATCGAGTCTTACGAGAACCTGGAGAAGGCTTCACCAGATGATGTGGACGTTCATTTTCATCTCGGTGGACTCTACGAATCCACAGGCGCATTCGATAAGGCGCGGGCTGAACTTGCGAAGGTTCTGGCGATGGATCCAAAACACGTGGACGCTTTGCTGGCCGCGGGCCGGGTGGAAATCAGAAGCAACAATCCAAAGGGCTCGCTGGATTACCTGAACCGGGGGCTCAGCCTGGCCGTGGAGCTCGACAACGCCGACGGTAAAGCCACGATCTTGAATGCTATCGGGGCTGCTTATAAACAGCTCAATAAGCCGGAAGAAGCGCTGCGAAATTATGAGGAGTCATTGGCCATCAAGCGGGGTCTGGGCCAGAAGCCCGGAATCGCGGTCACCCTGGGCAATATCGCTCAGGTTCAGTCCAGCCTTGGAAAGCCGGAGGAGGCCAACAAGAGTTACCTGGAGGCCGTGAAGTTACAGCGCGAAATCGGCGACAAGAAGGGGCTCGGCGTCACCCTGATCGGACTTGGCGGGCTTTACAAGGCCCGCGAGCAATACGACGAGGCACTGAAAGTTTACAAAGAATCGCTGCAGATCCAGCGGGATGTAGGTAACGAGAACAACCAAGCTCTCTGCCTGAACAATATCGGGAATATCTATCTCGCGAAAGGCCAGTCCAGCGATGCGCTCACCTATTATGAACGGGCGCTGGAGCTCCGCAAGAAGGCCAACATTCCCAGTCAAGTCGGCGAAACCCTGCACAATCTCGCGGAAGCATCCTTGAAGGCCGGCGAGTATGGGCAAAGTTTGGACTATCACCTCAAGGCCCTCGAACTCTTTCGCAGCTCCGGGGACAAGCGCGGCGCTGCGATCCAGTCTTACAGTATGGGCACTATATTTGAGTATCAGGGACGGTACGGCGCGGCGCTCAAATCCAAAGAAGACGCTCTCAAAACATTCCGGGAATTGCAGAACCGCAGTTCCTGGATGGCAGAGATTCTGAGCGGATACGGAAACTCACTCAGTCAGGTGGGACGTTACGATGAGGCACAGAAGAATTTGGTCGAGGCTATGACCCTAGCCCGGGAACTGCAGAATAAGACGCTGGTCGCTCAGATTCTAAACTTTCAGGGAGACACTTTCTATTATCGAGGCGACATCAAGTCCGCTGCAGACCTGTTCGCGCAGGCACATGCGGCAATCTCGGGCAACGTAGAGAAGGATGTGGTCCTTCTGTCGAAACTCAACGCGGCGAAGTGCGTTGTTGCAGGGATGCGCGGCCAGGCGCCCATTGCTTCTCTGAAAGCCTTGGTTCAAGAAGCCGATGCTGTGGGGCTGAAACATATCTCCACGGAAGCCGAGCTCGCCTTGGCCGAGGCTCTCCTGAACGCGCATCAGTATCATGCCGCCAGAAAGGAACTCGAGACAAGTCTGAGGATGAGTGAAAAACTTGGACTACAGCCGCTGCTGGCCCGAAGCCACTACCTGATGGGCCGAACCATCGAGCTTTCGGGAAGTGGGAGCGCCGAAGCGGCGCCTCACTATGGCGCGGCCAGGCGAATTCTGGAAACGATTCACCAGGAATCAGGGAGCGATGGCATCCTGAAGCGCGCCGACTTGAGTTCCATTTCCTCGCCCGCCGTCCAGAAGCCTTAAAACCGCATTTTAAGTCCAGACAGGTTCCCCGCAGTTCTCATGGACACCCTTATATCAAGGTGCCAAGAGGAACGAGACACTTCGCGGAGAGATTTTGCCCGAGAACACGTTGATGGTATAGTTCCCGGGCGTAAGCCCCACGGTGCTCAAATCGAATTCGTTCAATTGACTCTTGTTGTCCCAATGGAATTTATTTGCCTCTTCCTTGTCCTGGAGCGGCGGGAAAACAACATTACCGGTTGTGGGGTCGATGGCCGTGAGCGAGAAGCGCGCCGTCTTGTCCCGGATCCCGGTGCTGCAGTCCGTGCCATTGGTCAACCGAAGATCAACCTCAATTAGCTGCCCAACGTGGAATGGAGCAGTCTGCAGGTTCAAGGAGCAGAAAGAATCACCATTTTCCACAAAGGGCTCGTCGAGGGCAACCACGCTCGATAGCCCCGGAGTATCCCCGTCCATGGTCGGGTCTGCTGATGGAGCCGGCGAAGTCAGCGAAGGCGGCGGAGGCGACAAAGGCAACGAAGAATAGCCCGTTAAGATGTCTTCAGTAAAAGTGGTGATGTCGCCTGGCGCATGACCGAAAGCAGGATTGTGGACCGCCTGAGAAGTAGAAGCAAAGTAACTAAGAATGAGATTTATCAGCCCTTTATAATCGGTGTTCCTGACAGGCACACCGTGCGGGCCGCCAGCATTGCCGGTGAAATCGTATTGATCGCATACACCTTGGGAATTTGTCGGGTAACGGACGCACACCGTGCCCGAAGGGAACTCTGTCGGGTCAAGCACAATAGGGTTTGGGCACGGGCCCTCGCAGATCGCTGTCGAGTCGGTCGGATGGCTCTCACCCACCCTAAGGTCAAACGTCGTCAGCACGGTGACGAATTTAACGGTGAGGTGGCTGCCATCGGAGAAGTTGTAGGTGAATGTGGTGCTGTTCGGAGCGAATGTGTGACAGTTCGCCTCCTCCACACCGCAGGACTGTGCCCAACACTGGGTACCAAACAACGAAATCGCCAGGGCGAGAAGCGCGAACATAGATCTACGCATAGCTGGATCTCCTGATGTGTCTCATGCAGCGAGTCTCGACGGGGACAGGGAACCTAGAACTCGAAGCGTATAAATATATCTATCCCTCGGAAACTGTCAACGCACAAATTAGGTACTAGTAGTACTTTTCGGGAAGGCTCCCGATCCGTGTTTGATCTGTGTTGACCCAGTTTTGTAGCGAGGCAACTTCAACGTGATGCAACACCTTGTCGCAAGTGAACGTGTATCGCCCGGCGCAGGCCATAAATGTGGAAGTGGGAGTGAGCCGGTAAACACAACCGCGTTTTTCGGGAGCGATCGGTCGGTTGCTCCATTGCTGGCAGTCTCGTCACAGGAAGTTGTGTTGGTGCTTAAAAGCGCGCCCGTCGTTGCCTAAGGCGAGGTGACCGACACGTTGTCGAAGGTGGCAGTGGCCTGGGCAGAAGCGATACCGCGGTTGCGAGTAATCGCGAACGGCACCCGGAATGATCGACGGCCGTTTGCTTGCCATCCGCGCCGCGTTACGCCCGGCTCGCACTGACCGGAAGAACAACACGTCCCCGTCAGCGAAAGAATCTTAGTTACCACGGCCGGGAAGTTTCTTGAAACATTTCAAGCCGGTCTTTACGTCTAATCCGTGACGAGGCTATAGGTGTTTTCTTTCGCCAGAGCGCGCGTCGAAACGGCCCAGAAGTTCCTGCCCCGATTTGAGGCCCGGTTTTAGGAGAGTAGATGGAATTGCTGAGGAAAAGGAGCCACCTGCGCTGGGGCACAATCATGGCGCTGAGTTTACTAGGACTTGGTGTAGCGTCCTCGGCAGCTCCGGCGCTGGCCCACCAAGCGCAACCGCCCGCGGCACAAAATGCCGCGGCGCGGCCCGTCGGAACCATCAAGTCGATTTCCGGGAAGACTATTACGTTGACCACCGATGCGGGCACGGACGTGACCGCCGTAGTTCAGGACGACGCCCGCCTTGTGCGCATCGCCCCGGGACAGAAGGACCTGAAGGATGCTGCGCCGATCCAGTTCCAGGACCTTCAGGTCGGTGACCGCATCCTGGTTTGGGGAAAGATGGCCGATGACGGCAAGGCGGTCCTGGCAAGTTCCATCATCGCGATGAAGAAAATCGACATTGCGGAAAAACAGGCCCACGAACGCGAAGAGTGGCAGAGGCACGGCGTCGGCGGGCTGGTGAGCAGCGTAGACGCTGCCGAGGGCGCGATTACGATTTCAACCAACGCTCTCGGTGCCGCCAAGAATGTGACCGTCCAGCTTTCGAAGCAGACCATCTTGCGGCGGTACGCGCCGGATTCTGTGAGGTTTGACGACGCAAAACCCGCTCCGCTTGATCAGATTCATGAGGGGGACCAGCTTCGTGCCCGGGGTACGCGCAACGACGAGGGCACCGAGCTCGCCGCGGATGAAGTCGTTTCGGGGACGTTCCGCAACATTGCGGGGACAATCAACTCCATCGAAGCGAATGCCGGGACTATCACTGTCATGGACTTGATCACCAAGAAGCCCATTACGGTGAGAATTACCCCGGAGTCGCAACTTCGCAAACTGTCCGCTCCGATGGCTCAGCGGATTGCCATGCGGCTCAAAGGAGACGCGCCGGATGCGCCGCTTGCCGGAAGCGCTCCAGCGACCGGGACAACTAAGGCTGTGGACGCGCCAGCAAGCCCGCCGGGAAGCACCGGGCGGCCCGGCGGGGGAACGACGGACCTACAACAGGCAATTAGCCGCATGCCGTCGGCCACGTTTGCCGATTTGCAAAAAGGCGATGCGGTGATGATCGTAACGACCCAGGGGACCCAGGAGAAGGGAGTCACGGCCATAACTCTGCTCGCCGGTGTCGAGGCCATTCTCGAAGCTTCACCCAAAAACAGCGCTTCCACAATCCTGTCCCCGTGGAGCCTCGGCGGGGCGCCCGGGGGAGATGCGGCAACGCCCTGAGCTGCGCCGCGTCGATAACCAGAGAGATTGTCCAGGAGATTTGATGAGTCTACGGCCTATATATCGTTCGTTTTTTTTAGCCTGGCTTTTGGTTTTCGCTTTTCAATCGGGACTTCTGGCGCGGGCGCAGACCACCACCGGCTCGCTTCGCGGCCAAGTCACGGATCCGTCGGGAGCGGCGGTAGGAAGTGCTACGGTGATGGTGATAACGCCGGATGGGGCGGCGATGACCGCCACGACAAACCAGGACGGAGTCTTTGAAGTGAAGGGATTGGCTCCGGGGAAATACAGCGTCAGAGTCATTGCTCCCGGATTCGCGGTATTTGAGAGCGGACAGGTTGAGATTGCGGCCGGCCAAGCGCAAAAGCTGGATGCCCGGCTCTCCATCGAGGTGCAAGAGCAAAAAGTTGAAGTCTCTGATTCAAGCACCAAAGTCGACGTGAATCCCGCAAACAACGCGGGTATGGTGGTGCTTCAGGGGAAAGATCTTGAGGCGCTCTCGGACGATCCCGACGAGTTGCAATCCGAGCTTCAGGCGCTGGCCGGCCCTTCGGCAGGCCCTAACGGCGGCCAGATGTACATCGATGGCTTCACCGCCGGACAGCTTCCGCCCAAGGCCTCGATTCGCGAGATTCGCATTAATCAGAATCCCTTCTCCGCCGAGTACGACAAGCTGGGTTACGGCCGCATCGAAATCTATACCAAGCCCGGCACCGACCAGTTTCACGGCCAGTTTTTCTTGATGGGCAACACTTCAGCGTTGAACTCGCGCAGCCCGCTCGAACGCCTGCCCGCCGGCACGGATCCGCCGGGCTACGAGTCCACGCAGTACAGCGCGAACTTTGGCGGCCCGCTGGGCAAGAAAGCTTCTTTTTTCTTCAACGTCGAGCGGCGCAACATCAATGACCTCTCCATCGTTAGCGCGCAGATTGTCGATCCCATTACCTTTGCGATTTTTCCCTTCAGCGATGCCGTCGCCCATCCCCAGCGGCGCACCAACCTGAGCCCACGGCTTGACTTCCAAGTGAGCCAGGGCAACACGCTCAGCGCGCGTTATCAATATTTCCGCAACACGGACGACAACAACGGCGTGGGCCCCTTCGCGCTCCCCCCTCAGGGATACAATGGTTTGGGCGCAGAACACACGCTGCAAGTCACGGACACGCAGACCCTGAGTCGCACCACGATTAACGAAACGCGATTTCAGTACATCCACGACGTTACCGACCAGAATCCGGTGAGCACCTTGCCGGCGATTTCCGTTCCAGGCGCATTTTCCGCGGGGGGCAACACCGGCGGGAACAGCAGCGACACTCAGAACCGCTACGAATTGCAAAACATAACTTACCTGACCCTCAGCAAGCACACGCTGAAGTACGGAGGCAGGCTGCGCGCGACGACGGATTCGAATGCATCCAATGCCAGCTTCAACGGAGTTTATTCTTTCGGTGCTCGCCTGCTTCCAGGCTGTACACCAACCCCGCAGAACAACTGTCAAATCACGCCGCTCCAGGCCTATCAAATTACCTTAATGGGCTTGGCCCAGAATCAGTCGTTCGCGCAGATCCAGGCGCAGGGTGGCGGCGCCAGCTTTTATGCGTTGAATTTCAATCCCGCGGGAAGAGCGGCCGCGGACGTGACCTGGCTGGATGGAGCGCTCTTTCTACAGGACGACTGGCGCATTCGCCCGAATGTAACTCTTAGCGCCGGCCTCCGTTACGAAACTCAGAATAATCTGGGCGATCATGCCGATTTTGCGCCCCGGATCGGTCTGGCTTGGGGAATCGACGGGAACGGCAAAAACAAATCTCCCAAAACCGTCCTGCGCGGGGGCTTCGGCATGTTCTACGATCGCTTCGGCGCGGACTTGGTTTTGCGACAACAACTGGAGAACGGCATCACCCAGCAGCAATTCCTCGTTCAGAACCCTGCTTTCTTTGATCCCAACCAGACCGTGCTGCCTTCCGATTCCAGGTTCCCTCCGACCAACGCCACGCCTCAGACTATTTACCAGCCGAATCCCAATCTCCGCACTCCCTACATAATGCAAACCGGCGTCAGTCTTGAGCGGCAGCTGACAAAATACGCGAACTTGTCCGTCAACTATATTAATTCGCGCGGCGTCCACCAGTTCTATACCAACTTCATCAATGCAAATTCTCCCGGCACGCCGCCGCCCAGCCAGATTCTCTACCAATTCGAATCCGGCGGCATTTTCAAGCAGAACCAGCTCTTTGTGAACAGCAGCGTTCGAATGGGCACAAAGCTTTCCCTCTTCGGCTACTACGCGCTTACCTACGCCAATAGCGACACCTCCGGCGCGACCTACATCCCTTCGAATCCCTTCGATGTCACGCAAGACTATGGCCGCGCCTCTTTCGACATCCGCCATCGTGTCTTCGTTGGCGGCACCGTCGGCATGCCCTATGGTTTCCGGCTGAGCCCCTTCTTGATCGCCCAGTCCGGAATCCCGTTCAACATCACCACGGGACGCGACATTTTTGGCGACGCCGTCTTCAACGCTCGCCCGGCCTTTGCCACATGCTCCGCCGCCCCGGCACCCAACGCGGTGCAGACCGCGTTCGGTTGCTTCAATTTGGCCCCGCCGCCCGGGGTGGCTTCTATCCCGATCAACTACGCCACAAGCCCGGGGCGCTTCACCTTGAACTTGCGCCTCGGCAAGACGTTCGGGTTCGGCCAGAAGAAGGAAGCGCAAGCGGGGGGCGGCCCGGGTGGCCCAGGTGGGGGAGCGATTGTGCGTGGGCCGGGAGGGGGCGGTGGAGGTCCGCGCGGCGGCGGAGGTGGTGAACGAGGTGGTGGCGGAGAACGCGGTGGTGGTGGAGGGTTCGGCGGGAATGCTTCTAATTACCGCTATAACTTGACGTTCAGCATCAACACCCAAAACGTTTTCAACAATGTGAACCTCGGCACGCCGGTCGGGAATCTGAGCTCGCCACTTTTCGGGCAGGCGAATTCGCCTGCGGGACGTCCATTTTCCACCACCTCGGCGAACCGGCGCGTCGAACTGCAGGTGAACTTCAGCTTCTAGCGCGCGAATGAGTCGACGGGGGCGAGAGAAAACTGTGGCAACGCAAGGCGCAGCTCACAAAGCCCAAAGCAGGAAGCAAGCGTTGCTAAAGCCCAGAGCAAAAAGCGCGGCCGAAACGCCCAGCGCGACAAGGGTGGCTCAAAAAACGTCGATGAAAAAACGGAAGAAAAAAACCCTGGATGCCGGCACGGAAGCAAGGCGCCGCGCGCGGAAATCGGGGATATCGCCGGCCGCCACTCGAGTAATCGCAGATAAACGAAAGCGCCCGCCAAAGCATAAGAAAGAGTGGCTCCACTCTGAGAGCGAGTAGATTCCGGGGCCGTCGTATTGCGAACCGGCCGGGCATTCTTTCTTCATCCCACCTCTGGTGCTTCCGCTTGCTTTGCTGCGTGTTCCTGCCGCGTCTTTCGTGTCAGTCAGGTCCCGACCGGACCTAGTTTTTCGAGCTTCAGCCCGGTTTATGATCGGGAACGGATTCGTTTGCGCGGAAGAGCGCTGCCGGAGCCATCTTGCGGCGCTCGGCAAGCTCGGAACCGATGGATTCCAAATCTTTTTTGTCGAAACCCATGGAGCTGATCTTCACCGTACCGTCTGTGTCGATGAGGAAAATCGTGGGCACGGTGGTCAAGCCGTAGGCATTTGAAACGGGATAGCCCTTGTCGTCCATCACCATGGGAAAGGTCAGGCCATACTCGGAAGCAAAATCCTTCGTGGACTTGACGTCATCCTGAGAGATGCCGAGGAACGTCACGCCTTCGCCACCGTATTTTTTGTGGAGCCGTTCGAGGAAAGGAAAGGTGAATTGGCAGACGGGGCATGAAACTTTGAAGAAGGCCGCCACGACCGGCCCGTGCTCGAGCAGCTTTGTGAGCGAGTACTCCTTGCCGTCGAGTCCCTTCAGCGTGAAATTCGGTGCCTTGTTTCCCGCGACGATGTTTGTCATTTCACCTTCCGATTGGCTGCGGCCCCTCGAGAATATCGCTCTGGGTAAGCGTGAAAGCCGCCGCAAAATACTCATGCTTCGAGTGTATCGCAGGGAAGCTAAGCGCGGCAAAGAGGTGAGGGGGCGCCGAGAATTCAAGTAATGGTTGAAGATTCTGGCTAGGGATACCCCTCCATCCCCAGTGTTCTCGTAAGAGTAGCAGGGAAAGGACTTACGGGAGGGGGTGTCTGTAAGAGTGGCAAGGAAAGGACTTACAGGCGACGCTTTTCTGCAAAAACGCTGATCTCTCGTAAGAGTGGCAGGGAAAGAACTTAGCGGGAGAACAGTGAAATTGGAAAATCGAAACTGGAAATGGGTGGGGAGAATTGACTGGGAGACGACGAGCGGCAGGAAGGGGTTTAGCGGAGCCTCGATGTTACGTCAGTGGATTTGGCGGCGGAGCAAGATGCGCTGGGCGAGGCGGAGGCCTTCGCTCTTATCGAGCGCCACTCAATTCAAAAGCCTGTCCCGCCCGCCCCCAGGTTCACGTGGAGGGCGCGGGGCACGAAAGAGCCCACAGGGAGCTCCCCTAGAGCCACTAATTCGGGCCTTTTACCTAAGGCACGGGAGCACCGCTGGCAGTTTCGGTAGGTCCCTCAAAAATTTCCATTAGGATGCGGCCTTTCATTTGCCCCGGTGGAGTGATGCCGTAGATGTAGAGGATTGTCGGTGCGATGTCAAAGACACTCACCGGCAGCCCCATAATGCGAACACCGTTCTTGATGCCCGGCCCCATGGCCACAAACACGCCCGGAACATCGTCACCGTCCTCGAAGTCATGTTTCGCGATGATCGGCGTGGTACCTGCATGATCCCTGTGCGCGTCGTGGGGTTCCTTCTCACGCAGCGGCTTGATGCCGTGGTCGGAGATGATGAGAAGCGTGGTGTTCTCGTTCACGTGTTTCAGGATAGTTCCCAATACCTTATCTAGGGCGCGATACTGATCTGGGAAAGCGTTCACCTGGATGGTATTGAGTTTTCGGTCGTAGCCGACGTTGTACGGCTGAATTGGATAAAGCCAGTGGCCCACGCGGTCTTCACAAGATTGAACCAGGAAAGTGAAATCGGTCGGGTGGTCGGTCAGCAGGTAATCAAACAGCTTCCTCTGTTGCTCACGCGTTGCGGATACACGCTCCAGCCATTCGTAAACGACTGCGACTTCGTGTCCGAGGAGATCCTTCGCCGAAGGCATGCGAGCGCAATCGATCAGAAAGTCCCCGACTTTTGCCTCCAGCTCAGGCACCATCGTGGGAGGATAAACAGCGTCACCGCCCTGCACTTCGGAAAGCTTCGGCGAGCATAGTAGTCCGTCCTCGCAATTCTTGCCGCGGGTCAGCATGCCGCTAATCATGTATCCGTTCACTGGCTTCACCGGAAACGTGGCGGGTACGTTAGCCATCCCCACAGTGACCCTGCTATTCGACAAGAGCGACCACAGTGGCTCGGATCTCAGCATGCCGGTGTTGGCAGTTGTACCGTGCACAATGAACCCGGTGATCCCATTCTCTTCTGGTGGTGTGCTGGTTTCAAAAATGGAATAGATCTTTGGACAGTTTGGCGCGGATATCGTCCGCATCTTGCCGGAGACCCCTCGCTCGATCACTCGGGCCAGGTTGGGCATCTCCCCCCGAACCAACAGCGGACGGAGGATATCCCATTCGGCTCCGTTCACTCCAAAGACGATCACGCGTGGCCTGGTGTGAGCGCCGTTCGGCGTTGGTCGCACCTGGCCCTGCGCGGGGAAGAAAGCGATGAAAACTGCAAAAAGCAAATAAGCGAGACATCTCAACTTCCAAGGCATTGGGAGACCTCCTGGACCAGTCTCTTCCCGGTTGGGCCCGTAGAGAAATGAGGATTCGAGAATCTTCTTTTTCATTTCTCAATTCACCGTCAGACTCAGCGTGGTTGCGCGGGTTACCCCTGCGGACGTGGCACTTACCGTGATCGTGTAAGTTCCTGACGGCGTGCCCCGTGGTGGAGGAGGCGTTCCTCCCCCGCCGCAGCCAAAGAAGAGCGCGGAAGCCATCAGCATTGCTGCCAGCCCCACCCAGGCTCGCCGCCACCGGGATCGCCGCCGAAGCGCCCCGGTCAGTATCACCAGGCTCAGCAATAGCAGCAGCCACGGCAGCGTAACACGCAAGTTTGGCGGAAGAATTGGCGGGCGCCAGCGCGGTGGCAGGGCAGATCGGGCTGTCGTTGTGACGGTCACCGTCGCGTTTTGAGCGGTCGTGCCGTTCACAACCAACGAGTTAGGAGAGACGCTGCAACTGGACTGAGAAGCTGGGTCCGAGCAAGAAAAGGACACAGTTCCACTGAACCCGCTCGACCCTGCAGCGCTCAGCGTGTAAGTTGCCGACTGGCCCGAAGTGACAGTCGCGGAATTAGGTGAGCCCGCAGCAGGGGAAATCGAAAAA
>WNFB01002865.1_pt1 | contig 15124 bp, 9 predicted proteins | sample 5400501 | NCBI WGS metagenome assembly WNFB01 (sample SAMN13153341, study PRJNA577476) | soil metagenome | isolation source: 200 cm saprolite under Douglas fir tree site 2 hole 1 | place: USA:California | collected 2015-04-18
ACGCGCTCCATCGCGTTGCCGGGCGCGGAGACGCGCAGCTCGAGGAGGCGCATCTGGGCGCGGGCCATGACGGCGAGGTAGTCCATGGTCATTTCGAAGTTGTCCTCGAAGACGTCGATGAGCCCTTCGACGCTCCCCTGGAGGGCGGTGACCTTCGTCTCCGTGGTGGCGGTGTACCAGCGCGCCCGCTCGGCCATGGACTCCACCCCGCCGAGGGGCACTCCCGGCCCGGCCGTGAAGGTGGCCTCGCCGCCCCGCGCCGTGCAGGTGATCGTCCCGCTGACGAGGAGGAGCACCGTGCCCGACGCCTCGCCCTCCTCCCATAGGCGGGTCCCGGCCGGGAAGGAGACCTCGGCCATCCCGCGCGACAGCTCCGCGAGGGCGTTGATGCTGCTCTGGGCGAACGGCGAGACCTGGCGAAGGAACAGGATCCGTTCGACGAGGTCGAGGTCTCCGGCCGGGGCGAGCGGGGCTTCGACGCGGGGGAAGATGTCGCCGTAGCGCGCCGACGGCAGCCGGCCCACGAGGTCGAGGAGCCACCGGCACACCTCGCGCAGCACGTGCTGGAGGATGGGGAAGTGGTCCTCGAAGATCTCGAGGGCGGCGTCCAACTCCACCTCGAGCGCGAGCGTGTCCGTCTCCGCCACCGCCGAGAGCCCCTCGGGGTCGCGCGCGAATATCGCGGCGCCGCCGACGAAGCCCGCCGAGGTGACGTGGCCCAGCCGCCGGCCCTTGCGCGCCAGGTGGACACGGCCGTCGAGGACGGCGTAGAGCGCTGGGATCGGCTCGCCTTCCCGCAGCAGCACGCTGCCCTTGGGGAAGAAGCGCTCCCGGCCGTGCTCGGCCACCGCCGCGAGGTCCTCGGCGGGGAGCCCGGCGAGCATGGGAATCCTCTTGAGGGAGAGGATGCGCTCGACGGTGCCGACGGTCGGCGTGCTAGTGGGCATGGACCGCGTCCTGCGATGGATCGGCGAGCTGGCGCAGCGCGCGCTCGATCACCCGGGAGACGAAGAAGCCGGCCCCGCGCCGGTCGATGCCTTCGAGCCGGCCGCGCAGCGTCGTCAGGCCCAGCTCGCCCACGTGGTACGCGGCGAGGCTCTGCACGGTCTCGCTGTCCCCCTCGAGCAGCGTGACCAGGACGGCCTCGTAGTCCAGGGGCGGGGCCTGGTAGTAGTGCGCGGCCTGGGCGAGCCGGACGCCGGCGGGAGCATCGTCCACGAGCGCGAGGACCGCCTCCCGCAGGGGCGGCTCGAGCAGGTTCTCGATCAGCTCCCGGCTGCCCGACCGCACCTTGGGGTTGCTGTTGCGCAGCCCGCGGTGGATCTGCCGCAGGTTCTCCCCGCGGTACTGCAGGCCGAGAAGCCGGAAGAGGCGCTCGCCGGCCTGGATCGCCTTGTCGCGCAGCAGCTCCGACAGCAAGGCGTGGCCACGCGTGGCCCTTCGCGGGTCTTCGCGGGCGCCCTTCTCCAGGACCGAGCGCCAGTGCACCAGCCGGAACGACGCTTCCAGCGTGCGCGCGGTCGCCTCTTGCAGGACGGCGGCGTCCAATCGCACGTCGGGATGGTCGGTGGCGATGCGGCCGAGCCCTCGGATCATGCGGAAGCGGACCATGCCGTAGCGTTCCGCCAGGAGGTGGCTCAGCAGGACGGGGCCGGCCTGGCCAGCGGTGAAGCGGCTGATGGTGCGGGGGAGGTGCCGCCGGATGTCGTGGGGCAGCGACCCGTCGCCGAGCGCCTCGTCGAGGAAGCGCAGCGCCTCGTCACCGTGCTCCAGGAACGCGTCGCGGGCCGCGTGCCGGGCCTCGCGCGTTCCGAGCATCGAAAGGAGCGCGGGCAGGAAGCGGGGGCTCTTCACCGCGCCCATGGCCTCGGCGGTGAGGGCCTGTACTTCGGGAGAGGGCGTTTCGGACAGGCGCACCAGCGCGTCCTCGAAGGCGTGACTCGGCTGGCGCCGGATCGCCCGGGCCAGGCCGGCCTGGGCCTCGGTCGAGCCACGCAGCGGCTCCTCGAGGCCGGAGCCCTCCGCCAGCCAGCCGCCGGAGACGAGGCCCACGAGAGCGGTCGCGCGCACGACGGCGCTCGGGTCGTCCATCGCCTTCGCCAGGACGCTCTGCTCCGGCTTCGCCGCCGAGCGGGCGCGAAGCGCCGCCGCGCGCACCTCGGGGTCGGCGTGATCGAGGAGGCGGTCGGCCACGGGGACGAAGTCCGTGCGGCCGGAGGTCTCGAACAGCTCCAGCGCGCGGAGCACCACGGGCCGCGAGGGATGGTAGAGGATGAGGGCGGGGACCAGCCGCTCGCGTCCCTCGGCGGCGAGCAGGTCCATCGCTCCCACCACCTCGGAGTCGTCGCTGCTGTTGAGGCCGGCGATGAGCGTCTCCAGCGAGGCGAGGTCCAGGTCGGGCAGGTCGGCGCGGTCGCGCATCGATCCCTGCCGGAGTGCGGTCCGGAAGAGCTCCAGGTAGTGGGGCTTCAGCTCGAGCGCCCATGCGATCCATACGACGCAGAGCAGAGCCGCCACCGATGCGAGAACGACGTCTCCCCGGCGCAGCGTCAGCTCTCCGAGGATGAAGATCGAGGCCAGGGCCTGCCCTCCCCGCTGCCCGACCACGTCGATGAGCGGCTTGGCGCGGGCGCGCAGGCCGTCGGGGATGGGTAGGAACAGCAGCTCCGTGGTGGTGCGATGAAGGGAGGGACGAAGCGCGCCGTCGGTTCCCTTGAGAATGAGGGCGGCCAGCAGCCCGCCTCCGAAGGCCACGCCCGCCGAGCCCAGCAGCAGCAACGTCGGCAGCACCCACAAGGCCCGATGCAGGCCGAGCACACGCAAGAGCCAGCCCATCGCCACGAGCTGCGCGGTCAGCGCCAGGATGTTCAGGACCATGTAGAACGTGGCGAAGAAAGCGCCCAGCTCGGCCGCGGGGACGTTCCTCGCTACCGTGCTCTTGAAGACGTAGTCGGCCAGCGTGACCGCGACGGTGGAGACGAGCACGAGGCCCGAGAGGCGCGTGAGGTAGGGGTGGTCGCGCATGAACTGCGCGGCCTCGGACAGGTTCGACGGCACGGTCTCGGAAGCCGTCTCGGCCCCGGCCCCCTCGGTGCGGCGCAGAACGAGGGCCGGCCCGATGCCGGTGATCGCAAGCGCCGCCGCCGAGGCCAGCACGAGGTACGAAGTCGGCAGGCTCGCGCTGATGAGCCGCGCCACGCCCGCCCCCGCCACCGCCCCCAGCACGCTGCCCAGGCCGACGACGCGGTAGATCCGCTTGGCCTGGGTGATCGTGTACATCTCCCCGAGGACGAGCCAGAACTGGAGGCCGGCGAGCGTGCCGACGAGGCCGGTCCAGATGTAGAGCGCACGCAGGGTCCAGGGGTTCCGCCAGGAGCCGAAGAGCCAGAAGAGGAACGTCACCGCCGCGCACGAGAGGAGCAGCTGCGAGAGGCGGTGCGTGCGGGTCAGGCTCCGCGCGCCGCGCCCGGGACCGACCGAAAGGCCGACCGCGACCGCGGCCATCGCCAGGTATACCCAGGGCAGCTGGGAGGGAGCGAGCCGGGCGAGGAAGAGCGCGTCGCGCGCGGTCTCGAGCAGCGTATGGCCGGCGAGGATCCCGAACAGCGTCAGGAACGCGGCGGTGACGCCCGGCCGTTCTTCGGGACGAACGTCAGTAAAGGCGCGCAGCATTGGGTCGGAACCTGAGACGATGGCAGACTACACCGCGCGCGTGTATCATCTCAACCCGGCGCCCCAGTGAGCTGAGAAGGAATGAGAGCATGGCCGAGAACCTGAAGCTCGCCCGCCTCTACCTGCTGCTGCTCGCCATCTTCACCGTGGGACGGTGGCTCCTGGGAACGTTCAACGTTCCCTACGAGAAGTACAACCAGGTGTTCAGCATCGTGATCCTGACCTTCAACGCCGGGGTCTTCTACGGCGCCTTCTGCCGGCGGTGGCGCCGATTCCGGCTGTGGCAGGCGGCCGGGCTGGGCCTGACGCTCGGCCTCATCAGCCAGCTCGTGATCTTCGCCGCGACCCTGCTGTCGTACGCCCTCGGCCTCCACACCTATTTCAACTACCCCACGGCGCTCCTGGGCCCGCAGGCTCCCCTCACCGATGTGCCGCTCGGCCAGGCCGTCCTGAGCCGGGTGGGCGGGCTCATCGTGAACCCGATCCTGACCGGCATCGCCGGCGCCCTCGGGTGGGCGGCGGGAGGCCTGTTACCAGAAAACTAGAGCCGCTCCACCCGCTCCTTCAGGGCGTGGAGGCTCTCGCGCAGGCCGCGCAGCGACTCACGCGCGTCGGCGAGGCGCTCGCGCTCGCTGCGCACGAAGCGGGTGTAGGGACCGATCGCTTCCCGCACGCGCACGAGGCCGTGCTCCAGCTCGTGGTCGAACTGCGACGTGAGGGCGTCCATGAGCCGCTCACGCATGGCCGCGACCTTGCCCCGCAGCTCGTTCTTGGCCCTCTCGCGCTTGGCGGGCAGGACGAGGAGGCCGATGAGCGACATTGCCCCCGCGGCCAGGATCCCCGTCACGTCGGCCATGGTGGTGGTCGCGAGGATCACGATCACGGTGCCGAGGCCGAGCGCCCCGACCTGCAGGGCGGCCACGCTCGCGACCGCCGTCTGCACCGAACCCGCCAGCCGGCTCGCCTCCGCCTCCTGGTCGTAGATCTCCACCGCCCGCTGGGCCTCGCGCTGAACGCGCTCGAGCAGGCGCGCACGGTCGTATTCGAAGCCGCCCCCGACCCGGCCCACCATGCGGTCGCCGTGGTGGAGCCGGCGGCGCTCCAGCCGTTCCATGACCGCCTGCCACTGGCGCATGTCGCTCGCGACCACCCAATCGATCACCTCGCCCACGCGGCGCTCGACCAGGCGGGGCAGGTCGGCGACCACGGTCTTCTCGAACTCGCGCTTGAGCTTCGATTGGTTGACGAGGTCGAACACCCGGCCCAGGCGAAGGGTCCCGTCGAAGAAGTCGAGGCCGCGCCGCTCGAACTCGAGCAGGACCTTCTCCACGTCGGAGAGGCGGAAGCGGAAGTTGCGGGTCAGGTCTTCCTTGTAGAGGACGAGCTGGCGCTCGATGTCGTCCACCGTCGCCACGTCCTCCCGCAGCAGCTCGAGGCGCTCCTCGGTCACCGCCAGGTGCCGGTCGAGCAGGTGTCCCCCCACGCCGAGGGGGTTGAGCAGCTTCAGGCGCACGCGCTCGTCCGCGTCGAGGCTGGCGGACACGTAGCGCTCCAGCGCCGGGAATCGGCTGGGAGCGAGCGCGGCCGGCTCGCCGCCCTTCGCGCGCTGCGCGAGCCGGGACGACACCGGGAAGACGTCGGGCGAGAAGCCGAGAAGGGCCCGCGCGCGGTCGGCCACGAAGGCCACGACCTCATCCACCTCCTGGTCGGAGCCGAGGATGTCGATCTTGTTGACGACGACGACGATCTTCTTTCCCCACTCCCGGATGGCCTGCAGGAACGCGCGCTCGCTCTCGGTGAACGGGCGGTCGGCGGAGCTGACGAAGAGGACGAGGTCCGAGCGGGGGACGAAATCGCGCGTCAGGGCCTCGTGCTCGCGCGCCACCGCGTTGGTGCCCGGGGTATCCACGATCGCCATGCCCCGCAAGACGTCCACGGGCGCGGTGAGGTGGTCGAGCCCGGCGCCTCCCGGCTCGCGGCCCACCGCGGGCCCATAGCGCAGCAGGCCCACCCGCGTCGTGGTCGGGGTGACGCCCTCCTCGAGGATCCGCTCCCCGAGCAGCGCGTTGATGAACGCGCTCTTGCCGGCGTTGAACTCGCCCACGACCACGAGCAGGAACAGCTCGTCGAGCTGCGCGATCGAGCGGGCGAGGGCCTCCTGATCCTCGGCCGCCAGGTCCAGGCGCGCCAACTGCACCTGCAAGGACCCGAGCAGGCCTCGCTCCTCCGCGAGGAGCGCCTGCTGGCGGGCGTCGAGGACGGGAGCGAGCATCCGGAGGGACGGGGAAAGACTTCAGAGCCAGTCTACGTCTTTTTTCCAACGGTCCGAGCAGGCCCTCCGTCCAAGCGTGTGGTACGGAGGGGAGGACGCGACGTCGGACTGGACCGCTCCCGGCAACCCACTGCCGAGGCTTGACTTCTCCGAGGAGGCGAGCTTGCCCGGTCAGGACGAGGCCGTCTTCTTCGAGGAGCTGTACCGGACCCATGGGGCGCGCATGAAGAGTGTGGCCTACAACATCCTGGGCAATCCCAGCGACGCCGAGGACGCGGTGCAGGAGGCGTTCCTGCGCGCGTATCGGGGGATGGCGGCGTTCAAGGGCACCGCCCAGGCCAGCACCTGGGTGTACCGCATCCTCGTGAACGCCTGCCACGACATCGGACGGCAGCGCCGCCGCCGCCGGGACGAGACCGAGCTGGTGCCCGAAGACCAGCTCCCGGCCTCGACGGCGCACGCCTCCGCCGATGCGCCGTTGCGCATGACGCTCGAGAAGGCGGTGGCCGCGCTGCGTCCGCGCCACCGCGACGTCTTCCTGCTCTTCGAGGTCGAGGGCTTCCTCCACCGGGAGATCGCCGAGATCCTCGACATCGCGGAGGGGACCTCGAAGTCGCTTCTCTTCGAGGCCAGGCGCGAGCTCCAGTCGGCGCTGGGAGACGTGCGGGGGAGGCAGTCGTGAGATACACCGACGAGGAGATCTCCAGGGCGGCGCGGGAGCTCCACCGCGAGTGGGAGAGCGCCGAGCTCTGGCCGCGCATCCAGGCCGCCCTGGCGGCCGAGGCGGCCCGGGCCGAGCGGCGCCGCGCCCCCTCCCGCGTGAGCGCCTGGCTGACCCTCGCGGCGGCGGCGGCGGTGCTCGTCCTCGGCGTCGCCGTCGTCCTGCGCATCCGCGCGCCGCAAGCGGGCGCCCCGCCCGCGGAGGCGGAGCGCCGCCTCCTCACCGACAAGGCGCTGCACGAGGTCGAGCGCACCGAGGGCGATTATGTCCGCTCGATCGAAGCGCTGTCCCGCGTGGCGGATCCGAAGGTGGAGGAGGCGGGCTCGCCCCTGATGATGAGCTACCGCGAGAAGCTGCTCCTCCTGGATTCGGCCATCGCCGAGTGCCGGGCCCGGATCGACCACAACCGCTTCAACGCCCGCCTGCGGCGGGAGCTGCTGTCCCTCTACCAGGAGAAGCAGCGCACCCTCCAGCAAGTCATGAAAGAGGACCCGGATGCCCTTTAGCTCCCCCGACGGCCGGCGGCGCCGAGCCGGCGTGGCCGTCAGCCTGCTCCTGCTCGGGACGCCGGCGGCCGCTTCCGCACGCGCGGCCCGCGAGGAGGTGGCGCGCGAGTTCTCGCGCACGGTGTCGATGCGCGCGGCCCAGGCCTTCCACCTCGAGCACCAGCAAGGGGACGTCGTCATCGGCACCCACGCGCTCGCGGAGGCCCGGATCGTGGCCCACATCCGGGTCTCGGCTCCGAGCGCGTCCGAAGCGTCGGAGGCGCTGCAGCAGGTGGCGATCGACGTGCAGGAGAGCCCGGCCGCCGTCGCGGTGCGGACCCGCTATCCGGACGCGCGCCGACACAACGTCTCCTACGCCGTCGATTACGACATCACGCTGCCGGAGACGGCGCCCCTGCTGGCGCGGAACAGCTTCGGTGACGTGTCGGTGAAGGGGCTGAAGGCCGAAGGCGACGTGCGCAACTCCCACGGCCGGCTGACCCTCAGCGACGCCCGGGGCCGGCAGCGGGTGGAGAACTCCTTCGGCGCGGTGGAGGTGGCCCGCGTCGACGGAGACGTCTCGATCACCAGCCAGAACGGCGCCGTCCGCGTCACCGAGGTCCAAGGGGCGCTCGACGTGAGCAACCGCTTCGCGAGCGTGGAGGCGCGGAGCGTGCACAAGGGAGCGATCGTGGTGAACAGCAACGGGAGCGTCCTCCTCGCGGACGCGGGCGGCCCGTCCCGGATCACCAACTCGTTCGGGACGGTGGAGGCCAGCATCATTCGCGGCGACCTCGCGGTCCTGAACGGGAACGGGAACGTGAACGTCCGCGGCGTGAGCGGTGCGGCCGACCTCCGGACCTCCTTCGGCGCCCTCACCTTCGAGGACGTCGGGCGCGCGCTGATCGCGGTCAACAACAACGGGCGCGTCGGCGGGCGCAAGGTCGGGGGGCCCGCGGAGATCCGGACGAGCTTTGGAGCCGTGGAGGTCGCGCTGGCGCAGGGCGACGTTACCGTGACCAACTCGAACGGGGCGGTGACGCTGCGTGACGTGGCCGGCGCGGCGGAGGTGCGCAGCACCTTCGGCCGCATCGAAGTGCACGGCGCGCCCAAGGGCGTGCGGATCATCGGGGGCAACGGCGAGGTGGCGGTCTCCAACGTCGGTCCCGCCTATCTCAAGACGAGCTTCGGCCCCGTCCAGGCGGCGAGCGTGGCCGGCTCCCTCGAGGTGGAGAACTCCAACGGGGCGGTCCATGCCGCGGACGTCAAGGGCCCGGTCACCGTGCGCACCTCGTTCGCGGCGGTGGTGCTCAGCGGCGTGGAAGGACCGGTGGTGGACGTGCGCAACCAGAACGGCGCCGTGGAGGTCGAGGCAATCCCCGGCCGCGCCTGCACGCGCATCACCCTCTCCACCTCGTTCGCGCCCATCCGCGTGCGGCTTCCCGAAGGCGTGGGTTACGACGTGACCGCCCGGACCTCGTTCGGCTCGATCCACAGCGACATGCCCGTCACCGCGTCCGGCACCATTGGCGCGGATTCGCTCAACGGACGCATCGGGCCCGGGGGCTGCGCGCTGACCCTGACCGACAGCAACGGCAACATCGAGATTCTGAAGGCGGTGAAGTAGGACTCTATCCGGTGCTCTGAAGGCCGGCGGCGATGCCGTTGACGGTGAGGGCGAGCAGCCCCTGCAGAACGTCGCGCTCCGGCGCCTGGTCCGGGGCGGCGCGCAGGCGCGCGAGCAGGCTCACCTGGACGAAGCTCAGCGGGTCGACGTACGGATTGCGCAGCCGGATGGACCGGCGAAGCACGGGAGAGATGTCGAGCAGAGCGATACGGCCGGTGGCCGTCAGCACCGCCGCCCGCGTCCGCCGCCACTCTTCGACGATGCGGGGGAAGATCCTCGCCCGGAGCGCGGGCTCCGCGAGCGCGTCGTAGATCCGGGCGACGGCCAGGTCGGCCTTGCCCATGCTGAGCTGGGCGTTGTCGATCAAGGAGCGGAAGAAGGGCCACTCGCGGTACATCTCCGCCCAACGGAGCCGGGCCTCCTCGCCCTTCGCCTCGACCTGGGCCGCATAGGCGCCGCCCAGACCGTACCAGCCCGGCAGCCCGTGCCGGCTCTGGGTCCAGCTGAACACCCACGGGATCGCACGCAGGTCCTCGATGCGGTCCGAATCCTCCCGCCGCGCGGGCCGCGAGCCGATGCGCAGGCCGGTGATCGCGTCGATCGGCGTCGCCTCGTGGAAGTAGCGCACGAAGTCGGGGTCGTCGTAGAGCAGGCGCCGGTAGGACGCCAGGGCCAGGGGCGAGAGCGCCTCCATCTCGGCCGCCCAGTCGTCGTGGGCGCCCTCGGGAAAGGGCAGGAGGGTCGCCCGGAACACCGCGTGGATCGTCTGCTCGAGGTGCCGGTGGGCGATGCCGGGGTGGGCATACCGGGCGAAGGCGACCTCGCCCTGCTCGGTGAGGCGGAGCCGGCCGCCCAGGGCGCCCGGGGGCTGCGCCATGATCGCGCGGCCCGTCGGGCCCCCGCCGCGGCCGATCGCGCCCCCGCGGCCATGGAACAGGAGCAAGGTGGCGCCCGCCTTGCGGCAGGCCGCGACGAGCGCCCGCTGCGCCCGGTACAGCTCCCAGTTGGCGGTGACGAAGCCGCCGTCCTTGTTGCTGTCCGAGTACCCCAGCATGATCTGCTGCTGGCCCCGCCAGGCTTCGAGCTGCCGCGCGTAGACCGGCAGCGCGAACAGCTCTTCCATCAGGCCCGCCGCGCGGTGCAGGTCTTCGATCGTCTCGAAGAGGGGCACGACCTGCAGGGTGCTGCGGGGCTGCGGGCCCGGGTCGAAGAGACCCCCCTCCTTGGCGAAGAGCAGCGGCGCGAGCACGTCCGCCGTGCCCGCCGTCATGGAGACGATGAAGACGTTGCAGGCGTCCGGAGTCAGCTCCTGCTGCAGCCGGGCGATCGCCTGGAAGAGCGCGATCGTCTCCGCCGTCGGGGCGGAGTACCCGCCGAGGGGACGGACGATGGGCCGGGGGTTCGCGATCTCCCGCGCCAGGACACGGGCCCGCGCGGGGAGGTCGAGGGCGAGGAAGTCGGGCTCCACCCCCGCAACCTGCAGCACTTCGGCGGCGGCGGCGGCCACGACGTGGCTGTGCTGGCGCAGGTCGAGCCGCGCGAGGTGGAACCCGAACACCGACACCCGGCGCCGAAGGTCGGCCACGAGGCCGTCGGCCAGCCGGGCCCCGTGGTGCTGGCGAAGGCTTTCGCCGATGAGGCGCAGGTCTTCGCCGAGCGCGACGGGCCCCGCGTAGGCGATGCGGTCGTCGTCGGGGCGCGGCGGCTCGGGCGGGGCGCCGGTGCCCCACAAGCGCTGCGCCTGACCGAGCACCGGGTCGTCGTCGCCCTCGGAGGCGATCCCGGCCCGCCGCCGCTCGCGCAGCCGGGCGGCGTTGATCCGCCGGGCGGCGGCGATGCGCGCCTGCATGAATCCGCCCTTGCGCCGGTAGGGCTCGCTGGCGAAGTGGAGGGTGAGTGACGCCGCCAGCTCCGGCATGGCCGCGGCGTCGGCGTCGAGCGACCGCGCCAGCTCTTCGGAGATGTCCCGAGGCTCCGCGGCCACGCTCAGCTCCCGCTCCAGCTCGGCGAGCGAGCCCTCGTAGAGCGAGAAAGCGGTCTCCCGGTGGAGGCGCAGCGTCTGCTCGGTGACCAGCGCCGTCACGTGGGGATGGCCGTCGCGGTCGCCGCCGATCCAGGACCCGAAACGAAGGAACGGCGGCACGTCGAAGGCCTCGCCGGGATAGGCGGAGGCGAGCGCCTCTACCACCTCGCGGTACAGGCGCGGCACCAGCTCCCAGAGGGACTCTTCGAAGTAGTAGAGGCCGTTGCGGACCTCGTCGAGGACACGGGGGGCGCGTCCCCGCACCTCCTCCGTGAGCCACAGCGACGTCACCTCCTCGCGGATCCGATCGAAGACGTGGAACCTCTCGTGAGAGGTGAGCCGCGGGTCGTCGAGCCGCTCCACGAGGTCGGACAGCCGCCGGAGCTTGAAAAGGACGGAGCGCCGCCGTGCCTCGGTGGGGTGCGCGGTGAAGACCGGCTCGACCAGGCAAGAACGGAGCAGCGAGCGCACGCGCTCCGCTTTCACCCCCGCGGCCGCCGCCTCCATCAGCGCCTGCCGCACGGACTCGCCCCGGGGCGAGTGGCCCGCCTGCTGCTCGCGCCGGCGCAGCACGCGCAGGCGCTGGTGCTCCTCGGCCAGGTTCACGAGGTGGAAGTAGGCGGAAAAGGCGCGGACGACGAGCCGGCACTGGTCGAACCCCAGCTCGTCGGTGCGGGCGCGCAGCCGCCGGCCCGTCTCGCCGAAGTCGTCGCCGTCCTCGCCGACGGCGGCGCGCATCTGCTTCGTGGCGGCGCGGTACTCCTCGACCAGGGCGAAGCCCGCCTCGCCCTCCTGCTCGCGCAGCACGTCGCCGAGGAGCCGGCCCAGGGTGTTGACGTCGGCGCTCAGCGGGTCGGGCTCGGGCTCGTGGGGCGCCATGAGCGGAGATTGTAGCCGTTTGACCCTTGCTCCTCGCAGTCGTAGCCTGCCCGGGTGAGCTCCGCCTCCCGTCCGGCGCCGGCCGAACGAGCCGCGACGGCGCCGCCGCCGGGCCCGGCCGGCCCCCGCCCCCAGCCCCCACCGCCGGCGGGACGAGCGCGCCGGCCCCTCCTCCCTTCGGTCTGGGAGGGCTGGGACGACGAGAAGCTCCTCGACCTGCGCCTGTGCGATCTCGGCCTCTCCATCGACGGCAGCGGGCTGGAGGATCGTCTCGCCGAGCTCTTCCGCGAGCTGGAGGCGCGAGGCTTGCGCTTCCGACCGCACTACTGGCTGTCGGACGAGTGGTTCTGTCCGGACGGCGTGCCCGGGATGGCGATTCCGTTCTATCTCGCCCATCCCCGCCTCGCCCGGCTGGAGCAGAGCCAGATGCTCGAGGTGGAGGGCGGGACCCGGGAGTGGTGCCTCAAGATCCTGCGCCACGAGACCGGGCACGCCATCGAGAACGCCTACCGCCTGCGGCGGCGCCGGCGGAGGCAGCAACTGTTCGGCCGCACCACCAATCCCTATCCCGAGTACTACGCGCCCCGGCCCTACAGCAAGAGCTTCGTGCTCCATCTCGACGCGTGGTACTCGCAGAGCCACCCGGACGAGGACTTCGCGGAGACCTTCGCGGTCTGGCTCAGCCCCGAGAGCGAATGGCGCACGCGCTACGCGGGCTGGCCCGCCCTCCGCAAGCTGGAGTACATGGACGACCTGATGAAGGACCTGGCCGGCCAGGCGCCCCTCGTGGTCTCGCGCCGCAAGCCCGAGCTGCTCTCCCGCCTGCGCCGCACCCTGCGCGAGCACTACCGGATCAAGCGCCGCCACTACGGCCTCGACCATCCGGACTTCTACGACCGCGACCTCAAGCGCCTCTTCTCCGACGCTCCCGAGCACGCGGGCAACCCCACCGCGGCCGGCTTCCTCAACCGCATCCGGCGGGAGGTGCGGCGGCGCGTGGGCCGGTGGACGGGCGCGTACCAGTACACGATCGACCAGGTCCTCGCCGACATCGTGGCCCGCAGCCGGGAGCTGAACCTGCGCCTGGCCGGCCCCGAGGAGGAGGCCAAGCTCGAGTTCATCACGCTGCTCACCGTGCAGACCATGAACTACCTGGCCAGCGGCCGCCACCGCGTCGCCCTGTGAAGAAGAAGCCCGTGCGCCGGCTCCGGATCCTCGCCCTCATGCACGAGGCGCTCGTGCCCCCCGACGACGCCAAGGGCGTGGACCTGGAGGCGGCGGAGTGGAAGACCGAATACTGCGTCGTCACCACGCTGCGCCGGCTGGGCCACGAGGTCTTTCCCCTCGGGGTGGGCAGCAACCTCGGCGTGATCCGCAACGCGATCCACGAGCTCGAGCCGCACATCGCATTCAACCTCCTGGAAGGCTTCGACGACGTCGCCACCTGGGACCAGAACGTGGTCGCCTACCTCGAGCTGAGCAAGATGCCCTACACGGGCTGCAACTCCCGGGGGCTGCTCCTCGGCCGCGACAAGGCGATCGCGAAGAAGCTCCTCACCTATCACCGGATCCCGGTGGCCGACTTCGCCGTGTTCCCGCGGGGACGCGCCGTGAGGCGGCCCAAGCGGCTGAGCTTCCCCCTCTTCGTGAAGTCGCTGACCCTGGACGCGTCCATCGGGATCTCCCAGGCCTCGGTGGTGGAGGACGACGAGAAGCTGGTGGAGCGCGTGAAGTTCATCCACGACAGCATCGGCACCGACGCCCTCGTAGAGCGCTACATCGAGGGGCGCGAGCTGTACGTTGGCATCCTCGGCAACCAGCAGCTCGAGGTGCTGCCGATCTGGGAGCTGTCGTTCACCAAGATGCCGGAAGAGAAGCGGCGCATCGCGACCGAGAGGCTGAAGTGGAGCCTCACCTACCAGAGGAAGCACGGCATCGTGAGCGGGGAAGCCAAGGACGTCCCCGAGGAGATCGAAGCCCGCATCCGCGACATCTGCAAGCGGACGTACCGGAACCTGATGCTGAGCGGCTGCGCGCGCATCGACTTGAGGCTCACCGAAGCGGGTCAGGCCTACGTCATCGAGGCCAACCCCAACCCCCAGCTCTCCGAGGACGAGGACTTCGCCCAGGCGGCCAAGAAGGCGGGCATCGACTACGACACGCTGCTCCAGCGCATCGTCAACCTCGGCCTGCGCTGGGAGCCGACGCGTTTGGGGTAGCAAGACACGTAGCAGCGAGCGAGGGGGTGCTTTCCCTGTCTCGTACCCCCCCGTCCTACCTTCCGATGGCGGCGCCGTCCGGCACCCGCCGATCGGTGCCGCCCTCGAGCATGTTCTCCTTCGCGTCGTAGAGGACGGCCTGGGCCACGCCCTGCGAGTCGATCTCGTGGAGCTGGTGGCCCTTGGCCTTCAGCAGGTCGATCGTGTCCGGCGAGAGGCCGAAGCGCTCGTACTGGATGCGGTCGGGCAGCCACTGGTGATGGAAGCGGGGCGCGTCGATCGCCTGCTGCGCGTTCATCCCGAAGTCCACGACGTTGAGGATGGTGAGGAGCACGGTGTTGATGATCGTCCGTGCGCCCATGCTGCCCACGACCAGGAACGGCTTGCCGTCGCGGGCCAGGATCGTGGGCGTCATGCTGGAGAGCATGCGTTTGCCGGGCGCGGCCAGGTTGGGATCGGTGCCGATGAGGCCCTTGTCGTCGGTCAGCCCCGGCCCGGCGTTGAAATCGCCCATCTCGTTGTTCAGCAGGAAGCCCCCGCCGGGCACCACGATCCTCGATCCGTAGCCGAGATCGAGCGTATAGGTGAGCGAGACCGCGCCGCGCGCGTCGTCCATCACGGAGAGGTGGGTCGTCTCTTCGCCCTCCGCCGGCCACGTGAAGGTCGAAGGCGACGACACCGAGGCACGCTCCGGCCGGATCGTCCGCCGCAGCTCCTGGGCGTACTCCTTAGAGACGAGCCGCTCGAGGGTCGGAGCGATGCCCGGGTTGAAGGCCGGATCGCCGAGGTAGCGCGCGCGGTCGGCGTACGCGCGGCGCATGGCCTCGGCCACGAGGTGGACGCCGGCGGCACTCCGGAACCCCTGCTCCTTGAGGTCGTACCCTTCGAGCACGTTCAGCATCTCGATGAGCGCGGTTCCTCCGCTGCTGGGCGCGGGCATGCTGTAGACGTCGTAGCCGCGGTAGGTCCCACGCAGCGGCTCGCGGCGTATCGCCCGGTAGGCGGCGAGGTCCGCGCGCGTGATGAGGCCACCGCCCGCCTTCATCTCCTTCTCGATGAGCGCCGCCGTCTCGCCCTCGTAGAACCCGGCCGGTCCCCGATCGGCGATGCGCTCCAGCGTCCGGGCCAGATCAGGCTGCTTGAGCACGTCGCCCATCTCGTAGGCCACGCCGCTGCGGCTGAACTGCGCGACCGAGGCCGGGTACTTCTTCATCTCCGGCAGGACT
>WNFB01002866.1_pt1 | contig 15124 bp, 15 predicted proteins | sample 5400501 | NCBI WGS metagenome assembly WNFB01 (sample SAMN13153341, study PRJNA577476) | soil metagenome | isolation source: 200 cm saprolite under Douglas fir tree site 2 hole 1 | place: USA:California | collected 2015-04-18
TCACATCAGTACCGCCGGGGAGCGTGCCGTTAAAGCGGAAGTATTCTTGTCGCTGCGCCACAATGGGGCTGTCGGAGCTGACTTCCGCCGAAACTGAAGGGGTACTCTGGGCAAAAGCAGCCGAGGCCCTGTTGACATCAAAGAAGTACTGGGACTGGGGGGCAACAGCTACGCTGGTCGCATTGGTCGCTCCGTTGCTATATTCTAGATTCACCGTCATATTTGCCGTCACGCTTGGGTCGAAGTTTGCCAATACTATGTACTCATGGAAATTTGTACCTGTGTAGCCCTCCGCGAAGAGCCAGTCTTTGCCAGGAGTTGGCGCGCCTATGACCGAGGCCGCACCCGTCACAGGCCCACTGATGTTTGAGCGCGATGTACTGAAGTAGGTTGGACGCTCCACCGCCACCGGCTGATCAGAGTGAACATAGAGGGCACTGGTGCGATTAATGCCCAACGCCGCTGGCGAGGTAGTACCGCGCGCTCCCGCCGCCACCACTATCTGTGTGGTGGCAATCTGCGTCCCACCGGCTACATAGCTCAGCGTGACAGTAGCACTTTTGCCTCCCGGTGGATTGAGGATGGTGATGAAGCTGGAATAGTTGCGCTGAGACTCTACGTCGGCAAAGTAGAAATCCTGCCCCAGGCTGGTCGCACCCAGGACATCGGTGCCGCTGCTTATAGCGTTAAAGGTAAAGTACATGGGGCGTTCGGCTACGATGCCTACGCCATTCAAAGAGGTGACTATCATGGAGACTGCATGGCCCGGGCCGCTATAGGAAATGTGTAGTTCGTCATTTACATTGACGGTGGCGCGGCTCTGAGGCGGAACAGTATGCACAATGGCTGGGCCTTGGCCCGTGCTAAAGAGGTATTTCACCTGTACCTGCGCCGCCTGTTTTGTATCCGGGTTCTCAAGCGTCAGAAACTCCTGGAAATTCCCACCGGTATAGCCCTCGGCAAAATACCATGTTTTACTGGTGGCCGTGGTACGGGTCGGTGCTCCGAGACTGAGCGTTATGAGGCTCTGCGCCAGGTTCGACGCGCTGCACGAGCCAAGTCCCGTCGCCAGGTCATACATGCTGGCGTCGGGATACGCCCCATTGTTCCCTATGTAGTCGTTGTTATTCGCTCCACCAGGTACGGGCACAACGTCATGGAAGGCACTGGAATAGGAGGTGCCTCCCAGGCCGTGAGATATACCATAGAGGCTCGGATTGAGAAAACCTAGCTGGTAGCCATTGGCCTTGAACGCTGCCTGATTGGCCAGGGCGACCATCGCTGCCCAGACCGGAGCCGCCGCCGAGGTACCTCCAACGACGCGCCAACCTCCGCCCGCGCACCCTCCAACACTACAATAGACATCGTAGCCCGTTTGTGGATCGGCATTGATGGATACATCTGGAACTTCGCGATAACCCGTTGAGTACGCATTATATACGCCAGGTCCTTGCTGCCAGGAAGGCATACTCCACACCTGGCTCACCCCGCCGCCGCTGGCTCCATCCTTAATGGCGCGGTCATTCCAGACCTGCTCCGACTGATAGGTATTGTCGGGGTTGATGCGCAGCGAGGTGCCCCCTACTCCCGTCACATAGGGCTGCGAGGCGGGATCATCTACAGCGGGATTGGTATTCGCGCCAGTCTTTGGATCATAGCAGCCCGTCGCCCCAAGGTCGCCACTGGCCGCTAAGATGGTCTGTCCCTGCGCTGCGGCAGCCTGGAAAAAGATATTCTCCTGCTGTATCTCGTTGGCAACGCCCGCGCCCTGTTCGCAAAAGACCCAGCTTGTACTGACGACTGGCGTGCCATCACTGACGATACGCGCCCAGGCGTCGTTGTAGGCGGCCAGAGAATTGATCGAGGCTTCGTAGACCCGTAATGTGGCCAGTCGGGGCGCCAGCCCCAGTACCATCTCCATATCGAGTTCAACCTCTGCGGCATTTGCTCTTGCCGCCCTATTGTAACCATCAATAGGAATGGTCTGGATGGCGGTACTGTTCCCACCGAAACACGAGGCATACAGGGCGATATCATTGGACGAGAACCCATCTAACTCAAGCAAACCAACGCTCTGTCCCTGTCCAAGTGTACCCTGGCCATAGAGTTGGGCGAAGTCGTAAGCGGTGGCGATCTGCGAAGGTGTATAGGAGGTGGGTACGGTGGCAGCGCCGGGCTGGGGACAGGTGATGGACGAGGATTTTGAGGAGGTGAGAGCGGGCTTGATCTGGCCATTAGCCAGGGGTGTGCGGCGGTACTGTACCAGGCTGTCTAGCCCCGCCACCGAGGCAACCATTGGAGCTAACGAGACAGGTAGAGAAGGAGCAATGTCGTTGGCATAAAAAATTTGTCCGTTTTTTGCTTGATAATTATTGATCTGCACCTGAAATGCCTGTTCGGCCTGCGCTACGCTGCCGCGCGCATCCACAAGCAAATGATTGGCATAGGTTGCGGTGATCGTCAGGCCCTGAGAACGTAAATAACCAATCACAGCCGCCTCACTTGAGGGCAGCGGAGCATACAGTGCGGCAAAGGTCGCGGCATTCAAATAGTGATGATACAGCGGTGAGCCAGGGTTGCTAATCTGCTGCAAATAGGAGGCGAGACCGGCCTGGTTACGCAGGCTCAGACCAACAGCCAGGTTGATCGATTGATTTGTGGCCGTCCGTGCCACTACCTGGCTGCTACTGGTATAGCTAGCAATACTGCTGGGCAATTGCACGCGCCCAGACGCCGGGGTTGCATGAGTAAATGTGGATAAATAGGCCCATAGGACGCTTCCTATAATGATGCTACTGAATAGAGGAACGAGCACTATCGGATATACGCTACGTATACGAAGCTTCATACAAAATACCTTCTCTCACCTGTTTACCAATATACAAGACACCATAAATACACTGAAATTGCTCTCCTTTGTTTGAACGTAACCCAGCAAGTTTTCCGTGGATTTTCGCGGGTAAATGAGTGAAATATATGCTTGTTCAGAGAACCAGGGCATGGTATGATAACAGCAAAAGCGGGTAGGGGGGGCAATCAGTCATGGCGAAACCGAAGAATAAGAAGACCCAGGAGGAGCAACAACGAACACAACCATTTGATACGACCTTCAAAGATTGGATACGGCAACAAGCACGCGCTATCTTGCCGTTGCTCCTTGTAGGAGCAATCTATGAAGACACTCTTGACGTCGAAATTATCAGACCAACAATGAGGGTAGATAAAGTCTTCAAGATCATCTTCATGGGCAAGGTCTATATCTTCCATATTGAGTTCGAGTCGGGCACAGACCCTCATATGGTTTCTCGGTTACTGATCTACAATGCTATACTCTATCACGATTATCAACTACCAGTAATCTCAATGATTGTTTATCCATTCAAAACGAAGATAGCCGAGTCTCCCTTGCAGGTGAGCCGTGAGAATGGAAACATCATCACATTTGACTTTCTGACATTACCGTTGTTCACTTTAGATGCCGAACAATATGTACGGGAACACCTGGTCTGTATGTATCCATTGTTGCCAACAATGCAGGGAACCAACCATGTGATGATGCAGCAAGCGATGGATGAGCTAGCAGAACTGTACCGGGAGGACGAAGTTACCTTAGCCCAACAATTCGTCTGGATGAACCTCTTGTTGGAACGAACCGAGACAATTGCTCCACCAGAGAAAGTAGCCATAAAGGAGGCATTGAAGATGTACGATAGGTTATGGAGCGAAAGCCCCACGATAAAAAAGATACGTACTGAGAGCGAAACCCAGGGGGAAGTGCGAGCCGCGCAGAGGATGTTAGTCAACTTTGTCAAACTACGTTTTCCCGCTCTTACTGAACTGGCTCAGCAGCGTATATCGCAGATCAACAAACCTGATGCGCTCGATCTCCTGGCTCAACAGATATATACCGCCCCCGATGAACATATGGTTCGTTGGCTTCTCAGTACACCTGTTGCCTAAGTAGAGCAAAATATGAAAGCAGCAGAAAACCAACTCCTTCCATTTCTTGAGGAAAGAATGCATCCACCTGACAAGAAGCCCAGTGCATTAGCGAGGAAAGAAATGTTGAGCTTACTCCTTTTACCAAGGGCATATATTTGTCGCTTTGCCACGGCTGAAACTGCATTCTTTCTAGCACTCTTGGTGATCGTGAGCAGTTGCTCATCTACAAGTATCCCTACGACAAATATCCCTACTGCCACACCAGGGGTCATCTCAACTTTGGCACCCACTTCAACTCCAACACCAACTCCAACAGCCCCACCTTTGGGAGCAGTGCCGCAAGACTGTCCTCCTGGCCCAAGACTCCAAAACATTTTCACCGACATTATCCCTGTTGTCGGCGGTTCTCCAGTCTGGGCGGCAGGCTTTGTCGGTCCTCACGCTATCCTACATGTTGGTAATGGGATAAGTACTCAGAATAATGTGTATACTCAACATGGATGGTATCGAAAGATCCTATGGCGGGTAAGCACAAACTCCCCAAGTCCCGTAACACTTCACGGCGGCTCTCTACATGATGGTACACCTCTGTGGTTTCAGATTGGTAATCAAGACCTAACGCTCTCACCGGTATTAGATCCAGGAAATGCAGGAGAACAACCTTGGACAAGCTTCCCATCCTACATATTTATTCCCCAAGCGGGCTGTTACTATCTTGAGGCTCATTGGTCGAGCGGAAGTTGGCGTATTACCTTCGCAGCAGGTTTATAGAAGATAGAATGAACAATACATATTCCTTTGCTCGACTAATAGCGCTTCTTGCTCTCGCCTCGGTTCTCGTAACCTGTTCTCAGGCTCCACCACCACAAGCAACAAACACGCCAACACCAACGTCCTCACAAGCAACCGCTATCTCAGCACCATCCCCAACCCCAACGCCTCCACCTCTGGGGCTAGCACCACAGAACTGTCATTGCGGCCCAACACCTCGAACCATTTTCTCCGATGTTGGGCCTGGCGTTGGTCGCTCTCCCGTCTGGGCCTTTGGCTTGGATACCACCATCCGTATTCCCTCTTATTTCACGTATACGCAGTATGGCTGGACGTGGAAGATCATCTGGAGAATGGCAAAGAGTTACACTCACCCGGTAACACTGCGCGGGAGAAACCTGCACAATGGCACTCCACTGTGGTTTCAGATTGATGGTCAAGACTCAAACACTTCGCCAGCACCAGTATTGGACCCTGTCCATGCTCTGCGCAGTTCAAACAGTGAGGAGAATTGGGTTGAATGGGGATCCTATGTGTACATTCCTACAGCAAACCTCGCCATGCATCCTTGACGAATCCCAGTAGTGAGATTGGCGCATGTTCGCTCATAGAAGTTGGCTTTTAGAGCCGAGTCTTTCACTCCCAAAGCGCCTTTTTCCCGCCATCGTCACTGCCGGGATTTGTAAACCCTCCGTGGCGGGGTTTCGATTTTCCAGTCCCCAAAACGGAAATAAAATCAAGTATTGACTTAATTAAGGAAATGTTTTATAATCCACCTTATGGATATGTTTGTTGCACTTGCCGATCCTACAAGAAGGAACATTTTAGAACTACTTGCCACCAGGGGTGAGTTAGCTGCTACTGCTATCTACGAGCAATTTCCTGTCAGCCCACAAGCGGTCTCACAACATCTCAAAGTGCTCCGTGAGGCAAACTTAGTGGAGATGGAAAAACATGCACAAAAGCGTTTGTACCGCCTCAATCCACAGACGCTGTCTCAATTTGAAGCATGGGTTCAGCAAATGAAGCAGAGGTGGGAAGAGCGTTTTGCTGCATTAGATACTGTACTCGAAATTGAAAAAAAGAAGCTCGTGAAGAGCAAACAAGAAAGCAGGTGAAGATAAATGACAAAAAATAATAAAACAAAAATTACTGCAGAACCAGGGAAACAAGAAATACTCATCACGCGCGAATTCGATGCACCGCGAGAGCTCGTTTTTAAAGCATGTACGGATCCAAAACTTATCCCGCAATGGTGGGGACCGAGATACCTTTCAACCCAAGTTGATAAGATGGACGTGAGACCTGGTGGCCAATGGCGATTTATCAATCGAGACGCTGAGGGAAAAGAATACGCGTTTCACGGCGTGTATCACGAAATACTTGCACCTGAGCGCATTATTGATACCTTTGAGTTTGAAGGGTTACCGGAAACAGGACATGTGACTCTGGAGACGATGAAACTTGAGGAATTGCCTGGAGGAAGAACCAGGTTAACTTCTCAATCTGTTTTCCAGTCAGTCGCTGACCGCGATGGCATGCTCCAAGGTGGCATGGAAGAAGGAGTCAATGATACCTATGATCGTCTTACAGAACTTCTGAAAAAGATGTAGAGGGACACTTGGAGCGCCTGAGCGCCCCCGCAGAGCTCAGTCGTCTGTGCTGAGGTCCTCGCCGAAGGAGATCATGTTGCCATCGGGATCGGTAATCACCGCTTTTCGGTAGAGCCCTGGCACTGTGTCGATCGCTCCGGGAGCAAGCCCTCGTTCCCCAAGCTCAGCGACATGGTCCTCCAGGTCGTCCACGAGGAGCGTGAGCAAGGCTTTGCCGGCGCGGTTGGTGTCACCGACCACGTAGATCCATCCTGTATCTGCTACATGCCACATGGATTCGTTTTCCGTCACGATGACATCTGGGGGCCGTCCGAAGAAGCGCTTGTACCACACGAGCGCCGAGTCGTAGTCGGCCACGGCAATGCCAGCGAAGACATGGTTGATGGTCAATGTAGCCTCCTTTGCCATTTGTTGCGTCTCGATCTCTTGTAAATGTCAGGATGAAAGATGAAAACGGAACAAAGCTATGAAGTGACTGAGAAGCAGGAAATGTAATGCATCATTTTATTTAATTATATCAATTCAAGCCATCGAAGTAGTGGTCAATGTACGTATCACATCGAGCAATTCCCGCACATGAAATGGCTTGATAATCACATGCTTTACACCTAATGCGGCTGCATCAGGGCCACCCATAGCGGCAGTAATCACGATAACGAAGGGGAGAGGGCGAGTGACTTCCCACTGCGCATGCAGTTTTTGCAGAAATGCGTGGCCATCCATGCCAGGCATAGCGAGATCGAGCAGAATGACATCGGGGTATCGTCCCCCACGCGAGGCGTCATCCATCCATGCTAACGCTTCATAGCCTTCCGCAGCTTCAGCCGGTTCGTACCCATCGAGTTCGAGTGCCCAGGATACCATGTCCCGGATGGCCGGGTTGTCATCCACGACCAGCACAATCGGATGATTGCCCCCAAGATATTTGTTCGCTTGACTCATGCCCACCCCCTCTCTGTTCTCCTCATTCGCAAGTGTTGTATCTGGTGCTGCAAGCAGTGCTGCCGTTGGCAACACTGCTTGCAGCACCAGATACAACACTCATCAAAATCCTAAAAACTTTGTAAAAAGCTGCTGATGGTCAGGTGAAACGACTCTGGTTGCTCCAGGTTTGAAAGATGACCTGCATTTGGGATGACTGTGTATTGCGCGTTCGCAATGTTGGCGGCGTAGTCTTGAGCCACGGCTGGTGGGGTCAAGACATCGTGCTCACCAACGAGCACTAATGTTGGGCAGGCGATGCCAGCAAGCAGGTCAGTCGAGTCGGCTCGCTGCGCCATGCCGCGAGAGGCTGCGGCAATGCCCTGCGTAGTGGCTGCATCGATCATGCGCCGGATACGTGTCTCAACCTCTGGATGGTGCTGGCGCGTCTCCTCTGAGATCAATCTTGGTATTTGAAGATCCGCAATGGCTCCTGCTCCCCGTGACTCGGCCAGGCGCGCTACATTTTCACGGTTTTCTCTGGTTTCAGCGGTATCCGCCCCAGGTCGCGTATCCGCCAGGAGTAACCCCTTCACCCGTTGAGGGTACTTTCGCAGAAAGGCAAAGGCGGCGTAACCGCCCATGGAAAGCCCGCAGAGAATGGCATCTTGCATTCCCAGGACATCCATTAGCCCGGCCACGTCATCGGCAAATTGCTCCATAGTCGAAACGTCTGCGGTGATTTCGCTTTCTCCAAAGCCACGCCAGTCCAGGGCTACAAGGCGATAATGCCCCTCTGCCAGAAGGGCCATCATCTCACCGCTCCACATGCTTCTATTCAACGGAAATGCATGAAGGAACAGCACTGGTTGCCCGATACCATGATCGTCATAAGCAATGTTGACATTGTTTACGAGTGCTTTCATTGCGCTGCTGTTGCTCCATCGGCCTGCTCGTGGGCATGATACGAGCTGCGCACAAACGGGCCGGACTCCACATGACGAAAACCTATCTTCCTGCCCTCGGCCTTCAAAGCGGCAAATTCCTCAAGTGGCACGTAGCGTTGAATTGGCAGGTGGTCAAAAGATGGGCGGAGATATTGTCCGATGGTCAGGATATCGACCTTATGCTCATGCATGTCGTGCATAACTTCGATAACTTCATCCCATGTCTCGCCCAGTCCCAACATAAAGCCCGACTTTGTTGGCGCGGCAGGGTTCATCTCTTTAGCCCATTGTAGCACTTGAAGAGAACGCCGGTAAATCGCCTGGGGCCGTACACGTTTGTAGAGCCTGGGCACCGTCTCTACATTGTGATTGTAGACATCGGGTTTCGCATCGATGACCACCCGCAGGGCTTCGTAGACGCCCTTGAAGTCGGGGGTCAAAACCTCCACTTTACAGTTCGGATTCATACGACGAATCCAGCGAATGGTGGCGGCGAAGACTGCCGCCCCGCCATCCTTCAACTCGTCGCGGTTGACAGAGGTAACGACCGCGTGACGCAATTCCATCTTCTGTACGGCTTCGGCTACCCGCTTCGGCTCTTCCCAGTCCAGTCCAATTGGGCGTCCAGTCTCTACCGCGCAGAAACCACAACTGCGGGTACAGACCCGGCCCAGGATCATGAAGGTGGCGGTCTTATGGCTCCAACACTCTCCGATATTCGGGCAGCGGGCCTCCTCACAGACGGTGTGCAGTTCTTTACTGCGCATGAGCTGCTTGAGATTTTCGTAGTTTTCACCCTTCGGTGGGCGCACCCGCAGCCATTCAGGACGGCGTTCTGGAATGATGGTCGTCATGTGCTCGTTTCCTTAGTATACGTCTATTTCTCGTCCATAGCTCTGCAATTTTGTGCGCACGGCCTGCAGGAAGCCGCCAGCACCCGCGCCATCCAGGATACGATGATCGAAGGAAAGGCACAGGTACATCATGGAACGCACAGCAATGGCATCGTCCTCAATCACCACAGGCCGCTTGACTACAGAATCCATGCTCAGAATACCGGCATGTGGCTGGTTAATAATCGGTACTGAGATAATTGTACCAAAAGTACCGGGATTATTCACCACAAACGTGCTATTTTGCATGTCCTGTACCGTCAACTTATTGGCACGCGCGCGCTGGGCAATGGCCGCGATCTGCTTTGCTAAACCGGCCAGGGTATACTGATCGGTGTCATAGAGTGTCGGCACGACCAGGCCCGCGTCGGTAGCAACTGCCATACCGAGGTTGATACGCTTCTTGATGATAATCTTGTTGTCTTCCGTCCAACTGGAATTGACCATGGGAAATTTACGAATCCCCTCGCAGACGGCTTTCATCACAAATGGCACGTAGCTAATGCCATAGCCCTCACGGCGTTTGAAGTCTTCCTTGTTTTTCTCCAGCCACTTGGCGATATTGGTCATATCGACCTCTACCACCGTTGTGGCATGAGGGGATGTGCGCTTGCTGCGTACCATGTGTTCGGCTATCGCCAGGCGCATGCGGCTGGGTGTTACCAGTTCTTCGTCTTCTCCCACCGTCGTTGTGGGGGCAGGCGTTGCTTTTGGCGCGGCTGGTGTGGGTGTTGCGGGGATTGGTGCGGGGGTTGGTGCAGCAGCAGGCGTGGGGGGCGCGCTAAAGCGGCCCCCTACGGAGGCCGTGACGGGCTGGGCCTGTTGCTGGGCGACAAAGGCCAGAATATCTTCTTTGCGTACCCGTCCATTGGCGCCGCTGCCTGCGATCTGGTTCAGATCGATGTCATGCTCACGCGCCAGGCGGCGGGCTAACGGGGAGATGCGCTGTCGCTCCTCCTCGTCTCTGCGCTGCGAGGAGACACCCTCACTGGCTCCATTGCCTGCTCTGCTGCTTGCAGGCTCCATCACCGGCGTGGCCGCCTGGGCAGTACTCTTTACCGGCGCGGCATCAGGGCCGGGTGCTGCCTCCGCTTGCGGAGAGGCCGAGACATCAGCATTTTCCTCGATGAGAGCGATGTCTACGCCAACAGCGACCGTCTCGTCAGCTTTGACCAGAATCTTCGCCAGGCGACCCGCAATGGGTGATGGTAATTCGGCATTGATTTTATCGGTAATGATCTCAACCAGTGATTCGTCTTTTTCGACCCAATCGCCTTCGTTTTTGAGCCACGACCCCACAGTCCCTTCGGCAACCGACTCTCCTAAACGAGGCATCTTTACCGGCGTTGGCATAAGCAACTCCTTTGTTCACTTGGCGAATATCCGTAAGCATTGCTGGTTAGTATGCGGCTAACTTGCGCGCCGCTGTCAGAATCTTCTCGGCATTTGGTAGATAGGCATCCTCCAGCGGCGGCGCATATGGGAATGGCGCGTCGGGAGCGGCTACACGGGTGATTGGCCCGTCCAGGTACTCAAAAAGGTCTTCGGCCAGAATGGCGGATAGCTCGGCACCGATCCCCCCCGTCATGGTATCCTCATGCACAATCAAGACTTTGTTGGTGCGCTTGACCGATTCGAGGATAGCCTCGCGGTCGAGTGGGGAGAGGCTGCGCAGGTCGATTACCTCGATCTCCAGGTCATCCTCTTCCTCAAGCGTGCGGGCCGCCCTCAGGCATTGATGCACCATCGCGCCATATGTCAGCACGGTCATATCCTCACCATCGCGGCGGATGATGGCTTTGCCTAACGGTACGATATAGTCTTCGGCGGGCAGCTCCTCGCGCAATTCCGGCAGGCGGTAGAGCAGCTTGTGTTCCAGGTACAGGACGGGATTGTTGTCGCGGATGGCCGCTTTTAATAATCCCTTGGCATCATAGGCTGTCGAGGGTATCACGACTTTGATCCCTGGTGTGTGGAAGAACCAGGCCTCTGGACTGGCGGAATGGAATGGACCGCCCTTGGTACCACCACCGGAAGGACCGCGAATCACTATTGGCACGGGCATACCTGCCCGCCAGTACATCTTGCTTGCCATGTTGATGATCTGGTCAAAGCCGCAGGTGATGAAGTCGATGAACTGCATCTCCGCGATGGGGCGCATGCCCATCAGGGCCGCTCCAACCGCGGAACCGATGATGGCCGCCTCGGCCATGGGCGTATCTATCACGCGCTCCGGCCCAAACTCTTCCAGCAGGCCCGCGCTGACTTTGAAGGCCCCGCCGTAGGTTCCTACATCTTCGCCGAGGAGGAAGACGGCTTCATCGCGCTGCATCTCTTCGCGAATGGCCTGTCCTATTGCTTCTAAATAGGTTACTTTTGCTGCACTCATCGCTGTCCAACCTCCTCTGGCACATTTGTATTCATCATGGTGGTGAACGGCTCACCTGTACGCCGGTCCAGTGCATTGATATAGCGCGGGTCTTCGGCACCAGGCTCGCCAACGATGGCGATAGGCCCATCGGGAGCAAACACGTAATCAGCCACCGTCGCACCGTCGGGAGCGGGACTTTGTTCCGCAAAACTCACCGCGTCATCGACGGTTGCCTTAACTTTTGCCTCGATCTCGGCTTTGTTGGCCTCCGTCAAGATGTGCTTTTGCGTTAGATACTCTTCAAAACGCACGATTGGATCTTTGGCGATCCACTCTTCGTGCAGTTCCTTTGGCACATAATCGGCTTTGTCGGCCTCCGAGTGCCCGCGCACGCGGAACGTTTTACACTCCACCAGGGCGGGGCCTTTGCCGCTGCGTACATGTTCTACCGCTCGCCCAACCGCCTCGATTACCGCCATCACATCGTTTCCATCGACGCTCTCGCCCGGCATCCCATAGGCCCTGGCGCGATCAGCGAGATCCTGAATGACAAACTGTTTATAGGTAGGTGTTGAATAGGCATAGCCGTTATTTTCGATGACGAAGACTACCGGAAGTTTCTGTACAGAGGCGAAATTGAGGGCTTCATGGAATGGCCCGGTATTGCTTGCCCCATCACCGCAGGGGGCCAGCACAATCGTCGAACGCTTGCGCATCTTCATAGTCAGGGCCACGCCACATGCCACCGGTAGAGATTCGCCCAGCATACTAATCGACGGGACAATACCGTGATGTATATCGCCGATATGTAACTGTCCATCGCGCCCCAACGTGGGGGAGTTACCGCGAGCCAGCCACTGACACATCACAGCGCGTGGTGACCCACCTCGTACAAAATGCATCCCCAGATCACGATGCTGCGGTACGATGCAGTCACCGTCCCGCAGCGTCATTGCTGCACCAACGGTCGTGGCCTCGTGCCCCTGCGCTGTGTAGACGCCGCCCACGACACGGCCCTGTAAAAAGAGGGTGCGTGTGCGGTCTTCCACGGCACGGGTGAGGCGCATAAAATAATAGATCTTCAGATAATCAATGGTGCTCAAAAAGCCCTCCTTACGGCTTGAACTGCTACAGACATAATATCACACTTGCTTTGCTGAAGAAAGATAGAGGGACATGGACGTGCCAGAAGGTTCCAACACAAAGCTGGGGTTACATGCAGGAGCGCAATGCATTGCGCTCCTGCATGTAACCCCAGCTTTATGTTGGAACCTTATCATGAAAATCTCAACCAAATCTTTACCATCTCACAACACGTTTACTCTTGCTTTGCCCACATATCCCTTCTATGATTCTGCCTATTCACAATCCCTGAATCATGATTGAACAGCTTAGGAGGTGAGGACGTAAACTCCTCAAATGCGCTCTATGATTACTACACATTCTGAAACTCTCATTGCATCCTCCGAAAAAGGAGAAAGATGGGAAGTCACTACCCCCCAACAACTCTATAAGCAGGAAATGACCATCATTTGGGATAAAGTGAACCAATTACCTGAAGGTCAGGTCAAAGTCGTTTTGGCGCAGATCTGGGAATTCGATAAAACACATGCCTCGCCAACTCCCAAAGATTTTCCCGCCTTAGCCGTACATGGTTTCATTATAGAACAGCTAGTGGAAGGCCAGATAATGTGGAAACCCTTTTCTCCTTACCTAAAGGATTTCTGGCACATTGGTATTCAAGTATCAAATGCTTATGGATTCTCGCTTCAACCTGACCAGGCATTTCAAGCCAATCTACCATAAAGCGGCAAGAGGGCCGCTGGCTTCAGACATGGGGTGAATTGCCGCCCGCCCGCAGACGGAAACTTGACAAGTTCTAATGAACCTATAGAATACGCCTATGAGAACGTTTGAATACCGCTTGTATCCACATAAAGAACAGTCCCGCAGGCTCTTGCAGTGCTTGCAAGAGTCGAGGCACCTCTATAATGAGATGCTTGAGGTGGTCAAAGCACACTATGAGGACAAGGGTACATTCCCTGGCAAGTATGATCTTACTGCTCGTTTCAAAGGACGTGGCGGAGAGCATGTCCCAGCCACGACCGTGCAATGTCTTGCAGATCGTCTCTCCAAAGCCCTCAAACGTTTTCTTGCTCGCAAAGAGCTTGCTCTGAAAGGAGACTTCCCCCGCTTCAAGAAGGGCAACCAATGGCCTTCTATCCACCTGAGGCAGTATGGCAAAGATGTCTACTTGCATGAAGACCAGAAGCACCTCATCATTCCTGCCAAGATGTGGAAGTCCATCAAGATCAAGTTGCACCGCCCAATAGAAGGTCCTCCTAAGACGGTCCATCTGGTCTTGCGTGTTGATGGGCAGTGGTATGCCCTCATCGTTTGTGAGACTATCCCACAAACGGACCATCTTCCCTCTGCATGTGAGCATCCTGACATCGGCATTGATGTGGGACTCAAGTCCTTCTTGACCGACTCCCAGGGCAAGACAGTTGACAATCCCCGCTTCTATCGGACTTCGCAGAGAACTCTGAGACGGAAGCAGCGTCAATTGTGCAGGCGCAAGAAAGGCAGTCATCGACGCCGTAAGGCCGCGAAGAACGTGGCCCAGTCACACCTGAAGATCAATCGGCAGCGTCGTGACCATCATTTCAAGACGGCTAAGCCCTATGCTCAAGGCTATCAACGGATTGCGGTAGAAGACCTTCAGATCGCGAACATGGTCAAGAACCACCATCTCGCGAAGTCCATCATGGACGCCAGTTGGAGCGCGTTTCTCACCATCCTCAGTGACAAGGCTGCAAGAGCTGGGCATTGTGTGAGACAAGTCAATCCACGCTTCACCTCGCAGAAATGTCACAACTGTGGTGAGATCGTGCAGAAGTCAAGTCTTTGTCTGTACGTACTCATATCTGTCCTTTCTGTGGCTCTGTGGCAGACCGTGATGTCAATGCCGCAAAGAATATCTTCATGGCCGGGGCACGGCCATCAGGGACGGTCTCCGTTGGGAGGTCCGGTCGAACTGAGAAGCCCCCAGCTTTAGCTGTGGGGAGTTGTCACAAGCATAATCTGTAATATATATGGGGAAAAGAAGGAGTTGGGGGGAATGCTGCTTCAAGGAGGTCAGTGTGGGTGTGTGGGGACACACTGGTGAATGCCAGCAAACAACTCCTTCTTTTATCATAGAGACGTTCCCCCGTGTCATAAAGTTCCCAACCACCATGCCATTCCTGCTAATTTTACTAATCTCTGCGTAAACTGCTAAACTTCTGACAGAGCTACGTCTGATCCAAAAACAAACATGCGACTAACCATTTTCAACCTCTGCGTAAACTGCTAAACTTCTGACAGAGCTACAGCCCGTCAGAACAACGTAAGGGCCGATTATGCAGATTGACAAAATAACGCGGACATCGACTGTAGAGGCCGATTTATCGCGCCCACCGCCGATTTATCGGCCCACTAAGGAAGTTTAGATACCAATGCAGAGATCAGTAAGTTTGAAAACGATGCTTGGTATCACCCGCGCCAGGATCGTCATGTCTGGGCGACACCACCCAGGATGAAAATGGTCATTTTTCAGAAGAGACGCAAAGACAGGAGCCGATCACAAACGACAACCGGATCGTGTCAAGAAGCTGAGGTCAGGAG
>WNFB01002867.1_pt1 | contig 15119 bp, 8 predicted proteins | sample 5400501 | NCBI WGS metagenome assembly WNFB01 (sample SAMN13153341, study PRJNA577476) | soil metagenome | isolation source: 200 cm saprolite under Douglas fir tree site 2 hole 1 | place: USA:California | collected 2015-04-18
CCTGGATTTTGCGAAACTTTTCGCGGAGTCCACCCGTCTCACCTACTGTGGTCGGATTGACAGGTAACAGTTTCCTTGTATGCTAGTTACCGTAGGATCTTACGCACTCCTCAATCCGGGTTGCGGGGTGATCCCTCGTAGATTCGGGCGGGCCCTTGTGCGAACGACTCAGGACCGCGCAACAGTGACCACCACTGGTCGCGGGAGCGCGAGGGCGCCGTCCGCCACAAAGCGGTGTTCTAGGAGGCCAGCGGAGGTCCGGAAACAAGAAGGTAGGCTACTGGTAAGCTGATGGATTCTTGGAGCTTCCAATGTGGAGGCTGCGGGAATACGTCGGCTCTGCGGACGCCTCAAACGCACCAGGCGAAAGGTCCGGATAGGACTCCCAAAATTGATTATGCGCATTTTGGTTAGCAGAGCGGCGGCAAGGCGGAAACCTGCGATTTTTTTCTTCCTGGCAATGGCTACCCTTGCCACTGGTTGCTCGAAGGAGCAAGCGGCGCCACCCCCCCGGCCGCCCATTCCCGCGGTGGTCGGCAAGGTGGGGCAGAAGACTGTCCCGGTTGAGCTGAATGCTGTGGGGAATGTGGAACCCTATGCAACCGTCGCGATCAAGGCGCAGGTTCCGGGTGAGATTCTGGATGTGTATTTCAAAGAAGGCGATTTCGTCAGCAAAGGACAAGTCCTGCTGAAGATTGATCCGCGTCCGTACGAAGCGGCGTTGGCCCAAGCCCAGGCGGCGCTCGCTCGCGATAAAGTATTGGCTCAGAATAACCGCATCCAGGCGAAGCGCTACGCGAGCTTGCTTGCGGAAGGCGTGGTGGCCGCACAGCAGGTCGAGAGCCTTACCAGCGCGGCGGATTCCTCCGATGCGATCGTACGCGCAGATGAGGCGGCCATCAAGACTACAGAGCTCAATCTCGAGTATTGCACCATTCGCTCACCCATTGACGGCCGCACAGGCACGCTGATGCTAAAGCCCGGAAATCTTGTCAAAGTGGCGGATGTGCCCATTGTGGTCATTAATCAGGTGAACCCCATTTTTGTGAACTTTGGCGTCCCTCAGCAGTTTTGGCCCGACCTCACGAAATTCACCGCTGAGAGATCCCTGCACGTGAAGGCCATGGTGCCAAAGGATTCCGGGCCGGCCGAGGAAGGAACCGTCACGTTTTTGGATAACGCGGTGGATACAACCACGGGGATGATCCACCTGCGGGCGACATTCAACAATGCTCACAATCGGCTCTGGCCCGGGCTTTTCGTCAATATTCTCCTCACTCTCTCGCAGCAGGGGGGCGCCACCGTGGTCCCCGAGCAGGCTATTGTTGACGGTGAACAAGGTAAATTTGTGTACGTCGTGAACTCGGAGAATCGAGTCCAGCCGCGCCCGGTGTCCACCTCCAGGACCGTAGACGGCCAAGCTGTCATTGACAAGGGCCTCCGGCCGGGCGAGATGATCGTGACCGATGGCCAAGCGCGCCTGTCCCCAAATGCAAGAATTGAGCCGCAAAGCAGCCTCGGTGACGCAGACCCTCCCAGCGTGGCGGGGAGCCGTTCGACAAGCAGCGACAAGCCTTAGAGTGGTGATGGGATGTGGGATGAGGACACGAAGCAATGGGCATATCTGAACGGTTCATTCGGCGGCCGATAGCCACCACGCTGGTGATGCTCGCGATCCTGCTGTTTGGGATCACTGCTTACCGCGTTCTTCCCGTGAGCGATCTTCCGGTCGTGGACTTCCCCACCATCTTTGTGGCCGCCACCTTGCCAGGAGCCAACGCCGATACCATGGCGTCAGCGGTCGCTTTGCCGCTCGAGAAGCGGTTCTCGACAATTACCGGGCTTGATTCGATGACCTCGAGCAATATCCTGGGCAGGACTTCCATCACTCTCCAGTTTAACCTGAACCGCTCCATCGACGGCGCCGCGGCGGATGTCCACGCCGCGATCACACAAGCCGCCCGGCAATTGCCCGCGAACATGCCGTCGCCCCCTTTCGTCTATAAGGTAAATCCTGCCGACCAGCCAATCCTTTTTCTCTCGCTAACCTCGTCCACGCTGCCGCTTTCGGCGGTGGACGAGTATGCCGAGGGCCTGGTGGCCCAGAGCCTATCCACGGTCAACGGGGTGGCGCAGGTGCAGGTGTTCAGCCAATCGAAATACGCTGTGCACGTTCAAGTGGACCCAAAGGAGCTGACCACCAGGCAGATCGGCATTGACGAAGTGGAGCAGGCGCTCACCAGCGGGAACGTGAATTTGCCCACCGGTTCCCTTTGGGGGCCGCAGCGAACGCAAACCGTGCAGGCCACCGGCCAGCTCTTCAACGCCGCCGACTATGCGAAGCTCATTGTGGCCTACCGCAATGGCTCTCCCGTGCGGCTTTCCGACCTGGGCCGCGTGATTGACGATGTGGAGAACCAACGCAACTTGACTTGGTACAACACCGAACGCGTGATCCAACTCGCCGTCTCCCGCCAGCCTGGCGTCAACACGGTGGAAGTCGTGGACAACATCAAGAAGCTGCTGCCGAATCTCCAGGCGCAGCTCCCGCCGGCCATCGTGATGTCCACCCTGATGGATCGCACGATCACCATCCGCCGGTCGGTGGACGACGTGAAATTCACCCTGGAACTTGCTCTGTGCCTGGTCGTTCTGGTGATTTTCCTTTTCCTACGGAACATTCCGGCGACTTTGATCCCGAGCTTGGCCCTTCCCTTTTCGCTGGTGGGCACCTTTGCGGTGATGTACCTGGGCGGCTATTCGCTGGACAACTTGTCCATGATGGCGCTGACCCTCTGCGTCGGATTCGTTGTCGATGACGCCATCGTCATGCTGGAGAATATTGTGCGTCATGTGGAACATGGCGAGGGGGTGCTCGAAGCCGCCATTTCCGGATCCCAGGAAATCGGTTTCACGATCCTCTCCATGACGCTGTCTCTGACCGCTGTGTTTATCCCTGTTTTGTTCATGGGGGGAGTGCTCGGCCGGCTGCTTCACGAGTTTGCGGTAACGATTATGTCGGCCATTCTGGTCTCCGGCGTTGTGTCCTTGACGCTGACGCCGATGTTGTGCAGCCGGTTTTTGCGGCCTCATCATGAACAGAAACACGGGCCGTTGTTCAACGCCTTCGAGCGCGTACAGGCTGGGCTGACCGGAGTCTACGGCCGCACCTTGCAAGTCGTGCTCCGACACAAACTCGTTACGCTGACGGCTGCGGCTGCCCTGGTGGTTGGGACCGTTTATCTGTACATCAATATCCCCAAGGGCTTCTTGCCCAGCGAAGATATCGACCAATTCAATGTGACCACCGAAGCGGTCGAGGGGATTTCGTTCGACTCGATGGTGGAACACCAGCTTCAAGTGAACCAAATCTTCATGGACGACCCGAATGTGGAATATATCCTGTCGCGGGTAGGCTCCAACGGCCGAAGCATGAACCAAGGTGAAGTCACTGTGCGCTTGAAGCCACGCGCCCAGCGCCCGCAAGTGGAGCAGGTCATCCAGGAGTTGCGCCCCAAACTCGCCAAGGTCCCCGGCATCAACGTATTTATGCGAAACGACCCGCCCATCCGCATCGGCGGCTTCCAAACCAAGGCCCTCTATCAATTTACGCTCCAGGGGGCCGATACGGCCGTGCTCTACCGGTCGGCGCAGGATTTTGAGAGGAAGATGCGCGCCTTGCCGGGCCTTCTAGACGTTTCGAGCGATCTACAAATTCGGAACCCCCAGGTTAATGTTGTGATCGACCGCGACAATGCTTCCGCTCTGGGCGTCACGGCGAACCAAGTGGAGGACGCGCTCTTCTCCGCATTCGGGCAGCGGCAAGTCTCGACTATTTATGCACCGAATAACCAGTACATGGTGATTCTCGAGCTTCTGCCTCAATATCAGCGCGATGCCACCGCCATCTCCTCGCTTTATATCCGCTCGAAGACCGGGCAGCTAGTGCCCCTCAGCGCGGTGGCGAGTCTTAGCAACAACCTGGGCCCGCTTACAGTCAACCACTTGGGGCAACTCCCCGCGGTGACGATGTCCTTCAACCTGAGGCAGGGCACTTCCATCGGAGACGCTGTTAACGAGATCAATGATTTGGCCCGGTCACTGCCCCCAACAATCAGCACGATGTTCCAGGGCACTGCCCAAGCCTTCCAAAGCTCACTCATCGGACTGGGCCTGCTCCTGGTGATGGCGATCCTGGTGATTTACATCGTGCTGGGAATTTTGTATGAAAGTTTCGTTCACCCAATCACGATTCTCTCGGGTTTGCCCTCGGCGGGCTTCGGCGCTCTCCTGACCCTCTACTTGTTCCATCAGGCCGCGTTGAAGGGCTGGGTTTCACCCCTGCTGGATATGAGTCTGGATCTGTATGGCTTCGTCGGCATCATTATGCTCATTGGTATCGTCAAAAAGAACGCCATCATGATGATTGACTTTGCTCTCGAAACGCAGCGGAACGAAGGCAAGAACCCCGCCGAAGCGATCTACCAGGGATGCCTGGTTCGATTCCGCCCCATCATGATGACAACCATGGCGGCGCTAATGGGCACGTTGCCCATAGCCCTCGGTTTCGGCGCCGGTGCAGAAGCCCGGCGGGCACTGGGTTTATCCGTGGTCGGCGGGTTGATGTTTTCCCAGGTTGTTACGCTCTATCTCACGCCGGTTGTCTACCTCTACATGGAAGAAGCGACCCAGTGGATGGCGCGTGTGTTTGGCCGTAAGCATGCCGCCGAAGCTGATTCTTCCCACGGCCCCGTTCCCAGCGGCCCTGTCGGCTCGCCTATCGCGCGGATTTCTACCCCCGACCTGCGCGAGAGTGGTCCCTCAAATCCACCAAAGAAGCATTTCGGTCAAGACTGAGGTTTTGCTGCGGGCTGTTCGGCTGGCTTCAGGTCATCGAGCGACTTTTGGAAGTCTTCAAAAACTTTCGGGTCCAGCTCGTACTGCAGCGGATCGTTTTCGCGCTTGGCGATATAGCGATTGCCATTCTTTGAAACCTGCACCTTCTCTACAAGCTTACCGTCATTGGAGGTTACGGTCAGGTCTGCCAGGGCACTTGCAAAACCTGAGGGTGCGAACTTGGTGGCCACGAGGAGCCGGAGGTTGCGGACACAATTGTCCATACCGGCGACGTCCATCTTCTTTCCATCCATCCACCAGTCTTGGCCGGTGCGCGACAAGGAGTACGCCTTGGGCCCGAGGTGAATCTCGATTTTTTCTGGATCGTTGGAGGAAAAATCGAATAGCCTCTTCTCCCGGATATCGTCCAGGCTCATTTGGAGTTGCTGGGCGAGTCCGTTCGGGACTTTATAGAAGCCCTCTATCGCGGTCGTCTTAGCGTAAAACAAGTCCTTGTTCTTGCGAACTTGAAACTCCTGGGTGCCGGAATCATCCGTGCCGCGGACGGTCGCCACCGGGGTTCCGCTCGCATACGCCGAAGCCGCCTTTTTCATGTCGTCAGCCGAGGCGCCGAGATCCAGGGTCGCGCTTTTGATTTGCTCCACGATGCCTTCGAGCTTCGAGGTATCTCCCCTGACGTCCTTGGGGGATTGAACGGTCCATTGGCCCTGCTTGGACCCGAATGAAATGTTCATTTTGGGGCTGACAACTTCCACCTTGGCGATCTTGTCGAAGTCAACTGGAAGGATGCGCTTGTCCCCCACGTCTTTCATGCCTTTGTCCAAACTGGTCTTGGTGTAGGAGCTGACGGTAAAAACCCTCGGGTCGCCCCCCAGCATGGCGTAAGCGGCGCCGCTGGCCGGAGTGTCGTCGCCGAGCAAGAGCTTCTTCGTACTGCCGTCTTTCAGCGTTGCGTTTACCTCCACGGCGGGTTCCGCCAATCCATAGGGTTTCAAGTCGCCGGCCTTATCTTCGATCAGCCTTTCCGAGCTAACAGACGAGAGAGTGGAAAGGACGCCCGAAACCGTGTCCGTATCGGCGCCCAAGGGCTTGGGCGAAGTCAGTTTCCATTTGTCCGCGGTTCCCTTGGTGAGGACGACGTCATCCCCGCCCTTTTTCTTGATCTCGATTTTGGTGACATCGTCCCGGTTGAGGGAGAGAAATTTGACCGTATTGCTGTCGGTGGAGACATTCGCGGAGCTGGCTGCCGACTGGTGACGGTTGGACCAGTAGAGAGTTGCGCCAAGCGCCGCCAATAGGAATGCTGCAACGAGTAACCCTTTGCTCTTTATCATAAGAATTTGTCCCGCAGGGGAGTACCCCGGTCCGGAGCGTTCGCTAACGCCTGTGCCACCAGACCGCCATGCCCAAAACGAATATTGCCGCTGGCAAGAGGAACTGACTGCTCATCCGCACCCGGCTCAGTTGAGCTTGGGTCATCGTGACGGTGCGGTTCTCCTGCTCCTTGGGGCGGATGGAAATCAAGTCCTCGTCGGAGGAAAGCCAGTTCATGGTGTTCGCGGCAAGGTCGCCATTCCCGTTGAAGGCCATAAAAGAATTGGCAACCCAGTCCGAACAGCCAACCACCACGAAGCGCCCCTGGGAATTCTCTTTGCCTGTGGTGTAGGTCCCGGCGGCCGCGAGGGTCATCGGACCTTTTTTGTTTTTTGGGTCGTTCGGATTGACGGCTGGCGAGTTCAACGCTGTGGTGGCGAGGCTGGTTTCCGACGAGTCGAACAGTTTTTGCACATCCGTTTTATCCGTGTTCTTGATGGTCAGCGAGCGCGACAACGGGAAACCCGTGGCTGTGCCCTTCATCTGGTTCACGATGTCGTGCGAGGCATACGTGGTCACCAACGCCACCTGTGGACCCAGCCCGGCCAGTTGTCCAACCGGGTTCAAATCGAGGATCAAGTCCTTGTCCACAGTGACGCCCCAGCTTTGGAGCAGATTGACGAGGGGCTCATTATCCGCGATCTGCATTCGGCCAGTCTTCAGCGGCGGGTCCAGCAGGAACAGTGCGCGGCCACCGCCCTCAACGTATTTCTTGATCGCGTCCACCGAAGGCTGCTGATAATCCTTCTGCGGGCCGCCGACCACCAACACGGTGCATTCGCTCGGGACCTCAGCCTTCGCCAGCAGGCTGATGGACTTCGTGGCGTAGTTGTCCTTTCCCAGCATGTCCTTGAGTTGGGAGAAGCCGTTCCGGTCGGAGTCTTCGATTTGGTGCTCGCCGGCTCCAGACACGAAACAAACGGTGCGCGTGTTGGTTTTCAAATCGCGAATGATCGCGCCGGTTACATCGGTTTCCGTCAAGCCCTTGGCTTCTTCCTTCTTGGCGCCGATTTGCACGATCGTGGTGCTGTATTTCGTCACGCCGGCGTCGCGGGCCGCCTGGGGATTCCGATCCGGATCGACGTACAGGACGCGAACTTTCGTGGACAGATTGGCGTAGCGGTCCAGCAGGTCCCTACCGCGGTCGTAGTGGCTGGCCTGGTCAAAGTAGGTGATGGTCGCGTCCTGCTTGAGTCCCTTCACGATTTTCGCGGTCTGGTCCGAAAGGCTGTAACGCTTATTGGCCGTCGCGTCATAAGACTTGTTGTAGCGATTCGCCAGAACATTCGTCACCGAGATGACCGCCAGGACCACGATCACGTAAACGGCCAAATACGCGGCGTACTTAGTCTGTCTGGTCTGCAGCCAACGCTTGCTCACTTAGGACCTCCAGCGCAAGGATTCCATCGAGCGGGCCGTGAAGAACAGCCCCACAAAAATGACCGTCGCGTAATAGATTGCGTCCTTGGAATCGAGCACGCCCTTGGCGAACGAGTCAAAGTGCGTGATGACGGATAGATACGAGAGCACACGCGCCCAGGCCGCGGTCTCGTATCCGCTGGCCCAGCCGAAGACCCAAAGGAGCAGGCACGCCCCAAATGTGGCCGCCCCGGCGATGATCTGGTTGCGTGTCAATGTGGAGATGAAGGTACCAATGGCCAGCAGGCCGCCGGCTTCCAGCAAGAGGCCGAGGTATCCGATGGCCATCGGCTTCCAATCCGGATTCCCGTACCGGAAAAGGTACACCATGCTCGGGATGGTCATAGCCAGCATGCAGGTGTAGAGCAACAGCGCAGACAGCCATTTCCCCAAAATAATTTCGATATCGCGGATCGGCGAAGTCGTCAGAAGTTCGATCGTGCCGCTGCGCTTCTCTTCGGCGAACAGCCGCATGGTCATCATCGGGATCAGGAACAGCCCCAGCACGTTCACGTTCGAGAGCAGCGGGCGAACGATCTGTTCGTTGATGTTCATCGGGAACGGCTCGCCTTCCAACTGGGCTTCCATGCTCATCACCACGATGTAACCGAGCGAGTTCCAGAAGAAATATCCGAATATGACGGCAAACATCGTCAGCAGAATATACGCCACCGGCGAGGTAAAGTAGCTGCGAAGCTCCTTGCGGCAAATGATCCAGACGTTCCTCATGCGGATTGTCCCCCGGCGGCCATTGGCTCCACCTCGGGCGGCGGTTCTTCCTGCGTGAGTTGGAGGAAGATTTCTTCTAGGCTCATCGCGGCGGGCCGCAACTCGTTCAGGTCCCAGCCAGATTCGACGACGGCTCGGGCGATATTGCCCCGGATGAATTGTTCTCTCTTGCCCTCCACCTCAAACACGGGGAGGTTCTGTCCGCTCTCCTTCAGAACGACACGGCTGACGCCAAACACCTGCTCGAGCCGCCGCTTCACGGACGCCGGGTCGAGGTTGCCGTTGCGGCCGGCGACTTCGACCAGTACGGTTTCGCCGGCGCGGGCGCGGTTTCGCAGGTTCGTCACTGAATCCGTGGCCACGAGCTTCCCTTTGTTAATGATGATGACCAGCTCGCAAGTCTGCTCGACCTCGGGAAGGATGTGCGTGCTGAGGATGATGGTGTGGTCGCCGGCGAGGCTCTTGATCAGGTCCCGCGTCTCATTGATCTGCTTGGGATCAAGCCCCGCCGTGGGTTCGTCGAGAATCAGCACATCGGGGTTGTGAATGATGGCCTGCGCCAGCCCAACGCGCTGGCGATATCCCTTCGACAGTTTTCCGAGGAGCTTGTTCTTGACATCCGTGGCCGCGCAGCGCTCTAAGGCATAGTCCACCCGGTTTTGCAGTTCGGCCCCCGATAAGCCCTTGAGCTGGCCGACAAAGTTCAAGTACTCGCCAGTCCGCATTTCGGGGTAGAGAGGGGGCAGCTCCGGGAGATACCCGATGCGCTTTTTTACCTCGAGGGGCTGTTCGAGGATGTCAAAGCCCGCTACGGTCGCCGTGCCGGATGTGGGGGGCAGGAAGCACGTCAGCATCCGCATCGTGGTGGTTTTGCCAGCGCCATTCGGGCCCAAGAAACCGACGATCCGGCCCTTCTCCACATCGAAAGAGATCTCATCGACGGCCGTGGTGCGCGCGTACCTCTTGGTAAGCCTATTGACGTTAATCATAAGGATTCACTCTAAAAGACGTATTCTACGGCAAAACGTTTCATGATCCCCAGAATCCATAAAACGAATGGCAATCTTAAGAAGTAAGGTGCCCTTGTGTCAATGCTCGTTCGAGGGGGATTCTCAATCGGGCGAAACCCATAGACAAGACGGGGCATCTCAGTGATGATAAGATTCCGAGACGCCAAAGTACCTTCTATAGGGAGGAGCTAAGTCGATGAAACCTCTCATGTCTCTGATCGCGGCAGCATGCTTATTCGCAGCGCTTCCTGCCCGGGGCCAAAACCAAGGCCAGGGTCAAATTCAGTTGCCTGAGGGGAATGGTAGGGAAACGGTCCAAGCGGTTTGCTCACAATGCCATACGCTTGAGAGGATACTAAACGGAGGAAATAGCCTTGAGGGCTGGCGGAACACCATCAACATGATGGTGAACGACGGCGCTCCACTACCAAAGGACCAGGTCAATGCGGTTGTACAGTATTTAGCAAGAAACTTCCCGGAGAAGGCGTTTCCCTCCGCGGTGGTCGTGCCCGGCGACGTAGAAGCCACGATCAAGGAGTGGACCGTGCCGACAGCCGGTTCCCACCCTCATGACCCCCTGGCCGCCCCGGATGGGTCCATTTGGTACTCGGGGCAGATGGCCAATCTGCTCGGTCACTTCGATCCCAAAACCGGCCAATTCAAGGAATACCACATAAAGACTTCCCAATCTGGCCCCCACGGCCTGGTTGCTGACCACGAGGGCAATATTTGGTTCACAGCAAATTTCAAGGGCTATATCGGCAAACTGAACCCGAAGACGGGTGAGTTTACCGAATATCCGATGCCCGATCCCAAGGCGCGCGATCCCCACACTCCCCTCTTCGACCAGAAGGGGACTCTGTGGTTCACCGTGCAAGGCTCAAACATGGTCGGGAGGCTCGTTCCGGAGACAGGCGACGTGAAGGTGGTCAGTTCCCCAACGCCCAGGTCGCAGCCGTACGGCATGGTCGTGAATTCCAAAGGCATTCCATTCTTTGCGGAGTTCGGGACCAACAAGATCGCTAGCATTGATCCGAACAGCATGGAGATTCACGAATACGTTTTGCCGAATTCGGGCGCCCGTCCTCGGCGCATCGCCATCACGCCGGATGATGTTCTTTGGTATGGCGACTACGCGCGGGGTTTTTTAGGTCGGTACGATCCCAAAACGGGGCAGGGCCGCGAATGGCCTTCGCCCGCGGGATCGAGATCGGAACCCTACGGGATTACCGCGGTGAAGAACATCCTCTGGTACAGCGAGTCCGGCGTCAAACCCAACACGGTGGTGCGTTTCGATCCTGCCACCGAGAAATTCCAAACCTGGGTGATTCCGTCCGGCGGAGGAGTGGTGCGCAACATGATGGCCGACCGGGACGGGAACTTGTGGCTGGCCTGTAGCGGCGTCAACGGCATCGCAGAAGTCGCCGTGAAGAGGCCGGATAAGGCCGCTCCGGAATCGAAATAGCGCGACGCGAGTTTCCCCGAATCGCTGCGGAGGCTCAACGCAAGAAGTCGGCGCATGTTTTCAGGCCGTAAGAAGAGGCTAGGCTTAGCGGTTTGGCGGTGACTTGAGCTTGTGCAACTCATTTATTGACAGCGTTATGTGAGGGCGATCCCCTTTCTGGCGCGGGCCTTCTGCACTAAACTTTCTATGCGAATGGTCTTAGTCGCGATATCATAAATGGGCAGCAATGAGTGCAGCGTTTCGGAATCAATTTGGTTTGGGACTTGGGTCCAGCGCGCCACAACGCGCATTTGAAGTGGTTTTTGCCCTCCCTGAACCACTTTTCGCCGGACACGGCGTTAAGGCTTAAACGAATGCGGCGATCATCTTCTCTCATCCTAGTCGTAGTTTGCTTGGGTCTCGCGTTTGGATGCTCGCGGGGGGAGTCGTCTGGCGCCCGGGTGAACGCGAGCGCAGCCATCGGGATCCACAGCATTTCGGCGCAAGAAGAAACCGTCAAACGGCGAGTGGAGGCAGTCGGATCGCTCTTTGCCCTCGATGAAAGCACCATCAGTTCACAGGTGGAGGGCCCTGTTCAGCACCTCTCTGTGGATGTCGGCGACGTGGTGAAGGAAGGCCAGCTGATGGTTACCATCGAGCCGACGGAACTCCGATATGCCGTCGAGACGCAGCGCGCGGCCGTGCGTCAAGTGCGCGCGCAGTTGGGCATTGGCCCCGACGATCCTCCGCCAAGCGACCCCTCGAAAGTCGCCTTCGTGCAACGCGCCGCTGCGGACTTGTTCGATGCCAAGCAGAAATTCGACCGCGCCCAAGCCCTTTTCCAAGCCCAATTGATTTCCCCGACGGATCGCGATGCGGCCGCTGCCCGTTACGAGAACGCCCGCGCGGCGCACGAGTTGGCGATTCAGCAGGTGGACCAGCTCAGCGCGCAGCTCCAATCGAGCGAAGTCCTGCGGCGCCTGGCAGAAAAAAAAGTGAATGACGCCACGATTCGCGCTCCGTTCAATGGAGCAGTGAAGGAGCGGAAAGTCAATCTCGGGGAATACCTCAAAGTGCAGAGTCCCGTCATGGTGCTGGTGCGCATGGACCAGTTACGCGCCCGGCTGGAAGTGCCGGAAAAATGGGCGGGCGCGGTGCACACCGGCGCTACCGTCGATGTTCGCGTGGACGCCTACCCCAAGGAAGTATTCCAAGGAAAACTGGTGCGCATTAACCCCTCCGTGAATCCTGAGTCGCGGTCCTTTGAGATCGAGGCCATGATTCCGAATCCGGAAGGCAAGCTCACACCCGGATTCTTCGTGCAAGGATCTCTGCCGAGCGAACTCGAAGAAAAGATCGTGACGATCCCCGAAGGCGCGATCACCTACCTCTTCGGCACGTACAAAGTTTATGTGGTGAACGGCGAGCACCTGGCCGAGCGCGCGATTAAGCCGGGCACCCAGAACCAGACGCCGCAAGGCGTGCGCGTGGAAGTGATCGAAGGACTGCGGGCCGGCGAGCGAATCGCGACGGCTCCGGCCGGAACCACGCTGTATGACGGCGCGCCGGTGCATGAACTGACGCGCTGACAGGATGACGCGCTGCCCATTCCAAAAGGAACCGGCGCGTGAGGCTTTTCGATGAAAATTGCCGAGGTTTGCGTCCATCGCCCCGTTTTCGCGGTCATGCTGATCGCCTTTATGGTGACCCTCGGCATTTTCTCCTTCCGTTCCTTGGGCGTGGATTTATATCCCAAGGTTGACCCCGCCACGGTAAACGTCACGGTGTACTTGCCTGGCTCGAGTCCCGACGAACTGATCACCTCAGTGGTTCTCCCGCTCGAAGATGCGATCTCCGCGGTAAGCGGAATTGACGAAATGACGGCCCGGGCTTCGGAAGGCGCGGTCAGCATTACCACGACCTTTAAGTTGGAACGCGACATTGAGAGCGCCACGCAGGACGTGCGGGAGAAAGTGTCCACCGCCTTGAGGAATCTCCCGCCCAACGTTCTGCCCCCCATTATTACCAAGGTGGACCCGGATTCCGACCCGATCCTGACTGTAGTGGTCTCTGGGCCGATGGGTCGGCGCGAGCTCACGGAAATTGCAGACAAGGTGGTGCGGCGCGGGATTCAGACGGTGGACGGGGTCGGACAAGTGGAATTGACCGGCGGCCAGGCCCGTCAAATTCGCGTGCTGATTGACGCCCAGCGGCTGACCGCACATAACCTGACTGTAACCCAACTGCGCGACGCCCTGGTGAATGAGAACATCGAGGAGCCCGGCGGACACATGATCCACGGGCCGGAAGAGGTAGGCCTGCGGACGCTGGGGCGAATTACGAGCGCCGAGCAGTTCGGAGACGTTATCGTTGCCTATCGCGGGGGCGCCCCAGTCCGCGTGCGTGATGTGGGGCAGGTGGAAGACAGCGCGGCGGAACTCCGGGCCTGGGCAATGCTTGGAGGCAAAGACGTCGTCAGCGTGCAGGTCACGAGGCAGGCCGGCACGAATTCCGTGCAGATTGCCGATGAGGTGAAACGGCGCGTCGAACAGTTAAAGCGCCAGGTGCCTGCCGGCGTCCAATTGCAAGTCATAGGCGACCTTTCGACATTCATCAAAGCTTCTGTGAATTCCTTGTTAGAGCATCTGATTTTGGGCAGCGTGCTGGCCAGCATCGTGGTCTTGCTGTTCATTCGGAACCTGCGCGCAGTCCTTATCGCGTCGGTCGCCATTCCCGCGTCCGTCATTTCCACGTTCACGCTGATGAAGTACATGGACTTCACGCTCAACAATATGACGTTGCTGGCGCTGACGCTCGCCGTGGGCATCGTGATCGACGATGCCATCATCGTCCTCGAGAACATTTTCCGCTACCAGGAAGAAAAGGGCGTGGGCGCGATGGAAGCAGCGATTCAGGGGACGCGCGAAATCGGTTTGGCGGTGATGGCCACGACCTTTTCCTTGGTGATCATCTTCCTACCGATCGCTTTCATGACCGGCTATGCGCGCCGGTACGTGAACTCCTTCGGCTGGACCATGGCGCTCTCCATCCTGGTGTCCATGCTGGTGAGTTTCACGCTGACGCCGATGATGAGTTCGCGCCTCTTGAAAGTGGAGGGGAACCGTAGCCACGCCCGCTCGCGGGAATCGAAATTCGCCAAGTGGCTCGAGAAGACCTATCTCGGAGGCCTCCAATGGTCCCTGGATCACCGGCTGATCATCATTGCCGTGTGCGTGGTGGTGTTTCTCTTCACGTTCCCCTTGTATCGTCTCGTGGGCCGCGACTGGATTCCGTTTGACGATCAGAGCGAATTAAACACCTCCGTGGATTTTCCCGAGGGACAATCACTCGAGCGCTCCATCACCGTGTTCACGGAAATGGCGAAGCAGTTGTCCAAGATTCCCGAGGTCGTGTTTGTGGAGGCCTACACCCAGGGGCAAACCTACCACGGGCATCTCTACATCAACCTTGTGGATCGATCCCAACGCAATCGGTCCAGCGCCGAAATCGGCCAGGACGTTCGGAAGGTCCTCGCGCCGTTCTCCAACATTGCGATTTCCGTGCGTCTGCCGTCGGTTCTCGGCGGCGAAAACTACGCGGCGATCCGCGCCGTCATTCGCGGGCCGGATATCGATAAACTCGCGGTCTATGGGCAGCGCGCGGCCCTGAAGATGAGCGAGTGGCCTGGCATGCTGGACGCCGCCCCTGATTTGAGACTGAACAAACCGGAGTTGCAAGTGAAGGTGGATCGCCAACGCGCCGCCGACCTGGGTGTGCGCATGGCGGACGTGGCTTCCGCAGTCCGGCTGATGTATTCCGGGCAAGACGAAATTTCTACCTTCAAAGAAGGCTCCGAGCAGTACTCGGTCACCATGCAATTGCTCCCCGAGCAGCGGGACAACCTGGAGGTGTTGGCCCAACTGATGGTGCCCTCGGCCAAGCAAGGGCAAGTGCGGCTGGAGAGCCTCGCAACCATCGAGAGAGGGAACGGCCCGATCTCGATTTCGCGCTACAACCGTCAATTTCAGGTCAGCATTCTGGCTAATGTGGCCCAGGGGTATCCCCTGGATGTTGCTGCCGATGCGACGCGGCGTGCGATTCTCTCGCTGCATATGCCGCCTGGCTATTCATTTGGATTTTCGGGGCCGGTGCGCATCCTCGACGAAACTACCTTGAACATGATCCTCGCCGTGTCGCTGGCCTCGATCTTTATGTACATGGTGCTGGCCGCGCAGTTTGAAAGCTTCACCTATCCGTTTATCATCATGCTCACGCTACCGCTGAGC
>WNFB01002869.1_pt1 | contig 15118 bp, 13 predicted proteins | sample 5400501 | NCBI WGS metagenome assembly WNFB01 (sample SAMN13153341, study PRJNA577476) | soil metagenome | isolation source: 200 cm saprolite under Douglas fir tree site 2 hole 1 | place: USA:California | collected 2015-04-18
GAGATGATCGAGGCCGATTTGAGGATGCTCTTTTTATCGGTCAAAGGGCGGTGCTCCGGGGCCCTAACCCTAATGAAAACAATAAGTTGACAGGAAAAACGGACTTAACATAACATACATTTTGCCGATTGGCAAATCTAGGCCATCCGGACGGGGAAACGCGGAATTTTGAAGAACAGAGCCCCAGCCTCAACGCACAAGAAGGTTATTGTTGTGCTCGCCGACAAGAAGTCATTGCGCGGCTACCTGAACCCTGCGCGGATCGGGCAGGCCGATCCCATCGACCTGCTGACGCCGGAAGGGGAACACGTTGAGGTGCCGCTGGCTCGCGTGCGATCGGTCTATTTCGTGCGCGAGTTCTCTGACGACTTCGAACCGGAGCGCAAGGCGTTTTTGAGCCGGCCCAAGCTGGACGGCTTGTGGGTCAAGCTGCGCTATAACGATGGCGATACCTTGGAAGGCGTGGTTCCGAACGATTTGCTGTCGTTGTTGGATAACGGGTTGCAAATCACCTCGCCAGACCTGAACTCTTCCACGGACCACATCTTCGTTCCGCGCGCGGCGCTCACGCAAGTGACCGTTCTTGGTGTCGTAGGCATCGCGCGGCGGAAACCGGCCGCCGCTGCGGCGGCTTCCCAACCCCGCCTTTTCAACGAGTAGGCTTGCGGGCCGGCTGTACTTCCCTCTTTGGCCTGTGCGAGACTCGCAGACAGCCCCATAAAGAATTGAGGAGCCCCTTCATGAAACTCGCTGAAGTTGCGCAAAAATTGGGATGCCGATTGGAAGGACCGCCGGAACTCGAGATTCGCGGCGTGGCGGGAATCGAGTATGCGGAAGCGGGGCAAATCACCTTCCTGGCGAACCGGCGGTACTTTCCGTTGCTGAAGACCACGCGCGCCTCGGCCGTTCTCGTCGAAGAAGGGGTTGCGCTCGAGAGGGAGGCGTCGCTCCCAGCGCTGGCGGCGCTGCGCTCTGAAAACCCTTATGTAGATTTCGGAAAGGCACTCGAACTCTTTTACCAGCGGCCGCGCTATGTGCCGGGGATTCATCCGACGGCGATCATCGGGAAGAGCGCCAGGATTGGCGAGGGCGCACATATCGGGCCGTACTGCTACTTGGACGAAGAGGTGGAAATCGGGCGCAATTCAGTGCTGCATAGTTTTGTCACCATCTACCGGGGCGCGAAGATCGGGGATGATTTTTTCTCGCACGCCCACGTGGTGGTGCGGGAATACTCCCGCATCGGCAATCGCGTGGTCCTGCAAGACGGTGTAGTTCTCGGGGCGGATGGCTTCGGATTTGCAAAACAGAAGGACGGCAGCTGGCGCAAAATTCCGCAAGTGGGTTGCGTGGTGGTCGAGGATGACGTCGAGGTGCAGGCAAATTCGTGTGTGGACCGGGCAACTGTCGGTGAGACTCGCGTCGGGCGCGGGTCCAAGCTGGACGACCTGGTCCTGGTCGGTCATGGCTCGCGCATCGGCGCCAACACCTTGCTCTGCGGCCAGGTGGGCCTTGCCGGATCAACGAAGGTAGGCAGCGACTGCATTCTTGCGGGGCAAGTCGGCTCGGGAGGACACATTACCGTCGGCGACCGCACGATGCTCACGGCGCAGAGTGGGATACCGCACGACCTTGCCGGCGACAAGCACTACTCAGGTTCGCCCTGCGTGGAGCACAAGCAATGGCTCAAAAACGCAGCCGCGCTGAATCGAACGCCCGACCTGCAAAGGCGCGTTCGCGAACTGGAAGCCGAAATTGAGAAGCTGAAGTCACGCTAAAACGCGCGCGCAAAAGCTTCAAATCAGGAAACTGCGGGTTCAGCGGTGGCTCCCGGAAGATCGAGTGGACGCTGGTCCGGGGGCAGGCCCGCAGCCATTGCGTTGCGCACGTGCTCGTTCAATTTATCCCGCTCTTCCAAGGTATAGTTCGAAGCATCGATTGGTTCGAGAAATTCGACGAGGATCTCTCCCGGGTGAATCACTAATGAGCGTTTTTCCATGACACGGTGAGCGCCCGAACAAGCCATCGGCACAATCGGCACGGCCGCTTTGATCGCCATCACAACGGCGCCTTTCTTGAACTCCTGAAGTCGGCCATCCGGACTGCGCGTGCCCTCGGGATAAATCAAAAAGGATCGCCCGGCCTTGAGCGCTTCCGTGGCCTTCTCCACGCTGACAATTGCGGAGTCACGAAGGCTTCGATTGACGGGGATGAAGTGCGCTGACAAAAAGACCTGTCCCACGATGGGCCATTTGAATAGTGATTCTTTCAGAAGAATGGCGATCCGGCGAGGGATGGCGCCTACAACTGCGGGCGCGTCGGCGGAGCTCGTATGATTCGCGACAAAAAGGCATACGCCCGGAGGGATACGCTCCAGGCCTTGCACGCGAACCCTTACGCCAACGGCCCGGACAAAAAACATCACACCCTTCACGCCTGCCCAATAAATCGGATCTGGATTGCGCGTGATCCAGGTGTAAACGAGCAACGGCGGCCCGACGATCAGGATATACAGGGATAAGAAGACGCCGATGAAAAGAGTTCGCAACATGGGCAGGCAGACTTTCTCGAATCCCGTGCCGCTGGTCAAGCGAAACGTGGAATCGATGGCATTGTCAACGAACGGCGACCGCGCTGGTCTTGCCGCGTAGAATCCCCTCTCGAATGTGCCGCGCCTTTTCACCGGCATGCGGATCTTCGGTGACTTGGTAGAGGGTCTCCTTCATTTCGCCGAGCCGGAATTCGAGCGTGAACTCCTTGTCTTCCCGTCGAGCCCGCAGCTTCAGAGCATCGCCCGCCTTTTGTTCCTGTACCCAGCGGTCAACTCTTCTGGGCACTTCGCCACCGTTCCAGTTGAGGATGACATCTCCGGCCCGCAAGCCTGCCTGGGATGCCGCGCCGTCAGATTCGACCGTGCCCACAACGAACGGCCCGTTGGGTTCGTGCTCCATGAAAAAACCAAGCGCAGGTCTCCGGCGCTCCACGGTTCGCAGAGCCAAGCCTGCCAGCGCCAGTATTTGCTGATATGGGAACGGGTCCGTCCCAGCCACATATTTTGTGAAAAACTCCGCGAACGAGCCGCCGGCGACACTCTCCGCGGCCAGCTGGACGTCCAAACTGTCTCGATACGTTTTTCCCAACTTCGCAAAATTCGTATTCATCAAGCGCATGACATCGTCGAGGCTCTTTCCGTTGCCGGTGCGGTCGCGAATGAGAATGTCGAGCAAGTCTCCCAAGACTTGCCCTTTGGTGTAATACGAAACACTGAATTCCGGCTGATTGTAGAGGGGATATTTTTCCAGCCAGGCATCGAGGCTGGACTGCTCCGCGCTCTGCCAGCGGTTGGCCGGGCGGCCTTCCAGCTCGGTGATCTGTTCGCCGGCGTCCGCGTAGAATTGCTCTTTACTCCAGATGCCGCTGCGCACGAGGGTGTATGAACCATAGGTATTCGTCACACCTTCGGCAAACCAAAGCGCCCGCGTATACTGCTCCTTCGTATCGTCCACGGGATCCAGAGAAGCCGGGCGAATGCGTTTCACATTCCACAAATGAAAAAATTCATGCGCGGCGACGCCCGGCAAGTATTCATCCGAAAAGGCGCCAATCGCGGTCGAGTCCGCGTGCTCCATCCCGCCCCCACCGACTCCTTTGCCGAGGTGAAGAATAAACATGTAGTGCTCGAACGGGGCTCCGTCCATGAGCTTCAACTCGTACTTGCAAATCCGCCTCAGGTCCTCCTCGACCTGTTTCTTCCTCCAATTGTCGCCGTGAATCACAACCGTAATTAGCGACGAAACTCCCTCCACATCAAACTCGTCGATCTTTCCCACTTCAATCGGACCATCGGCCAGTGCGTCGTAACTGGCTGCCTTGAAGAAGACGGATTGATTCCCGCCAATTTCCTCATGCCGTGAAAGCAAGGTGCCGGCGGCGCGCCAAGTAGATGATGAGAATACGACGTTCAGAGAGACATTCTCATCCCTCCGGGATGGCACGTAGAAAAGAATCATCGCTGGATTGATGAAGGCATGCTCGGCGTTCAGTTGCGACGCAAATGGACCAGCCTCGTCCCAATAGGTCGCGTATGAAATCTTGATTGTTCCCGTACCCTTGATACGCCACGCTTCCTTCTCCACTTTCTCGATGAATGCCTTCTGAGAATCTGCGAAGGCCTCCACCTGCTGCACGTGACTGCTGAAGTCGCGGATCTGGTAGAGCGCATTCCACGCGGGCATCCGCACAACCACTTCGCCATTCACATCTGGAATGGTCATCGTCACGCGGAAGAGATGTTTCTCCGGATGATCCAGCAGAACTGCATATTGAATAGTTGCTCTGGTGGAAGAGCTGAACATCAGGGTAAATAAAAGGCATAAGCTGGACGGAATCAACAGACTGCTTCGGGCGAAAGAAAAGGTCACCGAGTTTTCGCCTCGCCTGCAAGTTGAGCAACCGCGCCGAGTTTCTTCAGAACTTTTTCGCACAGGCCATCAAAGCTGCCGTTGGACATGATGAGAAGAAGATCTCCCGGCTTGGCCTGGGCCTCAAGATGCTCAGCAATAGCGTCGGAACTGGGAAACACGCGGGCGTCCTTGCCGAGCGCACGGACGCTTTCTGCAACAGTCTCAGGGTCAAGGCGATTCTCGCCGCCCAATTGCTGGGCGCGAAAAACGCCGCCGAGAATTATGCGGTCGCCGAGGGCGAGCGCCTTCGGCAGTGCATCCTGAAAGACCTTGCGGCGCATGGAATTTGATCGCGGCTCGAGAATGGCCCAGAGCCGGCGTCCGGGCCAGCGCCCGCGCGCAGCCTCAATGGTGGCTTTAACCGCCGTCGGATGATGTGCGAAATCATCGACGACCAACACTCCGCCGATTTCGGCCTTCACATCCATGCGGCGCTTCACGCTCAGAAACGTCGCGAGCGCTTTGGCTATGGCATCGGCCGCGATGCCGCGCCCCTGCGCGACAACAATTGCCGCCGCGGCGTTCAAGACGTTGTGCCGCCCAGTGGCGGCCATTGCGAATTCTCCAAATGATTTTCCCTGATGCGCGACGCGAAACCGCATAGTTTCGCCATTAATGGCAAAGCCGCTCGTCACCCAATCATTCCCATCATTGAATCCGTACGTTTCCAACGGGCAAAAGGCCTTTTCCACCGCGCGTCGCAGGGCTGGGCCCGAGTCTTCTGCGTCGCCCCAAATGACCACGCGGCCGCGCCTGGGAACAAGATTCACCAGGCGGCGGAAAGCCAGCTGATAAGTCTCAAAATCAGGGTATATGTCGGCGTGATCGTATTCGAGGGACGTGATGATCAGGTCCTCGGGATGGTAATGAAAAAATTTGGGCCCGCGGTCCCAGAAAGCGGTTTCATATTCGTCGCCTTCTAGAATGAACTCTTCCCCACCGCCAAGGCCATAGCTCTTGCCAAAGTTTTCCGCGACCCCTCCAACAAGAAAATTCGGCCGCTTGCCTGCGGTGTGGAAGATCCACGCGAGCATCGCCGTTGTGGTCGTTTTTCCGTGTGTTCCGCTGACTACGATGGAATGTCTTTCGGGTAGAAAGACATCTTCCAGAATCTCTGGCATCGAGCGATACGGTATCTTTTGATCCAGCACTTCCTCCAATTCGGGATTTCCTCGCGCGATGATGTTCGCGATCACCACCAAGTCCGGCGCCGGCTGCAAATTTGCCGCATCAAAAGTATTGAAAAATGAAATGCCGAGGCCTTCGAGCAGCGTTGAAGCGGGCGGGTAGACTCCCGAATCCGAACCGGTCACGCGAAAGCCGCGTTCCCGCAGCATCCCGGCCAGCGGGGCCATCGCCGAGCCGCCAATCCCGATCACATGCACATGTTTTGTTTCGCTCAAGCCACCACCGCCGATTCCAGGAATTCGAGTGTGCCTTCCCCGTCCGCGTCCAGACGCGCCTTCACGCCCAACGGTATCGTTAGCATGGGCCGATGGGTATGCCCGACCGGCGCACCGAAGACGATCGGGACGCCGAGCGGCCGCAGTATTCGCGCGCAGACTTCCCGTACGGTGGGAGCTCCAGCCACGGCCGGCTCGCTATCCGGAAAGTCTCCCAGAACAATCCCGCGCACGCCTACAAATTTTCCAGCTTGTTTCAAATGCATCAAGACGCGATCTACCTGGTAGGGCTTCATAGCGCGGTCTTCGAGGACCAGGATCGAATCCTTGGTGTCCAATTCCCACGGCGTTCCGATCGTGGCCTCTAATAGAGTCATGCATCCGCCTAAAACTCTGCCCAAAGATTGACCCGCCAGGACGGCTTCACCTCTTAGCCGCAATTTCCAGCCACCTTCCGTTTTGCCCACGGCTTGGAGAAATGAGCTTTCATCATAGCCCTTGCGCGCACCCGGGCCCGCGTTGAGACCGGCGGCAACCATCGGACCGTAGAACGTGATCCAGTTGCACCGTTGCCAAAGAAAAATTTGCAAGGTCGTGAGGTCGCTGAATCCAATCACGCATTTGAGATTAGCGAGGCTCTTCTCCAGTTCGAATTCCAAAAGGTAATTCGAACCGTAGCCTCCGCGCAACGCGACGAGACCGTCAACCTGATCGGAATTCAGCGGCGCGAGAAAACCATTGACTCGCTCCAGCGACGGCCCGGCAAAGTACCCCTCCGCTTTGCTGTCCTGAGTGACGACAACCTGAAAACTGTGGCGTTTTAACTCCGCAAGCCCGGCAATCAGTGCGACGGAATCCGCGGGCGACGCCGGAGCAAACACTCCAAGGCGGGAACCGGCAACCAGTGCCTTGGGCTTGCGCGGAGTCCCGTTGTTTGCCGTCATTCTTGATTGCCTTGAAGCGGAATCACTTCGGTGATCACCCCTTGGCGATTGAGCTGGGTGACGATCGTTTCTTGCTGGCTCTGGCTGACGTCGGATTCGAACTCAACAATGGAGTTTGCTCCCGCCATCGAAACGCGGAAGTGCTGCATGGGAATTTTCAGGCCGGCCATCAGCCGCTGCACCTCCGTGGCAACACTATCCACGTGCCTCGTGGTGATGCGGAAAACCATGTTTCTGCACTTCAGATTAAAGCGACGCGCGGCCCAGCCGACACAGATCAAGCCGAAGAGGACGAGGCCAGTGGCATACACAGCCACGGAGTAAAGACCTCCGCCCGCGGCCATTCCGATTGCGGCCTCCACAAAAACGGTCGCGGCGGTCGTCATCCCGACGACACCGCCCGCTTCGCGCAGAATCGCACCCGCGCCCAGAAAACCGATGCCCTGAACAATGTTTGAAGCGATTCGAGTGCTTCCCGTATCGCCAAAGGCGTGCGCGATCTCGCCAGAAAGAATGGTGAACAGCGCCGTCGCCATGCAAACAAAAAGACTGGTGCGAACGCCCGCGGGTCTGCGCCGTAGATCGCGCTCAACGCCGATAACCGCGCCCAGCAACGCGGCCACGGTCAGTCGCAGAAATATTTCCTGAAGAGAAAGCATCGCCAGCGGGACCCACGGCCCGCCTGAGCGAAATTTTACTATTTACAATTTGAATTGCGTCAATTTCGCAAAGTGGCGTGCCCTGGCGTGTATCTCGCTGCGCTTCAAGTGGCGCAGCCGGTCAAGGCCGAATTTTTCGACGGCAAAGCTCCCCAGCACCGAACCGTAAACTATGGCGCGGCGCAGCGAAGCGTCACTTTTATCACCGCTTCCCGCGAGATAGCCCATGAAGCCACCGGCGAAACTGTCGCCGGCGCCGGTGGGATCGTGTGGCTCTTCGAGCGGAAATGCCGGCACGCAGAAGACGCCGCGCTTGTCCACCATCATGGCGCCGTACTCTCCGCGCTTCACGACCAGTGTCGCCGGCCCCATCTTGAAAATGTGCTTGGCCGCACGCAGCAAATTATGTTCGCTGGAAAGCTCGCGCGTCTCCGAATCATTGATCATCAGGATGTCCACGTACTTCAGCGTTTCCCGAAGCTCCGCGTTCGACCGTTCGATCCAGTAGTTCATGGTATCCAGCGCGGCAATTTTGGGGCGCTTCTTGACCTGGCGAAGCACGTCCCGCTGTAAATCGGGCGCGATGTTGGCGAGGAACACGTATTTTGAGCTGCGGTATTTTTCCGGCAAGCGGGGCTTGAATTCCGCAAACACATTCAGCTCCGTGGCCAGAGTTACGCGCTCGTTCAAGTTCTCGGAATAGCGCCCGGCCCAGAAGAAAGTTTTGCCCGCGGTGCGCTCTAGTCCCTCCGTATCGATATGCCGGCCGCGAAAGATTTTCTCGTCTTCCGGTGTGAAATCGTCGCCCACGATGGCGACGAGGCTCACCGGCGTGAAAAAACTGGCCGCCACCGCGAAATAGGTGGCCGCGCCGCCAAGCGCGCGATCCACCTTTCCATACGGACTTTCCAGCGCGTCGAATGCGACGGAACCCACAACGAGTAAGGACACGATGCGCTCCTAAGAAATATATTTTCCGATGATGGCGGCAAGCCGTTTCTTGGTCGCCTTGGGGACAATCTTCAAATCTGTAACCAGCGCGTGCTGAAGCGCCGATCCGCATTTGCAGGTCCTGCCCGCGGGCACCTCTCGAACGGCAGTCCGCAGCACTTTCTGCGCATTCTCCGCGTTTTGATTCAGCGTGGCGATGATCTGCGACGCGGTCACTGATTCGTGCTCGGGGTGCCAGCAGTCGTAGTCGGTAATCATGGCGATCGTCGCGTAGCAAATCTCCGCTTCGCGCGCCAGCCGCGCTTCCGTCACGTTGGTCATGCCAATCACTTGGAAGCGAAGCTGCCGGTGCACTTCCGCTTCAGCCAGCGTGGAAAATTGCGGCCCTTCGATGCAAATGTATGTTCCGCGGCGATGGACCATGACCGCTTCATGAACACAAGCATCACCTAGAACGCCCGACAACTGGCCGCAGGTAGGATGCGCAAACGTCACGTGAGCAACGATTCCCTCTCCAAAGAACGTGGAGATGCGGTTCTTCGTGCGGTCGAAAAACTGGTCCGGGACGAGAAATTCACCGGGACGCAAATCTTCCTTCAGCGAACCGACCGCGCTCACGGAAATAATGCGCTCGACGCCCAGGAGCTTCATCGCGTAAACGTTCGCGCGGTAATTGATCTCGCCTGGGAGGATGCGGTGCCCACGCCCGTGTCGTGCCAGAAACGCCACGCGTTTTCCTTCCAGAGTGCCAAGCACGATCGTATCCGAAGGATCGCCGAATGGCGTTCTCACGCGGATCTCGCAAGTGTTCGTCAATCCGCTCATCGAATAGAGCCCGCTTCCTCCGATGATACCGATTGCCGCCTGGGAAGCGGACTTTGTGCCCTTCGATTTCCTGGACTTCTTTGCCGCCATCTTCTTTCTCTCCTCTAACTGTGAAGCCCGCTCTTCTTTAAAATTTCGTTCACAGCGGAAAATGGATCCTTCTTTCGATCCGCAACCTCCGCGGCCAATTCCGCAAGCCGCGTCTCTCCGCCCGCCCCGGCCAAGGCCTTCTCGAGCAAACGGGACTCGAGCAGCTCAATCAAACGGTTTTTCCAATGTTCGATATGTTTCCGCTGGCGCTGGCCGCTCGATTCAAAGTGTTTTTGAAATTTCGCGATCGTCTCAGCCAATTCCGCAATCCCCTTGTTTTCCGTGGCCACCGTGCGCATAACCGGAGGGTGCCAGCCGTCTCGCGGCATCACCAGCGACAGCATGGCCAGAAGTTGCTGTTCCAAGCGGTCCGCGCCTTCATGATCGGCTTTGTTCAAGACAAAAATGTCCCCAATCTCCATAAGCCCGGCCTTCATGTTTTGAATGTCGTCTCCAAGCCCTGGCACGAGGACTACGAGCACACAATCCGCCAGCCGTACGATGTCGATTTCATCTTGTCCGACGCCGACTGTCTCGATGAGGACGTGCTTCTTCCCAGCCGCGTCCAAGAGCAGCGCTACTTCCGCCGTTGCTCGCGCAAGTCCTCCAAGGAATCCCCGCGTGGCCATCGAGCGGATAAACGTGCCCGCATCACCAGCGTGCCCCTGCATGCGAATCCGATCGCCAAGAATGGCGCCGCCGGAATACGGGCTCGTGGGATCTACCGCGATCACTCCAACTTGTTCCTGCTTCTTGCGGTGATAGGTGGCCAGCCGGTCCACCAGCGTGCTCTTCCCCGTTCCTGGCGTGCCGGTCACTCCCGTGAGATAGGCCTGCCCCGTGTGCGGAAAGAGCAGTCGCAGCAACTCCTCCGCTTCCGGCTGATGATTCTCGATCGCAGTGATTGCGCGCGACACCGCGCGCACATCCCCGGCGCGCACGTGTTCCACCCACTTCTCAACGGGCAGAGTCATACTTTTCCTGTAGAGCCTTCTCGAAAGGCAGGCGCATCTCCCTATTATTTCTTTCCGAGGAGCTGCCGGGCAATCACCAATTTTTGGATTTCGCTGGTGCCTTCGCCGATGGTGCAGAGCTTCACGTCGCGATAATACTTCTCCGCGGGATAATCCTTGATGAAGCCGTAGCCGCCGTGAATTTGCACGCACTCGTTGGCCACGCTCACGGCAATTTCGCTGGCAAATAGTTTCGCCATGCTCGATTCGCGGGTGAAGCGCACGTCCTTCTTATCCGCGAGCCACGCCGCCTGATAAACGAGCAGCCGCGCCGCTTCCACCTGCGTGGCCATGTCCGCCAGTTTGAACTGCACCGCCTGAAACTCGCTGATCGCCTGTCCAAATTGCTTTCGCTGCTTCGCGTACTTCGTGGCCGCTTCAAGGGCTCCTTGAGCCATCCCCAGCGCCAGCGCCGCGATGGAAATCCGTCCCCCATCCAGAATCTTCAAGCTGTCAGTAAAGCCCTCGCCTTCCGGCCCGAGCAAGTTTTCCTGCGGCACGCGGCAATCGTTGAAAATCACTTCCGAGGTGTCGCTTGCCCGCATCCCCAGCTTGTTTTCTTTTTTCCCCGGCCGGAATCCTTTCATTCCTTTTTCGAGAATGAACGCGCTGATTCCATGCGAGCCTTTCGATTTGTCCGTGACCGCCATGGCCACGCAATAATTCGCATATTGGCCATTCGTGGTAAAGGTTTTCGCGCCGTTGAGCACCCAATGGTTGCCGTCGCGCACGGCCGTCGTTCGCGTGCCGCCCGCGTCCGAACCCGCCTCCGGCTCCGTCAGCGACCACGCACCAATCGCTTTCCCCGACGCCAGCGGCCCCAGATACTTCTTCTTCTGCGCCTCCGTGCCGAACTTGAAAATGTGGTTGGAGCAGAGCGAATTGTGCGCCGCAACAATCAAGCCCACCGAGCCATCCACTCGCGCCAGCTCTTCAATCGCCAGCGCGTATTCGATGTAGCCCAGACCCGCGCCGCCATACTGGTCCGGAAAAATAACGCCGAGCAGCCCCATCTCCGCCAGCTTGGGCATGATCTCCATCGGAAAATGGGACGCCTCGTCCCACTCCATCACGTGTGGAGCGATTTCGCCCTCCGCGAATTCCCGCACACTGCGGCGAAGGTGCTGCTGTTCCTCAGTAAAACTGAATTCCACGGTCTCCTCGATCGTCTACAGTTATTGGCAATAAGCAGGCAAAGTTTTGTTAATTTTTCATTCTACACGAAGGCCGTTACCAACCCGTCGGGTAATGGTTGGCTTTGTTCTGTTCGTCAAGCCAGGTCTTCAGCGGCGCGAAGTAATCCGCCAGCGCGGAAGCATCCATCTGTTTTTCGCCTGTCAGCGTCTCCAGTGCTTCAGGCCAGGGCTTGCTCTGTCCCATCGCCAGCATCTTGTTCAAGTTCTCTCCGGCCGCTTTGTTTGCATAAATCGAGCAGCGGTGCAGCGGCCCCTTGTATCCCGCCTCCCGGCAAAGCGCGCGTTGAAACTGGAATTGCAAGATCCGCGCGAGGAAATACCTCATATACGGCGTATTCGATGGTACGTGGTATTTTGCGCCCGGATCAAAATCAGCTTCCGTGCGCTCGCCGGGCGGCACGATGCCCTGATACTTCCGCCGCAATTCCCACCACGCTTTGTTGTACTCCTCCGGCTTCACCTGGCCCGCAAATACTTCCCAGCGCCACTTGTCCACCAGCAATCCAAACGGCAGGAACGCTATTTTCTCCAGTGCCTGTTGCAGCAGGTAATCGACGTCGCCGCTCGCCGGCGGCACCATGTCAATCAAGCCAATCTTCTTGAGGTATTCGGGCGTAACGGAAAGCGCGATCGTGTCCCCCACCGCTTCATGAAACCCGTCGTTCGCGCTGTTCTGGAAAAGCGGCGGCTGCGTACTGTACGCGCGCTGATAGAAGTTATGCCCCAGCTCGTGATGGATGGTTCGGAAATCCTCTTCCGTGATCTGGATGCACATCTTGACGCGCACATCCTCTTTCGAATCGATGTCCCACGCGCTGGCATGACAAACGACGTCGCGGTCGGCGGGCTTGGTGAGAAGTGATCTCTCCCAGAACGTCTTCGGCAGCGGCGCAAATCCCAGAGAAGTAAAAAAACCCTCTCCGTAATGCACCATCCCCTTCACATCCGTGTGCCGCTCCTGCAAAATCTTCGTCAGATCGTAGCTCTGCCCCGGCTTCGGCGAATCCATCAGCGAATAAACGTTGTTCCACTCCTGGCTCCAGATGTTTCCCAGCAAGTGCGCCGGAATCGGCCCGTGGGCCGGAACGATCTCATTTCCATATTTCTTCCGCAGTTGCCCGCGCACATAAGCATGGAGCGATTCATACAACGGTCTCAGTTGTTCCCAAAGCCTGTCGGCCTCTTTCGCCAATTGATCCGGCGGCATGTCGTAATTCGAACGCCACAACGCACCCGCATCCGCAAATCCCAGCTCCCGCGATCCCTTATTCCCGAGTTCCACCATTCGCCCGTAGCGCTGCCGCATCGGCGCGCCAACGGCATGCCATCCAATCCACGCGCGTTTCAGTTCCTCAGGATCACGGCTCGTGGCCATCAATTTTCCGACCGCTGTCACATCCAGGCACTTCGAAGCGTCCCCGTTGGGGCACCACTTCCCTTTTCCGTAGTCGCCGTCCAGCGATGCCAACACCTGCGCCAGTTCCTTCTGCTCTTTCGCGTCCGCAGGCGCCGGAAACGAGGTGGAAAGCTTCAACAGGAGCATCTTTCGCGCCATCTCCGGCGGCAGCGCAACTTTGTCAAATTCATGCGCCTTCTTGGACATTTCCGCGCTGAAAGTATTCAACTCCTGATTGGCCTCTGCCGCGATCTCCTCCGTATCATCCGTAATGAAATTTTCCTCAACCCACGACGCTCTTTGCGCTTTGTTGGTGAGATCGAAGTAGCGGCTTTCCACTTCGTCGAGAAACTTCTGTGCGTCGGCCACTGTCGGGGAACTTTTCGTTTGCGATGTTTTCCCAGCGGCTGTTTTCTGCGCTGCCGCTGAACCAGCGAATATCAAACCTGCCACTGCGCAAGCAACAACCGTCAGTCGCTTCACGCCTCGCACCCTCATGCGCCCGCCTTTTGCGTCTTGCTAACGACTTCCCTTAGCACAACGAGCGCTCGCTCGATCCCCGCTCGGTCCACATCGCAGTGCGTAACGACCCGCACCGAATACACCGCCGTATCTTGTGCCCATACTCCATACGGATGAAGCGCATCGCACAATTCCACCGCGGTTTTCCCGGTCTTCGAACACTCAAAGATCACAATGTTCGAACGAACTTTCTTTGGATCGATGGTCAGCCCGGAAATTTCAGCGATACCTTCCGCCAGCCGCTTGGCATTTTCCTGATCGATGTGCAGCCGCGCCGGCGACTTTTCCAGCGCAATCAATCCCGCCGCGGCAATCACGCCTGCCTGACGCATACCTCCGCCGAACATTTTCCGGTACACCCGCCCCTTCTCAATGAACGCTTTCGTTCCCGCAATCATCGATCCCACCGGCGCTCCCAGCCCCTTCGACAAACAGAACATCACCGAATCCACGTTTCGCGTCATCTGCGCGACGTTATCCCCGAGCGCCGTCGCCGCATTAAAAATCCGCGCACCGTCCAAGTGCACCTTCAACCCCAGCGCATGCGCGTGGTCACATATGTCATCCACCTGCGCCGTCGGATACACCGTTCCTCCTGCCATGTTAGCTGTGTTTTCCAAGCTCACCAGCGCCGTCTGCGAATCGTAATAAATCTTCGGCCGGATGACCGCCTCGATCTCCTTCCACGTCAGAATCCCGTCCTCGCCCCGGGCCACTCGCGGCATGCAACCTGCAATCGCGGACATCGAGGCCAACTCATACAAATTCACATGGCTGCGTTCTTCGCAAATCACCTCGTCGCCGTGATGCGTCCACACTTTGATGCAAATGAGATTCCCCATGCACCCGGTGGGCACAAACAGCGCCGCCTCTTTCCCAAAAATCTCCGCCGCCCGCTTCTCCAGTCGGTTGACCGTCGGATCTTCTCCGTAAACGTCATCCCCGACCTCCGCCTCGGCCATCGCCCGCCGCATCTCCGCCGTAGGCCGCGTCACCGTATCGCTCCGCAGGTCCACCACACCCGCCTGAACCTTCCCCGCCTCCACAACCTGATCCGGATCCACCCGCTGATTCCCTTTCGCTACGGTATAACTCATGCTCTTCTCCGTGAACGGCGCCTACTCCGACTCGGTCGGAGTGTTCTCTCTGTTAGTTCTTCTTCATTGCAAACTCTTCGTTGCTCCGTGTTCTCAGCGTCTCTACGTTGTCTTTACTTCCTTGCTTCCTTGCTTCCCTATCTCAGCAGTTCCACAAACACTTCATTCGAAACACTCAATCGTCCCGGAGCGAGCCGAACCAAGCTCCCCTCTCGCTCCACAAAACCTGCCGAAGCCAACGGGTCAAATCGCTTCGCAAGCGCCACCCCATACTCGCGCTCGATTCGCGCCACATCAATCCCATCCAACTGCCGCAACCCGAGAAACAACTCCTCCTCCAGCGCGCTCTCCGCCGTAAGCCTCTCATGCTGCTCCACCGGCAATCGCCCGCCCTGCACCGCCGCCACATAAGCCGCAGCGTCGTGCGCATTCGCCCACCGCTCGGTCCCCGAAAACGAATGCGCCCCCGCCCCAAATCCCAAGTACGGCTCCCGCCGCCAGTATTTCAGATTGTGCCGCGATTCAAATCCTGGCTTCGCCCAATTCGAAATCTCATAGT
>WNFB01002872.1_pt1 | contig 15116 bp, 17 predicted proteins | sample 5400501 | NCBI WGS metagenome assembly WNFB01 (sample SAMN13153341, study PRJNA577476) | soil metagenome | isolation source: 200 cm saprolite under Douglas fir tree site 2 hole 1 | place: USA:California | collected 2015-04-18
CGCTCGCCCTTGAAGATCCACACCTTGACCCCGATGGTCCCGTAGGTCGTCTTCGCAGTGGAGGTGGCGTAGTCCACGTCGGCGCGCAGCGTGTGCAGCGGCACCCGCCCCTCGTGGTAGCCCTCGGTGCGCGCGATCTCCGCCCCGCCCAGCCGGCCCGCGGCCTTGATCTTGATCCCCTGCGCCCCCATCCGCATCGCGCTCTGCACGGCACGCTTCATGGCGCGCCGGAACGAGATGCGCTGCGTCAGCTGGTGCGCCACGTTGTCTCCCACGAGCTGGGCGTCGAGCTCCGGCCGCTTGATCTCCTCGACGTTGATCCCCACTTCCTTACCCGTGAGCTGCGCCAGCTCGTCGCGCAGCTTGTCCACCTCGGCGCCCCGCTTGCCGATCACGACGCCGGGGCGGCCCGTGTGGACCGTCACCGTCACCTTGCCCGGCTTGCGCTCGATGTGCACGTCGGCGATGGCGGCGTGCGACAGCCTCGTCTTCAGGTACTTCCGGATCAGGTCGTCTTCCTTCAAGAGCTCGGGGAAGTTGCGGCGCGCGAAGTAGCGCGAGCGCCACTGCTTCACGATCCCGAGGCGGAACCCGTAGGGATGCGTTTTCTGGCCCACTTACTTGCCCTCTTTCCGCCGGGTCGCCCCGGCCTTCGCCGCTTTCTTGGCCTTCGTGCCGCCCTTCGCGGCCGCCTTCGCCGGCTCCTTCGCCTTGGCCTTCGCCTTGGGCGCAGGCTTCGCCGCCGGCGCCGGGGGAGGGGCGGCGGTGGCCGCGGGCTTGGCGGCGGGCGTCGCCGCCTCCACGTGGATCTCCACGTGGCTCGTCCGCTTGAGAATCGGGGTCGCGCGGCCCATCGCCGCCGAGATGAAGCGCTTCAGCGTCGGCCCTTCGTTCACGACCGCGTACTTCACCCGCAGCCCGTCGGCGTCGAAGGCGGCGTTCTGGCGCTGCGCCGCCTGCTGCGCGTTCGCCACGGCCGACTTCAGCACCTTGTGGATGTGCCTGGCAGCGAGCTTCTTCGAATACCGCAGGATGGCGTAGGCCTCCGGCACCGGCCGGCCGCGAATCAGGTCCACGACGAGCCGCATCTTGCGCGCCGACTGGCGCACGGTCCGCTGGATCGCTCGGGCTTCCATCAGGCCGGCTTCTGCTCCGCCGCCGCCGCCGCTTCGGCCTCCCGCTCCTGGGCCGAGCCCTTGGCGGAGTGGCTGCGGAACAGGCGCGTGGCCGCGAACTCGCCCAGTTTGTGGCCCACCATGTTCTCGGTGATGTACACGGGGATGAACTTGTTCCCGTTGTGCACCGCCAGCGTGTGGCCCACGAAGTCGGGCGTGATGGTGCTGCGCCGCGACCAGGTCTTGAAGACCTTCTTCTCGTTCTTCTCGTTCAGGGCCGTGATCTTCACGAGGAGCGACGGCTCCACGTAGGGGCCCTTCTTGACCGAGCGTCCCATTACTGCGTCGCCTTCCCGCGCTTGCGTCCGCGCACGATGAGTTTGGTGGACGGCTTCTTCTTGTGTCGCGTCTTGCGGCCCTCCGGCTTGCCCCAGGGATTGGTGGGCGGGCGGCCGCCGGAGCTCTTGCCCTCGCCGCCGCCCAGCGGGTGGTCCACCGGGTTCATCGCCACGCCGCGCACCCGCGGCATGCGGCCGAGCCAGCGGCTCTTGCCGGCCTTCCCGACCGACAGCAGCTCGTGCTCCGCGTGCCCGACCTCGCCGACCGTGGCGAGGCACTCGCCGCGCACCATGCGCATCTCGGTCGAGCGCAGCCGCAGGGTCACGTAGTTCCCCTCCTTCGCCACGACCTGCGCGCCCGTCCCCGCGGCGCGGCACACCTGCCCGCCGCGCCCGATCTTGAGCTCCACGTTGTGCACCGTCGTCCCCAGGGGGATCTCGAACAGCGGCATCGCGTTGCCGATGCGGATATCCGACCCGGGACCCGAGACGACCGCGTCGCCCACGTTGAGCCCCTTGGGGTGCAGGACGTAGCGCTTCTCTCCGTCGGCGTACGTGAGCAGCGCGATGCGGCAGGTCCGGTTCGGGTCGTACTCGACGGCCGTCACGCGGGCCGGAATGCCGAACTTGTCCCGCCGGAAGTCGATCCTGCGGTAACGGCGCTTGTGCCCGCCGCCGCGCCAGCGCGCCGTGATGTGCCCCTTGTTGTTGCGCCCGCCCGTCTTCTTGAGCGGCTCGATCAGCGCCCGCTCGGGCTCCGCCTTCGTGACCTCGGCGAAGTCCGAGACCGAGCGAAAGCGCGTCGCCGAGGTCACCGGCTTGAACTGTCGGATGCCCATGTCAGCCCTCGAACACCTGGATCGCGTCGCCCTCCTTCAGCGTCACGATCGCCTTCTTCCAGGACGGCCGCTGACCGGCGTAGCGGCCCAGGCTGCGCCGCTTGGCGCGCACGACCATGGTGCGGACGTCCGTGACCGTCACCTTGAACAGCGCCTCGATCGCCGCGCGGATCTGCGGCTTCGTCGCCTCGCGGTGCACGCGGAACGTGTACTCCTTGCGGGCGGCGTAGGCCGCCGAGGACTTCTCGGTGACCACCGGGCCCACGATCGTCTGATGCAGCTCAGGCATCGAGCACCTCCGGCTGCTCGTCCGCAGCCGCGAGCGCGGGCAGCTCGACCACCACCGCGTCGGACCAGAGGATCTCGTACGCCGTGGCGTCCGCGAACCGCATTACGTGCACGCCCGGGAGGTTCCGGCCCGAGAGGTACACGTTGTGGGCGTGCGCCTGACCCGCGGTCAGGAGCAACACCTTGCGGTCGGCGACACCCAGCTTCGCCAGCAGCTCGACCAGCGTCTTCGTCTTCGGCTTCTCGAAGTCGAGCGGGTCCACGACGACGAGCGCGCCCTCGCGCGCCCGCGCGTTGAGCGCGGACTTCTTCGCGAGCTGCCGCACCTTCTTGGGGATGCCGAGCCGGTAGTCGCGCGGGTGCGGCCCGAACACGATGCCGCCGTGCCGCCAGTGGGGCGCGCGGATCGAGCCCTGTCGCGCCCGCCCGGTCCCCTTCTGGCGCCACGGCTTCTGGTTGCCGCCCGACACTTCGGCACGCGTCTTCGTGTCGTGGGTCCCCTGCCGCTGGTTCGCGAGATAGGTGACCACGGCGCGGTGCAGCGTGTGCGTGTTCACCGTGCCGTCGAACAACGCGCCCGGCAGCCGCACCGCCTTCTTCTTCGCGCCGGCGGCGGAGTAGTGGGGCGCCTCAATCATGGCGGCTCCGCCCTCCCTGCTTGCGGATCGTGAGGAGGCCGTTCATCGGGCCCGGCACCGCGCCCCGCACGAACAGGAGATTCCGCTCGGCGTCCACCTTGACGACCCGCAGGCCCAGCTCGGTGAAGCGCCGCGCGCCCATATGGCCCGGCATGCGCTTGCCCTTGATGATGCGCGACGGGTCGGTGCCGGGGGCGATCGAGCCCGGCTTGCGGTGGCGCGTGTTGCCGTGCGTCTCCGGCCCACCCGCGAAGTGGTGGCGGTGCACCACGCCCTGGAAGCCGCGCCCCTTCGTCACGCCCGTGACCTTCACGCGCTCGCCCGCCTGGAAGATCGCGACGGTGACCGCCTCGCCCGGCTTGGGCGGCTCCGCTCCCTCACCGGCCAGGGGGAAGCTCCGGAGCACGCGGGGCGCGACCTCGAGGCCCGCCCGCTTCACGTGGCCCAGCAGCGCGCGCGCGGCGCGCTTCGGCTTCCGCGCGCCGAAGCCGAGCTCGATCCGGTTCCCGGCGATCTGCACCACGGGACAGGGGCCCGCCTCGATCACCGTCACCGGCACCGCCGCGCCCTCCGCGTCGAAGACGCGCGTCATGCCGAGCTTCCTGCCGATCAGTCCGGTCATCCCCCTACTCCACCTTGATTTCGACGTCCACGCCCGCCGGCAGATCGAGCTTCGTCAGCGCCTCGACCGTCTGGGAGCGCGTGTCCATGATGTCGATCAGCCGCTTGTGGGTCTTCAGCTCGAACTGCTCGCGGCTCTTCTTGTCGATGTGCGGGCTGCGGAGCACCGTCCACATCTGCCGCTTCGTGGGCAGCGGGATGGGTCCCGACACCTGCGCGCCCGTCTTCTCCGCCGTGCGGACGATGTCCGCCGCGGCCTGGTCGATGAGCGCGTGGTCGAATGCCTTGAGACGGATGCGAATTTTGCCGGCCATCGGTGCCTCGGTTCCTACTTCAAGATTTTCGTGACCACCCCAGCCCCCACCGTGCGGCCGCCCTCGCGGATCGCGAAGCGCAGCTGCTCCTCCATCGCGATCGGCGTGATCAGCTCGATCGTCATCTTCGTGTTGTCCCCCGGCATCACCATCTCCACCCCCTCCGGCAGCTCCACCGCCCCCGTCACGTCCGTCGTCCGCAGGTAGAACTGCGGCCGGTACCCCTTGAAGAAGGGCGTGTGCCGCCCCCCCTCCTCCTTCGTCAGCACGTACACCTCGCTCTCGAACTGCGTGTGCGGCGTGATCGACTTCGGCTTCGCCAACACCATCCCCCGCTCCACCTCGTCCTTCTCCACGCCGCGCAGCAACAGCCCCACGTTGTCCCCCGCCTGCCCCTCGTCCAAGAGCTTGCGGAACATCTCCACCCCCGTCACCACCGTCTTCTTGTCCGTCCCAAACCCCACCATCTCCACTTCCTCCCCCACCTTCACCTTGCCCCGCTCGATCCGCCCCGTCGCCACCGTCCCCCGGCCCGTGATCGAGAACACGTCCTCCACCGGCATCAGGAACGGCTTGTCCACCTCCCGCTTCGGCACCGGAATGCTCTTGTCCAGCGCATTCAAGAGCTCCTCCACCTTCGCCACCCACTGCTTCTCCCCCGCGATCGCCTTCAGGGCCGAGCCCCGGATCACCGGAATGTCGTCCCCCGGATACTCGTACTTCGACAGCAGCTCCCGCACCTCCAGCTCCACCAGGTCCAAGAGCTCCGCATCGTCCACCAGATCGCACTTGTTCAAGAACACGACGATCGCCGGCACGTTCACCTGCCGCGCCAACAGGATGTGCTCCCGCGTCTGCGGCATCGGCCCGTCCACCGCCGACACCACCAGGATCGCCCCGTCCATCTGGGCCGCCCCCGTGATCATGTTCTTCACGTAGTCCGCGTGCCCCGGGCAGTCCACGTGCGCGTAGTGGCGCTCCGCCGTGGCGTACTCCACGTGCGCCGTCGCGATCGTCAGGATCTTCGTGGCATCGCGCCGCCCCTGGGCCGCCGACGCCTTCGCCACCTCGTCGTACGACACGTACTTCGCCCACCCCTTCTCCGCCGCCACCTTCGTCAACGCCGCCGTCAACGTCGTCTTGCCGTGGTCCACATGCCCGATCGTCCCCACGTTCACGTGCGGCTTGGTGCGCTCGAATTTCGCTTTGGCCATGGAATCCTCGTTGAGATGTCAGACGTCAGACGTCAGACATCAGCGTTGCCAGCCCACCGAGCCACCTGACGTCTGAACTCTGACGTCTGATGTCTCTCCAAAGCTCGCGACCGGGATTGAACCGGTGACCTCGTCCTTACCAAGGACGCGCTCTACCGACTGAGCTACGCGAGCGACAGAGCGGGCGACGGGGCTCGAACCCGCGACCCTCAGCTTGGAAGGCTGATGCTCTACCAACTGAGCTACGCCCGCGTGCCGAGTGGTGGGGGAAGGATTCGAACCTTCGTAGCGCGTAAGCGCGGCAGATTTACAGTCTGCTCCCTTTGGCCACTCGGGCACCCCACCACGAAGCGCCTCGGTTCCGTTCCCCCCACCGACTCTCCCAGTCGCACCCGTCTCGTCGCCCCTACTGACAACGCACCCCGCGTTTCTCGGAGCGCGGGGTGTGTTGATCCTCCAGTCACGGTCGGGGCGCACGCCTCTCTTCGGCAACGTGAGCTGACGAAGGGACTCGAACCCTTAACCTGCGGTTTACAAAACCGCTGCTCTACCAGTTGAGCTACGTCAGCTGGCCGACGCTGATTTTCCCAGACTGGTAGCTTAAACGGGCGCGGCGACTCACGCAAGGGACGTGCCGCGAAGAACTTAGACGACCCGCCACTTGGTCCCGGTCGGAGTGTCCTCGAGCTCCACGCCCCGAGCCAGGAGGGCCGCGCGAATCCGGTCCGCCTCCTTGAAATCCTTGGACTTACGGGCCCGCTCCCGGGCCGCGACCTGGGTCTCGACCCAGCGCGCCAAGTCGGGCTCCGGGGTCCGCGCCGTGGGCAGTACGTCGAGCACCGCCATTGCCCGCTCGAGCGCCGCGACCGCCGCCGCAGCTCCGCCCGCGCCGGCATCGAGCGCCCGGTTGCCCGCATGCGCCAGCTGGAACAGCGCCGCGCAAGCTTGGGGGGCGTTGAGATCGTCGTCGAGCGCCGCGCGGAACGCGGTCTCGAAACGGGCCGCGAGCTCCGCGAGCCGCCCTTCCCCCCGACCCGCTTTCCCGGCCTCTGCCGCCAGCCGCGCGTGGAACTCCCCCAACCGCCTCACGCCCTCACCCGCCGCGGCGAGCGCCTCGTCGGTGAAGTCGAGCGGCTTGCGGTAGTGCGTCTGCCAGAAGAGGAGTCGCACCGCCGCCGCATCCACGCCCTGCTCGCGCAGGTCCCGCGCGGCGAGGAAGTTGCCGAACCGCTTCGACATCTTGGTGCCGCGCACGTTGAGGAACTCCCCGTGCAGCCACCAGCGCGCGAACGGCCGCCCCGTCGCCGCCTCCGACTGTGCGATCTCGTCCTCGTGGTGCGGGAAGATCAGGTCCACGCCGCCCGCGTGGATGTCGAGCGTCTCCACGCCGAACCGCGTCCCGATCTCGTGCAGCGACATGGCGGAGCACTCGAGGTGCCACCCCGGGCGGCCCCGGCCGAACGGCGCATCCCACGCCGCGCCCACGGCGTCGTCGTCGGGGCCGGCCTTCTTCCAGAGCGCGAAGTCGCGCGGGTCGTCCTTGGCGTACTCGTCGCTCGCCACGCGCGCGCCCACCTTGATCTCGCGCCGGTCGAGTCCGGAGAGCCGGCCGTAGCTCGGGAACCGGTCGATCGCGAAGTACACCGACCCGTCGTCCCCCTGGTAGGCGACCCCTTTGTCGAGCAGGCGGCGGACGAGGACGATCATTGCCGGCACCGACTCGGTGGCGCGCGGGTGGACGTGCGCCGGCCGGAGGCGCAGGTAGTCGCGGTCCTCGAAGAACGCGCGCACGAACGGCTCGGTGTGCTGGCGCAGCGTGGTGCCGGCGGCCCGCGCCGCCTTGATCGTGCGGTCGTCCACGTCCGTCAGGTTCATGATGTGGAACACGTCGTAGCCCGATGCTTCGAGGTAGCGGCGCAGCAGGTCCTCGAACAGGAACGTGCGGAAGTTCCCGAGGTGCGCGTAGTTCCAGACCGTGGGGCCGCAGGTGTAGAGCGTGACCCGCGGGGGCGCGAGCGGCTGGAACGGCTCGACGCGGCGCGTCAGCGTGTTGTAGAGCGCGAGCGTCATGCGCGGCGCAAACCGACGAGCTCGGGGATGACAGACAGGGTGCGCCCTCGCGGGCTGTGAGTGGCGGGGAAGGTAGGGAGCGCGCGGAGGAGCGTCAACGCGCGCCGCCGGCAGCTCGCACACCACCGGGCCGCGGCGGAACACCACCACGCGCGCGCCGTGCCAGCGGGCGGCGTCGCCCGGCGCCACGAGCCCGCGGCGCACCAGCCGCGCCCCCGCGTCCGTCACGACCAGGAGGGGGCGGTCCGCCGCGCACATCCCGCGAGACTACGATGCGGCGCTCGCCGACCGGCATCGGATCGCCGCGGCGCGCATCGAAGCGTCGCCGCACCCGCATCAGGCCCGCGTCCCGACCGACCCCCGTTTGCCGGCGCTCGACCGCCGCACGATGGCGTCGACGAGCGGCGCCGCCGCGAAGCGCACGGGATCGGTGGCGGGGAGCCCGGTGTCGCGCGCGGCGCGCTCCACCGCGGCCCGCGCCGCCGCGTCGCTCAGGTCGAACGTATTGAGGCAGATCCCGATCACCTTCGCGGGGCGCACCGGAGCGGCCGCGCGCTCGTACAGCTCGACCAGCTCGGGCAGCGGGGGGATCTTCACCCACGGCTCGCGGCCGTGATAGTCGCCGACCCACTCCCGCGTCGCCTGGTGGCAGAGGATCAGCGCGTCCGGGCAGCAGCCGTGCAGCAGGCCGAGCGTGACGCCCGAGTAGCCGGGGTGCACGAGGCTGCCCTGTCCCTCGACGAGTACGATGTCCGCGTCCGCCGCGGCCTGGAGCACGAGCGCTTCGGCCGCGCCCGCGATGAAGTCGGCGACGACGGCATCCACGGCGACGCCCCAGCCCTCGATGAAGATGCCCGTCTGCCCCGTGGCGACGAACCGCGCGCGGTGGCCGCGCCGCACCAGCTCGTCGCGCAGCTCCAGCTGGGCCGTCATCTTGCCGACGTTGCAGTCGGAGCCGACGGTGAGAATCACGGCGGCGTCCACTTCCGCCGCGCGGCCGTCGGCGATGGGCAGGTCGGCGGGCGGCTTGCGCACGTCGAGGATACGGACGCCGCGCGCGCGCGCGAGGGCCCCGAGCTCCGCATCGTCGCCGATGAACGTGTGCAGGCCGCTCCACAGCTCGAGGCCGCGCTCGATGGCCGCCCGCAGCCAGCCGCGCCACTCCGGCGGCAATTGACCGCCCGCCGGCGCGATGCCGACCAGCACGGCCGTCGCACCCAGGGCGAGCCCCTGCGCGAAGTCTCCCACCACCGGGATGCGGCCGCCGAACCCGAGCACGTCCTCGACGGTCTTGCCGCCCTGCGCGCGATCGAACACCGCCACGATCCGCTCGGGGAAGTAGCGGATGCAGGAGTTCGCGGTCTTCGATGTGAGCGGGCCGAACTGCCCGTCCGCGATGATCAGGAAGCGGTGGCGCTGGGCCGTGAGCTTCACGCGGAGCTTTGGGTCTTCGCCAGGGTGCCCGAGCCTCGGAGCTCGCCGCTCGCCCGGAGCACGGCCGGCTCGAGATGGGTCATGTCGCCGTACAGCTCGCCCTGCACGATGTGCCGTACCAACACGATCGACACGGCGAGCACGGGTACGGCCACGACGAGCCCGATGGCGCCGAGCAGCGTGCCCATCACGAGCACGCTGGCGATCGTGAGCACGGGAGGCAACGCGACCTTCTTCTCCATGATGAGCGGGGCGATGAGGTTCGCCTCGAAGAAGTGCACCGCCACGCCCCAGGCCGCGACCGCCAGCGCCTGCAGCCAATTGCCGGTCCCGAGGACGAACAGCGCGGGGAGCAGGGTGGACACGAGGGTGCCGAAGAACGGCACGATCGCGACGAGTCCGGTGAAGATGCCGAACGCGAGCCAGTACGGCACGCGCAGCACCCACAGCCCGATCGCGGTGAAGACGGCGAGCACGACCATCGCGAGCAGCTGCCCGACGACCCAGGCCCGGAGGGTCGCGCCGGCGTCGTCGAGCACGCGCTGGCCCACCTCGCGATGCTTGGGGGCGACGAGCGACAGGATCCCGTCGCGGTAGAGCCGGGGCTGGCGGGCGAGGTACAGCGCCATCACCACGACGCTCGCCGCTTCGATGAACAGCTTGCTGCCCGCCCGCACGTAGGGCAGGAGCGAGCCGCGCAGGAAGTCGGCCGCGTCGTTGACGACCCGGGCGATGATGCCCGACTGGGGGTCCGCGAGCTCCGTGCGCCGCAACACCGGATAGTCGCTCGCCCAGCGGGCGATCACGTTCTGGATGTCGGTCAGCGTCTGCGGCAGCCCGGAGAGCAGCGCCTGCGTCTGATCGATGACGGGCGGCACGATCAACACGCCCGCCCCGGCGATCACCGCCACCGTGCCGGCCACCGCGCACAGCAGGCCTACCCATCGGGGCATCAGGAAGCGGCGCTCGAGCTGGTCCGTGATCGCGGAGAAGTACACGGCGGCGAGGACCGCCAGGAAGACGAGGATGAGGACTTCCGCGACCCGGAGGACGAACCAGATGACCAGGGCGGCAACGAAGAGCGCCACGAACGTGGCGCCCGGGGACCGCGCGGGAGACGACTCGGTGCTCAGCGGGACGGCTCGGCGTCGTCGTCCTGGACCAGCTCGGCTTCCTTCGCGCCCTTCCCGAGCTGCTTGGCCTCAGCGGGCGAGCCCGCGGGGAGCAGTCCCAGCTTCTGCTTCAGCGCGAGCAGCTGCTGGTCCGTGTCGGCGCGGCCCTCCAGCGCCTGGAACTGCTTCACCAGCGAGTCGCCGGTGAGATCCTCGTGCACCTCGGCCGCGGCGATGAGCTTGCGCTCCTCGTGCTCGATCTGCTCGGCCATCCGCTCGAACGTCTCGAACACGCCCTTGTCGCCGATCGAGGACATCGTCTCCTGGATCCGCTTGTGCGCTTCGGCGCGCTTGGCGCGCGCGATCAGGATGTTCTTCTTGCGCTTCGCCTCCTCGATCCGATCGTTGAGCTGGCGCAGCGACAGCTTCAGCTTCTCCGTCTCTTCCCGGTGCTTGACCCACGTCTCGTGCAGCTGCACGGCCGCCTGCGCGTGCTCGTTGTGCCGCATCAGCGCCTGCTTCGCCAGGTCGTCGCGCCCCTCCTGCACCGCCAGCACCGCGCGCTTCTCCCAATCCTCGGCGCTCTTCTTCTCCTGCTCGACCTGGGCCCCGAGCCGCTTCTCGTCCGCGATGGCGCCCGCCACCTGCTGCTTGGCCTTCGCCAGCTGACTCCGCATGTCCACGATCAGCTGGTTCAGCATCTTCTCCGGGTTCTCGGCGCGCGCGATCAGGTCGCTGATGTTCGACCGGATCAGCGTGGAGAGACGGTCAAAGATCCCCATGGTGCTCCTCGACGTGCTGGCGGATCCTCATTGACCCGCGCCCAACTTGCGCTCGCGCCGCTCGGCGAGCAGCCGCTCGGCGAAATCTAACCGCTCCGCCATCTCCGCGACCTGTCCGTCGAGCGCCGACACCCGCTCCTCCAGCGCGGCCACGCGGCGGTCGTCGGCGGCCGCTTCGGCCGGCGCGTCCATCCACTCCCCGCCCAACCCTTTCCAGTGCCGGCGCCGCCGGCTCCCCTCGCGAATCCGCTCCGCCAGCGCCTCGCCCACCGGTGAGCGGAACAGCCACCGCAGGGCCATGGCGCCGACCACGATCACCACGACGACGCCGATCAAGGGCGCCACCACCTCGTTGATCAGGACGTTCGGGTCCAGGCCCGGCGGCCCCGGGAATGGCGGGAACGCTGGCGGCGTTTGCATCATGCGGACGCTGTACGCCTTTCCCACACCGAGGGTTTCCGCCCGCTCACGCGGGCGGCGCGAGCCGCTCGCCGTCGCGCTGCTTGGCGAGGAGCCGCTCCGTAAAATCCACCCGCTCCGCCAGTTCCGCCACCTCGTGCCGCAGCTGCTCCACCTCCTGGAGCACGGCGTCGCTTGCCGCGGCGCCGCTCGCGGGCCCTGTGCCGCCCCGCAGCCGCTCGGCGAACGCCTTGCCCACCGGGGAGAGGGCGATCATCCAGGCAAAGAACCCGCTGACGGCGACGATGGGAATCAGCAGCGCGACGACGCCTTCCATGACTCCCTCCCGCTCAGCGCGGCGGCGCGAGCCGCTCAGCCTCGCGTTGCTTGGCGAGCAGGCGCTCCGTGAAGTCCGTCCGCTCGGACAGCTCCGAGAGCTCGCGGCGCACCTCCTGCAACTCGGCCACTACCGCTGCCAGCTGGGCCGCGTCCCCGTGGTCCCGGGGCGAGCCGCCGCGGATCCGCTCGCCCACCGCCCGGCCGATGGGTGAGAACGCCAGCGCAATGGCGATCCCGCCGCCGAAGACGAGCACGATCAGAAGGATGTCTTCCATTCCCGGTTCAACTTATGCGGCTAGTCCGCCACCGCCAGCACCTTGCGCAGGAACTGCCCCGTGTAGGACGCCTTCACCCGCGTCACCTGCTCGGGGCTTCCCGCCGCCACGACCGTGCCCCCGGCATCCCCGCCGTCGGGACCCAGGTCGATCACCCAGTCGGCGGTCTTCACGACGTCCAAGTTGTGCTCGATCACCACGACGGTGTTCCCCTTGTCCACCAGGCGATGCAACACCTCGAGGAGCAGGCGGACGTCCTCGAAGTGGAGGCCCGTCGTCGGCTCGTCGAGGATGTAGAGGGTGCGGCCGGTGTCGCGTTTGGCCAGCTCGGTGGCCAGTTTGACTCGCTGCGCCTCGCCCCCCGAGAGCGTCGTGGCGGACTGGCCCAAGTGGATGTATCCCAGTCCTACGTCGTTCAGCAATTCGAGTTTCGCGCGGATGCGCGGCTGGTTCTCGAAGAATTCGAGGGCGTCGGCCACCGTCATGTCCAGCACGTCCGCGATGGACCTTCCCTTGTAGCGCACTTCGAGCGTCTCACGGTTGTAGCGCCGACCCTTGCACACCTCGCACGGGACATAGACGTCCGGAAGGAAGTGCATCTCGACCTTCACGAGGCCGTCGCCTTGGCACGCCTCGCAGCGTCCTCCCTTGACGTTGAAGGAGAAGCGGCCCGGACCGTAGCCGCGGATCTTCGACTCCGGGAGGTAGGTGTACAGTTCGCGGATCGGCGTGAACAGGCCCGTGTAGGTCGCGGGGTTGGAGCGCGGCGTCCGGCCGATCGGGCTCTGATCGATGTCGATCACCTTGTCCACGTGGGCGAGCCCTTCGATGCGGTCGTGCGCGCCCGGGACCACCCGGGCGCGGTAGAACTGTCGCGCCAGCGCGCGGTACAGGATGTCGCTGACGAGAGTCGACTTCCCGGACCCCGACACGCCCGTCACCGCGACGAACAGCCCGAGCGGAAACGCGACGGTCAGGTCCTTGAGGTTGTGCTGCCGCGCGCCGACGACACGCAGCGCCCGCTCGCCGTCGGGGAGACGGCGGCGCGGAGGCACGGGGATGCGGAGCTCGCCGCGCAGGTAGCGCGCCGTGAGGGAATCGGGGTGCTGCAGCACCTCTCGCAGCCGGCCGGCGACGACCACCTCGCCCCCGTGGCGGCCGGCGCGCGGCCCCAAATCCACGACGTGGTCCGCCGTACGGATCGTCTCCTCGTCGTGCTCCACGACGAGCACGCTGTTGCCGAGGTCGCGCAGCTCCTTGAGGGTGTCGAGCAACCGCGCGTTGTCGCGCTGGTGGAGACCGATGGACGGCTCATCCAGGATGTAGAGCACGCCGACGAGACGGCTGCCGATCTGCGTGGCGAGGCGGATGCGCTGCGCCTCGCCACCCGACAGCGACGCCGCCGAGCGGCCGAGGGTGAGGTAGTCGAGGCCCACGTTCTTCAAGAAGCGCAGCCGGTCCTTCACCTCCTTGAGGATCGGCCCCGCGATGTCGGGGTCGAGCCCGGGCCGGCCGTTGCGCCGCAGCGGGACGCCCTCGAAGAACGCCAGCGCGTCGGCGACGGACAGCTCCACGACGTCTCCGATGCTCCGGCCATGGACCAGGACCGAGAGGCTTTCGGGGCGCAGCCGCTTGCCGCCGCAGGCGGGGCACGGCTGCTCCACCATGTACTCTTCGAGCTGCTCGCGCACGCCGTCGGACGCCGTCTCGCGGTAGCGCCGCTCCACGTGCTTCAGCACGCCTTCCCAGCTCGACTGGTACGAGCCCTGAAACCGCTCGCTCGCGTACTGGTAGGTGATCATCCTGCCGGGCGCGCCGTACAGCAGCGCCTTGCGCGCGGCGGCCGGCAGGTCTTTCCAGGGCGCGTTGAGATCGAACTTGAAGGTGCGGGCGAGCGTCGGCAGAATCACCTTCCGCACGTAGCCGCTCGGCTCACCCCACGGCAGGATCACGCCCTCGAGGATCGAAAGGCTCGGGTCGCCGAGGATCAGGTCGGCGTTCACCTCCCGGCGGGTGCCGAGTCCGGAGCACTCGGGGCAAGCGCCGAACGGCGAATTGAACGAGAACTGCCGCGGCTCGAGCTCGGGGAGCGAGAGCCCGCACGTCGGGCAGGCGTAGCGCTCCGAGAACAGCGTCGGCTTCGGGCCGCCGGCGCGATGCTGTACGACTTCCACCACGCCGTCGGCCGCGCGCAGCGCCGTCTCGATCGAATCCGCCAGCCGGCTGCGGTCCGCCCGGCGCACCACCAGCCGATCGACCACGACGGCGACGTCGTGGTTCTGGCGGCGCTGCAGCTTGGGGACGTCCGTGAGGTCGTGGGTCTCGCCGTCCACGCGCACCCGCACGAAGCCCTGCTTCCGGGCCGCCTCGAACACGTCGCGGAACTCGCCCTTGCGCCCGCGCACGAGCGGAGCGAGCACCTCGATCTTCGTGCCCTCGGGCCACGCGAGCACGAGGTCGGTGATCTGCGACGCGCTCTGCCGCTCGATCGGCGAGCCGTCGCGGGGGCAGTGCGGCGTCCCCACCCGCGCCCACAGGAGGCGCAGGTAGTCGTAGACCTCGGTGATGGTGCCGACCGTGGAGCGCGGGTTCGAGCCCGCCGTCTTCTGCTCGATCGAGATGGCGGGCGAGAGGCCCTCGATCGCGTCGACGTCGGGCTTCTCCATCAGGCCGAGGAACTGGCGCGCGTAGGCGGAGAGGGACTCGACGTAGCGGCGCTGCCCTTCGGCGTAGATGGTGTCGAAGGCGAGCGAGGACTTGCCCGACCCGGAGAGCCCCGTGATGACGGTCAGGGCGTTCCGAGGGATCTCGACGGTGATGTTCTTGAGGTTGTGCTCGCGCGCCCCGCGGACGACCAACGCTTCGCCGGACATAGACTCGTAGCCTAGATGGCGCACCGTGCTCAGGTCAACTCTCCCCAATCTCTTGCTTAACCTTTGTCAGTTCCCTACGTTAGCCCTCCCCCATGGCTCCGGCCGCGCTGGTCGTGCTGACCACCCTCGCCACCGAGGAGGACGCTCGCCGGCTCGTGACGGCGCTGGTGGGCGAGCGGCTGGTGGCGTGCGGCACGCTCGTGCTCGGAGCGCGGTCGATCTACCGCTGGGAGGGCGACCTGACGGAGGAGAACGAGGTGCTCGTGGTGCTGAAGACCGATGCGTCGAGGTGGGACGCGCTCGCCGCGGCGGTGCGCGAGCGGCACCCCTACGAAGTGCCGGAGCTGTTGGCGCTACCGGTCGAGCGCGGGCTGGACCGCTACCTGGCGTGGGTCAGGAGCGAGGTGATCGGGTGATCAACAAGCGCGAGCCACGGTGGCAGTCGGCGGCCGACCGGGCGCGGGT
>WNFB01002873.1_pt1 | contig 15115 bp, 8 predicted proteins | sample 5400501 | NCBI WGS metagenome assembly WNFB01 (sample SAMN13153341, study PRJNA577476) | soil metagenome | isolation source: 200 cm saprolite under Douglas fir tree site 2 hole 1 | place: USA:California | collected 2015-04-18
TCGAGGATATTGCTCATCGACGCGCCGCGGAAGCGGAAGATGGCCTGATCGTCGTCGCCCACCACCGCGACGTTACGATGACGGGCCGCCAGCAGCTTGACCAGCTCGAACTGCGCGTAGTTCGTGTCCTGGAACTCGTCCACCAGGATGTACCGGTACCGCCCCTGGTAGCGCCGCAGGATGTGCGGGCGGGTGCGGAAGAGGCGCAGCGCCTCCACGATCTGGTCGCCGAAGTCCACCTGGCCGAGCCGGGCCATCAGCGTCTGGTACTGCGCGTAGGTCCGGGCGAGCTCGAGGTGCTGCTCGGCGGCGAGGCGCAACTCCTCGTCGGCCGCGGCGGCGAGCAGCTCCTCGGCGTGCGCCAGGTACTCGTCCGGGCCCACGTCCTCGTCCTTCAGGCGGCTGAACTGGGTGAGGATGGCGTGGAGGTGCCGGGTGGGGTCGCCGAGCGGCCGGTAGTGCTTGAGCGGGAACTCGAAGAGGTGGTCGCGCAGGAAGATGATCTGCTCGGCCCGGGTCAGCACCCGGAAGTCCGGGGTGAGCCCCAGCTCGAGCGCGTTCTCCTTGATGAGGCGGTCGCCGAAGGCGTGGAACGTGGCGATCTGCACGTCGGCGTAGCCGTAGGGCACGAGGGTGTCCACGCGCTCTTCCATCTCGGCCGCGGCCTTGTCGGTGAAGGTCAGCGCGAGGATCTCGGAGGGCCGGGCCGCGCGGGTCGCGATGAGGTAGGCGATGCGGCGGGTGATGACGGTGGTCTTGCCGGTGCCCGCGCCGGCGATGATGAGCAACGGACCGGTCTCATGGGTGACCGCGGCCGCCTGGGGCGCGTTCAGCCCTTCGAGGATACGCTCGGCGCCCCGTGCTCCTTCCGCCATCAGCCGGAACTATACCACCCCTGGAACCTGCGCCTCTACGGCACCACCAGGGATAGCGCGTCGGGCACACACTCGAAGGTGACGGGCAGCGGGCCGAGGAGCTCGCCGTCCACCTGCACGAAGCGGCTGGCGTCGCCGTGGACCACCGCGCGGCGGGTCTTGAGATACGTCACGCCGGGCATGCCCAGATGCGAGCCGGTGAAGGCCGCGGCCAGGTAGCGGGCGAAGCGGTGGCGCTGGGTGGAGTCGAAGAGGCAGACGTCGAGCAGGTCGTCGTCCATGCGCGCCTCCGGGGCGAAGCGCAGCCCGCCGCCGTAGGACGCCGCGTTCGCCACCACCGCGAAGGTCGCGCTGTGCTGGCCGGCATCGGTCTCCAGCAGGAAGTGCACCGGGTGCCAGTCGGTGAGCTGGCGGAGACCCGCCATCCAGTAGGCTCCCTCGCCGGTCAGGCGCTTGAGTCCCGGGTGGACCGCCCGCACGACGTCGGCGTCGAGGCCGACCCCGGCCATGAGGAGGAAATAGCGCTCCCCCGCCCGGCCCACCGACACGCGGCGCGTGCGCTCTGCCGCGATGACATCGGCGAGGAGGTCGATGCCGCCCGGCAGGTCGAGCTCCCGGGCCAGCACGTTGGACGTGCCGCCCGGCCATACCGCGAGCGGGGTCGACGTGCCGACCAGCACCTGCATGGCCTCGTTCACGGTGCCGTCGCCGCCGTGGACGATGACCAGGTCCGCCCGCGCCTCCAGCGCCGCCGTGCTGAGCCGCGTGGCGTCGGCGGGGCCGGTGGTCACCTGCGGGGTGACCGTGACGCCGCGCCCGCGGAGGGCGTCCACCATGCGCGTGATCGAGTGGAATCGATCACGGCGCTGGCCGGAGCCGGGATTGTGGATGAGGACGGCGGAGCGCGGCACGGCGTCTCGCTAGCGTCGGATCTCGGTACTGTCCGTGGCCAGCAGCTCGTCGAGCTCGGCCCGGGTCACCACCGGCACGTCGCCCCAGATCGTGCACTTGAGCGCGGCCAGCGCGGTCGCGGCATCCACCGCCTGCTGCGCGCCGCGGCCGGTCAGGGTGGCCCAGAGAAAGCCGGCGGCGTAGGCGTCACCCGCCCCCACCCGGTCCACCACCGAGACGGTGTAGAGCTTGGACGGCCGATGGACACCGCGGTCGGTGAGGACCGCCGACCCGGCCTCGCCCAGCGTGAGCGCGATGGTGGCCGAGGGCGCGAGCTGGCGCAGCCCGTCCAGCACGCGCTCGGGCGAGCCCTCCAGCTCGAGCACGGTGGCCGCGTCGTCCGAGCCGATGAACAGGTAGCCCAGGCGCGGCAGGATCTCGCCGAGGAAGTCGCGCGCCTCCTTCGGGCTCCAGAGCCGGGAGCGGAAGTTCACGTCGAAGGACACGGGCACGCGCGCCGCCTCCGCCTCGGCGATCGCGCGGCGAACGACCTCGCGGATATTGTCCCCGAGCGCGGCGGTCACCCCGGTGAGATGGACGAGCCGGGCGCTCCGGACCAGCGTCCAGTCCACGTCGTCCGCCACGAGGCGGCTGAACGCGGAGTCGCGCCGATCGTAGAGGATGCGAACCGGGCGCGGCGCCATGCCGTACTCGATGAAGTAGAGGCCCATGCGCTGGCCCGGACGTCGCAGCACCCCACGGCAGTCCACCCCGTGGCCCGACAGCTCGCGGATGGTGCGGTCGCCCCACGCGTGCTCGGATGGCAGCACCGAGATGAAGGCCGTGCGCAGCCCGAGCCGGGCGCAGGCCGCGGCCACGTTGGCCTCGGTGCCGCCGATCTGGACGTCCAGGTCCTGGGCCTGCTCGAGCCGCTGTGGCGGACGGGCGGCCAGCCTCAGCATCACTTCGCCGAGGCCGACCAGATCGTGCCGCGGCTCGGGCCGGCTCACGCGGTGCCCGTCACGCGCACCTTCAGGGTGGTGCCATACAGGAGGAGGGACTGGAGGGATACGAGCTGCCGGTCCGGCGCGAAGGTCACCCGGGCGGGCTGATCGGGGCGGGCCCAGGACGAGAAGCGGGTGATGTCGACGAGCGCGGTGAGGCCGCCGGTGGCCGCGTCGGGGCTGGGTCGGAAGCGCAGCGGGACCAGCTCCGCGCGGTAGCCGTCCGCCGAGACATCGTCCGGCCCTTCGTTCTCGGCCCGGGCCCGGCGGACCACCCAGGTGTGATAGGTGCCGTTCACATCATGCTCGAACGTGTTTTCGGCGAAGTTGAGCTCGGCCGAGATCAGATCGTCCACGTGGCGGCCCGCGGGTAGGGCCAGGACATCGTCGACCTGGCGGCGCCGGCCCAGCAGCAGCGTGTGGGTGACCGCGTGAATCTCGGCGCGCTGACGGGTGTAGTCGTAGCTGGTGGTGGAGGTGTTCTGGCGGCCCCGGAAGTGATGGACCGCCCGCGTCTCCACCGGTTTGAACCGGCCGTCCCGGATGATGCCGGAGGCCTCCGTACGGGTGCTGATCCCCGTCCCCTGGCCCTCCATGGTCATCCGGTACTTTCCGGCCCGGCGGTCGATCTCCTGCACCACGGTCCCCGACAGGGAAAAGGTCAAAAAGCTAAACAGAACCGATAGATCAAGCTGATACGCGAAGGTGGACCGGCCGTCCCCCAGGGCATGGGCCCGGCCGCGACCGAACAGCAGCCCGAGCGGCAGGGCGGCCAGTAGCTGCCGCCGGCTCAGCAAGTGCTCCATATGCCCGCATTCTACTCGACGGCCCAAGACCGCGGGATTTGGTTTTAGATTGATTTCCTGCTAGTTTATAAGCCTATCCCACCTTTCCTCACGTACCCTTAGGGGGCACGGGTTCATGAAGAACTCCCGGCGAGTAGTAATTACGGGGTTGGGTGTCGTTGCCCCCAACGGCATCGGCAAGGAAACCTTCTGGCAGAACCTGATCGCGGGCAAGTCCGCCATCGACTACATCACCGCGTTCGACGCGTCGGCGCACTCCTGCCAGGTAGCGGCAGAGGTCAAAGACTTCCATCCCTCGGACTTCATGAGCGCCCGCCGGGCGAAGGTGATGAGCCGGTTCTCGCAACTGGCTGTGGCAGCTACCCGTCTCGCCATGGAGGACGCGCGGGTACCGGCATCCATGTCGAAGAGCATGGCTATCTGCTTCGGTACCTCAGTGTCTGGCCTCGAGATTGCCGTGGATGGCGTCCAAGACTTCGTTGCCAAAGGGCCTGGCGTCATAAAACCCTGGACAGCTCTTGAGTATCCTCCGCACGCGGCTGCCAGCTATCTGGCGATCGAATTCGAGATCAACGGCCCGGCTCTGACAATCTCCTCGAACTGCTGCACTGGTGTGGACGCGATCAATGCTGCCGCTCGCCAGATCGCCTCGGGTCAGGCAGAGGCAGCAGTAGCGGGCAGTTCTGATGCCCCACTCTTCCCGATAATCTTCGACGCTTTCTGTAGTCTAGGCGCTCTAACAAAACGTAACGACGATCCGACAAAGGCCTCTAGGCCCTATGACCTGTTGAGGGACGGCCTAGTGCTCGCCGAAGGCGGCGCCGCCGTGATCTTGGAGGAGCTAGAGGTTGCACTGGCACGGGGTGCAACTATCTACGCCGAGGTACTCGGCCACAATGCGGCAAGCGAAGCAATCGGAATGCGGAAGGGAGATCTTTCCGGACGGGTTATGGCCGAAACAATTCGCTGCGCCATCCGCAATGCGGATCTTCTTATCGAAGATATCGACCACATCAACGCGCACGGAAGTTCGTTACCCGACTTCGATGTTTGCGATACCAAAGCGTTCAAAACCGCTCTCGGCGATCATGCTTATCGCATTCCTATCAGCTCCATCAAATCGATGATCGGACAGCCCGTGTCAGCAGCTGGGGTTTTTCAGACCGCGGCGGCGTGTCTATCGATCAAACACCAAGAGGTCCCACCCACCATCAATCAAGAAGTGCCTGATCCGCAGTGCGATCTCGACTATGTCCCCAATCTCTCGAGGACAGCGCGAATACGGTACGCGCTCATCAATGGGCATAGTTTCGGAGGCAGCGTCTCGGCGATGGTAATAGGACAGCTCACGGAATAGGACTGGGCGTTGTGACAATCGACATCCAGCTCATTGGGGCCATCGGTCTATGTATAGCCGTGACCGCCCTAGCCCTGTTTGTCATGCTGCACAGTCCGACAGCGCGAGTGAATCGCCGCTTCGGCGTGATGGCATTTGTAACGGGCGGCTGGATCCTAACCATCTCTCTCGCGCTAGCCGCCAGTGATCCGGCAACTACAGTAGGACTCGGAAGAATAGGATTTGCATTTGCCAGCGCCATTCCCGTCACGCTGATCTGGATGGTCGATTCCCTGTCCGATACCCGGACCTGGACCCGCCGCTTAAGACATCTAGTACCAGGATGCCTCTGCCTAGTCTTCGTGGCCCTCTCACTCGGCCCCTGGATTGTCAGCGGTGCGAATCCCGGCGTTCCTCGCGCCAATTTTCTCTACGGTCCTGCCCATCGCTGGTTCGGGATCTATTTCCTCCTGGCCTTTGCTACAGGCATTTACACTCTCTGGAGAACCAGCAACCAAGCGTCGGGAACCACGCGAGTTCAATTACTCTACCTGCTCCTCGGCATCTCTCTTACCGGCGCTGGAGCAATCACAACGAACCTCATTATCCCGGTAGTCTGGAAGACTTCCCGATACAGTCTGCTCGGACCCTATTTCTCTCTGCTCTTTTTCTCGTTTTCTGCGCACGCCATTATTCGCCACCGTCTGATGGACATCCGTGTGTTCATCCGGAAGAGCGCCGTCTACGTTGGTGCCATCATCGCCTCCGCGGTGATCTTCGCTCTCGTCGCTCAACCTATCGCTCGCGCCGCTGGTTACCAGCATGGTGACGGTGTTCACGCCGGCACGGCCCTCGTCATCGCTCTCATTCTTGCCATCGCGTTCCAGCCGCTGAAGAGCCAGATCCAACGTTACATGAACCGCTATGTCTATCGAGAAAGTTACGACTATCAGCGCACCGTTCGCGACGTGACTAAGAGCCTGAGCACGATCCTAGACCTTCAATCACTACTGCAGTATCTGACGGCGACCATCGAAAACACGCTCAAGGTCGAGACAGTTCTTGTGTATGTTTGGGATCCATCGCGGCGGACCTTTGTTCCGCGGTCATCCAACCACAACAATCAACTGCCCGGCCTACCACCCCCTCCTGAACTAGCGGAGACGTCAGCTCTGCTGACTTTCCTTCGTATGGAGCAACGATGCCTCGTTCGGGAGGAGGCCAACATAGAAGCCGCCAGTGCCCTCGTCAAAGCCGCAGCTCAGGAACTAACCGACCTCCGAGCAGAGATCGCGTTTCCATTGGTCAACGACGCCAACGTTACCGGCCTGATCCTCTTTGGAGCCAAACGATCCGGCGACCCATATTTCACAGAGGATATCGATCTTCTCTCCATTTTGACGAGTCAAGCCGCGGTGGCAATGCAAAACGCGCAGCTATATCGTCAAGTCGTACTTGCGAACGAGTACCTCGACAACATCCTTTCAACAATGGAAAGTGGCGTCATCGCGGTAGACGCTACAGGCCGCGTTTCGCGCGTCAATCCTGCAGCTGAGAGGCTCACCGGCCTAGATCCCGAGAAGGTCCGTACGGCATCCTACGTTGAGCTGCCCACGATGCTCGCAATACCTCTCCGGGAGACGCTAGAAGATGGCAAGGCCCGGCCACAGTTCGAAACTTCCATCGAGGGCCCGATGGGATTCCTTCCTCTTGTATGTTCCACGGCTACTCTGCATACGAAGGATGGCGCGACCGAAGGCGCACTCATCGTCTTCAGCGATCTCACTCGAGTAAAGGATCTCGAAAAGGAAAAGCAGACGGCTGAACGTCTAGCTGCATTCGGCGCGCTTGCGGCAGGTGTAGCGCACGAAATCAAGAATCCGCTGGTAGCGATCAGAACCTTTGCCGAACTCCTACCAGAACGGTTTGCGGATACAGACTTTCGAGACGATTTTTCGAAGGTCGTCGTGAGAGAGATCGACCGCATTGACAACCTGGTTGCTCGCCTGCGGGGGATCGCCACTTCGCCCCAACAGCAGATCGGTTCCATCGATGTGCGGCAGCCTCTCTCCGAGACCTTGAAACTTCTCCGGGGACAACTTGAACAGACGCGTACGACTGTTCACAACACGATCGAGGATCCAGCTCCGGTCGTGACAATGGACGATGCCCAGCTGAAGCAGCTATTTCTAAACTTGTTCCAGAACGCGATTGAAGCGATGGGCTACGATGGCGAGCTAAGCATTCGGATCGCACGGAGGCACTCCGGGGACTCCAGCTTCATCGCGATTGAAATCTCCGACACCGGGCCAGGGATATCCGACTCTGTGCGCAGTCACATCTTCGAACCATTCTTCACCACAAAACCTACAGGTTCTGGGCTAGGGCTGGCCATCTGCAGAAGCATCGTCGATGCGCATCGCGGTTCTATTCGAGCCCAGAACAATCCCGATCGGTCTGGAACCAAAGTGATAGTTGAGCTCCCCGCAACCGACGGAGCCACTCTAGCCTTGCAGGCCAGCGCGGTCCGTTCCTGATATTTGAACGCCTGTGAAATTGACCAGGAATCCCTTGGGCCGCTGGAATAGACAATAGACTACATATGGAACTTCATATCCAACCCAGCACCATAGCGCTTGCTTGGGTTGCCCTGCTGAATGTGGGCATAGGCATCTATGTCCTGCGACGGAATCCTGGGGCCCCACTCAATCAGGCATTCACGTTCTTGGCATTGGCAATCGCGCTCTGGACCATCGGCATCGCTTTGACCTACCACACCAATCTCATACCCACAGCGACGTTGCGATTCAGCTTCGCCGCCGGAAGCCTGATCCCGCTTGGCGTCGTTACCTTCGTCGAACGCTTCCATCCGAGCAGCAATCCGACAGTCAGGATAGCCACGAAGATTTGTGCCCTATCCGCTCTCACGTTCTTCGTCCTTTCCTTCTCGCCGTGGGTCGTAGCATCAGTGACAAAAGGTTCAAGTGGGCCGCGTACCGTCTACGGCCCATTACATGCTCTCTTCGCCCTGCATGTTGTGGTTTGGTTTTCCTGGGCAGTCTACCAATTGATCATGACTTACCGAACCTCATCCGGTTTCATCCGTCTAGAAGCCAGGCACTTGCTCATAGCGTTCGGGGTCTCTAGTGGATTGGCAACCGCCACCAATGTTCTAGCGCCCCTGCTCCTCAAGACCTCCACCCTCGGTAAGTACGGGCCATTCTTTTCACTCCTGTTGCTCGCAATGGTTGGGCACGCAATCATCCGCCATCGGCTGATGGATATCCGAGTGGTCATCCGACGCAGTGTCACGTACTTAGTAGCAATGATGTGTAGCGTCGGATTGTTTGTCCTACTGCTGCTGGGCTCGAACACGTTGCTCCCGGACAGCCATGATTTCTCGATGAAGGAGATTCTCCTAGTTCTGATTGCCTCTGTGCTGTTTCCGTCGGTCAAGGCGCAAGCGCAGCGGCTATTTGATCGCTATCTCTACCGAGATCCGTACGACTACGCCCGCACGCTCCGGGAAGCCAGTCGCGCGCTGACCGCCACGATCGACCTGGAAGCGCTCCTCGGTCACGTTGGTGATGTCCTAGTGTCAACGCTGCGCCCAGACGGTGTGGCCATATATCTTCTCGATCCTGAGGATCGGGAGTTTCGGTTGGGGTGGGGTGCGGGTACCGTGCCGTCCGTCACGACTGTCTCGATAACATCACTCTTGGTAGCGACGGCACACGCTGACCGGCAACTCGTTTTTCGGGACGAGGTCGTAAGTGCGCAGCCAACCGATCGGCGAGATCGGCTGATCGACGATCTTGCCCAGCTCCGGGCCGAAGTCGTTGTCCCCCTGATCGAGGAGGACGAGATCATCGGCTTCCTAGCCCTAGGCGCCAAGCGGTCGGGCGATCCGTATTTCAGCAACGACGCCGACTTGCTGACGACGCTGGCGAACCAGGCGGCGGTGGCGGTGCGTAACGCGCAGACCCACGCGCGGGTCGTCCAGGTCAACGAGGAGATGCAGAAGGTCCTCGAGACCATCGAGAGTGGGGTGGCGGCGGTCGGGCCGCGCGGGCGCATCACCCTTTTCAATCGCGCGGCTGAGCAGCTCACCGGGACGTCGGCCCAGGCGGCGCGGGGCCAATCGCCCGAGTGCCTGCCCAGCCCGCTCGGAAGCGCGCTCCAGGCCACCGCCGCCGATGGCGAGCCGCGGTCTCAGATCGAGTTCTCGCTGCCCGATGCGGCCGGCCAGCTGGTCCCCCTCATGTGCTCGACGTCGCCGTTGCGCGGGCCGGACGGGGCGCCGCTGGGTGCGGTCGCGGTGCTGGTCGACATGTCCCGGCTCAAGGAGCTGGAGCAGGAGAAGCGGCGGGCGGAGCGCCTGGCCTCGATCGAGGCGATCGCGTCGGGGCTGATCCACGAGATCGGGAACCCCCTCGTCGGGATCAAGACCTACGCGCAGCTCCTGCCTTCCCGCGGCGCGAGCGAGGAGTTCCGTGAGATGTTCTCCCGGACGGCGGACCGCGAGATCGGGCGGATCGACGATCTGTTGAGCCGCTTCCGCACGATGTCGCGAGCCTCGCAGCACCGCATGGAGATGGTGGACCTCTCGGACCCTCTGCGCGACACGCTGGAGACGCTCCACGCCGAGCTCGAGGACCGCAAGATCCATCTCCGCCGGGTCGGCGAGCAGACGCGACGGCCGGTGCTCGGCAACGCCTCACAGTTACAGCAGCTTTTTCTGAACCTGTGCTTAAATGCCATTCAGGCAATGGAACCCGGTGGCGAGCTGACCGTCCGTATAGCCGACCTCTCCGAAGGGGGCGGCAGCACGCTGCTCGTCGAGGTGGCGGACACCGGTCCCGGCATTCCCGACCACCTGCTCGGCACCATCTTCGATCCTTTCGTGACCACCAAGCCCCACGGCACCGGCCTGGGGCTCGCCATCTGCCGGGGCATCGCCGACGCCCACCACGCGCGGATCCACGCGCGGAACAACGTCGGGCGGCCCGGCTGCACCTTCACCGTCGAGTTCCCGGTCCCCTCGGGCCGCCCCGCCCACATCACTCCGTGAAAACCGTTCTCCTGGTCGCGGCGAGTGAGGCGCTCCGCCCCAAGCTGCTGAGGGCGCTGGAGGACACCTCGGTCTTCACCGCCACCTCGGACGAGGAGGCGCTGCGCACCCTGCGCCTCACCGAGATGGAGCTGATCATCAAGGAGGCCACGCCGCCGCTCAAGCACCTCGCCGCGTTCATCACGCGGGCGCGGCACCTGTGCCCGACCGGGGTCATCGTGTGCGTGCTCACCCCCGGATCGACGAGCTCCGAGGACGAGAGCGCGGCGGAGGCGGCCGACTTCGTGCTGCTCCAGCCGTTCACGACCCGGCACTTGCAGGGCCTGCTCAAGCAGGCCGAGGACAAGCTCCGCCTGCTCCAGGAGGTGGCCGCCCTGCGGGTGGCGCAGCGCCCGACTGCGGAGAGCAGCCGCGAGGCCCCGGTGTCGGGCCCGCCCGTGTCCTTACACGCGATCACCCAGATGGCGAAGGAGTTCGCGAAGGCGCTCGCGGCCGGCTTCGATCTGCCGCGCGTGCTGGACCAGTTCCTCGACGGGGTGGCCGAGCTCGTGCGCCCGAGTCGGTGCGCGATCCTCCTCGCCGATCCGGCCACCCGCCACTATCGGGTGGCCGCGTATCGCGCCCTCGCGCCCCACGTGGTGGAGTCGCTCACCTTGAACGCGGACGGCGGGCTGCCCCTGTGGCTGGCCACCGAGGGCCGGCTCATCCAGATCGAAGAGGTCCAGGGCCGGGTCACGGACCCCGCGACCCGGGAGGTGGCCCGCGAGCTGGCCGTCCTGCAGTCGGTGCTGGCCGTACCGCTGAGCTCGCACGGCGAGCTGGTCGGCATCCTCACCCTCGGTCAGCGGATCACCGGTGGCGGTTACCGGCGCGACGAGACCGAGACCCTGTTCAATCTGGGAACCCATCTGGCCACCGCCATCCGCGACATCCGCGTGCACCACCTGCTCCAGTACGAAAAGGAGTTCAACGAGCGGATCCTCGCGCGCATGTCGAGCGGCGTCATCACCATCGATCCCGACCAGAAGGTCGTCGCGATCAACGGGCGCGCGTCGGAGATTCTCGGCATGCCGGCGCCCGAGGTGCTGAATCGGGACCTGCGCGTGCTGCCCTCCCCGCTCGGCGACATGCTCTTCGAGGCCCTGTCCAAGGGGCGCTCGGTGACGCGGGTCGAGGTGCAGCTCGCCCTCCGCAGCCTGCCCCTGGAGATCTCGACCTACCCGGTGATGGGCGATCGCACCGAGCCCATGGGCGCGGTACTCGTGTTCGAGGACCTGACCGCCCAGCGCCTGCTCGCCCAGGAGCGGCGCGGCGCCGAGCAGCTCCAGCTCCTCACCCAGGTGGTGGCTCGGATCGCGGACGAGATCAAGAACCCGCTCGTGTCCATCAACGCCTTCATGGAGCTGATCGGCGAGCGGTACGACGACGCCTCCTTCCGCAACCAGTTCTCCTCGGTCGTGGGCCGCGACGTGCGCCGTCTCGTGCAGATCTTCGACAAGCTCGCCGCGCTGGTGAACGACGGCGACTACAAGCGCGAGACGCTGGATCTGCGTCAGGTGGCGGAGGAGTGCCTGGCCGAGCTGGGAGCGCAGGCCCTGCCCGACGGCGAGGGGCAGACGCGTCTCCTCACCTTCACCGACGAGTCCACCCAGAAGCACGTCACCGCGACCCTGTCCCACGAGGGGTCACCCTTCCTGGTGCGTGGGGATCACGCGATGTTCAAGAAGGCCATGTCCTATCTGGTCTGGTACCTCCTGCGCAAGACACCCGCGGCCGAGGCCAAGATCGCCGTGTCCATCTCCCATCTGGCGAGCGACGATCGCGTGCGGCTCACGGTGGCTTCCCGCAGCACGGAGGTCCGGCCGGAGGAGCTGCAGGCAATCTTCGATCCGATCCAGGTCGTCCAGGAGAACCTCATCGACGTGGGGCCGAGCGTGAGCCAGCGGATCATCGAGAGCCAGGGAGGCCGGCTCGAAGCCAAACAGGGCCGCGGCGAGGTCAGCTTCACCGCCTCGCTGCCGGCGACGGGGCAGCCATGAACGACCGTCCGAAGGTGCTGGTGGTGGACGACGAGCTGGGCCCGCGCGAGTCACTGCGCATGATCCTGAAGCCGCGCTACGAGATCGCGACCGCGGACAGCGGCGAGGCCGCGCTCAAGACCCTCAGCACGTTCCGTCCCGATCTCATCTTCATGGACATCAAGATGCCGCAGATGGACGGCATCGAGCTGCTCCGACGCATCAAGGGCGCGGATCCCAGCATCGAGGTCGTGATGATCACGGCCTACGCCTCGCTGGAGACGGTGAAGAACGCGCTGACCCACGGCGCCTTCGAGTACCTGATCAAGCCCTTCAGCCGGCAGGATCTCGAGGAGACCGCGCGCCGGGCCCTGGCCCGCCGGCAGACCGAGATGGGCACGCGCAACCAGCTCGCCGAGCTCGTCAACGAGATGCGCTCGCAGGCCACCCGGGCCCGCAGCCGCGAGCAAGAAGCGCGGAGCGAGCAGGGCGACCAGTCCCTGCGGGTTACCCAGCTATCGATCCTGCGGGAGATCTCGCGCAGCCTGCTCGGCCAGCTCGATTTCCGCCAGCTCACCGCCGCGATCACCGCGCAGCTCAAGGACGCCCTGGGCTACGAGGAGGCGACGGTGCGCCTGGGCGCGGCGCCGCCCGAGAGCCAGTCCGGGGAGAACCGCGTGGTCTGCCCGATCCGGGAGGACGGCAACACCCTCGGCTACCTCACGGTGGCCAACCGGGCGGGCACGCGCCCCATCGACCCCCGCGAGCGGGAGCTGCTCGAGATGCTGTCCGACTACCTGGCCGTCGCCATCCACAACTCGCGCCTGTACGGCGAGGTGGCCGAGACCAAGCAATACCTGGAGCAGCTCATCTCCTCCGCGGGTGACGCGATCGTCTCGGTGGACGGCGAGGGTAATATCCGCGGCTGGAATCCCGCCGCCGAGCGCATCTTCGGCCAGGCCGCCGCCCAGATGGTGGGCCAGCCGTTCGCCAGACTCGTCCCCGCGGAGCAGTACCGGATCGCGCGGGCGGCGCTCTCGCGGGAGAACCCGGTGCGGGTCTTCGACGGCGCCACCAAGCGGGCGGACGGGCGGCCGCTGAACCTGGCCGTCACGCTCTCGTACCTCCCCGGACGCGACGGCGGCCCCGAGGGCATGCTCGCCATCGTGCGCGACATGACGGCCCAGCGCGAGATCGAAGCGCAGATGCACCAGTCCGAGCGGCTCACCGCGCTCGGCCAGATGGCGGGCGGCATCGCGCACGACTTCAACAACCTGCTCCAGGCGATCCTGGGCTATGCGCAGCTCATGGCCCGGAGCCCGGGCAATGCCGACGTGGTCCGCCGCGGGATCGACGTGATCGAGAAGGCGGCCAACGGCGGCGCCGAGACCGTGCGCCGCATCCAGAAGTTCGCGCGGCTGCGACCCGACGAGCCCTTCGTGACCATGGATCTCAACCAGGTCGTCCGCGACTCGCTGGCCATCACGCGGCCGCGCTGGGAGGAGAAGAAGATCAAGGGGGGCGTGCGGCTGCAGCTCGAGCTGGAGCTGGGCCCGGTCCCGGTGGTCATGGGCCGGCCCGCCGAGCTGAACGAGGTCATCACCAACCTCGTGCTGAACGCGATCGACGCCATGCCCAAGGGCGGTACCCTGCGCATCCGCACGCGTCTGGGCGATCACCGCCACGCGGTCATCACGGTGGCCGACACCGGCATGGGTATGTCGGAGGAGGTCCGGAAGAAGGTGTTCGATCCCTTCTTCACCACCAAGGGCGAGGAGGGCACCGGCCTCGGCCTCTCGGTCTCCCACTCCATCGTGGAGCGGCACGGCGGCGACCTGAAGGTGGACAGCCGCCCGGGCGAGGGCACCACCTTCACGATCACCCTGCCCATCGGCATGAGCCCGACCGGCGAGGCCACCCAGGGCGGCGAGCCGGGCGTGGAGCGGAAGGGGCGCATCCTGCTCGTGGACAACGATCCGCAGGTGCTCTCGATCCTGGGCGAGATGCTCAAGGACGCGGGCCACCACGTGCTGCCCGTCCCGAGCGGGCCCGAGGCCCTCCGGGTCTTCGTCCCCAGCGGCTTCGACCTCGTGATCACCAACGTGGGCATGCCGGAGATGAGCGGCTGGGACGTGGCCGAGCAGCTCCGTGCCCGGGATCCAGACGTGCCGGTGATCTTCATCACCGGGTGGGGCCTGCAGGAGGAAGATCAGGCGCGCTGCCGGCGGCTCGGCATCACCGCGCTGCTCTTCAAGCCGGTTCCGCCGCCCGAGCTACACCGCAAGGTGCAGGTGGCGCTGGCGGCCGGCCGCGCGCGGTAGAGGCCCATCCAGAAGCTCCGGGCTGCACGGCGATCCTCGAGCTCACCCTGCGCGTCTGCGGCTGGCTCATTGTCCTGGGGTTCTTCGGCAGCGCCTTCTGGGTGGCTTTCGCCCAACAGAAGCTGACGAGGTATCTGATCAAGCATCATCCGGGTCGATTCCGCCAACTCTATCGTGACCGGCGCCTCCGAAAATTTCTCCTGGGGCCCTCTGCAAAGGATCATCCGGTCCGGTTCCCACTCTCGAATGACGACCTCGCCGATCCTCGGGTGCGCTCTGAAACGAAGTGTGAACCGAGCGTGGGCGTGCGTCGGCCTGAGCGTGCTCGGCTGCGCTGCCTTCGGAGTGACGTATAGCTTCGTACTTTTAGCGCTGCGCGGGTAAGCGACTACGCCGGTCCTGAACCGGGCCGCGTCGCCAGCGGATGCAGCACGTCGAGCGCCCAGCCCACGTCCAGCCGCTCCCCCAGCCACCCGGCGAGTCCCGTGCGCGCATGGAGCCGGAGCCCCTCCGCGGCGTTCTGCGACTGGAGCGCCTCTACCGGATCGGCAGGCAACGGCGCTGGCAGCGGCACCTCGGGCAGCGTCCGGCCATCCGGTCGCCGGAACTGAAGCGCCCCATCGGGCAATCGCTCGACCTGGTAGCCCTCTTCGTGAACTGCGCGGTGATGGCGATGGCAGAGTAACGCGAGGTTCGACAGCTTGGTCGGGCCGCCCTGCTCCCAGTGCCGCACGTGATGCCCCTGGCCGACCCGGACATTGCAGCCCGGAAAGCGGCAACTCCGGTCTCGATG
>WNFB01003952.1_pt1 | contig 15115 bp, 17 predicted proteins | sample 5400501 | NCBI WGS metagenome assembly WNFB01 (sample SAMN13153341, study PRJNA577476) | soil metagenome | isolation source: 200 cm saprolite under Douglas fir tree site 2 hole 1 | place: USA:California | collected 2015-04-18
GCCTTGCCAGCCAGGGCGGCAGGGGTGCCGTGCGGAACTGCAGCAATGCCAGGGTCAACAGGCCGCCGAACACCGATGCCAGCAGGAGGTAGGGCAGGAGGTGCTCGAAGCCGAGCCACAATGCCGTCGCCGCCGCGAGCTTGGCGTCGCCGCCACCGATCCACCCGCGCGCAAAGAAGCCGAAAGCGGCGCACAGGACGACACAGGCGGCTGCCACGTGCCAGAGGATGTCGGGGCCGCTCATGCCCATGGCCAAAGCGAGCGCAAAGAAACCGCCGACCAGGATCAAAGACACCCGGTTGGAGATGGTCATGGTCAAGAGATCGGTCGACGCAGCGAATGCCATCATCGCCGGAAACAACATCAACCTGAACGCGTCGGCAATCATGGATCGTTCTGTCGAGCAAGGTCGGCTCGGCGCAGTGCGCGGCCATGAGAGCGCATAGCGCATCTGCGTTGCCGTTCGGTTAGCGCCATGCCTAAAAGGCATCGCCGGCGGCTGCGGTTTCGCGCGGCCGGCGAAGCGCGTACCGAAAGCTCACCGGTAGAGACTTGCGGCCCCCTGGGCGGGAGCCGCGCAGTGCAGATCGGCCTTGCCTGGGGGCCGGCCGGCTTCACTTCAGTGCGGTTTGCACCGAGCCGAGGGTGGCGGTCAGGTTTGTGCCGACGCCCTGCACGACGGCGATGATCGCCACCGCGATGCCGGCCGCAATGAGACCATATTCGATCGCGGTCGCGCCCGACTCGTCGCGAACAAAGCGCATGAATTTCGTCATTTACGAACTCCCTCGACTTGGTGCACAGCCTGGTCAATGTTGGTGGCGGTGTGGCCCCCGCACCTGCGTATTTCTACTGATCGGCTGTGAAAAGAACGTATCTTGGAACTCTTAAATTCGTTTTGATTTCGCCGGCTTTTTGCTTGGCAGCACGGGGTGCCGAGAGGAGAACCGACACAAAGGAGACCCGGAGCCTCTCTTGCTTTACCGCCTTGCCGACGCCGCCGAAGGTCGGGTTCAGCTTCGAGCCGAGGCTCCTCGGCGCCGGGACGGTGATGTCGCCCGAGGGAGCAAAGAAAAAGGCCCCGGCGCTGGCCGGAGCCTGAAAAAGGCGGTCGAAGACGAAGCGGTCACTTGAGCGCGGTTTGCACCGAGCCGAGGGTCGCCTTCAAGTTTGTGCCGATGCCCTGCACGACGGCGATGATCGCAACCGAGATGCCGGCGGCGATGAGACCATATTCGATCGCGGTCGCGCCCGACTGGTCCGTCGCAAAGCGCTGCATGAGTTTCGTCATATTAGGCTCCATATATGGGTCCACCCGTGGCTGTCTGAGTGTGGCGCCGGGAAGCCGTTATTGCTCGGCCGGTCCGGAACCGTGACCGCACCGTAGCGGTCCCCTCTTGCGGCGAGGTTAATGTCCGTGATGAATTTCACAGTCATGGCATCAAAATGCGATGTAGTTAATGATATGTTTCTTTGAATCATCTATTGTTAACAGTGTATTTCACCGATTCCTCATGATGATCTTCTGTATTCGCAGCATGATTGAAGCATGAATGCATGAAATCGCGCCGCGATTTAGCCCATCGAATACATCAAAAGTAAGCTTTCATCTGGATGGAAAGCTCGGATGTCGCCGTCCCGCGCGCGCGTCGAATGCCAATCGACCGCATCCGGCGACAGACCATGCCGCCGCTTCATCGCATCTTAACCGCTGCGCTCGATACCAGGCATCTCGCCTCGTCATCGGGTCCTCGCGCATGTTCCAGGAATTGATCGCGCTCATCCAGGGTATCGGCGAGACGCTGATCAAGATCGCGCCGGTATCGATTGCGCTGGGGGCATCATTCACCGTCCTCTCCTGCTTCTGGGCCTGCAATCCCGGTCGTCCCTGGTGGCGCAAGCGCGAGCTCGTCACCGACCTCTGCTACTGGTTCATCATTCCGCTGGTCGCGCGCTACCTGCGCATCGGGCTGCTGGTCATGGGAGCCGCGCTGCTGTTCGGCATCACGACCGGCGAGGGCCTGGTGGAGTTCTACCAGGACGGCCATGGGCCGCTCGCGCAATTGCCGCTCTGGCTGCAAGGAGCGATCTTTCTCGTCGGCGAGGATTTCATGATGTACTGGATCCACCGCGGGTTTCATCGTCCCCCGCTGTGGAGGTATCACGCCGTGCATCACTCGTCCGAGGACCTCGATTGGATATCGGCGGCGCGATTCCACCCGGATTCCGCGTTCGTGCATGCCAATCTGAATTGGACGCTCGGTCCGTTCAAATATGTGCTGGCGGGCCCGGTCTTTCACCGCTGGCACCACACCATGCCGGTGCGTGGCGGCGAGAAGAACTTCGCCTCGACCTTTCCCGTCCTCGATCTCCTGTTCGGGACCTTCTACATGCCGCCAAACGAATTGCCGGACGCCTATGGCATTGCTGATCGCGCATTTCCGCCGACATTCGCCGCGCAAATGCTGTATCCGTTCAAGCGATGATGGTCGCTGCGTCGAGCCGCGTTTGCACTTCATTCACCAATTTCGCGTCAACTCGAAACCGGCGGCGTTTCCCCTCGAATTGGCAACCGGTTCGTTGCCGAAAACGCTGCAAGTCTAGTAGTACCGGAGCGGTTTCGGATTGCGCGGAGCAGAAACCGCTCCAGACCCTGCCTATTCGGCGGCCGCCGTAATGCGCCGACCGATGCGTAAGGCGCGGGAGAGCTTGATGGCGTTGGTGTTCGGGCGTCTCATACTTGCGTTGATTTTTGCGTTCTGCGCCGTTGCCGTCATTGCGCCGCGACCGGCTCCCGCCGCCGACATGACGGTGATCCTCGATCTGGCCGCGGTCATCAAGCTGCCGGAGCAGGTGGCGACCATCGTGATCGGCAACCCGGTGATCGCCGATGCCTCGCTACAGCCCGGCGGGACGATGGTGATCACCGGCAAGGGCTATGGCACGACCAATATCATCGCGCTCGACCGGAGCGGAACGGTCCTGATGGAGAAATTCGTCACGGTGCGGGGACCGCGCGATACGGTGGTCGTCTATCGCGGCATCGAGCGCGAGTCTTACAGCTGCAAGCCGAATTGCGAGCGGCGCATCACCCTCGGCGACAGCAACGCCTATTTCGAGGCGGTGATGAGCGAGACCGGCGCCCGCAACGGCTTGGCCTCGGGAGCCCCGGCGGCGCCCAAGTGATCGCACCGCCGCGCATTCTTTCGCGGCAGCGAACGGCGGGCGGCGTCATCCTGGTGGTTAGCGAAGGCTGAAGAACGGGCCGGCCATCGTCGGCGATTACCGCAACAATTCGACAACGCCTCTTTGCTATTGCTCAACCGTCAGCGGTGCGGACACCGACAATGGTGAGTGTGGCCATGCCCCAATCAATCGCAAGACAGCTCGCAAATGGCGCACGCCGGCTTGCCGCCGCGGCCGCGGTGCGTCGCTTCGTTCGGCGAAAGGACGGCTCCGTCGCAGTCGAGTTCGCTATGGTTGCGGCGCCGTTTTTTGCGCTGCTCTTTGCCATCATGGAGACCGCGATCGTGTTCTTCGCCGGGCAGGCGCTCGAGACCGCGGTCGGCGATTCGGCCCGGCTGATCATGACCGGACAGGCGCAGGGCGCCGGTTTCGACGCCGCCGCGTTCAAGAATGCAGTCTGCGGGAAGATCTACGGTCTGTTCAATTGCCAGAACGGAGTTTTCGTCGACGTCAATACTTTCACGTCGTTCAGCAATGTCACCATGCCCACCCCGGTCGACGGGCAGGGGAACTTCCAGAACAATTTCAGCTATAACCCCGGTGGGCCCGGCGACATCGTGGTCGTGCGCCTGTTCTACCAATATCCGGTCTACGTCTCCTTGCTCGGCTTCAACCTGTCGAACGTCAATGGGGGCAAGCGTCTGCTGGCCGCGACCGCGGCGTTCCGCAACGAGCCATATGCCAACTGAGTGCCGTATGATGAGAAACTCCGCTCTCGGTCTTTCGCAACGCCTCGTCCGTCTCGCCCGCGATCAGCGCGGCGTCACGGCCGTCGAATTCGCGATGTTGCTGCCGCTGATGCTCACCCTCTATCTCGGCTCCGTCGAGATTTCCCAGGGCGTGGCCATCGATCGCAAGGTGACGCTCACGGCTCGCACCATTGCGGACCTGGCCTCGCAGTCGACCACCATCTCCAGCGCCGAAATGAGCAATATTCTGGCCGCTGCGTCGGCCGTGATCGCCCCATATGATGCATCCAAGCTGAAGGTGACGGTGTCGCAAGTCGCGATCGACAACAACAGCAACGCCACGATCTCCTGGAGCTGCACGCTCAACGGCACCGCGCACGGGGTTGGATCGGCGGTCACGCTTCCGACTGCGCTCAAGACGGCCAACACCTCGCTGATCTGGGGCGAGGCGTCCTACAGCTACAAGCCGACGATCGGATACGTGGTGACCGGCACGCTCAATTTGTCGGACCAGATCTATATGCGTCCCCGGCTGGCGAGCTCGGTCAACGCGTCGTGCTGAGGATCGGTCGTCGTTCCGCTTCTCGCGTCACGGAATCGGCAGCGCGGTCGTCGATTTGATCTTCTCCATGGCGAAGCGCGAGGTGACGTTCTTGAGCGGGACCGCCGCGATCAGGCGCTTGTAGAACCCGTCATAGCCCTGGATATCGGACACGACCACCCGCAGCATGTAGTCGACGTCGCCGGCCATGCGGTAGAACTCCATCACCTCCGGCATGGCGCCGACTTCCTTGGCGAACCGGTCGAGCCATTCCTGCGAGTGGTCGCCGGTCTCGATCGAGACGAAAACGGTGACGCCGAGCCCGATCTTGTTCTGATCGACCAGCGCGACGCGTTTCTGGATCACACCGTCGGTTTCCAGGCGCTGGATGCGTTTCCAGCAGGGCGTCGAGGACAATCCTACCAGGCCGCCGATCTCGGCGACCGAGCGGGCGGCATCCTCCTGCAGCAATGCAAGGATCTTGCGGTCGATCGCGTCCATCGGGCGTCCATCGTCGTCGGAAGGATATAAGTGCAGAACTACCTCGGCTGGTAGAATAAACAGGTTAGCTGTCCGGCACTTTGATGGGTCTATCGAGAACACTATTCTATCGGAGTTCGCTCGCACTGGAAATGGGCCGCCGCCGGGGACCACTGACTAACCACGGTCATTGTCCCGATCTTAATCACGTCCTGTCACGATTGCCGGCCATGCGGACAACGCAACATGGCGCGATGAGCGAGGTGGAAGCCGCCTGGCGGTTTTTTCTGCTCAACTGGATCATGCTCGGCGCCATGAGCGCGGCGCTCGCGCTCGCGATTGCATGCACGGATTTCTCGATCGGGCTGCCCGACCTCGCGGTCTGTCTCGGTTTTGTCGCCGTCTATGCGGGGTTCGCTCATGCCAATGCGCGCTCGCCCGCCCGACGCGACCCGCAAGTGATGTTCGTGCTCGGTGCGACCGCGCAAATCGTGCTGGTCACGGCGGTGATGACCCCGCTCACCTACGTCGCGGCCGCGACGAACTTTCCCCTGCAGGACGCTAATCTCTTGGCCATGGACCGCGCGCTCGGCTTCCACTGGGCGGCCTATGTGCGATCCGTGAACGATCATCCGGTGCTCGCCGGCTGGCTGAGCTACGGCTATACGATGATCCGTTGGCCGATCTTCGCCATTCCGGTGGTGCTCGCGGCGGCGCGCCGCTACCAGCGTATCGAAGAATTCACATGCGCGTTCGGCACGGCATTGATCGTGACCACGATCGTTTCCGCGCTGGTGCCGGCAATCGGCGTCTATCAGCAGATCGGGCTCGATCCCGCCGACCTCGCGAATCTCGATCCGCGGGCATATCTCGAGCAGGTGCGCGACCTTGCGCCGACGCGCGCGGGTAGCTTGCGCCATCTCGATCTGTTGGGCCTCGCCGGAATCGTGACGTTTCCGAGCTTTCACGCCGCCTCGGCCGTGCTCTATGGCTGGGCGCTGTGGCCGGTCCGGTGGATGCGGCCGATCGCGGTATTGGCGAACGGCGCCATGCTGGCCGCGACCCCGGTCGACGGCGGGCACTATTTCATCGACCTCTTTGCGGGAATTGCGATCGCGCTGCTCGCCATCATCGCGGCCCGTCGCGTCGGCCAACTCGTCGAGCAGCGGAGAACAAACGGCGTCGCGGCCGCAGCAATCTCGGAGGCGGCCGCGCCGGCGGAGTGAATGGGCGCGAGCCGCTGCGGCAACCGTCAGCACGATGCGAGCAGAGCTTCGACCTCGGCGCGGTATGGCGCCGCTGCGCTGCCGCCGCGCCGCGCGCATTTGAGCCCGGCGGCGGCCGCAGCAAATCGCATGGCCTCCGGGATCGCCCGGCCTTCCACCAGCGCGAGCGTGAAGGCGCCGTGAAACACATCGCCGGCGCCGAGCGTGTCGACCGCCTCGACGGTGAAGACCGGGCTCGTGCGCAACGTCTTCCCGTCGTGCCAGAGCACGTCATGCGGGCCGTCGGTGACGGCAAGGAAAGACGGCGTGGTCGCGGCGATTCGGTCGAGCGCAGCGGCGAGGTCGTCGATTCCGCTCGTGGCGCGCAGGCATTCGCTCGAGAACACCACGTGGGTTGCTATCCGCAACAGGCCGTCGGACACCTCCGTGGGCCGGTCGGCGTCGAGCACGACGGGCAGGCCCCGCCCGCGCGCGGCGGCGCAGATCGGTCGCACGAATTCCGGAAAGCGGTTGTCGGCGAGCACCGCGTCGACGGACGCCACCAGCCCCGACGGATCGGCAGGCGCGACCGCCGCCAGCTGCTCGTCGCGGTAAGTGACGATCATACGCTCGCCGCGCGCGTCGATGAAAATCGCAGACAGCGCGGTCGATACGCCGGCGATGCGCTGGCATCCGCTGCAATCGACGCGCTCGCGCGCGAGAGCGGCGAGCACGCGGTCGCCGAACGGATCCTCGCCTGCCGGGCCGCCGAGCGGGCCCGCCAGCGCCGCCTGCCCGCCGAGCCGCGCGATGGCGACGGCGGCATTGGCGGCGCAACCGCCATTGACGACGAAATAGCCCTGCGCCGGCGTTTTCGCGTTCGGCTGCGGAAAGGCTTCGACCAGGAAGACCTCGTCGAGCACGATGATTCCGGCACACAAGATCGCCGGCGCGCGTGCGCGGCGGCCTGCGCTAGCGGAACTCAACCTCGTCCTCCACCCAGGCGCGGATGATGTGATAGGCGATCGCCACGGTCGGCGGTGTGGTCAGTCCGTCGGGATGGCTGCGCAGCAGCATGGTCGCCACTTCCTCGCGGTCGAACCAACGCGCATCGTCGAGCTCGCCGCGATCGACGACGATTTCGCTCGACAAGGCCTCGGCATGGCAGCCGATCATCAGCGAGGCGGGAAACGGCCAGGGCTGCGAGGCGAAATAGCCGACGCGTCCGCAGACGATGCCGACCTCCTCGCGGGTTTCCCGCCGCACGGCGTCCTCGATCGCCTCGCCCGGCTCCATGAAGCCGGCGAGGCAGGACCACATGCCGCGTTGGAAGCGATGCGAGCGGCCGAGCACGCAGCGCTCGCCCTCGACCGGCAGCATGATCACCACCGGATCGGTGCGCGGGAAATGCTGCGCGCGGCACGCCGGGCAATCGCGCCGCCAGCCGGATTCGACGAGCTCGGAGGCGGCCCCGCAATTCGGGCAAAAGCGATGGCGCAGGTGCCAGTTGAGCAATGCCTTGCCTTCGGCGAGCGGCGGCAGATGCGCGGCCTCCACGAGGCCGCGCATGGCGATCGAGCGCAGATCGGTGACGACGAATTCGTCGCGCGCTTTGAGCGCCTCGGCGTCAGCCGGATCGAGCGCAACCGCGAAGCGCGGCGCGTCCTCGCTGAACCCCAGAAAAACGGCCTCGGCCGTGCGGCCGAGTGCGCGCGCCTCCGCCAGCGTGAACAGCGGGTCGTGAACGTCGGCGGCCTTCTTCAGCGCCACGAGCTCGCCGCCCACCACATAGGCGCGAGCGCATGGGTCCGTCTCCAGCGCCGAAACCGCGGCCCGATCCCCGCGTCGCTCGCTCGCTCGCTCGATCGAGCCTGCGGTATAGCCGAGGCGCGGCTTGGGGCCGAGATCGAGGCGAGGTGACATGGAACTGCTCCGGCGGGGCGTCGACGCTCGCACAGCCGGGCGTTACGCGCAACGTCGCCACCCCGGGAAGGAAAGCGCACCGTCGCTTGCGTCGCGCGCTCGGGCATCCCAGGGAGCGCGGCGAAAATCCGGCGTCGACCGGTCATGTGGGGCACGTTCGGCGGGTGCTTGCATTCTCGTTACGTTCCGCCGATATAGAGGCGGGAGGTTGGCGGTGGACGAGCCACTCGCCAACCGGGTCAGGTCCGGAAGGAAGCAGCCCTAACGAGCGCGGTTCGGGTCGCTCGTCAGCCTCCCACCATTCCCTTATGAGAACGGCGAGGATCCGCGTCGGGCGCGGCGGACCGGATGGCAGCATGAACGACGCCACGATCAAGTCCGATCCCGGTCCGACAGCGGGAAAGGAGCCGGCCGAGGCCTCTTATCGCGTGCTCGCGCGCAAGTACCGGCCTGCGACCTTCGACGATCTGATCGGCCAGGACGCCATGGTGCGCACGGTCTCGAACGCCTTCGAGGCGTCCCGCATCCCGCAAGCCTGGATTCTCACCGGCGTGCGCGGCGTCGGCAAGACCACGACCGCCCGCATCCTCGCGCGCGCGCTCAACTACGAGCTTCCCGACGGCTCGGTCAGCGCGCCGACCGTCAAGATGCCGGTCCTCGGCACGCATTGCCGGGCCATCATGGAGAGCCGGCACATCGACGTCATCGAGATGGATGCAGCCTCCCACAACGGCGTCGACGACGTGCGCCAGATCAACGAGGCGATCCGCTATGCTCCGGTCAGCGCGCGCTACAAGGTCTACATCCTCGACGAAGTGCATATGTTGACGACGCAGGCGTTCAACGCGCTGCTCAAGACGCTGGAGGAGCCGCCGCCGCACGCCAAGTTCGTCTTCGCCACTACCGAGATCCGCAGGGTTCCGATCACCATCCTGTCCCGCTGCCAGCGGTTCGATTTGCGCCGCGTCGATGCCGGCCTGCTGGTCGGGCATCTCGAAGCGATCGCGGGCACGGAAGCAATCGAGGTCGAGCCCGAGGCCCTGGCCTTGATCGCCCGCGTCGCCGAAGGCTCGGTGCGCGACGCGCTTTCGCTGCTCGATCAGGCCATCGCCCACGCTGCCGGACCGGTGCGCGCCGATCACGTGCGGCAAATGCTCGGGCTTGCCGACCGCGCGCGGGTGATCGACCTGTTCGAGGCGCTGATGCGCGGCGACGCCGGCGCGGCGCTCGCCGAGCTGCGCGATCAATACGATACCGGCGCCGATCCGGCGGTCGTGCTCACCGACCTCGCCGAGTTCACGCATTTCGTTACCCGGGTGAAGATCGTGCCGGCGGTCGCCGACGACCCTGCGCTGACCGAAGTCGAGCGCAAGCGCGGCCGGGCCTTGGCCGAGCAGCTCTCCATGCGCGTGCTCTCGCGCACCTGGCAGATGCTGCTCAAGGGGATCGCCGAGGTGTCGGCCGCGGGCCGCCCGCTGGCGGCGGCCGAAATGGTGCTGGTGCGAATTGCCTATGCCGCCGACCTGCCGACGCCGGACGAAGTGGTCCGTTCGCTCGGCGGGAACGGGTCGGGCGCCCGCGCTGCGGGCCACGCGCCGGCCGGTTCGCCAGCGCCGACCGCCTCGCCGCCGCGGTTCGAGGCGCAACGGACCGAGCCGGCGCGCGTCGAGCCGGCGCGCGCCGCCCCCGGCGCCGCGCTGGCGCGCTCGCCCGCTCGCGATCCGAGCACGCCCGTGTCGGAGCTGCAGCCGGTCGTCGTCAGTCGGTTCGAGGAGCTGATCGCGCTCGCCGCCCAAAAGCGCGACCTCGGGGTCAAGCTGGCGCTCGAGCGCGACGTGCGGCTCGTTCGCTGCGAGGACGGCCGTCTCGAGATCGGGCTGGAACCAAGCGCGGCGAAGACTCTGGTCAACGATCTGGCGCGCAAGTTCTCGCAATGGACCAGCCGGCGCTGGATGGTCGTGGTATCGGCGGAGGAGGGCCGGCCGACCGTGAAAGCGCAGAACGACGCGCGACAGGCCGAGCTCAAGACCGGCGTGCGCGCCGACCCGCTGGTGCAGGCGGTGCTCGCGCGCTTTCCAGGCGCCGAGATCGTGGACGTCCGCACGGGCGAGACGGCGCCCTGGCGCGGCGATTCCGGCGACGGTGCGCCGGAACTTCCACCCGAGGACGATGGTTCTGCCTTCGGGGCGCAGTTTCCGCAGGCCGAGCACTCGGACGACGCGGATGACGATCATTAGGGCAGGCGCAGATGGCTGATTTCATGGGCCTGATGAAGCAGGCGGCCGAGCTCAAATCCAAGATGGAGGCGATGCAGGCCGAGCTCGACCAGCTCGAGGTCGAGGGCACGTCCGGCGGCGGCCTCGTGACCGTCAAGCTCTCCGGCAAGGGCGAGATGAAGGGCGTCAAGATCGACGCGACCCTCATCAAGCCGTCGGAGAAGGAGATCGTGGAGGATCTCATCGTCGCCGCCCACGCCGATGCCCGGCGCAAGGCGGAGGGGCTGTTGCAGGAAAAGATCAGGAGCGTCACCGGCGGCCTGCCGCTGCCGCCGGGCATGAAGTTGTTCTGAAGCAGGCCTGACCGCTGGCAGATCCGGCGGAACACCGTCGGATGGAGACAAGCCTTGGAAAAAGACATCGACATGGAGGCCCTGTCGGCCGCGATCGCCGGATTTCTGGCGTGTCACATCCTGACCTGCCGCTTCCTGGTGCAGGAAGGCGTGGTCGACAAGGACCGTTTCTCGGCTTACCTCGAAGCGGCCATGACGGAAATGACGCCCGGCATCGAGGACAAGCGCACCCTGTTCAGCCTGGGTCAGCTGATCAAGGCGTTGCGCGCCCCGGCGACGTCGAAGTCCGTGCAATAAGCGCGTTGCGCCGCCCTCATCCGACGCTCCGACCATGCCCGCCGCCGCCGCCGGACCCGAGATCGAGCGCCTGATCCAGCTGCTCGCCCGGCTGCCGGGGCTCGGCCCCCGCTCGGCACGGCGCGCCGCGCTCTTTCTCATCAAGAAGCGCGAGCAGATCATGGCGCCGCTCGCCGCCGCCATGCAGGAGGCGCTCGAGAAAATCGCGATCTGCCGCACCTGCGGAAACATCGACACCCAGAACCCGTGCACGGTGTGCACCGATCCGCGGCGCGATCCCGGCATCATCGTGGTGGTCGCCGACGTGGCCGACCTGTGGGCGCTCGAACGCGCGCACGCGATCAACGCGCGCTATCACGTGCTGGGCGGGACGCTGTCGCCGCTCGACGGCATCGGCCCGCAGGACCTTGCGATCGACGCGCTCATCTCGCGGGCGCACGATGCGGCGGCGACCGAGGTGATCCTGGCGCTCAACGCCACGGTCGACGGCCAGACCACGGCGCACTACATCACCGACCTCCTGCACGGCGCCGACGTGAAAGTGACGCGGCTCGCGCACGGCGTGCCGGTCGGCGGCGAGCTCGATTATCTCGACGAGGGCACGCTCGCGGCGGCGATCCGGCAGAGGACGGCATTCTAATTTTCGGCGGAGCCGAGCCCGGCGAAATGGTGGCGCCGCTGCAGCCAGGCGAGCAGCACGAAGCTCGGGATTGCGGCCGCGGCGCAGATTGCAAAGAACGTGGCCCAGCCCGCGGCGGCGGCGACATAGCCCGCACCCGACGAGAGATAGGTGCGCCCGACCGCCGCCAGCGCGGTGAGCAGCGCGTATTGGGTCGCCGTGTGCAGCGGGTTGTTGCAGAGAGCCGAGAGGTAGGCGACGAAGATCACCGTGCCGATGGCACTGGTGAAGTTCTCGGCCACGATGGCGAAGGTCAGCATCGCGAGATTGTGTCCGACCATGGCTTGCGCGGAGAACGCAAGATTGGCGACCGCCTGCAGGATGCCGCCGATCCAAAGGCTGGTGGTGAGCGGATAGGCGCGCGCGACGAAGCCGCCGGCAAAGCCGCCGATCAAGGTGGCGGCGAGCCCGACCCCTTTGATGATCGCGGCGTACTCGTTGCGGCTGAATCCGAGATCGATGACGAAAGGCGCGGTCATGACGCCCGCGAGCGCGTCGGTGAACTTGAACAGCACCACAAAGGCGAGCGCGACGAGCGCCAGGTCGCGGGCGAGGAAATCGGAGAATGCGCCGTAGGCGGCGATCGCAACGCGCCGAAGCGGATTGTCGCGCGCATGCGCGGCATGCTCGGTCGTGGCGGCGGCGGATTTTTCGGGCTCGGTCGCGATGAGCGCGGTCGCGATCCCGAACACCACGAGCGCGGCCATGGCGAGATAGCCAGCCGTCCAGGCCGCGCCTTTGCCGAAGTCGAGGCCTTCAAATCCGCTCACCAGGAACAGCGCCCCGGCGGTCGAGGCCAGCATGCCGACCCGGTACGCCGCCACGTAGGAGGCCATGCCGGCGGCTTGCTCGCTCTCGTCGAGGCTCTCGACCCGAAAGGCATCGATCACGATGTCCTGCGTCGCCGAGGCCGTGGCGACGAGCAAGGCGCCGACCGCCACCAGCAACGGCGAGGCAACCGGGTCGCAAACCGCCAGGAACACGATCGCGGCGATCAGCAGGAGCTGGGAGAGCACGAGCCAGCCCCGCCGTCGTCCGAGCAGGGAGGAGAGCAGCGGCACGTCGAGCGCATCAACGATCGGCGCCCACAGAAATTTGATCGTGTAGGGCGTCCCCACCAATGCAAATAGCCCGATGGTGCCGAGATCGACGCCGGCTTCGCGCATCCAGACCAACAGCGTCGAGCCCGACAGCGCCAGCGGCAGCCCGGCGGAGAAGCCGAGGAAGAGCACGGTCAGAACGCGCGGTTTGAGATAGACCGCGAGCGCGTCCGCGAGGCTGCGGCGGCGCGTGGCGGTCTCCGGCACGGCCACTTGCACGGTGTCGGGCGTCGTCGTCATCGGTGCGGCTCTGATTGAATCCCTGCGCCGACACAAGCCCGCAAATTGCGGCGAAAAGTGTTCGGCCGTCGCGCGGGCGTCACTCCCCGGCTTGCAGCCGGCGCATCGGCGCCGGGATCACGACCGGATCGGCGGGAAGACCCTCCTCGCCGTCGAACTCGACCTCCCGGATGCGCCCGGCGCGCTTCTCGACCTTTTCGGCCGAGATCAGGATTTGCCGCACGTCCTCGTTGGCCTGGCCGAAATGCTTCTCCAGGTTCCGCACGCGCTCGTGCAATCGCGCGATGTCGTCCATGAGGTGCCCGACCTCGGCATGAATCTTGTCGGCTGCCTCGCGCATGCGCGCGTCCCTCTGGATCTGCTGCACGACGTGGATGGCAAGCATCAAGAGCGACGGCGAGACGATGACCACCTTGGAACGGAACGCCTTCTGCACGACGTCGTCGAAGCCGTCGTGCAATTCGGCATAGACCGATTCCGACGGCACGAACATCAGCGCCAGGTCCTGGGTCTCGCCCGGGATCAGGTATTTGTCGGCAATATCGCCGATGTGCCTGGACATGTCCTGGCGCAGGCGAGCCGCCGCCTGCTTGCGCTCGTCCTCGCTCTTGGCCTCGCGGAGGGCGGTGGCGGCTTCGAGCGGAAACTTGGCATCGATCACCAGCGGACGCCGGTCCGGCAGGAACACGGCGCAGTCCGGCCGGCACTTGTTCGACAGCGTGAATTGAAACTCGTAGCAGTCCTTCGGCAGCCCGTCCTGCACGATCAATTCCATGCGGCCCTGGCCGAAGGCGCCGCGCTGCTGCTTGTTGGCGAGCACGCCTTGCAGCGAGGTCACCTGCGATGTCAAATCGGCGATGTTTCTCTGCGCGTTGTCGATCACCGCGAGCCGCTCGTTGAGCTTTTGCAGGCTGTCGACCGTGTGCTGGCGCGTCGTGGTCATCGACTGGTTGAGATGATGCGACACCGAGTCGAGCCGCTCGTTGACGGCGCGGTGAAGCTCGGCCTGGCGCCCGGCGAGCAGGTCGCGCATCCCCTCGATACGCAGCGCCGTCTCGGCCTGCAGCCGCTTGACCTCGGAGAACTCCGCCTCGGTCGCTTGCCGCTCGCGCTGGCGCAATGCGCGTGCGGCGATCGCGAGCAGCGCGACGAGGGCGGCAAGTCCGGCGAGCACGATCGCGAGCGCGCCGGCGAGGGTCAGGAGGTTGTCGGTCATCGCGGCCAATCTACATCGATTCGCTCGATAAGAACAAAAAGCGAACCATAAATCAACCGAGCGGCCGCGAAAGGCGTGGAATTTCCTCGGATTGACCGATTTTCGACGACCGCTTACATCGCGGTCATGGCGCTGCGCGACATTCTCATCCTTCCGGACAAGCGGTTGCGGAAGGTTTCCGAACCGGTGAAAAAAATCGACGCCGGCACCCGCGCGCTGGTCGAGGATCTGTTCGAGACCATGTACGACGCCCCCGGTATCGGGCTTGCGGCCATCCAGGTCGGCGTCGCCAAGCGGCTCTTCACCATGGATCTGGCCAAGAAGGAGGAGCCCAAGAACCCGCAGGTTTTCATCAATCCGGAGATCACCTGGTCCTCCGACGAGAAATCGACGTACGAGGAGGGGTGCCTCTCGATCCCCGAATTCTACGGCGACGTCGAGCGCCCGTCGCGGGTCAAGGTCAAATACCTCGATCTCGAAGGACGCCCGCAGGAGGTCGAGGCCAACGGATTGTTCGCCACCTGCCTGCAGCACGAGATCGATCACCTCAACGGTGTCCTGTTCATCGATTATCTCTCCAAGCTCAAGCGCGATCGCGTGCTCAAGAAGTTCAGCAAGGCGGCGAAGCGGGCCGTCGAGTAGCCCAGGGGCGAATAGCGAGTGGCGAATAGCCAATAGAACCGTTGCCCCTATTCGCTACTCGCCATTCGCTATTCGCGCACTTTCTCGTTCCCGCGACGCGTTGCGCCCGGGGTTTGAGACTTTTCTTCTTTATCCGCCACCCCGATGAGGGGGGTGGGAGGAGCGCCGAAAGGCGACTGGGGGGTAGAACCCGTGCCGTGCCCGACACGGTGGCGCTTGCGAGGCGCCGGGCGAACCTTCCGCCTGAAGGACGCCCGCCTCTCGGCGCTCCACCCGTGGCTTTTTTGG